>Ga0247722_10000055_pt1 | contig 71808 bp, 61 predicted proteins | sample MSEWelMarce3H_FC_FD_189094 | JGI IMG/M metagenome (GOLD analysis project Ga0247722, IMG submission 189094) | Subsurface sediment microbial communities from gas well in West Virginia, United States - MSEEL Well Study Marcellus 3H_FC | ecosystem: Environmental > Terrestrial > Deep subsurface >...
ACTTTCTGCTACTAGATGAAGATCAGGCTTTCCGCATCCCCAACCTGCTACTTCCCCCACTGATGAATAACCACGGCGCGTATATCGTCAGCCTTGGCAATGTTTGCCGCTGGCTGGCGGAACAAGCCGAGGGCCTTGGTGTAGAAATCTACCCCGGCTTTACCGCCGCTGATGTGCTTTACCATGAAAACGGCGCAGTACAAGGCGTGGTAACAGGCGATATGGGATTAGATAAAGCGGGCAAGCAAAAAGCTGATTTTGCAGCCGGCATGGAGTTGCACGCTAAATACACGCTGATCGGCGAAGGTGTGCGTGGTTCACTGACCAAGATGCTAGAAGCGCAATTTAATTTACGCGATCAGGCTGACACACAAAAATACGGCATCGGCTTTAAAGAGCTGTGGCAGGTTGCACCAAGCAAACATCAACCCGGCCTTGTGAGCCATTCTCAAGGCTGGCCTCTGGACAACAGCACCGGCGGCGGCTCGTTTATTTATCACCTAGAAGACAATCTGGTGGCCGTTGGCTTTGTCGTGCATTTGAACTACAGCAACCCAAACCTCAGTCCTTTTGATGAATTTCAACGTTTTAAAACGCACCCAAGTATTCGCGGCCTGTTTGAAGGCGGCAAACGCTTAAGCTACGGGGCAAGAGCAATCTCTGAAGGCGGTTTGCAATCCATTCCAGAACTGACTTTCCCAGGTGGCGCACTGATCGGCTGTGCTGCAGGCTTTTTAAATGTGCCACGCATTAAGGGCACACATAATGCGATGAAGAGTGGCATGCTCGCCGCCGAGGCCGTGGTAGAAGCACTCGCAGCAGGCCGCAGCAACGATGAGCTAATTGCTTATCCGGCGGCGATTAAAGCCTCTTGGGTTTGGCAGGATTTAGATAAGGTCAGAAATATCAAGCCTGCGCTGTCAAAGTTCGGCAATATTTTTGGTTCAATGTATGGTGGTTTTGAGATGTGGCTAGCCAGCTTTGGCGTGCGCCTGCCTTGGACTTTCCGCCATAACAAACCTGACCATGCTTGCCTAAAGCCTGCTAATGAATGCTCGCCAATTAACTACCCTAAGCCAGATGGTAAGGTAAGCTTTGATAAACTGTCGTCAGTTTATATATCCAATGTAAACCACGAAGAAAACCAGCCCTGTCATTTGCACTTGGCCGATATTGAGCTTGCGATCAAAGTTAACATTGCTCTATATAATTCACCTGAAAGTCGCTATTGCCCAGCGGGTGTATATGAAGTCATCCAAACGGACACGGGCCCTCGCCCGCACATCAATGCGCAAAACTGTATTCACTGCAAAACCTGCGATATTAAAGATCCAACGCAAAATATCACGTGGACAACACCAGAAGGCGGCGGTGGGCCTCATTATCCGAATATGTAATGTACCGCGAGGGCATAAGCAGTATGCCCTCGCTACATACCAAGGAATAATATGATTATCCAGAAAGAGATTGTCGATCTTGCTACCCCCACCGGCCTGATGCGCACCTATGTGCACCGACCAGAGGGCGATAAAGCCTATCCGGTGATCTTGCTATATTCAGAGATTTTTCAGCAGACCGGCCCGATTGAACGCGCGGCAAGACTGATGGCTGGGCATGGCTATGCGGTGCTAGTACCAGAAATTTTTCATGAGCTAAACCCCCTCGGCACGGTGCTGGCGTACGATCAAGCCGGCAGCGATAAAGGTAATAGCGATAAGATGGGTAAATCTATTGAAAGCTACGACACCGATAATCAGGCCATGATTACTTGGCTGGCGGATCAGCCCTGGTGCAACGGGCAAATCGGTGCGATGGGCTTTTGCATCGGTGGCCATCTGGCTTTCCGAGCGGCCTTACAGCCACAAATCAAAGCCACGGCCTGCTTTTACCCTACCGATCTGCACACCCGTGTTATTCCAAACCAAGCAGGCCAGCACAGCATGGACAGACTCGCCGATATTTCTGGCGAACTACTGATGTTCTGGGGCAAGCAAGACCCACATATCCCCGCCGCAGGCCGCGCATTGGTTTATCAACAACTCTCAGCAGCAGACATTAACTTTAGCTGGCACGAAGTCAATGGTCAGCATGCCTTTATGCGTGATGAAGGCCATCGCTACGACGCGCAATTAGCCATGCTTGGCTATCAGTCTGCGCTTGGTTTATTTGGCCGTGTTTTAGCCTAAGACCCCCAACGGCGGCGTGTTGCCCTTTCTGAATAAAGACCTAGGTCTTTATTCAGATAGATGGCATCAAACCAAGAAAACCTGCTCATAAACTAGCTAAATATTTTTTAAATCGATAAGCCCCTATGGCAAAGAGAAGAATCTGCCCTCAGACCCCAGCGCGCGCCCTCGTGACCCCGCCACGCCTGCCCACTTAACCCACTATTTTTTATGCACCTGCATGATGAAGGCTCAAGCCCCGCCAAATATGGAGCTAAACGGTAAAAAATGCCCCTGTAAAAGCTTGCAAAATGGGCTGTTTACATGCTCATTATTGCAACTCATGCAAAATAGATGATCCTTTGTCTAAGGCTCGTTTTAACGTGATCTTATTGCCTTCATTTACGACGATAAGTACATTTGTAATCTCAAGATCAAGTAAGCGGCCATCAAGGTTATAAGAAAGCTGTACTTCACCTCCCCCATGAAATCTCATGTAATGGGAGACTGAATCAAATAAATTGATAATTTCATGTTTTTCTATATCGATAATGTTTTCAATTCCAATACTCTTTATTGATTTAAGCTCAACTTCAATAGAGCCCTCTGAGTAACATAAAACAGTACCATCAGACTTCCTAGAGATTTCCATTTTATTGCTGGGCAATATTTTTACCGACTCATCATTGTCATTCATTTGCGGGCTCCTTTTTTAAAGATGGGCCGTCGATTATTAACTATATTTTTCCAATTGCCAGTCCATCGCCAGCTCCATCTTTTCTGGGCCTTTTAGCCATTGGGCTAGCTTATTGCGGCGGGTAATTGATGCCGTAATGGTGGGCATGGGCTGGCCTTTGCTTAATTGATGGCTATATTTCTGCCCTTCAAAATAACCAAGCCATAGACCGGCCTCGGGGCAAGGCTGGCCGGTGCGGCAAAGCGTGCCAAGGGAAACACGCTCTGGCGTGGTGGCGGCAATGGGGACGGGGACAGGTGCAACTTCCGCTTTTTTAAGCTGAGCCAGTGGCATGCCCGATGCAGGATCTAGCCCCTTTGCTTTAGCTAGTTTGGCGATCAGTTCCTCGCTTGGTTTTTCAGGGGCGACTTTAGCCTGGTATTCCTTCAGCCACTGAAATGTGCCGTCCCACTTGGGCAGTTTGGCCGGTGGTAAAGGCACGATTTGATCGAGTTCGGGGACTTTAGGCTTTGCAAATGAATAAGCGCTCAACATCGCACCGATAGCTTTGTAACGTTTTGATCTTTCATCGTCTTTTTCAAGTGCTAAATAAGTGTGGTCATCTGCAGCGGGGGGGGCTTTAAACGCCTCCTCTAAGGCCAATGCTGAGATTTCATGTCCCGCAGTGACCCCTACCTGAAAGGCTTTTACAGACTCAGGATAACTTTTCGAAAACTTCATATCTATACCTAAGTCCGTCGCCGCCTCTCCATGCCCCTGTTCAGCAGCACACTGATGCATTTGACGAGCTACATCCGGTGCGATATCAATTGGTGCCAGTTTGTCCCCAACATAATATTGCGCATCAGGGTTACCTAAATCAGCAGCTTTGCGGAAATAGCGCAAAGCCAGCTCAGGGTCTTTTTTAATCCCTGCACTGCCGTTTTTGATATAAACACCCATCAAAAAATAGCCTGCGGGGATATTGGCTTTGATCAACTCCTCTGCCCAATCGGCCATTTCGGTGGAGCTGCCGTGTAAATAGCGGCGCATCATGCCATTTTGTAAATTAATACTGGCTTTATAATGGCCATTCGCCGTGGCAATTCGATAAAGGCGTTCAATTTCTGCAAACACAGCTTCATCTTGTTTTTGGGTATTGTATTTTTCTAAAAATCGGGCGTATTTAAATAAGATATCTGCCTCGGCAGGCAAGGCGGGTAAATGGTCTTTTTCGTAAGCACACGTAAAGGCCAGCTTGGCTTTGATATTATCCAGTTGATCCAATTTTCTTTCCTTAAAATCATTGCCGCAGGCGGTAAGCGCAAAAGTACAAATCAATATTAAGCGGGGCAGCATATTTAATCCTGATCGCTAAGTGTTGGGTCGTCACGATAAAACTCGACTAAAGAAGCTATTGGTGGCAATTTGTTTTTTTGAGCTTTTTTATTATCTTTAATGATATAGCCCCATTGTTTAAATGCTTCTACAGGATCATCCTGCGCTCCCCGCCCCTTGGTATGTAGCGCCCATAAATCGCGGCGCATTTTCTGGGTGACGCTGCCTTTTTCATGGGCGATATTTAATTCGCTATCGACTTCCATGCTGCGCACATTGATATTGGCCGAGCCGTGGGTGGTAAAGACATCATTAATGATCATTAGCTTGCTGTGGATATAAACGGGTGTCCATAAATCAGTGGGAAGTTCTACGTTTTCCTTGCTGCCCATAGCATAGACATATTGTGTTTTGCTGAGAGTGACCGCCGAATCCGGCGCGACCAGCGTACACACCACCACCTTTAGCCCCGTTCTTGATTCGGGGTGGACGCTGTAATCAGGGTCTTTTAATTCTGCTTGTTTTTTTTCTAGCTCGGCGGTTGTTTGTTTGGCCTCTGCTAGCTCTTGATTAGCCTGCTGGCGTTCGGCATCGAGTGCTTTTTGGGCTTTTTTGCCTGTGCTGCTGTTTGGGTTAAGGCCTACGTTCGTTCTGCTGGCGTTATTGTTTTTAATTTGCGCAAGATGTTGCTGAGTTCTGGCCTGCTGCAATGCTTTTTCAGTATCGTTCAGCCTCATTTGCTTAGTCACACCGGGGATATTCTCTGCTTTGCCTAGGCTATCCATCATTTTATAGGTATTGACCGTGCCAGGCCCCACGCCCTCGTCACTAGAATTGGTTACCACAAACAAGTGAACAGGCGGATATTTGCCCGCATCAGCGCCGTGCTCTTCTTTTTTCTTAGCCAAATTGGCCGCAACGTCTTTGATTTTTTCCGCTAGTTTAGTCCAGCGAAAATATTGATTTTCTAGATAAATAAAGCCAAGTGAATTGTTCGCGGCTTGCAGATACAACTTTTCAATATCACGGATTGGCTTTTTACTCTGTGATTGTGTGCGTAATATTTGCGCCATCAACAGCGTGCCTGCGCCATCTGGCCGTGGGCATAGCTTTGCGCCAGCCTCTTTGGCCTTGCGCAAACCCATTAAATCTTCGCCGGTTTCTTTTTGCCAGGCTGTTGCAAAGTTATGGTGTAAATGTTCCAAAATCGGGCCATTCACTTTTGATGAAATATCTTGGCGGGGTTTGCTGCCATTGGCCCCCAAGTTACCTTTAAAACGCTGAATACTATGCGCGTTAGTATCCCAGTATTCGTCAAGCATATTGTGGCCCATCACAAAGCCACAGGCCGATTCAGGCAGCTCATAATCAACGAGCACCATTTTTTGATGGTGGGTGACCGATGCGGCATAAACACCTTGGGTGCCTTTACTGATTTCTTTCTCGCTGAGATTGATTTTTGCTCGGTAATAAATCTCTGCTCGTTCAAATGTATCAAACCCGCGACCAATAAAGCGTAGTGGAATGCCTAATCTGGGGCTAAGTGGCTGGCACCAGTTTTCTTGCGCAACTTTCCAAGGTTTAGCGCCATCGCCATACTGGCTATACCACTTTTTATCATAAGCATACTGATCATTACTGGCTGTTTGCCCTGCACGGTCTTTAAAACCTATTGTTCCGTAACCTGGCAAATTAGATTCGCCACCTGCGCCAGTAACATTGATCCCTGCTGGGGCCATTGCCCAGCCCAATACCCTTACCTTAATGCCTTCTTTGGCTTTTATGACTAACAGCTCACCAATCGATGGCTCTTTTCCATTGCGGATAAAATACATCGATGGCTGAAATCCCCAGCAAATGATATCAACCGTCTTTTTAGCTTTCGCAATCGCCAGATGGACTTCACGGAAAGTATCTTCCCCATTAATCAAAGGCTGATAGCAGGTAGGAACAGGGTGATATTCTGTTTTTTCTACAAACCACTTTAGGGAGGTTGTGGCACTGTTCGTTACTTTAGTGCAGATGGGTACGACGGTGTATTTACTCATAAAGCCTTACCTTTGGCATTAAAAAGACCCTTTACGGTATCTAAGTAAGATTGGCGATGATCTGTATGCTGGTCGGGCTGATTAATTTCAGCGTTACTTTCTGGTTGGTGATGTTGTAAACCTTGATTGGCAAGGTTAGCCTGCTCAGCATGACGATACTCGCTTGGCACGGGTATTTGGTAAGTCTCGCCATTGGCGAAGACCAGCTTGTAATGTTGAGTCACAATTTCGTGATCAACTAATAGCTGCCCCGTTGAATCCATCACATCTTTTTTTACCTCTGCCCCATCTGCAAACAAGGTATAAGGCATCCCAGCCATGCTGGCATCGGTTGTGCCTGGTGTTTGCTGCAAGTTTAATTTTATTTTTTGTTTCGGCATTCCTTGGGGAAAAGCGGGATGCTGTGCAGTCATCTTATCCGGCCCGCTCCAATCATGGCTGCCGCCTTTAATACTGATCTTCCCCGGCGCATGCAGCTCAATCTTGCCGTCTTTGATGCGGATATACGCGCCACCGGCGGTCATCAGGATTTCTTGCTTGGCGTTGAATAGGCCCTTGCCTTTGATTGCGGTGAATCTGGTGTTTTTATCGGCAGTGATTTCGATATCGTCGCTTTGCGCCTGCATTTGCAGCTGGCCTTTGGCGGCGATCAGCTTTAGGGTGATTTGGTCTTTGATACCCCCCACAAACAGGCTGATGTGCTGGCCAACGTTGTGAATCCAGCGGCGGCCGGTGCTTTGGTTGGTGTCACGCTGGGCGATTTGATCCAGGTTGCTGCCTGCGCTAATGGTCTGGCTTTGCGGGGTAGTAATCGCTACACCGTCCTCGCCGTGCAGCAGGATGATTTTTTGCTGGCCGGTTTGCTCTTTGGATTTGCTTTTGCCGTCTTGATCCGTGTTGCTACCTGCTTCAAAACTTTTGCTGGCGTGTACGTGGTGGTGCAAGTGGCCGGTGGTGGCTTTGTCGCCTGCGCTGTTGTCGGGTTTTACAGTTTGATCGTCATCGCCGGTTTCCATGCTGTCGGCGAGTTGTTTAGCCGCGTATTCGCCAAGGTTTTTGGCGGTGTCTAGGGCCGATTCCAGCTGGCTTTGCGCGGGGCTGCGGTCTAGCTGCTTGCCGGATGCATCACCTTTGGCTTCAGTGCTGATCAGCAAGCCGCTGGCGCGGATTGCGCCTTGTTTATCGCTGCGTAATTCAAAGCCTTCGCCGCGTGCTTCGCCTTTTCCATCCGTTCTTGGGTGGATTAAGTAGCCAAGGTTAAGCTGGGTTTTACCGTGCTCGCTAGATAATTTAGTGCGCACTTCGCCTTTGCTATCGTCAAACAGCAGCTCGCCATACTGGCCGCCCTCAAATTCTTTGGTTTTGATGCCAGATAGCGTTTTATTGGCGGGCAAAGCACCTGCGCCGCTAAATGTGGGCACAGGATTGCTACCGTTATGGACTACGCCGGTGACGATGGGGCGATCGATATCATTTTCAAGGAAATCCACCAAAACTTCCTGGCCAATGCGCGGAATAAACTGGTGCCCAAAGCCTGCACCGGCACTTGGCATGGAGACGCGCACCCAGCAGGATGACTTGTCATCCATATTTGCGCCAAATTCTGGATGCTCCTGAAGCCTCTGCCAGTGAAAATTTATTTTTATGCGGCCGTGCTCATCCGTATGCACCTCTGCTTGTTGGCTAGAGTCGGCAGAGCTGCCTTGCGGGCCCACCACGGTGGCGGTTTGTACGCCTAAGCTGGTGGGCTTGGTAAACTCTTGCCCACCAAGATGGCTGAGCAGCGGCTGGCCGCGTCTTTGGGCGGTAAAGTCGCTCTTATATGGTGGATTATCGGCTGAAGCCGCTTCTACCAGTAAGCTCGGCGCAATGAGGCCAAGCTGCTGAGTCAGATCGGCTGGAAAATTATTGTTTGCGGTGAATTTAAGCTCGGTGATGGCGAATTCCCGTTGCTCAAGCAAATCAAAATCATGGGCGGGGTGATCTTCTAATCTGAACCATTGCCCCGCTTGCAGGCTGCGCAATGTGCCTGAGCCGGTAAATGATTTCTTTTGCGCATCCATTGCGTCTTGGCGCAGCTTGGCATCGTTGTTGAACTGGTCTACATCGCTGGCGTAGTAATGCGTTTGCGGGTCGTAATATTCTAGCGTTGACTGAATTTGCTGCCCGCCTTCGCCTTGATCGATCGCGCTATCGTTCAGGCTGTGGCTGGTACTGGTGGTTTTGTAATCGAAGCTGGCCAGGGAAACTGAGCTGCTGCCGATTTGCCGCTGGCTGTGCCATTGGGTAAGAGAATCACTTTTTTCACTGACATCGGCGCGATGAAAGCGAGCGATGGGCTCCAAAGCTTCGGGGATGGAGAATACATCATCAAACACCACCAGCTGCACTTGGGGCGAGTCTCCAGCCAAGAACTGAAAGCGCCACGTAAGGCCGCTTTCCTTCATTAATCGGCATAAAAACGCAAAATCGTCTTCGCGATACTGTAAGCAGTATGAGCGCGGTGGATATTCGCCTGATAGCTTGAAATCCAGCGTTTGCACGGAGGCAAACACAGGATTCTTGGCCTGATGCTCGGCCAATACCTGTTTCACAATATCGACTGGGGATAAATCCTGAAAAACGCGTGAAGTGCGGCGGTGTCTGAGCAAGGCAAAAGGCGGCTCTACGGTGAGGGAATATTGAGCAAAGCCTCCGTCAGAGCCTAATAGCTGCGCCTGACTAACCACCCCGCAACGCTCAATCGCATCGCCATTGGCGTTTTCTATCGCCAATACCACCGGCAAGCCTAATAGCGATTTAAGTTCTAAATCGCCAATGGAGGATAGGCACTCAACCTGATAGCGATACGCTTGGCAGATCCCCTCACTACCTGTTACACGCTGGGGTAAGAGCTGCTGGCCCCAAGCTGCACCATCGCCTAATTGAAGAGAGATAAGGCGCTGATCTTGATTAAAAGCAGCAGCGAATGAGGCAAGCAGATCAAAGGGCATAATAAACCAAGGGCTTACGAGAAGCTTCGTATATTACATGAGGCTTTATGATGGCTTTATGATGGCTGTTTGTGATTGATTGTAATTACTGCACAAAATTTTATAGAGTTACATTATACGGAGATTACTTATCTTTTCCTTATTACCCTGAGTAAATAAAAAAGAGTAATGACTTACATTGATGATTTCCTTCGAACCGGTAACTTCTGAATCAATAAACCCAGCAAAATCAACAGCAAGCCTAACACCGTAGAAGGAAAAATGGCTTCGCCCAAGATCGACCAAATTAAGAAAAGAGAAACAAATGGCGCTAAGAAAATAAGATTAGCTATTTTTGCAGTACTGTTCGTGAGCTTCATTGCCATTAACCACAGCACAAAAGTAAAGCCCATCTCAAATGCGCCTATATAAGCCGCCCCAGCCAATCCCTGCCATGCAATAGCACCTAGCTCACCCGTTAATGCGCACCATGATAATGATAGCGGCAAAGATATTGCAAAATTAAGCGTTAAACCCAATACAGGCTCGCGTTGATCTTTAGTATTAAAAATCCAATAGATAGCCCACAATAGGGTAGAAATTAAAGCCAGCACCACCCCGCCTACATTAGAAAAGCTCAACTGTAAAACATCACCGCGCGTACCAATAATCAGCACGCCAAAATAACAAAATACGGCAGCAAAGATGTCGCTTCTTTTTAAAGCCTGCTTTAAAAATGGCACAGCTAACAATGCCATAGTTAACGCCCAAGTATAATTAATGGCCTGTGCTTCCTGAGCAGGTAAGAGCGAATAAGCCTTAAATAAAATCAAATAATAGGCAAAAGGATTAATAGCCCCAAACAAAAGTGAAACACGCCAATTTTTTTGCAAGGCAGGCCAAAGCTCTTTTAAACGGCTTTGCACCATTAAAATAGATAGCAGTGAGATAAGTGATGCACTGCTGGCGTAGAGAACTAATTGTGCAGGGCTTAAATAAGCTAGGCTAATCTTAAATGCTGTTGCCACGGTAGACCATGCCAGTACGGCAAGCAGGCCAAAGATGGATGCTGTTTGCTGTTGAGTCAAAACCTATCACCCCTATTTTAGAGATCAAAGCTTAACAAGCATCAAGTGTGTTGGCTATCAGGAAATACGGTGGCATCAAGCAAGTATTCATGCAATTGCAATACACTCTTGAATAAAATAATTGCTTCTCCAACCTCGGAATAATGATATGTCGACAGAACATCAAAGGCCCTGTCTATGCGGCGCAGCACAGTCACACTAAGCGCTACAGCCATGTAGCAATTATGTTGCCTCATGCCTCTGTGGCAGAGTGCAGAAAATAGGGATATGGGCCACTACTCGCAGTGGATTGCGGCAGCGATGTTACTTTTACTGGCGAAAAAAATATCAGCCACTTTGTTTCTTCCAAAGGGACCGAGCGTGGTTTTTGTACGCGATGTGACAGCCATTTATTTTACCGTTTAATAGAAAACCAGTCGTTTATTATTCCGGATGGCTTATTTACAGAGCGAAACGATCTAATTTTTTATCACCAAATATTTATTGATAAAAAACCAGATTTTTATGCTTTTGTAATGCTACGCATCCTTTAAGCGAAGCAAAAGTATTTGCGCAATATTCGCCAACAGATAAGTGAAATAGCATAGAGTTTACTTGTCAGCAAACAGTTCAGACTGTTGGCATTTAAACTGACGGCGTAGCCAACGAATGGGTACACCGACAATCGGCAATTTTTGCAGTATCTCTTCCGCGGCATCCCAATAATCGCGGTGAAGCGTGACATCACCATCCATATTAAAAACCAAATGTGAGCCACCGCTGACATGATAAGGCTTGCCTTGCAGATTAAATTCAAATACCCAAGTGATAAATGCTTGCTGCCCTTGTTCAATCCGCTCCGCAATAATAAAGTGCGGGTTGTCCGTGGTAGCAAACATATGGCTAAAAATAGCCTCTATAGCCGCCACACCTTGCACATCGTTAAATGGATCTTTAAAACGAGCATCAAGCGCATAAAACTGCCCTAATTGCGGCAATGTTTGTGGGCTAATTTGGCTATACCAGTCTAGTAATGCGGTCAATTTAGTCATGATAGTTTCAAAAAACGGTGAAAAAGTGCAAAGCGCAAGCGATAGGGTAGCAATTGCAGTAGCTTAAGAACTTGTGTAAAGCGGCGTGGGAAATGAATTTCAAATTGCCCAGCGCTGATGCCTCCCCAAATGGCCGTAGCGGCTTGCTCCGAGGTTTGCAATGCAGGCATCGTAAAGGCATTTTTTGCTGTCAGCTCGGTTTTTACAAATCCTGGGTTAATCAGGTAAACGCTTAAGCCTTTTGGGTGTAAATCGCTATATAAAATTTCAGCCAAATTGATCAGTGCAGCTTTGCTTGGGCCATATACCGTAGCGTTGGGTAATCCCATATAGCCAGCCACACTGGCAACTAATGCAATCCCGCCGCTGCCTTGTGCCAGCATGTTTGGCAAGATGCTTGCAAGGCCCGAATACACCGCGCCTAGATTAATGGCTAAAGTCTGTGCAGCACCGGCAGGAGTGACTTCCCAACTTCGCTCGGGGCGATAATCGGCGGCACAAAAAACAACTAAATCTACCCCTCCCATTGCGGCGCAAGCGGCGGCATATGCTGCGGGCCAAGCCGTTTGCTCGCTCGCATCAAAAGCAAGCACATGCGCCTTGGACTGGCTTTGGGCAATTTTCTCTAACTGCGGCAGCCGTCTTGCCGACAAAGCAACGTGGGCACCGGCACCAAGCGCCTGTTTAGCCAACTCCGCACCGATTCCGCTAGATGCACCAATGAGCCAAATACGCTGATTGAGCCAGCTTGGAATCACGGGATTCATCGGCGTCCACATGATTAGTCTCTTTTCTTAAAAAACAGCGTCACTTGGCCAAGCTCAAAACCAAATTTTTGCATGCTGGCGCGATTCATCATTGATTTGCTGTCAATCAGAAACATCCAATCATCAAATTGCACCTCATAAGTTTTACCATCTACCGGTAAAAACATCGTGTATTGCCAGTTAAGCGCATTGCCAGATATTTTGCCGATTGCTTCGCCTTTAACGTCGTCAGCCGTTCCCCGCCAGTTACCATCTGCTTGCTGAACTAAGGTCCAGATGCGTTGCTGCGTTGTGCCATCATCATATTTAAAGCGTTCATCCAGCACCAACTTGCCTTGATTTTGCGTGCCAATCATTTCGACATAAAAACGCTTCACCACTTCGCCGCTGCGCTTTTGAAACATGCCCCATGCATCCGTTCTACCAACAAAGTACTGAGCCAAATCCAGCTTGGGTTCAGATTTTTGATATTGCTGCACATCAGGTGATGCACAAGCGGTGAGCATGCCGCAAAGTGCTGCTAGTAGAGATTTTTTCATGCGTTTACTCCGGCAGTGTGTGGACGAATTCGATATAGCAAATACAATGCCAACAATTTAAATCCACAAGGCAAGCCAGCGTATATCCAAGCCAACGCAGGGCCAGCAACTTGTCCGGGTTGATAATCAAGTAGCGCCAATAGCGGCAAGGCTAAGCCCGATAACGCTAAGGCCAATTTGCCGAGTAACGTCCAAACTCCAAAATAGGCAGAAGGCGAATCCTCATGCTGAATCATCTGCGCCAAGAGCACTGGGGGCAGCGCAAGATCCGCGCCCAGCGCTAAGCCCGCCGCAATGCAAACCACTAAATAAGCAGAATAATCACCAACACCGAGTAACGCTGCGCCACAAAAAGCCAGAATCGCCAGCAACATGCCACAGCGCCACGCGCACAAAGCACCTACTTTTTTAGCCAGCATCACCCACAGCGGTAGCCCGATCGCAGCGGCCACAAAATAAGTGGCTAAAAAGGCACCTGCGAAACTGGCAGCTTGAAGACGATCATTAATAAAAAACAGCGCCAACGTGGATGGAATAGCCACTGATATGGCATTGATAAAATAAGGGAGAAGTAAAGATTTGAAACCCTGATTGGCCTGCATAGTTTGCCATAGCTGCCGCCAACTAGACTGTGGACACTCTTTGCGCTGCCAGCTTGGTGCATAGTGCATCAGAGCAAACAGGGCTAGTGCCAAGATAGCAGCAAAACCCAAGCCGTAACGACCAAAATGACTAGGAATGGTGGCTGCGGGCTGAGTTAAAATCCAGCTTGGGATCACACTAGCTAAAATCACCCCAAATAATCCAGCGCCCTCGCGCCATGCTGCCGCGCCAAGTAGCGCCGTATTTGGGTTAAATTCATCTACCGAAAGCCGAGCGCCCCATGATAAATACGCAATACTCAGCATGCTGTGGGCGGTGTAGGCTATCACCAGCATAATTGCCAGCCAAGCCCCAAGATACGCGGATGATACGGGGGGCAACCAAAGTCCTAAAAAAGCCAAACCCAACAGAACAGCGCCTGCAATGAGCCAAGGATTGAGCCCGCCATGCAGGCGGTCAATATAGCGCCCTAGCCATGGGTCTTGCACGGTATCTACTAGCCGCGCCAAAAATAACACCCAGCCCGTGCTAGCCAAAGCCAAGCCCAAATTGCTGCTGTAATACGCAGGGATTTGCACATACACTGGCAATGCCGCCATCGCTAGCGGCAGGCCAAGCAAGCCATAGGCCATAAAGCGCCAGCGCGAGTGCTGTGCGCGACTCATTTTGCACGGCCCAATAATTGATCACGCAAGCCGCTATCCTTGGTACGCTCATCAAACCAGATAGCAAAAAAGGCTTTAGCAAATTCTGGATCGCGAATATCAGCAAGCAACTGGTTGCGATTATAAAAACGGCAGCCTTGATTCGGCAAAAATACCCCAACCAGCTGATCCCCTTCATTGACATTGGTAAAGGCACGATACATTTCACCCTCCCAACGTTTAAGCTGTTCTGCACTATATTGCTGGCCAAATATGCGCTTGATTTCATCGATGCTGGTTTCAACAAACTGAGTACGGCTAATACTGCGGTGATAAGTCAGCTCAAGCGCAAATGGGGAGTTAAGACTAAATTGCGGGTTTTCACTCCATAATTTAGCGGTATAAATCCGCAGCCTAAACCAAGTCAAATCGCCGCTCCCCAAGGCCTTAGCTTGTGGCAGCTCATCGCGCCAAGTGGCAGCACTTGCAGGTATAGCCAGAGCGATAAAGACGCTAAGCGCAATTCCCTTAAGCATTTTAGTTATCCTTATGCAAAAGAAACTGCACTACATCGGTCTTACCTTCATCAAAGCCCGCTTCACAATAGGCAAAATACAGCATCCAGATTCGCATAAAACGCTCATCAAAGCCCTGTACTGCAATCGCTGCCGCTTCATTGCGGCAAGCGGCCTCCCAGCGGCGCAGTGTTTCGGCGTAATCGCCGCCAAAATGATACTGATCGGTGGTTTTAAGCCCTGCCGCTTGCGCATTTAAGGCAAAGCGCTCTGGACTGGGCAACATACCCCCAGGGAAAATATACTGCTGGATAAAGTCTGTGCCGCTGCGATAGCGCTCAAAGGCATTTTCATTAATGGTGATACTTTGCACCAAGGCTTTGCCACCTGCTTTTAAGCGGGAAGCCACAATTTTAAAGTATTCAGGCCAGAAGGCTTCACCTACGGCTTCAAACATCTCAATCGACACTATCGCATCATATTGGCCAGTCAGATCGCGGTAATCGCATAACTCCAGCTGCGCTAGTGAGCTCAAACGCTGCAGTGCAATCCGCTCCTGGGCAATGGCGAGTTGCGCCGCAGAGATCGTTACACCATGCACATAAATGCCTTGCCGCGCAGCGTACTCGGCAAAACCGCCCCAGCCGCAGCCAATTTCAAGCACACGGCTACCCGCGCGTAACTCAAGAGTATCAATAATGCGCTGATATTTATTGAGCTGAGCCTGCTGCAAACTTTGCGCATAATCGCCATTAAACACCGCACTAGAATAGGTCCAAGTTGGATCAAGCCAAAGCTGATAAAACGCATTACCAATATCGTAATGGGCATGAATATTTTTACGGCTACCCTCACGGGAATTGCGTCTAAATAAGTGCTTAAGCCGATACCATAGGGTTGCCAATTTACCGCCAAACACCATTTTATCCAGCACGTTTTGATTACGAATCGCCAGCCGCAGTAAGGCCGTTAAATCTACCGAATCAATCCAGCCCGCCTCATAGCTTTCGGCAAAACCAATATCACCCGCACGTAAAATCCTCTGGCAGGCCCGCCAATCGTGAATCTGCAAAGAGGCGTTTGGTGGCTGATGCAAATCGCCAAACATCAGATGCGTACCTTCGGGCGTGATCAGTTGCAAATGACCATGCTGCAGTCGGGCTAATAGATTTAGAAACAATTTAGCCGCCGTGGGCGCACTTCGGCTTATCGTTTGCAGAACTTGTGATTGACTCATAATGGTTTATCCTCTGACACGGTCAAAGAAGTGGTGGGCGAGGCGGGTTGACTAAAAAATGGCACACGTTTTCGCCAAAGCTTGAAGGCTTGCCAATGAATGCGTGCAAACACACCGAGCGTCAATAAAGGCTGGGCAAATAGCGCGCGGCGCAGCGTGGCGCTGTTTAAATCTTGGATATGGCCCCCTACAGAGGTCTTGAGCAACAGGCCATTTTGATCAAAATAATCGATCCCTACCCACGCCGTGCTGGCGGTATCCTTAAACCGAAATTGATAATGCCCATGTACTTCGCAAAACGGCGAAACATGCAGCATTTTTTTGCTTTCAATACGGGTATGGCTCTGGATACCGTTTTCTTCAAAGCCTACAAGCAGATAGAGATGCGTTTCGCCAAAAGTGTTATTCACTTCAGCCAACACAGCGCGTAATTCACCGCTTTGGGCATAGCAATACCAAAAGCTCACCGGATTAAATACCCAGCCCAATACGCGCGGAAAAGTATGTAACCAGATTTCACCATCGGCGCTAATCTGATGCTTTTCGAGCAGATTACGTGCCCAATGCTCAAGATTACTTCCATCTTTAGGGCCATAATCATCGGTATAAACCGAAACAGCTCGCCAGCAGTTAATACCAAACCAGCGGGCCTTGATCTCATCTAGGCGTGCTAAATTAATCCGCAAGCAAAACACCGGATACACAAAGCGATTCTTTGCAGGGCGAACACGCTGATGCATCACTTGCCCGCTAATAATTTGAGCGGGGGCTCTCATGCTAGTGTTGTCCACGCAGGGGCCAAGCCAAAGTCCTGAGCCACCCTTAGCGCAGATTTCAATCCATCCTCATGAAAGCCATATCCCGTCCATGCGCCCGCATACCAAGTGCGATTTTGGCCTTGAATACTCGGTAAGCGCTGCTGAGCAGCGATCGCCCCATGATCAAATACAGGATGCTCATACTCAAACTGCCCGAGCATCAAATCTGGCGCGGGCGGTGAGAAAGGATTAAGCGTTACAATCACAGGTGATTTAAACGCTAAATTTTGTAGTTGATTAAGTAAATAGCTTACGCAAACTGGGCGTTGCCCATCCACACTGGCACCGCCAAGGTAATTCCATGCCGACCAAACCTTACGTCGCTTTGGCAATTGGGCTGGATCGGTATGCAGCACGGCAATATTGGCCTGATAACGTACCGCAGAAAGAATTTGCTGTTCTGCCTCGCTGACATCGCTCAACATACTGAGCGTTTGTGGCGCATGCGTAGCAAACACCACGGCATCAAATAACTCCTCACCAACATAACTATGCACCGTTACACCAGCACTCTGACGTGCAACTTTAGCAACTGGGCAATTGAGCCTAATCTCAGCGCTGCTGTTTGCATTCAAAGTGTCGGCAATTTTGCGTACATACTCTCGCCCGCCTCCTTTTACCGTTTGCCACTGCGGGCGATCGTTCACTTGTAATAGCGCGTGATTTAGGCAAAAACGTAAAAAAGTAGCCGCTGGAAACTGTAAAATATCATTGGGAGAGCTAGACCAAATCGCCGCAGCCATTGGCAGTAAATAGGCATCACGGAACATCGCACCATAGCCACCTACTTCAATCAGTTGGCCTAAAGTAGAGCCATTAGCAAGCGATTGGCTTAAGTTGCTTTGTGCTGCTGCGTTAAAACGTAAAATATCACGCAACATGCCGATAAACCTTGGGGATAGAATCCGCTGCCGCTGCGCAAACACTGTATCCAGATTTGTACCCGCCCACTCTAGCTTTCCGCCATCTAGCGAAACACCAAAGGACATATCGGTGGCATAAGTTGCTACATCTAGCTCAGCAAATAGTGCAATTAAATTGGGATAAGTTGCTTGATTAAATACCAAGAACCCAGTATCTACAGCTTGAGTTTTTCCTTCTAAGCTCACCTCCACCGTATTGGTATGCCCACCCAGATAACTCCCCGCTTCAAACAACACCACGTCATGCGCACGACTCAAAAAGTATGCACTGGCCAAGCCAGAAATACCGGAGCCAATAATAGCGATGCGTTGACGAGCACTGGTCATTTTTTTACCGTTTAGGAAGAAGGTGGCTGTGTGTTTTTCTACTTCAGTGCTAAGATTACTACTAAATCAGAAAAAAATATACCAATTAGTATCGGAATTTACCAATGAATATTTTAAGTAAGCTAAGTTTCAAAGATCAAGCCTTTAAACTGCGTGAAAGCGCCATCTTGGATGCCACCACAGCGGTACTCAGCACCAAGGGGTTTGATTTAATGACGATGGATGACATCGCTGGCGCTGTGGGTATATCTAAACCCAGCCTCTACAAACACTTCAAATCCAAAGAAGATTTAGTGGGTGAAGCGCTGATTCGCTTGATTGATGGTGCAATTGATTATCTGGCTCAGCTAGATAAGGCGCTCAGCCCAGTGGACAAATTGAGTGCCTTGTTAGAATGGGCATTGCGGGTACGCTTAGAGGGAGGAATGCCCTTTTTGCCATCCACCAGCCCACATGTGCGTGACATGCTAATGCGCAATATGAGTTATGTATTGCGGATAATAAAGCTCAATGGCCAGCTGGAAGCACTGGTGGCCGCGGCGCAAAAAACTGGCAATTTAAATCCAGATCTACCTAGCGATGTGATCTTGTTTAGCTACTACTCTAGAACCTGCGACCCTGCCGCAGAGTTTCTGCAAAAATTCAGCAAAATGCCTCACGATGACATCGTAGCGCATATGCTGAAAGTTGCATTTAATGGCTTAACCCCCTAAAGCAAGACTGCAATCTACAAATAAGGGTAGGGGCGATAGGCCACGTTTAATATCTCAATTCAAAAAATTGAACGTGACCTGTTCTGTATTGTGTCCTTGATTAAGCCCAAATGGAGAACAAGCGATGACGCATCCAGCAAGAAGCTGGCACCCAAAAAAACTGGCTAATACCAAGTGGACAGCGCTTGCACCACAGCAACGTGAGAAGCACTTTATTGTTGTCAAAGTTGAGCTCAGTCCCAACGATGTACAGAAAGTAGGGCAAATCACACTAGAAGCAGTCATCAGCAAACGGCATTTCACATTACACTGGAGCGCACTTGAAGATGAAGCGCAATGGCGTGTTGGCTGGCTATAACATGATAATTTGATGTGCTTTTGTGGGGGCATTACCTAAAAATACGACATTAAAATAGTACTCTATTATTCAATGCACAGAGGCTTATTGACGCCATACAAAAAAAGCGGCATATGTATTTTTAATAAATATATTAAAGGGTAGGACTTTATTCTTTATTCCATAAAAAAACGTAGATGTTTAGATTAATACTGAACATCTAAAAATTAACTCGATGATTAAGGGATCACTCCTTTTTGTTTTGCGTCTTTAATGGCACGATTAAATTCAACTAAAAATGCCTGCATCTTCATTGACTTATGAAAGGCCAGATAAATAGGATCACGGACAAGTGGCTTACTCAAATAAACAAACTGATCGCGCTTATTGAATAAATCAGGATATTTTTTTAACAGCGTATCTAAGCCATTCTCTGCATCATTTACGACGGCACAATCAACCCGATCATAAAGCAGCTTTTTTAAGCGCACATCAAAAGCGTAATTTACATCGACCTGAAACAACTTTGCCGCCAGTGCATTATCAAACGCCTCTCCATAGCTCGCCGCATTGGTGACACTAATGAGCTTACCTTTTAAATCTGCCACCGAGCTAAAAGGAAATTCTTTGCCTTTTTTTACCACTAGGCCAACAATTGATTCATGAAATGGCTCAGAAAAATCAAAAATCTCAAGCCTTGCTTTAGTTTTAGATAAACCAACAATCCCTCCTTTACCTTTTTCTGCCATCAAATAAGACCGCTTCCAAGAGGCCATGTCTAATATGACTTTATTGCCACTTATATGCTCATAATGCCTTATCAAGGTAGTGCCAATTCCATCTTCGCGTCCCTGCTCATCACGAAAAGTAACGGGGTGGTAATCATCACCGGCAAAAATAAGCACCTCCTCTGCCCAAAGAGTAGAGCAATAAAATAAACATAAAAATATAAATGAGCCAAGCCTAACTTGCATGATCTATTCCTTATCGAACCCGCACTAGCTTCAGGTTAGCCCATTAAAAACCAACGCGCCTTGTATTACGCCCAATAAAAAACCCCAGAAGTAATTCTGGGGTTTTTTATTGGGCGTTTGATTCTAAAAAGAGTTAAATCATACCCTTAGATTTCAGTAGCTCAAGCATAGTCGAGCCAAGCTCAGCTGGGCTGCGTGTGTAAGCGATGCCTGCACGCTCAAACGCTGCAAATTTTTCTTCTGCAGTGCCTTTACCGCCAGAGATAATCGCACCAGCGTGGCCCATGCGTTTGCCCTTAGGCGCTGTAACACCAGCGATATAACCCACCACTGGCTTAGTCACGTAGGACTGAGCAAATTCAGCCGCTTCTTCTTCAGCAGAGCCGCCGATTTCACCGATCATGATGATCGCATCGGTATCAGGATCGTCTTGGAATAAGCGCAATGCGTCGATATGGCTCAAGCCTGGAATTGGATCGCCACCGATACCGATACATGTAGATTGGCCCAAGCCCAGCGCTGTAGTTTGCGCAACTGCTTCGTAAGTCAATGTACCCGAACGGCTTACAATACCGATACGGCCTGGCTGATGGATGTGCCAAGGCATAATACCGATCTTGCATTCGCCAGGAGTGATAATACCCGGGCAGTTAGGGCCGATCAGGCGGATGCCGGCTTCATCAACCGCTTTTTTCACGTACAGCATATCCAGTGTTGGCACGCCTTCGGTGATACATACGATCAGCTGAATACCCGAATCAATCGCTTCCAGAATCGAATCTTTAGCGAACGGAGCCGGTACGTAAATAACGGTCGCATCGGCGTGGGTTTCGCGCATTGCGTCTTTCATGGTGTTGAACACCGGCAGATCAAGGTGACGTGAGCCGCCCTTGCCTGGCGTTACACCGCCAACAACCTTAGTGCCACACTTCAATGCTTGCTCTGCGTGGAATGTACCGTTTTTACCGGTGAAACCTTGCACCAATACTTTGGTGTTTTTATTGACTAAAACGCTCATTATTTTTTCCTTTCAGCGGATGAAATGGCCGAATTAAAGTGCGGCAACAGCAGCAACGATTTTCTCGGCTGCGTCGTTCAAACCTTGAGCCGATGTCAGCTTCAGGCCTGACTCGTTCAGAATCTTAGCGCCCAATTCCGCGTTATTGCCTTCCAAACGCACCACAACCGGCACAGTCACATTTACTTCTTTAACCGCAGCAATAATCGCTTCAGCAATCATGTCGCAACGAACGATACCGCCGAAGATATTGATCAGCACGCCCTTCACCGAATCATCAGCCAAGATCAGCTTGAAGGCCTCGATCACGCGATCTTTAGTTGCACCACCGCCTACATCCAAGAAGTTAGCCGGTTGGCCACCTTTGAGCTTGATGATGTCCATTGTGGCCATTGCAAGGCCAGCGCCGTTTACCATACAACCGATATTGCCTTCCAGCGCAACGTAGTTCAGCTCGAACTCAGAGGCTTTTACTTCGCGCTCGTTTTCTTGCGATTTATCGCGTTGAGCCAGCAATTCTGGCAAGCGATACAGCGCGTTAGAATCAAGACCAACTTTAGCGTCTACGCAGCACAATTCGCCGTTTTCACGCAAAGCCAGTGGGTTGATTTCAAACAGCGCGAAATCGTTAGCGATAAATGCCTCAGCCGCACCCAACATCATTTTAACGAAGTGAGCAACTTGTTTGCCTTCTAAACCCAAAGCAAACGCGCAATCACGCGCTTGGAATGGCTGCATGCCAACCAATGGGTCTACAGTTACTTTGATGATTTTTTCTGGGGATTCTTCAGCAACAGTTTCGATCTCAACACCGCCTTCGGTGGAAACCATAAACACCACGCGCTGGCTGGAGCGATCTACAACCGCACCAAGGTATAGCTCGCGCTGAACTGGGTACATATCTTCACAAACCAATACTGAATGCACAGGCTGGCCGGCTGCATCTGTTTGGTACGTCACTAAGTTTTTACCGATCAAGCCTTTAGCAATTTCTGCGGCTTCTTCACGGGATTTAACCACTTTAACGCCACCCGCTTTACCACGGCCACCGGCGTGAACTTGCGCTTTAACCACCGCAAATTTACCCCCCAGTGCGTCATAGGCAGCAGCTGCTTCTTCTGGAGTGTGTGCCAAAATGCCGCGTTGTACTGGTAGACCGTATTTAGCCAATAATTCCTTGGCTTGATATTCATGAAGATTCATCTGAGACCCTTTGTAAGGAGAATGTTGTAGGGTGGGTTAGGCGGTTTTATGCCGTAACCCACCATTAGCGCCATGGTGGGTTACGCCCAAACAGGCTAACCCACCCTACGTATTTACAAATTAAGAATGCAAACCACGTTTATCACATGCTAAAGCCGCTTCGTGCAAGGCTTCAGACAAAGATGGATGAGCATGAACAATACGGGCAATATCTTCTGACGATGCGTTAAATTCCATTGCGACAACCGCTTCAGCAATCAATTCTGAAGCAAATGGACCAACGATATGAACACCTAAAATACGATCGGTGGTCTTATCTGCCAGCATTTTAACAAAACCCTTAGCTTCGCCAAGCGCTAAAGCACGGCCATTGGCGGAGAACAAGAATTGACCTTTCTTGTATTCAACGCCTGCGGCTTTAAGCTGCTCTTCGGTCTGCCCTACCCATGCAATTTCTGGGCTGGTGTAAATCACCCAAGGGATATTGTTAAAGTCAATATGTGGATGCTGGCCTGCAATACGCTCAGCTACGGCCACGCCTTCGTCAGACGCTTTGTGTGCCAGCATCGGGCCACGAACCACATCACCAATCGCCCAAACATGAGGCAGATTGCTTTGGCAATCGTCGTTGACTTCGATCTGGCCGCGCTCGGTTAGCTTCAGGCCAACGGCATCTGCGTTCAGGCCAGATGTGTTTGGCACACGACCAATGGCCACAACCAATTTATCAAATACGCTGACTTGCTCGCTACCTGCTACATCTTTCCAGTGAACGGTTACGTCTTTTTTACCGGCCTTAATTTCGCCAATTTTAACGCCAGTATTGATAATCAGACCGGTTTCTTTAGTCAGGAATTTTTTGGCTTCGCGCGCCACTTGCTCATCCGCTGCGCCTAGGAAAGTAGGCATCGCTTCAAGCACAGTCACTTCACTACCCAAGCGCTTCCAAACCGAGCCCATTTCTAAGCCAATCACGCCAGCGCCAATCACGCCTAGGCGTTTTGGCACAGCAGGAATCGCCAACGCGCCTTCGTTATCCAGCACCAGATGATTATCGATGGTCACGCCTGGCAATTGGCGAACGCTAGAGCCAGTCGCAATAATCACGTGCTTAGCGGTGATTTCTTCAACTGTGCCATCAGCCAGTTTGGCTTCCAACACGTAAGCATCGCCTGCTTTGGCTTTAAACGCGCCTACACCGTGGAAAGACGTTACTTTGTTCTTTTTAAAGAGGTAAGCAATGCCGCCGGTGTTTTTAGTAATGATGTCTTGCTTACGCGCCAACATCTTGGCCACGTCCATTTTCAACGTGCCGGTAGAGATACCGTGATCGCCAAAGTGATGCGCCGCATTGAAGTAATTTTCTGACGATTGCAGCAGTGCTTTAGAAGGAATACAACCCACATTCAAACACGTACCACCCAAGCTCGCCTTGCCATCTTTATCGCTAGTTGCATCGATACATGCAGTATTAAAGCCCAGCTGCGAGGCGCGAATCGCCGCCACATAGCCACCAGGGCCGCCGCCGATTACAACAACGTCAAATTCTTTGCTCATGGTTTGGAAACCTTTGAGAAAGAGCAAGGGCGTGATCAACGCCCCGACTCTGTGATTCAATATTTAGCGATATGCCATGGCGGGTTACGCGATAAAGCCGCTAACCCGCCCTACACAATTCACATTAATTAGATATCAAGCAGCAAGCGCGCTGGATCTTCGATCACTTCTTTGATAGCAACCAGCGACAATACGGCTTCGCGGCCATCGATGATGCGGTGATCGTAAGACTGAGCCAGATACATCATCGGGCGAATCACCATTTCACCGTTTTCTACAACCACACGCTCTTTCGTTGCGTGCATGCCCAGAATCGCTGATTGTGGTGGATTGATAATCGGTGTCGACATCATCGAGCCGAAAGTACCGCCGTTAGAGATGGTGTAAGTGCCGCCAGTTAGCTCGTCCATGCTCAACTTACCGGCTTGCGCGCGCTTACCAAAATCAGCAATGGTTTTTTCGATTTCAGCCAAGCTCAGTTGATCCGCATTACGAATCACCGGCACCACTAAACCACGCGGGCTACCTACGGCTACCCCAATATCAAAGTAGCCGTGGTAAACGATATCGCTACCATCAACGGATGCATTCACAATTGGGAACTTCTTTAGCGCATGCACAGCCGCTTTTACAAAGAAACCCATAAAGCCCAGCTTCACGCCGTGGTCTTTTTCAAACTTATCTTTGTATTTATTACGCAGATCCATCAACGGCTTCATATTGATTTCGTTGAAGGTGGTCAGGATCGCGTTAGTTTGTTGCGATTCGAGTAAGCGCTCGGCCACACGCGCACGTAAGCGGCTCATCGGTACGCGTTGCTCGGCGCGATCGCCTTGCAGTACGGAAACGGCTGCGGATGCTGGAACAGGTGCGGCAGCGGGTTTAGCTAGATGATTCTGTACGTCTTCTTTCAATACACGGCCACCGCGGCCTGTGCCGCCAACGTCGTTAGTGTTCACGCCTGCATCAGCCGCCATCTTTTTAGCCGAAGGCATCACTGCCGTGCCAAAACCAATGGCACCCGCAGAAACACCGGCTTCTTTAGCCGCCGCTTCAACGCGAACTTGTTGCTCGGTCTTTACGATTACTGGCACAACATTGGCCGGTGCAGCAACGGTGGCTTCAGTATCAATGGTTGCGATCAATTGCAGGCTACCTACAATTGCACCTTCATTTTGCACAATCGACACCAAAACACCAGCTTGTGGCGCAGCGATTTCTAACACCACTTTATCGGTTTCGATATCAATCAATTGCTCATCGCGAGCAACTGCATCGCCTATTTTTTTCTTCCACTGTAAAAGTGAAGCTTCGGAAACGGATTCTGGTAATTGCGGTACGGTAATTTCGATAATCATTTTGTAACTCCAAGGATCTGGCGAGTAGATCGGGTGGATTAACCACCCTGTTTATCCATTAGATGTCGAATAAGGCGGGTTTTCACCCGCCCTACATTACAGAGTCATTGCTTCTTCAACGAAAGTTTTAAGCTGCGCAGTATGCTTGCTCATATAACCTACCGCTGGCGATGCTGATGAGGTACGGCCTGCATACAGCAGGGTTTGCTTAGGATGCATACACGCTTCTAAGCGATGGCGAATCTGGTGCCATGCGCCTTGGTTGCGTGGTTCTTCCTGTACCCACATCACCTCACGTGCGTTCGGGTATTTTTCGATTTCAGCTTTTAGTTCTTCCGTTGGGAATGGATAAAGCTGCTCAATCCGCACAATCGCGATGTCTTTAATATCACACTCACTACGGCCAGCCAGCAAGTCGTAATACACCTGACCTGCACACATCAACACGCGCTTCACTTTCTTGGCATCCAAATTGCCCTGATCACCGATCACTGGAAGAAACTCACCATTGGTGAAGTCTTCAATCGGGCTAGAAGCAAACTTCGCCTTCAAGAGCTTTTTGCTCATGATGATAATCAGCGGCTTGCGACTTGGGCGCAACATCTGGCGGCGCAGCGCATGGAACATCTGCGCGGCTTCAGACATCATCAGCACTTGCACATTATGCTCTGCGCACAGCTGCAGATAACGCTCAACGCGAGCTGATGAGTGCTCAGGGCCTTGCCCATCATAGCCGTGTGGCAACATCATGGTTAGGCCACATAAACGGCCCCACTTGGTTTCGCCAGAAGTAATAAACTGATCGATCACCACTTGCGCGCCGTTGGCAAAGTCACCAAACTGCGCCTCCCAAATAGTCAGCTCATCCGGTGCAGAGCAAGCGTAGCCATATTCAAATGCCAACACCGCTTCTTCATTCAGAATCGAATCGATCACGGTAAAGTTTGCTTGCTTTTCTGCCAAGTGTTGCAAGGGCACGTGCACGCCCTGATCCCACTTCTCACGATTTTGATCGTGTAATACCGCATGACGGTGATTAAACGTGCCGCGGCCGCAATCCTCACCAGAGATACGTACAGCGTAGCCTTCGGTTAGCAAGGTAGCGTAGGCCAAGTGCTCAGCCATACCAAAATCAACTGGTTGATCGCCATTGACCATGGCAATACGTTCTCTGATAATTTTTTCTACGTTTGGACGCAGTTTAAAACCATCGGGCACCTTGGTGAATTTCTCAGTTAGGCGCAGCAAATCTGCCTGCGGCACCGCTGAGGCCACAGGATGACGCCAATGCACACCCATATAGCGGGAGAAATCAATCGCGTGCGAGCGTTTGTAATCCGTCAGCGTAGTTTGCTCTACATGCTCGCCACGATCCAGCGCTGCGCGGTAATCTTGGATCAGATTATCCGCTTCGTCCTTAGTCACTACGCCTTCAGCAATCAGGCGATCGGCGTATTTCTTACGCGCGCCGGGATGCTGGCCAATTTTTTTGTACATCATTGGCTGCGTTACAAAGGGATCGTCCGCTTCATTGTGACCAAACTTACGGAAGCACACCAAATCCACTACCACATCGCGGTGAAATTTCATGCGGAATTCGAGTGCAGCTTGCATCACCAAAATCACCGCTTCAGGGTCATCGCCATTCACGTGGAAAATCGGCGCTTCAACCATTTTAGCGATATCAGTACAGTAAATCGTCGAGCGGGTATCGCGGGTGTCTGAAGTCGTGAAACCGACTTGGTTATTCACCACCAAATGCACCGTGCCGCCTGTGCCGTAGCCACGGGTATTGGCCAGGTTAAACGTACCTTGGTTGGTACCCAAGCCAATAAAGGCTGAGTCGCCATGAATCAGCACAGGCAGAACTTGCACACCCAGCTTATCGCCACGACGTTGCTGACGCGCACGCACCGAGCCTTCAACCACAGGGTTGACGATCTCAAGGTGAGATGGATTAAACGCAAGACTTAGGTGGATGGGGCCGCCAGGAGTCGGGATATCAGCCGAAAAGCCCATATGATACTTCACGTCACCGGAAGACAAATCGCTGACTGAGCGACCTTCAAATTCGCTAAATAAATCACGCGGCTGTTTGCCTAGCGTATTCACCAGCACATTTAAACGACCACGATGGGCCATACCGATAATCATTTCCTGCACGCCCACCGCACCCGCGCCTTGGATTAAGAAATCCAGTGCGGGGATCATGGAATCGCCACCTTCCAGCGAGAAGCGCTTTTGGCCGACGTATTTTTTATGCAGGTATTGTTCTAGTGTTTCTGCCGCAGTCACTTTTTGCAGTGTGCGTTTTTTTTGCTCGATACCATAGCCAGGTGTTGAGCGACGGGATTCAAACCACTGTTGCACCCACTTGCGCTGTTCTGCATTGGTGATGTGCATATATTCCAAACCAATACTACCGCAGTAAGTTTGCTTTAAAAATGCAATCACTTCGGCAAGAGTTGCACGCTCCATCCCTGCAATATTGGTACCAAATGTCGTTGCCATATCGGCATCGGTGAAGCCATGATGCTTAGCATCTAACTCAGGCAAACGCGCTTGATCCATACGTTGCAAAGGATCAAGGCTTGCTTGGCGCGAGCCCATAATGCGGTAAGCAGAGATCAAGCGCAGCAGATTAACCTGCTTGCGTGTGGCCTCTTCATCGACCGCGCCACCTTGCTGAACATAGCGAGGCTGACGAGTCAGCTGGCGGAAAGATTCCTCGATCGGCGCTCGTGGAATATCACGATCAACCACACCAGGACTTTGCTGCATCTTATCGAAGTAGGAGCGCCATTCCTGATCAACCAACTGTGGGTCGCTCAGGTACTGCTCGTAAAGCTCCTCAACGAAAGGAGCATTCCCGCCAAAAAGGTGGGAATTAGACCTCAACTCTCTCATCATCGCCGTAATCAAATCCAGTAATTTAGCAGGCTTAACACCATGCAAGACCGCCGTCTCACTAGGAGGCGGCTCAAAACATGTACAACAATGGGCACGGCATGCCGTGCCCTAAGCGATTAACCGCGCTTATCTGCAGGCACGTAGTCACGCTTAGTAGCGCCAGTGTATTGCTGACGCGGACGACCAATCTTCATACCAGGATCGGCAATCATCTCATTCCAGTGGCTGATCCAGCCCACAGTTCGCGCAAGGGCAAAAATCACTGTAAACATCGGCACAGGAATACCCAAGGCAGACTGAACAATACCTGAGTAGAAATCAACGTTCGGGTACAGCTTACGCTCGATAAAATATTTGTCTTCCAGCGCAATTTTTTCCAGAGCCATGGCAAGCTTGAACTTAGGATCATCTTGTAATCCGAGCTCTTGTAATACTTCGTAGCAAATACGACGCATCACGCTGGCACGTGGATCCATATTTTTGTAAACGCGATGACCAAAGCCCATCAATTTGTGCGTCTTAGCCTTTACACCTTCCATAAAGGCGGGCACGTTCTCAATATCACCAATTTCATCCAACATCAGCAAAACGGCTTCGTTAGCACCGCCGTGTGATGGGCCCCATAGGCAGGCAATACCGGCAGCGATACATGCAAACGGGTTCGCACCAGAAGATCCTGCTAGGCGCACAGTTGAAGTTGACGCGTTTTGCTCGTGGTCTGCGTGCAGAGTGAAAATCACATCCAGTGCGCGAACCAGCACGGGGTTAGGCACATATTGCTCGCACGGTGTCGAGAACATCATGTGCATAAAGTTTGCGGTATAGCTTAGGTCATTGCGTGGATAAACAAACGGCAGACCTTGGTTATAGCGGTAGCACATTGCAGCAATGGTCGGGATCTTTGAGATCAGGCGGAACATCGCTACTTTGCGGTGCTCTTCATTATTAATGTCCAAGCTATCTTGGTAGAAAGCAGACAATGCCCCAACCACACCCACCATCATCGCCATAGGATGCGCATCACGGCGGAAACCGTTAAAGAAACGGGTGAGCTGCTCATGAACCATGGTGTGGCTCATCACCGTTTTATTAAAAACTGCGCTTTGTTCTGCGGTTGGCAATTCACCATTAATCAGCAGATAGCAAACTTCTAGGTAATCACTTTGTTCTGCGAGCTGCTCAATAGGATAGCCACGATAGTAAAGCTGGCCCAAGTCGCCATCGATAAAGGTGATCTTAGATTCACAGCTTGATGTCGCTAAAAACCCAGGATCGAAAGTAAACATACCGGTCTTGGAGAACGAGCGGATATCGACTACATCAGGCCCAAGTGTGCTTGGTAAAACTGGAAACTCAAGCGTGTCTTTGCCATTGTTGTAAGTCAGTGTGACTTTGTTTTCCATATCAAATAGCTCCAGTGAGTGGTCGTCGTGTGATTTGTGCGCTTCGTACTTGTTCCAGTATCGGTCTTAGCCGCTCGTCTGGACATTCTGTTTTACAATTTAAGTAATCAAGCAGATCATTATCAGACAGCAACAAAAGGTCCTGAAAAAGAATCAAATCGGCTGCAGATAAAGTGGGAAGCACTTCTTTTACAAATCGCTCTAACTGCAGATCGACTTCCAGAAGGCCCCGGCGGGAGCGCCATACGATCCGTTTTAATTCAACTTCATCCATCAGATCTTCCTTGCTATTTTGTAGGGTGAGCACGTTTTACCTTCCTTACGCGGCGCCTTAAAACACCTCGCGCGGGCACTGTGCCCACCCTATATAGGTCTGATTAGCTCATGCGCTTAATCATTAAATCTTTGATCTTGCCAATTGCCTTAGTTGGATTGAGTTCCTTAGGGCAAACGTCAACGCAATTCATAATGCTGTGGCAACGGAACAATCGATATGGATCTTCCAGATTATCCAGACGCTCGTTAGTTTTCTCATCGCGAGTATCCGCAATAAAACGGTAAGCTGCCAGCAAACCAGCAGGGCCTACAAATTTATCTGGATTCCACCAAAATGACGGGCAAGATGTTGAGCAGCAAGCACACAAGATGCATTCGTACAGGCCATCTAGCTCTTTACGATCTTCCGGTGATTGCAAACGTTCGCGATCAGGCGGTGGATTATCGTTTTGCACATAAGGCTTAATCGAATGATATTGTTTAAAAAACTGTGTCATATCAACGATTAAGTCACGAATCACCGGCAAACCTGGCAGCGGGCGAATTTCTACCGGCTGCTTCAGGCTGGCCATATCGGTAATACAGGCCAAGCCATTTTTGCCATTAATATTCATTGCATCTGAACCGCAAATCCCTTCACGGCAAGAGCGGCGAAAGCTCAGTGTATCGTCTTGTGCTTTTAGGCGAACCAGCCCATCTAACAGCTTTTTATCTGACGGTTCTAGTTCAACATGGTAATCCTGCATGTACGGCTTAGCGTCCACATCAGGGTTGTAGCGATAGAGCTTGAAATGCATCTTCATCGGTTTTCTCCTGATGCTATTAATAGACGCGTTTTTGCGGTGCGATGTAATCGACCGTTAGCGGCTTGGTATGAACTGGCTTGTAAGACAGCGTGCGTGTTTTTCCATCAAACATCGTGTGCTTCATCCACTCATCATGACGATCAGGGAAATCATCGTGCGCATGTGCACCACGGCTTTCCTTGCGCGCTTCGGCACAAATCAGCGTTGCAACCGCCACTTCGATCAAGTTATCCAACTCCAGCGCTTCAATTCGCGCGGTGTTAAATACCTTGGATTTGTCTTTAATTTGCGTCAGCTTGGCACGCTCGGCCACGGCTTTGATTTCTTCAACGCCCTTGGCAAGATTCTCAGAGTTGCGGAATACACCGGCACGCAGCTGCACCACTTTTTGCATGGCATTACGTACATCTGCCACTTCTTCGCCACCCGTTTGATTTTCTAAACGAGCCAGACGCGCCAATGAGAAGGCCGCAGCATCAGCAGGTAATGGACGCAACTCTGGGCGCTCATTTTTAATAAACTCGATAATTGTATTGCCAGCGGCCTTACCAAACACCACCAGATCCAGTAATGAGTTAGTGCCCAAGCGATTTGCGCCGTGCACCGAAGCACAAGCACATTCACCGGCAGCGTAAAAGCCTTTTACGCGCACTTCAGGATCATCGCCCAGCGGAGCCACCACTTCACCCTTATAGTTGGTCGGAATACCGCCCATCTGATAGTGGCAAGTTGGCACAACGGGGATTGGGTCTTTGATTGGATCTACACCAGCAAATTTAATCGCAATCTCACGAATACCAGGCAGGCGCTGCATGATGATGTCTGGACCTAAATGATCCAGCTTCAGCATGACATGGTCTTTTTCTTTACCACAGCCACGCCCTTCCAGAATTTCCAGCGCCATCGCACGGGAAACTACGTCACGGGAAGCCAAATCTTTGGCGTTTGGAGCGTAGCGCTCCATAAAGCGCTCGCCTTCAGAATTAAGTAAGATACCGCCTTCGCCGCGCACGCCCTCTGTAATCAATACACCCGCACCGGCCACGCCAGTTGGGTGAAATTGCCAGAATTCCATGTCTTCAAGCGGAATACCTGCGCGCACGGTCATGCCGAGGCCATCGCCGGTATTGATAAATGCATTCGTAGAGGCAGAGAAAATACGCCCAGCACCACCGGTAGCAAATAACACCGCCTTAGCATGAATAATTGAGACTTCGCCGGTTTCCATCTCTAAGGCAGTTACACCAACAACTTCGCCCGCTTCATCACGAATCAGATCCAGCGCCATCCATTCCACAAAGAACTGAGTATTGGCGCGAACATTGCGCTGATAAAGCGTATGCAGCATGGCGTGGCCAGTACGGTCGGCTGCGGCACAGGCGCGTTGCACCGGTGTTTTACCAAAATCGGCCATGTGGCCGCCGAATGGGCGCTGATAAATCTTACCGTTTTCCAAACGGTCAAACGGCATACCAAAGTGCTCAAGCTCCACCACAACTTCAGGTGCTTGACGGCACATAAATTCAATCGCGTCTTGGTCCCCAAGCCAGTCCGACCCTTTAACGGTGTCGTACATATGCCATTCCCACTTGTCTTCTTGGACATTACCAAGAGAGGCGGAAATACCACCCTGCGCCGCAACAGTGTGCGAGCGCGTCGGAAATACTTTGGATAAAACAGCGGTTTTTAGACCGGCTTCAGAGAGCTGCAATGCGGCACGAAGGCCTGCGCCACCTGCACCGACAATGACAGCATCGAATTTACGAATAGGAACGGTCATCGCTTATGCACCCCACACAACTTTAATCATATAAACCAAGCTACCTGCCAGCCATAACAAGGTCAGCACGTGCATCGTTAAACGCAAACCAACATGCTGGAGGTAATCCATCCAGATATCACGCACACCAACCCATGCATGCCACAGCAATGCAAACAGGCTGATGGTGGTCAGTACTTTTACCCAAGTACAGGCGAATAGTTGTTGCCATGCCGCAAAAGAAGCATCTTGTGCAAGCACTAAAAACGCCACGACACCCACGGTGTAAACCAGCATAATCACTGCGGTTATCCGCTGCACTAACCAGTCTTTTAGGCCGTAATGCGCGCCTGTTAATTGACGATTTACCATAAGAGGGCTCCAATCAAAACGGTCAACACTAGGCTTACCAGTAGCACAATTTTTGCCGTGAGGCGGGCTGTTTTCAGCTCAAGGCCCTTATGAATATCTAAGAATAAGAAACGAACACCTGCGCAAACGTGATGCAAAAAAGCCCACAAAATACCCAGCAGTGCAATTTTTACAAGGGGATGTGAAATACAGGATCTAAATGCATCAAAACGCTCGGCGGAGGCCAAAGAGCCCTCTAAAGCGTAGAGCATAAAGGGAATCGCCAAAAACATCAGCGCGCCACTCACGCGATGCAAGATGGAGATAATCCCAGGTAAAGGAAGACGAATCTTCGCGATCTCTAGGTGCTTGGGGCGTGTTTTTTGCATGCGCACTTCCTCTTTAAGTTTTACTTCTGTCAGTGAATTCAAACTTGTCACTTACAACACTGACCGGTTATTTACAACTTAACTGCAACTCATACTTCGCAGCTCAATTTACAGCTTATTTATGCTTGCTCTGGTGGCGCTTGGAAAGCCCGTTGCTCAGACCTAAACCAAGCCACACTCCAAACCTGCGGTTTACCATCAAAATCTCTTGCTAAACGCACAAGTTGTAACAAAGGTTCGTGCACTTCAACTTGCAATAATCTTGCTTCGGCACTCGCGGCGGGAATCGCACGATAGCGAACCTCACCATCTTTTAAACGCATTCCAAAATCACGCCAGCATAATTCACGCAAATTACCGCGCAACTCACGGATTCTGCGCATTTCCAAATTCGGGAAATTCGCTTCAGGCAAAAACATTTCTTCTAAACCAATCACGGTGCCTGCTACGCGCAATAAACGGCGAACCTGCCACAGCGCCGCACCACGTCTTAATCCTAAAATCTCTGCTAACTGCTCGCCCGCATGAATACGCACACAGCCGAGCATTTCAATTTTTGGCTTTTCGCCACCGTAACCAGATAAAGGCACAAACAAAGCTTGTGCTAAAAAATCACTGGCATCGCTTACAAAAGTGCCTACGCCTTGTCTGCGATATAAAACACCTTCAACAACTAATACATCTAAAGCTTTGCGTACCGTGCCTTGGCTAACACCAAAACGGTGTGCTAAGTCATTTTCGCTCGGCAAACTTTCATCGGCTCCCCACTCACCGGCATCAACTGCCGTTGTGACTGCACGAATAACCTGACGATAGAGGGGTATGGCTGCAAGTTTGCTCATATTTAAGATAGGTTGCTTTTTATCATGTTGTAGCAACATAGTCTACTACAGTCTTATATAAGACAAAAGATACACAACATTATATTTCGTATAGCAGCAAAACGCGCACAAAGCCACCACGTGCGTGATAGACTTTCACTGCTAAGCTTACGCAGTAGCTAAAACACACTACCATCCGTGTAAATACAAGCGTGCAGGATGTAGTCAGCAGATAAATTTATAAAAAAGAAATACGGTTACGCTCTGTTTTGCTCTACAAATAAAGAAAATAATCGGATTCCCTGATTGAATAACTTTTGTAGTAAAAAGTAATCAGCGAGGCTTTTTATTAGATTGACTGCTGAAAATCCCAGCATCGTTCACCGAGGTGCTAACCCCACCCACAACCGGAGTGACCTTCATGAAAAAACCTATTCGCGTTGCCGTTACCGGCGCTGCCGGCCAAATTGGTTATAGCCTTTTATTCCGCATTGCATCTGGTGCAATGCTGGGCCCAGATCAGCCAGTGATCTTGCAATTGCTCGACATCACCCCTTCCCTACCCGCATTAAATGGCGTGGTTATGGAGTTGGATGACTGTGCATTCCCATTATTGCAAGGCATTGTACAAAGCGATGATCCAAAAGTAGCCTTCAAAGATGTGGATATCGCCCTCTTGGTTGGCGCTCGTCCACGTGGCCCGGGGATGGAGCGCAAAGATTTGCTCGAAGCTAACGGTGCTATCTTTACTGCTCAGGGTAAAGCACTGAATGAAGTGGCATCGCGTGACGTGAAAGTACTGGTAGTGGGTAATCCAGCCAATACCAATGCTTACATCGCAATGAAAAATGCTCCGGATTTAAACCCAGCCAACTTCACCGCCATGATGCGTCTGGATCACAACCGTGCTCTGACTCAAATCGCACAAAAAACATCAACAGCCGTAACCGATATCAACAAGATGATCATCTGGGGCAATCACTCTGCTACCCAGTATCCAGATCTATTCCACGCTACAGTGAAAGGCAAAAGCGCTTCTGCTCTGATCAATGATCAAAAGTGGTTAGAAACAGAATTCATCCCTACCGTTCAGCAACGTGGCGCAGCCATTATTAAAGCGCGCGGCTTGTCGTCCGCCGCTTCTGCAGCCAATGCCGCCATTGACCATATCCGTAATTGGGTACTGGGCACAACGGATGGCGATTGGGTGACGATGGGCGTTCCAGCTAATGGCGAATACGGCTATAGCGATTTGATTTTTGGCTACCCAGTCACTTGCAAAGATGGCAAATACACCATTGTTGAAGGTTTGGAAATCAGCGAATTCAGCCGTACCCGCATGGACGCTAGCGCGAAAGAGCTGTCTGAAGAGCGTGATGCAGTGAAGCATTTAATCGGTAATTAATGGCTTAGGAGTACGGCAACGTGCCCCTAAATAAAAAAGGCGAACCCAAAAGGTTCGCCTTTTTTACAGCTAGCAGCCTGTCAGACTTAGGCGGTCGAAGCGAAAAATCGCATGATCGAGACCAGATTTTGCCGGATTTGCAGCGCCAATAACGAGTTATTGGTCAAAAATCTGGTGAAATATAGGCCGATCAGGTGATTTTTCAGCTGACTGATGCTAAGTCCGACAGGCTGCTAGCTAAGCCAATTACTTAGCTTTAATCGTGTACAAAGCAGTTTTACCTGCTTCCACCTGACCTACAGCAAAATCAATCACGCCATCAAACTGCTCAACATTGCTAACAACCACAGGGCTGATGATCGATACCGCATTTGCAGTAAGGTATTCAAGATCCAACTCCAACACGGCATCACCCGCTTTTACGCGTGAGCCTTGTTCTAACAAGCGAGTAAAGCCTTTACCCCCCAACTTCACGGTATCCAAACCGATATGCACAATCAGTTCAGCGCCGTTATCTGCAATCAGCGCAAATGCGTGATTAGTGTTAAATATTTTAGCAATTACGCCATCTGCGGGGGCTAACACAAGCTTACCCGTTGGACGAATCGCCAAGCCTTCACCCACTGCCTTGCTCGAAAACGCAGCATCTGGCACTTGCAACAAGGAAACCACTTCTCCGCTCATTGGGGCTACTAAAACTAAGTTGCCCATCACTGGCTTAACTGCGACTGCCGGAGCAGCAAAGGCTGCCACTTTTACTGCGGCTACCGCTGGTACTTCAATCACTTTGCCCGCCAATAACTGACTCATACGTGTGGCAATCAGCTCAGCTTTTGCACCCACAATAATCTGCACATTGGTTTTATTTAGTTTAATCACGCCTGAAGCACCCAAGCGTTTAGCCGCAGCTTCATCCAAGATAGCAGTGTCGTTCAGCGTCAAACGCAGGCGGGTAATGCAAGAATCAATACCCACTACATTAGCGCCACCACCAATCAGATCGATATAAGCATGTGCCAATGAATCAGTATCACTACTTACCGGTGAGCCATCTTGCTCTACGCCTTCTTCTTCTTCATCATCTTCTTCTTGACCTGGAGTCTTAAAATTGAATGTTTTGATCGCAAAACGGAAGCTAAAGTAGTAGATCGCAAAGAATGCAAAACCTTGTACAACCAACATCAGAATATCTTTAGCCAACGGGTTTTTAGTCGACAGCACCAAGTCAACCAAACCTGCACTGAAACCAAAGCCAGCAATCCACTGCATACTTGCTGCGATATATACCGAAAGACCGGTTAATACTGCGTGCAACAAATAAAGCGCAGGAGCTACAAACATAAAGGAGAATTCAAGTGGCTCAGTCACACCGGTAAAGAAAGCAGCAAAAGCAGCCGCAATCATCAATGAGGCAACGCGTGCTTTATTTTGTGGCTTAGCGGTGTGATAAATTGCCAGCGCAGCACCAGGCAAACCAAACATCATAATTGGGAAGAAACCGGCTTGATACATACCCGTTACACCCAATACTGCCTTACCTTCAGCAAGGGACTTAGCCCCACCCAAGAAGTTAGGAATATCGTTAATACCCGCAACGTCAAACCAGAACACGCTGTTAAGAGCGTGATGCAAGCCAACAGGAATCAACAAACGGTTAAAGAAAGCGTAAATACCCGCACCTACTGGGCCCATACCCATAATGCTTTCGCCAAAATGCACTAAGCCATTAAACACGATAGGCCATAGATACATTAGTGGGAAAGCCAACGCCAGCATCACTACCGAAGTGACGATCGGTACAAGGCGACGGCCACTAAAGAAGGCAAGCGCTTTATGCAGCTCTACAGAACTAAAACGGTTATATAGCTCCGCAGTGATCACACCCACCAAAATACCGATAAATTGGTTATTTATTTTTGCAAATGCCTTAGGCACTTGATCAAGGGGCAAGCCCTGAATTTGAGCAACCGCACCTGGTGATAACAGGGTAGTTAATACGTAGTAACCAACCAAACCGGATAAAGCAGCAGCACCGTCTTTATCTTTAGACATACCGTAGGCAATACCAACCGCAAACAGAATCGACATATTATCGATAATCGCAGCACCCGATTTAATCAGGAAGGCTGCCAGGGCACTATTACTACCCCAGCCTGTTGGATCGATCCAATAGCCAATACCCATTAAAATAGCTGCAGCTGGCAAAGTTGCCACCGGCACCATCAACGCACGGCCTATTTTCTGTAGATAGCCCAGAATATTCATCACATCCCCTTTTTACTTGCTTAAACAACGAGTGTTAGTACGACTCTCATTGAACCAAAATTTTGAAGCACGAGAGCTTAAGTGCTTGTGCAGAAAACTAATCCATACACCTTACAACACCAAACACGTTGGATTATTCACTGCACCGTGATAATTGGCAATCAAAAGATCAATACACTGCAATTAAATAACAAGAAAAATAAATATCACAATACTAGCGGATGAGAAATAGCAGCTACTTGAATTAAAAATGCTTATAAATAATAGAATTATTATTCTAGCCATATTGACTAGGTAATTTACAGGCTTCTCAACGGGCAGATATTGAGCTAGCTCAAAGGGAATAAGTCATAAATGTAGTTTAAAATTCAAACTGCATATTGCATTGCAGCAATAAATTATTACAATCAAAAAAAACTTGCCAAGGCTTTGCTGTATATGTAGAAACAGCCCATAAATGGGCTGTTTCTATTCAATTTCAAGGATAAATGTAACTTTATCTTTCAAACCAAGTAGGCCATTTTTAAGAGAATCAACGGACTACTTTTTTTTGTATTGCTCAAAACGCTCTTGAGCTTCTGTTTCTTTTTCGCCACCAAATGCGTGGGTGCTTTCAAACCACAGCACATTAATCAGGCCTAAGGCCACGGCCAAACCCACGCCAAGTATCCAAGTAAAGTACCACATTGTCCTACTCCTTCTAGCGCATCCTCATTGATGCGGTGACTGGAAAATTAATAGCTATGTGTATCATTTTGCAGCCTTTCCACCGTGACCGGCCCACGCATAACGCGATACACCCAAGCGGTGTACAGCGTAATAATAGGTACAAAGATCACCACCACACCCAGCATCACACCCAAGGTTTTTTGGCTAGATACCGCATCCCAAACCGTTAAGCTAGAGCGCGCGTCTAAAGTTGAAGGCAAAATAAAGGGGAATAAAGCAATCGCTGTGGTGCACAACACGCCAACACTCGCCACGCCACTCAGAATAAAGGCGACCTGCGGTACACGCCTCCAGCTCGCCAAAGCCGATAATATTGCAGCAGCCACAACTGCAATAGGCACGCTCCAAGCCAGTGGATATTGGTTAAAGTTGTTTAACCATGCGCCACTCACGATCGATACTGTTTTATCCAGTGGATTTAGAATCCCTCCAACATCACCCATGCTATCGATATGCCAAGCGGCAAGTTGCCCAACCCACACACCACCAAGCGCAAATAACAAGGCCAAGCTCAACCCTGCGATGATCGCAGCGCGGATAGCACGGGCCTGCAATTGCTCTCTGGTTTTAATCACCAAAAAAGTAGCGCCATGCAAGACCAACATGGCAATAGCCACCACGCCCGCATACAGTGAGAATGGGTTAAGCAAATCGTAAAAATGCCCCGCATAACTCACCCGCAAAGTGTCATCAAATTGAAAAGGCAGGCCAATAAATAGATTGCCTATCGCTACCCCAAACACCAAACTTGGCACAACACTACCGATAAACAAGGCCCAATCCCAGCTATTACGCCAACGAGGATCAGCCAGTTTGCTACGGTAATCAAAACCCACAGGGCGCAAAAACAAAGCAAACAGTACAAACATCAAGGCCACATACATTACGGAAAAAGCCGCCGCATACAAGAGAGGCCAAGCAGCAAATAAAGCCGCCCCCACCGTGACCAACCAAACCTGATTGCCTTCCCAAGTGGGCCCTACTGAATTAATCACTAAACGGCGCTCATCATCGGTCTTGCCCACAAAGGGTAAGAGAATCGCCACGCCCAAATCAAAACCACCGGTGAGGGTGAAGCCGATCAGAAGAAAAATCATCAGCCCCCACCAAATCAACTTTAAAACTTCATAATCAAGCATGATTTTTCCTTAAGCGTGCACAGCAGTTTGTTCACCAAAATAACGGCCCGTGTGCAAGCTGGCAGGCCCAAGGCGGATATATTTCAGCATTAAATACATTTCAATCGCAAACAAGCTGCAATACATCAAGCCCAAACCGATCATGCTGAAATGTAATTGCCCTACACTGAGCGCTGATGCCGACATAAACGTAGGCAGAATCCCTGAAATCGTCCAAGGCTGACGACCATACTCAGCCACTAACCAACCGGCTTCAATCGCTACCCAAGGTAGCGGAATCGATAGCACGGCAAGGCGTAATAGCCATCGCTGCGGCGCAAGATTGCGGCGTGCCAAGAAATAAAACGACAAACTAAAAATAAACAGAAACAGCATCCCTAACCCCACCATAATCCGGAAAGACCAAAAGATTGGCGCTACATTAGGAATCGTATCCGCAGCTGCCGCTTTAATCTGCGCGGGCGTTGCATCAACCACATTGCGAGTGTATTTCTTCAGCAATAAACCAAAACCTAAGTCAGCCTTATGAGCTTCAAATAAATCATATGCTGATTTGTCCCCCGCTTTTAAACGCGTTAATGCGCCATAGGCTTGTATCCCGCTGATGATTCTTTGCTCGTATTCAATTTTTAAGTCTTTAATGCCCGTGACTTCCTCGGTGGTAGAACGAGTGGCAATTAAGCCCAGCGCATAAGGAATGCTCACTTCATAATCCGTGCGCTCTTCTTTTTGATTAGGAATACCAAATAGCGTGAGCGGTGCTGGTGCGGGGTGGGTATCCCATTGGCCTTCCATTGCGGCCAATTTTACTTTTTGCACTTCACCCGTGGTGTAGCCAGATTCATCGCCTAAAACAATCACGGATAAAATAGAAGCAAGACCAAAAGCGGATGCAATAGCGAATGAGCGCAATGCAAATCCGGTATCTCTAGCTTTTAATAAGTACCAGCTTGAAACACCCAATACAAACATTGAAGCAGCCACATAACCCGCCGCCACCGTATGTACAAACTTAACTTGGGCCACTGGGTTAAAGAACACCTCGGCAAGGCTCACTAACTCCATACGCATGGTGATGTAATTAAACTCTGCACCTACTGGGTTTTGCATCCAGCCATTGGCAATGAGAATCCACATGGCCGATAAATTAGAACCCAATGCCACTAAGAATGTAATTCCTAAGTGCTGCACCTTAGATAGTCTATCCCAGCCAAAAAAGAATAAACCCACAAAGGTAGATTCTAAAAAAAAGGCCATCATGCCTTCAATAGCGAGAGGTACACCAAAGATATCGCCCACATAATGCGAGTAATAAGCCCAGTTGGTACCAAATTGAAATTCCAACGTTAAACCGGTGGTGACGCCCATGGCAAAGTTAATGCCAAATAACTTTCCCCAAAAACGCGTCATATCTTTGTAAATGACTTTGCCCGTCATGACGTATGCGGCTTCTGAGATCACTAAAATCCACGAAAGCCCCATGGTGAGTGGTACAAATAAAAAATGAAACATCGCGGTTAAACCAAATTGCATGCGCGACAATTCCACCACTTCAGCGGCGGGAATCATAAAAAATCCTTTATAGATAGTTAATGCTACAGCTGGCGTTGTGTTACTTCGTCAATGGGCTAGATGCAGTACCAAGAAATCGCTCCGCCACCATGGGTTGTGGCACCAACATATGCTTGGCCACTGGCTCAGAAAAAAAGCATTTCCAGATGACAAATAACAAGGCCATCTTTATCAGCAGCACCACGGTAATTTCCTGCCACAAAGGTAAACACTTGTTGATTCGCATCATTTACTCTCCACGCCCACCAGGGCGTAAATGCCCTGCGAAACTCAATACTTTTTGTACTTTTGAACCTAATCGCATCAGGCTTTCTAAGGTTTCAGGAGATAAATGCTGCACTTCATCAAACCAACCCGTGGCCAGCTCAATCAACTCGTGCATTTCGCGCATACGCTGTTGTGCGTGTTTATCCGCTTCTGAAGTTGCCTCGTCCATCAAGGCATCGCGTAGCAAAGTGAGCGTTGGCTCGATCTCGCGCTTACGTTTTTCTTCTACTAATGATCTAAAAATTCCCCAGACATCTTTGGGCGTTTCAAAGTAATCGCGTCGATCACCTGGTTTATGCACTAATTTGCAGAGCTTCCATGACAGTAGCTCCTTCATACCCATGCTGACATTGGAACGAGAAAACCCGAGTTGCTCAGCAATTTCATCAGAATTTAAAGCCTTAGGTGAAATAAACAGCAGCGCGTACATTTGCCCCACGGTGCGATTGACCCCCCAGCGACTCCCCATTTCGCCAAAATGCAGTACAAAACGCTCGTTAATTGGTGAGAGATTCATGGAATATTCCAAATTTCAGTAATTACTGAAATTATAATAAGTTCTTTGATTTGAATCAATGCAAACTTCTCCGAGCCAAGGTATGACGCACGCGTTTTTTCTTGCTAACATCAATGCTAGCCTTGATTTGTGCCACAGCAACCCCAATGATTACTGCTTATTTTTGGAGTATTTATAAATGAAAATACGCATTGAAGAGTTATTAGAAAAGGTGATCTTTCAGAGCAGATGGCTGCTCGCACCTTTTTATTTGGCGCTGATTTTGGGCGTGGTCGCGCTGTTTGCTAAAATGCTCAAAGAACTCTTAGGCATGTTCAACGCCCTGATTACGGGGGATGGCAATTTAATCATTGCCATTTTAGGGATGGTAGATGTGACTTTAGTCGCCAATCTATTGTTGATTGTGATTTTTAGTGGCTATGAGAATTTCATTTCTAAACTTGATATTGCCCATCAATCGGTGGACAAGCCCTCCTGGATGGGCAAGGTTAGCTACGCAGATTTAAAACTTAAGTTGATTGGTTCTATTGTGGCGATTTCAGCCATTGATCTGCTCAAGGCATTTATGAATATAAAATCCACAGACCATACCGAGCTGGCATGGTTGATTGGTATCCACCTGACTTTTGTTGTATCAGGCGTCATGTTTGCAGTGATGGATAGAATTGCAGCAGGCAGCCCAAAGCACTAAGTAAAACGGTCGGCTTAGCCAATTTAAAACAAGCCGACCTTTTTTATGCTTTAGCGCTAAAAATAAAATTGATTAAAAATTAAGCGGCTTATTTTTATCTATACAAATCAGCCACCTAATTGACTTATCCACATCTTATCCTTAGTTAGACTCAGTTTATGCGTGGATAAGCACCATGCCAAAGAGATACTCATCTCCAAACTAGCGGGCCCTTGGTCGCGTATTAAATTCATCATTCATACGCTGCTCATTACGTAATTCTTTTTGCATTTCAGCGCTTAAATGACGTTTTTTTAAAGCCTCAAATGCTTTTACTTTTTTTTCACACTCCAGCCATGCATCACGCTGACTTTCATAAACAGCGAGTAAACGATTAATCTCTTGCTGCTGTGACAATGCCACATCATCGAGCTTGGCTAAAAACAATTGAAAATCACGCCACTGTGAAATACCCATGCCACCTTGGCCGTTATTTAACAATCTTGCTCGATATTCAACCCGATATTGATCAATTTGATCCAGCTTACCTTGGGCACTCAACCACAGCGCCTGCGAAGCTTGCATTAGCCGTGCCGCATCTTCACGTGCATCAATTGCCAGCTCTAATAAGAAAGCAAACCGAAACTGGGCCACGTCTACAACTCCTGCTTAGCTCACATTAATAGCTGTGAAAGCTTCATTCTAGCCGCATCATAGGGCTCGCACTCGCTAATTCCTTGCTGCAAAAAAGCCTCAAAGCTAGGATTACGTCGAATGGCTTCATCCAAAACGGGATCAGAGCCCGGTACATAAGCGCCCACGCTAATCAAATCACGGCTGCGCTGATAGCGAGAGTAAAGATATTTAAAGCGCCGCACCACTGCAAATTCTTCTGGAGAAATAATATCGTTCATCACACGGCTAATCGATGCCTCAATATCAATAGCAGGATAATGCCCCGCTTCAGCCAACTGACGGCTCAGCACAAAATGACCATCTAAAATAGCCCGTGCATTATCGGCAATCGGGTCCTGCTGATCGTCTCCTTCGGATAACACAGTATAGAAGGCAGTAATCGAGCCACCGCCTTCTTCCGCATTCCCTGCTCGCTCTACCAATTGTGGCAAGCGTGCAAAGACCGAGGCTGGATAACCTTTGGTGGCTGGTGGCTCACCCACAGCCAAAGCGATCTCCCGCTGCGCCATAGCGTAACGCGTGAGCGAATCCATAATCAGCAAAACATGCTTGCCTTGGTTTCTAAAATACTCGGCAATCGAAGTGGCATAAGCAGCGCCGTATAAACGTAGCAGGGGCGGCGTATCGGCGGGAGTCGCCACCACCACCGAGCGCTTTAAGCCCTCGTCACCCAAAATATTCTCAATAAAATCTTTCACCTCACGCCCACGCTCACCAATCAAACCCACCACCACCACGTCGGCGGTGGTGTAGCGCGCCATCATGCCGAGCAGCACCGATTTACCCACACCCGAGCCCGCAAACAAACCCAAACGCTGACCACGCCCCACGGTGAGCATGGCATTAATCGCCCGCACGCCCACATCCATGACGTGGCGTACTGGCTCTCGCGTCATTGGGTTATAAGGGCGAGCAAAGAGTGGCATGTAATCATCGTGCTCAATACGCCCCTTGCCATCTAGCGGCCGCCCTAGGCCGTCTAAAATTCGCCCAAGCAACCCCCAGCCTACTGGCATTTGCCGACCATGGTCTTCTAAACGCCGCTGCGGTGGCCTTGGGTGGCCATAATCAGGCACCCACGCTTCCACATCCTCATGTGGCACCACTTGCGCGCCGGGTTCTACACCGTAAATCTCCGCGATCGGCATCAAAAACAGCCTATCCTCGTGAAAGCCCACCACTACAGCCTCTACCGATGCACCACTAGGCGTCATTACATCGCAAGATGCACCAATGGCAAGGCGTAAACCTACTGCCTCTAAAACCAAACCCGACACCCGCACTAAGCGCCCACGCGGCAGCCACGGCCGCATCCAGCGTACCGCATCTTTGCAATCAGCCAAATATTGGCTACAACCTTGCAATGCTTCAGTCATGTTTATCTGCTTCAGCAGGAGGTTCAACGCCGTGATTTAGCGAAGTCTCGATCTCGGCGTCATCAGATAGAGCTGATTCAAGCGATGCAAAATCTGATTGTGTTGCAACACCATCAAGCTCTGAGTCTTCTGAGTCTGGCCCTGCTTCTGCTTCTGACTCTGACTCTGACTCTGACTCTGACTCTGACTTTTGTTCTATTTTTGGCTCTGGCTCAATATCTGGGGGAGTAGAAGTCACAGGCTCTGCCACTTTATTTAATGGAGCAGCCTCAAAAGGAGGTTCAGGCGCGTCCCAAACCAGATCAGGGCGTCCATCGCGGCCCAATACCCGTAGAATATTCTGCCAGCGAACCGGCAAAGATAAATCAACCGCAGAATCTGGGGTTTCAATCCGACAGCCGCCAGACTCTAAGTGCGCATCAGCGATAAATCGCCACGTGTCACTCAGCATTTCGCCGCCCAACATGGCAGAGATGGCCGTTAAGTCTTCTGGGTTTAAGAATACCCGCGATGGGGATCGCGCTGCAGGCATACTGGCTAAGGCTTCTCGCACAATAGGCAGTAGGCGCTCAGGCGAATCACTTAATTCATCCCGCACCATTTGCCGCGCAATCACAACCGCCAAATCCAGCACTTCATTGGCAAGCATGGCTTCTGCTTTTTGCAAAGTAAATTCCACACTCGCCAGTACAGCGCGAAGACGATTAACTTCGTCTTCGGCCACTAAGCGCCCAGCCTCTAAGCCCGCTTCAAAACCTTCGCTTTGTGCTTGCTGAGAAATAGCTTCAATTTCTTCTGCAGTTGGAAAAGGAACATCAGGGGCGGCCGTCTCTTCCGGTTCAATAGGCAAAGGCACTAATACGTCATGCGCTTCGGCCTCAAGGTTTGCCTCAGCTTCCTCAAGAGAAATCGCATCTTCTAAACTCACTTCGGCCAACTCTGCAGCCGCTTCTGCCTCTGCTTCATTAAGCGAGGCTAATTCCCATTTTTCCCAAGCACTTAATTGCTCGCGTGGAATCACGCGTGGATTACTCATTAGAGGGTCTCGAAAAGCCTATTATTCTAAATAATTCAAGGCAAGATTGAATAAACACGATGCAGTGTCTATTTGATATATCAAGGTAATTCATTAAAGTGCAGCACTGCAGCATGCCTAAAGATGGACTTTTTATCACGCTCATTACTCAACCAAGCCTTCATCACCCTTACCACCCAAGACAATTTGTCCTTCATCGGCCAAACGTCGCACGATTTTAAGGATTTCTTTTTGCTCAGCTTCAACATCAGATAGCTTAACCGGTCCACGTGCTTCTAAATCGTCACGCAGCATTTCAGCAGCCCGTGAAGACATATTTTTAAAGATCTTTTCTTTGAGTGCTTGGCTCGTACCCTTCAGCGAAATCACCAAGGAATCGGATTGAATTTCGCGCATCAAGAGTTGAATACCCCGGTCATCAATATCTATAATATTGTCGAAGGTAAACATTTTGTCCTGAATTTTTTGTGCCAGCTCTGGATCGTAATCACGTACACTAGAAATCGCAGCAGCCTCTATCACTCCACCCATAAAGTTGAGAATATCGGCAGTCATTTGCACACCACCCATGGCGCTCTTTTTCACCTTATCAGTGCCAGACATCAATTGCGTAAGCACGTCATTCAACTCTTTCAAGGCAACTGGCTGCACGCCTTCTAAGGTGGCAATCCGCAGCAGCACATCATTACGCAGCCGCTCTACAAAACAGCTTAAAACTTCCGCTGATTGATCGGATTCTAAATGCACCAAGATGGTCGCAATAATTTGCGGATGCTCATTTTTAATAAGCTCAGCAACCGCAGATGAATCCATCCATTTTAAAGACTCAATCCCGTTATTATCATTACCCTGCAAAATGCGATCAAGCAAATTAGCGGCCTTATCAGTCCCTAACGCTTTAGTTAATACCGATCGAATATATTCATCCGCCGCTCCCAAGTTGGCTCGATTCTGCGTGGAGGCAATAAAATCGCCGAGCACGATACCAATCTCTTCACGCTTTACCCCATCCATCCCCGCAACGGCAAAGCCTAGCTTTTGCACTTCCTTGGGGCCTAAAAACTTAAACACTTCAACGGCCACGTCTTCGCCCAAAGTCATTAGCAAGAGAGCGCATTTGCGCACCCCTTCGTCCTTTAAATCAGCAGCCATGGTTTGCTCCTCAAGGCTTAAAGCATTGCTTCACAACATCTTTTTTTAGTTATATGCTGCAATAAAATGCCAGTGTGAATCAGTACAAAGGCCACTCATTCAGCCTTAGCAGTTTGCCAGTCACGTTGATAACCCTAAGCACTTAAGCCATTGGGGGCTAAGTATCGCTTCTTTCTTAAAGTTGTTATCCCTTTTTATTAGGACCACCGCCTTTATCATCACCGCTACTTAACATCCATTCACGCAAGATAGTGGCCACCATGCGAGGATCGTCCTTAGCCAACTCTCTAGCCTTCTGCAATAGCACTTCATAGGCTGCCAGGCTGTTTTGATTTTCATCTTCTTCTGGGCTCTGCTCAGTATCGCCATCTGTCCCTAGGGTTTCGCCAAAATCCAACTCTTGTATACGGGCTTCTTCGCGGGTTTTGGCCATATCCTTCATCAGTGGGCGCAAAACAAACAACAGCAAATACAACACAACAATGGCAATGAGCGCTAGCTTGCCCACATCGGTGGCATTAGTTTGAATATAAGCCAAGGCCTGATCTTTAATTTTCTTCTCTTCAAGGGGCAAGGAATCGGCAAATGCAGCATTCACCACATTCACCGAATCACCACGCTCTTTGTTATACCCTATCGCTTCTCGGACTAGATTATTGATCTGAGTCATTTCTTGTGGGCTAAACGGCAGGTATGTCATTTTTCCGTCTTTACCTTTACCTGGCTTATAGTTAAGTACTACGGCCGCGGATAAGCGCTTCACTCCTCCTACTTGCTGCTTCACATGCTGAATGGTTTTATCCACTTCATAATTAATCGTGGCTTCCTTACGACTATTGGCACTGCCACTACTGAGTGCCTCTGAAGCGCCGGAAGCAACTGGCGCTGTAATAGGTGCCGCCGCTGCGCCTGGCGGCTGATTAGATAATGCACCAGGCACACCACCAGCCGATTCACTACTGGATTTACCTTGTAAATCCAAAGTTTGCTGACTGCGCATGGCCGAGCTATTAGGCGGTGAATTTGGCTTAAACGACTCCGAAGTTTGCTCAATCTCAGCGAAATCAATTTGCGCCGTTACTTCGGCTTTTACATTTTCTTTACCCACCAGCGGTGCCAAAATGGTTTCTACCCGCTCAACAAAACCTTTCTCTACGTGTTGTACATAAAGTAATTGCCGCGGGTCTAAATTGTTTTGGCTCATTTCCGGCAATTTAGATAATAAATTGCCATCTTGATCCACAATGGTCACGTTTTTAATGGGCAATTCAGGGATGCTAGAGGAAACTAAATGGATAATCCCTGCTACCTGGCCACCATCTAATATTCGCCCTGGATATAAAGTTAACATCACGGAGGCCGTGGGTTTTTGCTGATCACGCAAAAACACGGTTTGTTTAGGCATGGCTAAATGCACCCGTGCTTTACTCACCGATGCAACCGTTTCAATTGAGCGCGCTAATTCACCTTCAATTGCACGTTGATAATTGACTTGCTCAGCAAATTGAGAAACGCCAAATTTTTGATTATCGAGCAGCTCAAACCCCGCATTACCTGATTTAGGCAATCCCTGTGCGGCGAGTTTTAATCTAACGTCATATATTTTATCGGCCGTTACAGAAATAGTGCCGCCAGGATCAAGCTTATAGGGCACATTCATTTGCTGTAGCGATTGAACGATGGCACCGCCATCTTTATCAGGAATATTGGTAAATAAAACACGATAGGCTGGCTCTTTAGACCAAAGTAAATTACCCACAATAAGCGCAATCACTGCGGCCACGGCAACCATTAATCCAATCTTACGCCCAGACGAAAGCGCGGCGAAGCGCTCACGCGCAACCCCAAATCCTCTTGCTGTAATCAGATTGTTATCTGCCGCTACACTTACCTCTGCCATACGTCAAAATCCTATGCAGGCTTTAAATAGCCTGTCTAAATTCTAGTCTAAATATTTCATCAGTGCTTACATGAAATATTCAGGCTAGCCTAGGCTAAGCTTTAGACCTGCATATTCATGACTTCCTGATAAGCACTAACTAGCTTATTGCGCACCTGCACCATGGTTTGGAATGAGAGACTGGCTTTTTGCAAGGATACCATTACGTCTTGCAAATTGGCTTCTGGCGCTCCTGACTGAAACGCAAGCTGTTGAGCTTGTGCGTCTTGTTGCACTTGATTCACTTGATCCAAGGAAGACTTTAACATCGATGCAAAATCAGGTGAACCGGCAGTAGGCTTTACTTGCGACGCAACCTGCCCACCCGCTTGAGTGGACATCGCTTTTAATTCGCTAAGAACCTGATCGATTCCTTGCACGCTCATGACTTATATCCCCTTTTAAGCCCTTAATCAATGTTTGCTGCCATCAAGGCAGGCGTCAGCTTGTACAATAAGGCTAGGCCGATAGAAACACTCAGTAAGAACACGCTTTTAAATTGTAGGTGTTTAGATTCATCTACCGCAAGCAATACTCGCGCCACTTACAACAAGCCCATAGCAAATTAGGAAAAATACCCATTATTCTGTTTTACTCAGCCTTAGCTCGCCCAAGCCCTCACCGTTGAAACAACGGCACTTAGATCAATAGATCAGGGTTTTGCTCACGATATTGCTGTAATTTATACCTTAGCGTTCTTTCACTCATACCAAGTTTTTCTGCAGTAGATTTACGCGCGCCACCTAAAGACTTAAGTGTTTCCAATATATGCTTTTTTTCCAACTCTTTAATATCACTTACGACAACCGGCATATCTACAGGGGCTAAATCGCCGCTCAATGCCTGCAAAGCGGCAACATTTGCCGCAGAAAAGTGCACTGGCAAATAAAGGTGCTCTGCAGAGATTTCATCTCCTGGCGCTAAAATCAAAGCACGCTGCATCACATTATCTAATTCACGAATATTCCCTTCCCAAGCATTTGCAAGCAGAGCCGATACAGCACCAGCTGATAAAACGGGAATACGGCGTTTTTGCCTAGCAGCATGCCTAGCCACCATGGCTTTAGCCAAAGGCAAAATATCATTACTACGCTCACGCAATGCGGGTAAATGCAATGGAAATACATTTAAGCGGTAAAACAAATCTTCTCGAAACCGCCCAGCCGCCACTTCTTGCTTCATATCTCGATTTGAAGTGGCTAAAACACGGATATCAATCTGTATCGGCCGACTACCCCCGACCCGCTCGACTTCACGCTCTTGAAGCACGCGTAGCAATTTAGCCTGCAGCACCAGCGGCATTTCAGAGATTTCATCTAATAATAAAGTACCGCCATTGGCTTGTTCAAACTTGCCCAAGTGCTGGGTTGCAGCCCCCGTAAATGAGCCCTTTTCATGCCCAAACAAAGTGGATTCTAATAAAGTTTCTGGAATCGCAGCACAGTTAATAGCCACAAAAGGCCGAGCAGCACGATCACTATTGCGGTGCAAAAACTTCGCAAGCACTTCCTTTCCCGTACCAGACTCGCCGGTAATCATGACGGATGCATCTGACAAAGCCACCCGCCGCGACATATCTAATAGGCTAAGCATGGCAGGATCTTCAGCAATGACATCATGCTCATCGCCCGCCCCCAGCATATATTTAGCCACTTCTTGTAGTAGACGATCAGGCTCAAAGGGCTTGGGCAAATAATGACATGCACCAGCATGTAAAGCGGCCACAGCTTTTTCAATCACACCATAGGCCGTCATTAAAATAACAGGGAGGTAGGGATAGAGTAATTTAATTTCTTGCAGCAGCGCCTCGCCATCTATGGGCTGCATTTGCACATCAGATAGCACTAAACCTACGCGGTTTTTTTCTAGAATATTCAGAGCATCCTGCCCTTCTTCTGCCAGCAAAACCGTATAGCCGCCTAACTCAAGGGTATCGGCCAGTGCCTCTCTTAAGTCATCATCATCTTCAACAATTAAAATCGGTAAGCTCATTGCCTGCTTCACTATCGGGGGTTTCGAAAAACCTTTATTTCTAAATAACACAAGGCACGTCTTAAAAATAGTCGTTACATACTATTGATAGTTAAGGGCACTTTTCATACGCAAGACAATACTCTAACAAAAGATAGGGTATTCAAGGTCTGCTATTAAATTCGTACATTACGCCCACCATGCAAGGTTAAAAACCCAAGCACGCGAGTAGAAATATCTTTTAATGGCAGAATTTCATGCACCCCACCCAAGGCAATGGCTTCTTTAGGCATGCCAAATACCACGCAGCTAGCTTCATCTTGGGCAAAGTTATAGGAACCCGCCTGCTTCATTTCCAGCATGCCAACTGCACCATCTTTGCCCATGCCCGTCAAAATAACCCCAATGGCATTTTTCCCCGCTAAATTAGCCACAGATCTAAACAATACATCTACCGAAGGTCTATGACGATTTACTGGCTCACCTTGAGACAATTGACAAACGTAATTCGCCCCTGATACCCCAAGCATTAAATGCGAATGCCCTGGAGCAATATAGGCATGCCCAGGCAATATACGCTCACCCTGCTCTGCCTCTTTAACAGTAAGACGGCATAAAGAATCTAAGCGAGCAGCAAAAGACTTAGTAAACATTTCGGGCATATGCTGGGCAATTAATATCGCCGGCGAATCGGGGGGCATAGGCATTAAAAATTCTTTTAATGCTTCGGTTCCGCCTGTTGAGGCCCCCACAATAATTAATTTTTCTGTTTTTAAAATGGGTTTAGAGACTTTAGGAAGCACCACGTCTGCCGAATGGTTTGGAGTAACACTGCTAAGCATTGGCTTCACTTTAGCCCCCGCAGCACTGCGGATTTTTTCCCGAATATCATCGGCATATCCTTGAATTCCACGCACAATATCCAACTTTGGCTTGGCAATAATATCCACCGCACCTAATTCTAAGGCGCGGAGGGCCGCTTCAGAACCCTGTTCAGTTAACGAGGATATCATAATCACTGGCGTGGGTTTAAGCCGCATAAGCCGCTCAAGAAACTCTAGGCCATCCATCTTGGGCATTTCAATATCAAGAGTAATCACATCTGGATTAAGCTCTCGGATTTTTTCCCGAGCAATCAAGGGGTCTGGTGCGGTTGCAATGCATTCTAAATCGGGTGCTTCATCAATAATTTCTTTTAACAGGTTTCTCATTAATGCAGAATCATCAATGACGATCACTCTAATATTTTTTTTCATCATTTATTTCCCGCACTAAACTCGCTGGACTAAAATATATTTAGCTAAATATTAAAACGACCCCATTTTTACATCTAGAACAATTCAATATCACCACCCTGCTTAACATCCTTGATCCTAGTACGATAATCTTTTTCTCTATCAACAATGGTATTGTTATGAACCGCTTTAAGTTTTTTAATTAATACACGTCCTGTTTGTGGAAAAAAATATACTTTCCTTGGGTAAATATCCAGCAAATCCTCACCCACAATTGGAATTCTTTCTAAGTTTAAAAAAGACCTTACAAAATCTACATTTTTTTGCCCAATATTAACGACCGTAAACCCTTTTAATACATTACCACCACCAAAAACTTTAGCCTCTAAAGAAGCGCGCGAGCCGCCCATTTTCATAATCTGATTAATCAACATTTCCATTGCATAAGTACCATATCGAGTCGATAAGCCTGCCATGGCCGTGGCCTCATCAGCAGCCTCTGGCAGCATAAAGTGATTCATCCCCCCAACACCGGTCTTCCTATCTCGGATACAGGCCGCGACACAGGAACCCAATACGGTCACTAAAAGCATATTTTTCCCTGTAACATAATATTCACCAGGCAGTAGCTTTGCGGCATCAATATCAAAACTTTTATCAAAATATAGCGTTGGAGCGAGTACCTCTTCGTATGATTTACTCATCGATGAGCGCCCCACTCTTTAATCGCTTTATCCGTTAAGCGATACACTGTTTTGCCACAAGAATGAAACCATTCAGACATATGATGTAGGTTTTCTGAATGCCCAACATAAAGTAAGCCATCCGATTTTAATAAACGCCCCATTTTTTCCAGCATGACACGCTGAGTAGGCTGATCAAAGTAAATCATTACATTACGGCAGAAAATAGCATCAAAATAGGGCGTTAATGGCCATGAACTAGCCAATAAATTAATTTGTTTAAACTCGATCATTTCTCGCAATTCACGCCTAATTCTGGCTTGCCCTGTGTTTTCTCCTCGACCTTTTAAAAAAAACATTTTACATCTTTCTTGCGATACTTTATCCAATTTATCCATTGAATAAATACCATTTTTTGCCTTATTTAATACTTGTGTATCTAAATCAGAGGCAATAATCTCTACATCGGGCTTTAATTTTCCATAGGCTTCTACTACGGTCATGGCTAAAGAATAGGGCTCTTCACCGGTACTGGATGCAGAACACCAAATACGCACAGGGCCATGTAAATGCTGTAATTGCTCGGTTAGCATTTCAAAATGATGCTTTTCTCTAAAAAAGAAAGTCAAATTAGTGGTTAAGGCGTTGGTAAAGTGCTGCCATTCCCCACTTTTAGGATCTGCTTCTAGAGAATTCAAATAATCACTAAATCTTTCGAGATCTAAGGCTCTTAAACGGCGAGCTAAGCGGCTATATACCATGGATTGCTTGCTATCATTTAAACGAATACCCGCTCGTGCATAAATAAGACCAACCACACGGCGAAAATCAGCATCGGTAAAAACAAAATCTTGCTCACGCGTATTTGTCATATTGGCCAATTTATCATCATCTGGGGAAGCATATCTACAACATCAATTTCACCATCCTTTGAGCGTGATCGCCGACTGGATATAAGGCTGCTCTAGTGTAAATAGATGCAAAGAATAGCCCAATGAATGATTGATGCCGAGAATTGCAAATTTTAAATGGCAAAAACCAAGCAAAAGAGGGGCTGCACCACTTAAACTGCCCCACGGCACTCTACGACTTAAAACTCTTCCCAATCACCATCATCGGCAGTAGGGCTTGGTAGCTTTTTGCCGGAGCTCGCCGATTTAGATGACGCAGGGGGAGAAGCACGCTGAGCAGCGACAGCAGGACGAGCAGCTACCGGAGCACTGCGCGGTGCCGGCAAGCGTTTTGCGGCGACCCCTGCTGGTTGATATGAAGCACCTAATTTAAAGATCGCAACGGCATCTGCAAGGCTACCTGCCTGCTCTTCTAAGCTTTCTGCAGCAGCGGCGGCCTCTTCAACCAAGGCAGCATTTTGCTGGGTGTTTTCATCCATCTGCACCACAGCCTGATTGACTTGCTCGATACCTGAGCTTTGCTCTGCGCTAGCTGCAGAAATCTCGCTCATAATGTCGGTGACACGTTTCACCGCAGCAACCACTTCTTGCATGGTGCGCCCTGCATCGTCGACTAAGCGTGAACCTAACTCGACTTTCAGTACCGAATCGCCAATCAGGGTTTTAATTTCCTTCGCCGCTGCTGCCGAGCGCTGTGCTAAATTACGCACTTCACTGGCCACCACCGCAAAGCCTCTTCCCTGCTCACCTGCTCTTGCCGCTTCTACCGCAGCATTCAATGCCAAGATATTGGTTTGGAAGGCAATGCCGTCAATGACCGAAATAATATCGACAATTTTCTTGGCGCTATTATTGATTTCCGACATGGTTGAAACGACTTCCGCCACGACGCCACCGCCTTTCACTGCGATATCTGATGCGCCAATCGCCAACTGATTCGCTTGCTTAGCGTTCTCAGCATTTTGTTTCACGGTGCCAGTCAGCTCTTCCATGCTCGAGGCGGTTTCCTCCAAACTAGCCGCTTGCTGCTCAGTACGACTAGATAGATTGTTATTCCCAGCGGCAATTTCTTGTGATGCTGTATTAATTAAGCCAACCGAATCTTTAATTTGCATCACGATTTCAGACAAACGCTCGCCGGTTAAATTGCAATCGTCTTTTAATTGCCCCAGCGTCCCTTTGTAATCATCATTAATCGTTTCGGATAGATCACCACGCGCTAAGGCCCCCAACACCCTGACTACATCGGCCAAGCCTTTTTCATTGGACGACATTAGTTGATTAATGCCCTCACACAAACCGAGGGTAAAGCCTTCTTTGCCCTCTAATTTAGCACGTTTAGTGAAATCGCCATTGACGGCTGCGGCCTCTACAATATCGGCAATCTCTACCTCAACAGCTACTTCTTGTGTTCTATCCAACCATTCAACCACCGTGCCTTGACGTACACCGCCATCATCAGATACCGGATTAGCCACCAATTTAAAGGTACGCCCCCCCACTACAATTTGAGTGGTATAGGTGCTACGTAAATTGCTTAGCATATCGCGTTGATGTGCTGGGTTTTTGTGGAAGACATCCACGTTTTGTCCTATTAATTTATTCACATCAAATTGCGGCAATGCCTTACGCAATTCATTTTGTGCCGCGCTAAGCATACTAACCACAGATCTATTCATGTAAATAATTTCACGCTCAGTATTTGCAATCATAACATTGGTCGTACACCCATCCAGAGCCGCTTTGATTCGGCTATTATCGGCGCTAATTTTACGTTCAGCTTCCAAGCGTTTTTCTTCCGCCGCTTCCGCTGCTAATTGAGCCGACAAATCTTGCCATTCAACAACTGTACCCTGCCTTAGTCCCGCTTCATCCATCACTGGAGAGGCAATTAAGCCAAAGGTGCGTCCTCCCACCACAATTTTGGTTTTATATGCACCGCGTAAATTGGTGAGCATATCTTTTTGATGCGCAGGATTTTTATGGAAAATATCGACATTCACACCGCCCGCTTGCACATCGCGAACATTAAACTGTGGCAATTGCTTACGAATATCTGATTCTGCGGCACTCAGCATATCGATCACTGCTTGATTGGTATAAATAATTCTACGTTCATTATCCGCAATCATGACATTCGACGTTACGCTATCCAAAGCCGATTTAATCCGCGAATTACTTGAAGCTAAAATATTGGCTTTATCTGTAGCCGCCAATTCGTCTGTTCTATCTTGCCATTCAACCACAGTGCCTAGTCTTGATTTTGTTTTAGAAAATACGGGTGTCACCAAGAGTCTAAAAGTGCGCCCCCCCAACACCAGCTGCGCCTCATGGGTGGATTGCAAACCACTTAATAAATTGCGCTGATAAGATGGGTTTTTATGAAAAATATCAATATTACTGCCCAGTACTTTGGAGGCCGTAAATTGCGGCAGGTCTTTACGAATCGCTGATTCAGCATGAGCCAGCATTTTCTCCAATGAGCTATTAGTATAAATAATATTAAATTGATCATCCGCCATCATGACATTAGTGGACGCAACATCTAGCGCAGATTTCAAATTGGCACTTTCTACCGCCTCAGTCATTTCAGAGGCATACTTCACCACTTTATATGGCTTACCATTTACATCAAATAAAGGGTTGTAACTGGCTTGAATCCAAATTTTTTTACCCCCCTTACCAATACGTTGATAAATACCTGCTTCAAACTCACCGCGTCTTAATTTATCCCAAAATGCAATATATTCTGATGACTGCCGATACACCGGATCAACAAACATACTATGATGTTGATCTTTAATTTCATTTAGCTTGTAACCTAAAGCATTTAGGAAATTATCATTAGCAGTTAAAATTTTTCCCGTCAAATCAAACTCAATCACTGCCTGTGCTTTTTCCACTGCAGTAGCTTTTGCTCTTAATTCATTCGCTGAATTAATTGCATCAGTCACATCGGTAGCAAATTTAACGATTTTATAGACCTTGCCATTACTATCAAATACAGGGTTATAGCTAGCCTGAATCCAAACTTCTTTCCCGCCCTGACCGATTCTCTTATAAGTACCTGAATCAAAATCACCGCGTCTTAATTTATCAAAAAATGCAATATATTCTGATGACTGCCGATACACCGGATCAACAAACATACTATGATGCTGACCTACAATGTCACTAAGTCGATAACCCAATGCACCCAAGAAATTATCATTTGCCGTGATAATCTTCCCCGTTAAATCAAATTCAATAACAGCTTGGGATTTTTCAATTGCATCTGATTTAGCTTTAAACTCAACTAGCTCTGCTTGCACCCCAAGCAATTGTTTTTTCATTGCCTCATCTTTAGCAGGATCGTAAGAGAGGTTCAAAGCCATATATTTTGCTTTTACTTCTTGCAACTCTTCTTGCAAGCCAATAATCTGCTTTCTAGTTGCTTCTTCTTTAGCGGAATCTGTAAATAGATTGAACATCATATTATCCTCGAATCATGAATTAAGCGGGAATGGCAACATGATCAACCAATGACATATCATTACTTGTCATCAGCTTTTCAATATCAACAAGGATAATCATGCGCTCTTCTAAAGTACCCAACCCTTGAATATAGGCAGTATCTAATACCGCACCAAACTCAGGGGCTGGCTTAACGTGATTAGCTGCCAAAGTTAAAACATCTGAAACACCATCGACTACAATGCCCACAGTACGATTAGCCACATTTAGAATAATCACTACCGTAAAATGGTCATACATAATATTGCCAAGACCAAATTTAATTCTTAGATCAACAATGGGTACAATATTGCCGCGTAGATTAATTACCCCCTTAATAAAAGCAGGAACATTGGCGATACTGGTCACTGCATCGTAGCCACGAATTTCCTGCACCTTTAATATATCAATGCCGTATTCCTCGTTACCCAATGCAAAAACGAGGATTTCACGAACGGCATCTGGGTGGTCTAAACCATTATCCATCTCCGGTCCTCCATAATAAAATGAATTCGATGAGAATCACTCAAGCTGTTACGGCTCGAGCTATTCCTTGGCTGATACGCACCAATTGGGCGACATCTAAAATAAATGCCACGTGCCCATCCCCCATAATGGTGGCGCCCGCCACCCCTGGTACTTTTCGATAGTTTGTTTCTAGATTTTTAACCACAACTTGATGCTGGCCTAATAAATCATCCACAAACATCGCTACTTTTTCCCCTTCTGCCTCTAATATAATCACCAAGCCTTCATGAAATTCAGTGACTTTAGGGGGAACATTAAATATTTCATGTAAAGCAATAAGCGGTAGATATTCGCCACGAACATTAATCACCCGCCCTTTACCCGCCATTGTTTTTACTTCATCGTGCCGTGGTTGTAATGATTCAATAATAAAAGCCAGTGGGATAAGGTAAATTTCATCGCCTACCGATATAGACATTCCATCCAAAATTGCCAATGTTAATGGCAATCGAATACTCATCGTGGAGCCAATACCGTACATTGAGCTAATTTCGATTCGCCCGCCCATTGATTGAATATTCCGGCGCACCACATCCATGCCTACGCCACGCCCAGAAACATCCGTTACTTGAGCTGCAGTTGAAAAGCCAGCTTCAAAGATAAGTAACCAAACTTCCCCATCCGTCATTCCGTCGTGCACAGCAATATCACGCTCACGCGCTTTAGCTAAAATACGCTCACGATTAAGCCCAGCCCCATCATCCGCCACCTCAATCACAATATTGCCGCCTTGATGAAAAGCACGCAGAGTGAGAGTTCCCGTTGCGGATTTACCTTTAGCGACACGCTCATCCGGCAATTCAATTCCATGATCAAGACTATTTCTAACTAAGTGAGTTAAAGGATCAGAAAGTTTTTCAATAAATCCTTTATCTAATTCAGTACTTTCACCAATTAATTTTAATTCTATTTTTTTATTTAATTTACCAGCCAAATCTCTGACTAGTCGTGGAAAACGACTAAATACAAAAGAAATAGGCATCATACGAATCGACATCACCGATTCTTGTAATTCGCGAGTATTGCGCTCTAATTGCCCAACACCAGAAAGCATATTTTCATGGATAACAGGATCAAGATTGAGTGCAGTTTGAACCAACATTGATTGGGTAATCACTAGCTCGCCGACTAGATTCAGGAGCTGATCAACTTTCTCTACACTCACACGAATAGAAGTATCTGCCGCCGCTACATTTGCTTTTGCAGAAGGTGCTGCAGCCTTCGTTTTACTCGGCTCTGGCTCCTCAGCCTTAGCAATACTCACCTCTGGAGCAGGGGTCAATACGTTAGGCTTTGGGTCCAAAAAGCCATAACCGGCACCCTCTGTAACGGTTACAGCTTCGACGGGCAGGTTAGCAGGCGAGGGTGTAATTTCAGTAAAAAAGCCATAGCCCTCACCATCTTGAGTGCTGACCACAGGGGCATCATCAGTGAAGAAACCGTAACCATCCCCTCCTTCCATCGTGGGGACGGGCTCATCCTCGGTAAAAAAGCCATAGCCTTCGCCATCGCTCAATTTATCCGCAGCAACCTCATCCGCAGCAGCGCCAACGGTTAGCCGAGTATGCTCAATAGCAAAAGCCAGCGTATCTAGAATCTCTTGGGCTGCAGCCGTAGTGAGCAGTTCATACACCCAACACCTGTGCTCATTGCCTACTGTGTGACCAACTAATTCGCCATAGCCCGTTAATGCTCTCTTAACAGCCTCTTCATCAAAGCTTGCACCCGCACTAACACTGATTTGTAAACGGGGCTGCTCCGCCGATTCATTGGCAAACTTCTCTAGCAGGGTTGTTATTTGTTTTGCTGCTTCTAAATCTGCACTGCCGCCATCGCGATGCGAGGACAAAATATTCTGCAAAACATCGCCACTACGCAAAAATACATCAATCATGTCTGCGCGAAGAGCGAGTTCATTTTTACGAATCCGATCTAGCAAGTTTTCTAGGATATGGGTTACCGCAGCTAAATCGGTAAATCCAAATGTAGCAGCGCCCCCTTTAATGGAGTGCGCAGCCCGAAAAATAGCATTTAAATCCTCACTATCGGGATCATCCAAACTGAGCTTAAGTAAAATAGATTCCATTGTTGCCAGGTGTTCTGCAGCTTCATCAAAAAACACTGCAATAAACTGGCTCATATCAATCGCCATACCCCCTCCTTCAGCCAAAAGCCTAGCGAATGGCTAGCCAATCACTTTACGTACAACTTCAAGTAGTTTCTGAGGGTCAAAGGGTTTAACGAGCCAACCTGTTGCTCCTGCCGTTTTTCCTTGCATTTTCATTGCATCACTTGATTCTGTAGTGAGCATCAGCATCGGGGTCGATTTATATTGCGGTGTGGCTCTCAGCGTTTTAATTAAAGTGAGCCCATCCATGCCGGGCATGTTTTGATCGGTAAGGATCAAATCAACTTGTGTTTTTTTAGCCTGCTGCACACCCAAATTGCCATCACTGGCTTCAACAACGTCATAGCCCGCACTTTTAAGCGTAAACACCACCATCTGCCGAATGGATGTGGAATCATCAACGGTCAAAATCTTTTTAGCCATATCGCCCCCAAGCCTATAAATTTTTAAAAAATTAATATTTATACCAAATCACTTTTTCATATACCCAAAGCATAGTGATACAAAATGTCAGATGGTATATAAACTTAAGTAGTTAAAATAAATCTACATCGCCACTACTCATATTGCCCTGCGCGACAGGATTTTTATGCATTGAATCTGCCACTTGCACCGATCGCTCACCCAAAGTTTGAAATTCAGTTACTTTTTCTTTCCATGCCCGCATTGGGTTTTTATCATTTGCAATATAACCATAAATTAATCCCAATGCTTCTTGCATTTCTGCCTGAGCCTCCACACGGCCTTTAGCGTGTAATAAAAGCTGATTCACTAAATCCTGAAATTGTAAGCCTCGCACCGCATTAGCAACACCTAGCTCCACTTGCGCAGCGATTACTGCTAATTCACTCACCACCGCTTCAACATTTTTATTCATCTCACCAATCTTAGTCATGGTTGATTCAATTTGCACCTTTGATTGCATTGATTTACTCATATCTTGCGAAGCCAACCTCATAATCGCTCCATCAGCAATAGATACAGACTCATGGATTTGCTTAATATTTACCCTAATTTGTCGGCTAAAATGATTAGTACGTGTTGAAAGTGCTCTTACCTCATCAGCAACAACGGCAAAACCCCGCCCTGCTTCTCCAGCCCTTGCTGCCTCAATAGCTGCATTTAAAGCCAGTAAGTTAGTTTGCTTAGCGATGGATTCAATTTCATTTAATACACCCAATACTGCTACTATTCCTTCCCCTACCTGCTCCATTTGCTCAACTAAGCCCATTGCCGTATAAGAAGTAGAAACAATACTTTCTACAAACGTGCTTAAAATACTCCTTGTTTCACTCACAAAACTTTCAAAACCAACGCCTCCATCCTCTTTTGAATGTAAAAACAATGACTCCGCCATTTCTTTTTGTAAGCGGGATTGATCAGCAATTTGCACAAAGCCATCCAGTAATGCAGGTATGGCATCTTCAAATATGTCAGCAGCGCGTTTTACTTCATCATCAGCTAGTTGCAATTGTGCTACTGAAAAAAAAGCCATATCGGATTGAGCCTGCAAAGAGCCTCCCATCTGTAATAAATCAGTAAACTGAGTATCACCTAAATCAACAACGCTTTCTTTATTAAAAAATAATAAAATAAAAATAGGGCACCAAGCAGCAAGCAGCAAGCAGCCCACAGATCAGTAAGAGCCACGCAGAAGCATTCAGCCACATGATAAAAAAGAATAGAAAACTTATGAAAAATGCAAAACAAAATAAAATAGACAGGTTCTTTTTTAGCATAATAAAACCTCAAAATCAGTACGCAGCATCAACGAGAGATCGCCTAGCCGTTTCACACTCATAAAGATAGCTTATATGGCTAAAATAGAAATAGAAATAATAGATAAGTGATAGAATACGAAAAATAATTTATGAATGCAGCCTTTTAAGTTTTGTTAAAAAGCCATTTAGCTATTAAATAAAGAGTAAGAATTTAATATTTGATAAAAATAGGGAATAACTTAGGCTGCCTCTGTACGAGGAATATAATAGGCAACCACTTCATTACCCGTGCCCTGGTATTGCGTAGATGCGCAAAGAGATTTAACCAATGCAATCCCCCGACCAAAGGCGAGCTGATGCGACAGCGCATCTGTTTTAGAACTTAACTGTGCCCAATCGAAACCATGGCCACTATCTTTAACGCGAATTCTTAATACGTCTTTGTCCTCATAATGCAGCCCAGTTAAATCAATTTCAATTCTACCTTCGGTGAGTTGCTCTAGACGAATAGCACGCTCACACAGGTATTGCTCCATCCCATCAACACCACGTTTCATAGAGGAACTCAAACCAAGCACGCCATGATCTAAAGCATTAACAAATAGCTCAGTTAAAATTAAAAAAACATCTGATTGGCTAAACTCAAGAGAGCGCACTCCGCCAATAAAATTCATCATAAAAGGCACCGTATTAATATGCCGAATTTCATCCACGCCTAAGGCAACACTATAACGCCAAGCACTTTCGCCTAGAGCCGCCAATGTTGAGATATTAACTACTTCGGTATTATGGAAAACCCGCTCAACAGCAGTTGAGCTCGTTTTATCTTTATCACCAAAATAGGCCAGCACAAGCGAGATATCATCATGATGTGCCTCGCCCTCTAAGAATGCAGCTAGATCATTTTGAGCATGCTTTAATCTTTCTGTGGCGGGCACTTCCGCGAGCACTTTTAATAAACGCTCTAGGCCATAATCACCTTTTACAGAATGCCGCGCTTCAATTAATCCATCCGAGTAAGCAGTAAGGCAAGCGGGCTCATCAAAATAATAACGATCCGTCATCAAATCCATGGCATGGGTAGGAACAATACCTAGTGGTAAATGAGATGATTTCCACGTGTGTTTAACGGCACCACTTGGGTCAATGACATGCACAGATGGCATACCCCCATTCCACACTTCAATACAGCCAGCGGATTCATCAATTGAAATCAATACCAAGGCGACAAAACGGCCTATAGGCAAAACTTGCCTAACCTTGTTATTCATTTCAATAAGAATATCTGAGATCGTGTAGCCCTTTTCAGTCATAGTGTAAAACGGCTGGGTTAATGGCAATACATTAAGTGCAGCAGTTAAACCATGACCAATGCCATCAGCCAACATCAAATAAAGCGCCTGCCCAGGGGTGCGGGCTGCAGCAATTAAATCCCCAGAAAGGCTTTCAGCTGGGGAGAGATAGTATTCAAACTGAGGGTCATACAGTAATTCAGCATTAACCATTTGTTCCATTAAATGGCTAACTACGCGTTTCTCTTCTTCTGCTCTATCGTAGTAGTCAGCCAACTTAAGCGACTGCTCACGTACTTTACGATTCAATTCTAAAGTACGGCTAAAGGCTTTTAATTTGGCCTCTAAAACCCGAAAATTTACTGGTTTATTTATATAATCATCAGCCCCTTGCTCAATCGCTTCGGCTAATTTGTTTTCTTCCCCCACGCCAGTTACAAAAACGATGGGCACCCATGTTTCATTCGCTTCATGTTTAATAGCAATCGCAGCATCTAGCCCTGACATGACCGGCATCATCATATCCATCAGTACCAGATCAGGCCGTTCTAAACGCCACGTTTCTAAGGCCTCTAAGCCGTTGCGCGCCTGAATAGCCTTATGCCCTAATGCTTCCACAAAGCGTGAAATAAGTAAGAGCACTGATTCAGTATCGTCAACAACTAGAATTTTCATTGTAAGCTTTAACGTATGGTGAAAATCTTACCGAAACAGGCAATTTCCAGCACTTGCCTGACCGAATCTCTACAATTAACCAATGCTAAATTCTTGCTCGCAGCACCGATTTTTTCTTTCAGCAATAACAACATGCCTAATGCAGAGCTGTCTAAGTAATTAACATTTTGAAAATCAACCAGCACTTCTTTAATACTTGGATTGCTAATAAGTGTTTCACACACCTGGCGAAACTCTCGGTGAGCGCTGAAATCGAACTGCCCGGAGAGAACCACGCGGCCCACTTCCCCTTCGATCTGCACAGTTGGTGTCATACAAACCTCAATTTCATGAAAGATATATGTTTAAAATTACTATGAAGCACATAAGATGGGCGAAAGAAAAAAACCATCTCTTGCTTTCATACCTTAGTCGGGCAATACAAAACTGGCAACCGTATCGTAAACGAACTACCTGCTCCAAGGTTGGAATTTACGCCAATCTCCCCACCTAAGCGAGTCAGAAGGTTACTCACAATCGCCAAACCAAGGCCTGTGCCGTCTTTTTTAGTGGTAAAGAATGGCTCAAATAAACGCTCTTGCACCTCTACGGACATGCCGCAGCCCTGATCCTCCACGTTAACTTCCGCCATACCTTCATTTAGTGTAAGCGATAATTGAATTATGTCGCCCTTTTTAGATGCAAGCATGGCATTGTCTAGCAAATTAGTCACACAACCCAACAGTTCCTTGCGGTTTGCGCTGACGGCTAAAGTATCTGCCCCCGATGAAACATTAAGCACGCAACTTATTTGATGGCTACTCAGCTGCGGCAGCATCATTTGCTGTGCTTCATTGAGTAAACCCAATAAATTCACTGACTCCAATGGCACGTCTTGGCCACGGACAAAACTCAGCATATTTTGAATTAATACTTCTAAGTGTCTCAAGCGCGCTAAATTTTTTTGCCCAAATTTTTGTCTATCTTGATCACTTAACTCAGGCTTAGCTAGGTGCACAGAATAAAGTAATGCCGTAGCAAGTGGGGTGCGCAGTTGATGCGCCAGACCTGCGGTCATTTCCCCCATGGCAGCTAAACGTTTGTGTTGGGTAAGTGCTCGCTGTAATTCCCACATATCACTCACGTCATGAATCAACATGATTTTGCCATGCTCATTTGGCATATCGTTCACCATAATACTGATGCGTCGCTCTCCATTTTCTGTCTGGGATAGCCATAGATCAGGGCCATTGCTGGCCTGTAAATGCTCAGTAATATATTGCTGCCAAACAGCCCCTAAACATAATGATTTCATCATTAAACCGGCAGCAGGATTGAATTCAACCACCACGCCATGCTCATTTAATTCCACCACCCCGCCAGGTAAACGCTGCAAAAGTAATGACAGCCGTCTTGATAAAGCGGCCTTTTCATCTAACTCGCGGCGTAGATTTCCATTGGCAATTTCCAATTGATCGGTCAAAGAAACAACTTGCTGCTGTAAATCTGCGTAAGCCAAGCTAAGCTGATTTGAAGCTTCTGTAAAAAGCGAAAAAGCACTTTCCAACTCACGGGGGTCAATACCAAGATTGTCCATATAACACCTTCCTTGTTGCTTTTTCTTTTTTACATTATAAAGTGACTAGACAGCAGTCCAAAACAATGATCTATATTTTTATGGAAGCCAAGATAATTTAAATATTAGTGAAAGTTTAAATAGTTCTAGTCTTACGGCTATAATTGCTTCTTTTAGTGTTTGTACAGCTGCTTGCTAAATGTTCCATCTCAACACCGTCGGTTAAGAATACTTAAACGCAGCCTGGAGCTATTTCTGTGTCTGACTTATTAAAAAATATTGACGCTCGTACAAAGCTGGCTGGTACTAACAAGCTGGAAATCCTTTTATTTACTCTCGGGCAAGATGAGCGCTCTGGCCGACGAGAAAACTTTGCAATCAATGTGTTCAAAGTGCGCGAAGTCATGCGAACGCCGGAAATCACCAAAGCGCCAGATATGCCCCCTTCAATCGAAGGAATGGTGAGTTTGCGCGGAGTACTGGTTCCCGTCATTGATTTAGCACGCTACGCGGGTATTGCTACCACAACGCGCCCAGAAATCATGATTGTTTCTGAATATAACGGCCACACACAGGGTTTTTTAGTTGAAGCGGTTGACACCATTTTACGACTGGATTGGTCGCAAATGCGCGTACCTCCCGACATGCTAATGTCACAAATGGGCGGTTTAGTTGTTGCGGTAACCGAGCTTCCAAATAATAAGCTTGTAATGATGATGGACGTTGAAAAGGTACTGGCTGAATCTGTACCTGGCTCTGATAAAATCGACCCTGAGTCCTTAATTCAAGATGTTAGCTTAGCCTCAAAAACTGTTTTTATTGCTGATGATTCGATCGTTGCTCGCCGTCAAATTGAAATGACCTTAGATGCGATGCATATCAAACATATTTCTACCATTAATGGCAAGCGTGCTTGGGAAGAATTGCAGCGCCTCGCACAATCTGCAGATTTGCAGGGAAAATTAGTAAGAGACATGGTTCATTTGGTGCTCACCGACGTAGAAATGCCAGAAATGGATGGCTATATGCTCACCAAATTAATTAAGAGTGACCCACGTTTTGCAGGGATTCCAGTTTTAATGCACTCGTCATTATCTGGTGCCTCTAATCAAAAACTAGGGCAATCCGTTGGTGTTGATGGTTATGTTGCCAAATTTGAGGCGCATCGACTATCTGAAGCAGTTGCCAATTTCCTAATTAAAGAATAATGCACCACTAAGAACAACAGCGGAGGTGATTCATGTCAAGTAATTCGAGCAATTTACTTGAAAGCATTGATGCGCGAACCAAGCTAGCTGGTTCCAATAAAATGGAAATCCTGCTGTTTACCCTAGGCACGCGTGAAATATTTGGTATCAATGTGTTTAAAGTACGCGAAGTATCCCAAACACCAAAAATTACCAAGACTCCAAATATGCCCCTTGGTGTTGAAGGTGTTCTTTCTTTGCGTGGTAATATCATCCCCGTTATTGCACTAGCAACATTTGTAGCTACACAAGAAACGCCTTCAGCAGAAGCCACCAGCACCATGATTGTGACTGAATTCTCGAAGCACACTCAAGCCTTCCTCGTTCATGAAGTGGATCGTATTATTCGAGTTGATTGGGACAAGGTTCGTGCGCCAGAAACCATGCTGGCAGGTAATCAACAATTAATTACCGCCCTCACCGAACTACCCGATGGCAAGCTCGTATCTATCTTAGATGTAGAGCAAATTTTAGCCAGTGTGATTGGCGACCCCACGATTCCTGATTTACAAAAAGCGGCCATTAATCCTGAAACATTCATGTTTTTTGTGGATGATTCAATGGTGGCCCGCAAAGAAATTATTAGCGTACTTGATAAAATTGGTGTTAAGTATCACCAAGCTAATAATGGCCGTGAAGCATGGGATAAACTGCAAAACTTAGCGAATCGCGCCACACATGACGGCGAACGGCTGCGCGACAAACTAAAAATGATTTTAGTAGATGCTGAAATGCCAGAGATGGATGGCTATGTATTAACTAAGCACATTAAGTCTGATAATCGTTTCCAAGGTATTCCCATCGTAATGCATTCATCTTTATCTTCAAATGCAAACAGAGCGATGGGAAGCAGCGTTGGTGTCGACGCTTATGTGGCAAAATTTGACGCCGTCATTCTAGCCGACACAATCACCCCTCTGCTGGTTGGTTAAGATCGGTTTTATAAAACAAGCCGTTTACAAAGAGTGTAAACGACATGGAGTATCATATGGCAGATAGTAACCTGCGTATTTTAGTGGTGGATGATTTTTCCACAATGCGCCGTATTGTTCGTAACCTTTTGAAAGAACTAGGTTTTTCCAATGTTGACGAGGCAGAAGACGGCCAAGTTGCATTGCATAAGCTCAAAAATGGCTCTTTCGAATTTGTGGTTACCGATTGGAACATGCCGAACATGACTGGCATTGAGCTACTACGTGCAATTCGCGCAGATGCACAACTTAAACATCTACCGGTCATGATGGTGACGGCAGAGGCTAAAAAAGAAAACATTATTGAAGCGGCTACCGCTGGCGCAAATGGCTATATCGTAAAACCATTCACAGCTGCCACATTGGATGAAAAACTGAAGAAAGTTTTCGCCAATATGAGCAAGTAGAACAAGAACCTGACAGACGCACAGGAGGCGACTGTGAACGATCATGCCCTAAATAGCGGAGATTCCGCTGACCTAGAAGCGCTATTCGATAGTATCTCCAATAAGGAGAGTGAACCGGAAGCCCCTGCCCCTGCTCCTGCCTCGGCTGAAGTTAGTCCACTGGCAGCAAGCAGCCCTCCGGTCACACTCACTGCTGAAGAGATGAACGATCCTGCTCGCGCTATGTTTTCACACATTGGGCAACTAACACGAAAATTACACGACACCCTAAAAGAACTCGGCTTAGATAAATCATTAGAGAAAGCTGCAACGGACATCCCCGATGCGCGTGACCGACTCTCTTATATCGCGACCTTAACCGAGCAAGCGGCAGATCGTACGCTCAATGCACTTGATTTTGCTAAACCCATCCAAGACAAAATCAGTGATGATGCAAAAGCACTCGGTACGCAATGGGATAAGCTTTTAGCAAACCAGTTATCTGTCGATGAGTTTAAAGCTTTGGTTGAAAAAACCAGAACACACTTAAACGACACCGTTACAGGCTCAGATCAAGTGAGCAGTAAGATGTTAGAAATTATGATGGCTCAAGATTTCCAAGATCTCACTGGGCAAGTCATTAAAAAAGTACTGGCTATGTCCAAGCAAATGGAAGCCCATCTGATGGACTTCTTGCTGCTGTTTTCTCCACAAGGCACCGTTGTTCGTCACGAGGCCCTGACAGTAGATGGTGACGCCTCCTTACTCAATGGCCCAGTTATTAATCCTGAAGGTCGTACGGATGTGGTGGCTAATCAAGGGCAAGTAGACGATTTGCTTGAGAGCTTGGGTTTCTAAGCCTCTAATTAAATGAAAGAGCGCAACCTTAGGGGGAGCGAAGATGAGCACTGACTTTGGCGGCATGGAAGACCTGCTGCAAGATTTTTTAACAGAAGCATCTGAGCTCCTGTCTGAAGTAGACAATAAACTAGTTGAGCTTGAAAAAAGGCCTAACGACAAAAATCTACTAAACGATATTTTTAGAGGGTTCCACACCATTAAAGGTGGCGCAGGCTTTCTGAATGTTGATGCGATGGTGCGCCTCTGCCATCGCACAGAAAATCTATTTGATAAGCTGCGTACGCTTGAGCTGGTGCTTACCCCCGAGATTATGGACACCATAATGGCCGCAACCGGCATTGTGCGTGATATGTTTGGTGCACTAGCGAAAGGGGCTCTACCTGCGAATGCACCAGAAGAATTAATCGCAGCACTCGATGCAGTATTGGAAGGACGGCCATTAGAAACCGCTGTTGCCCACGTTGCAACAGCAGCCCCTAGCCCAGTTCCAGTAGCTCCAGTAGCTCCACCGGCTCACGGCCCTGATTGGGATGCCTTATACAATGCACTACTTGGCAGCACACCTAGCCCAGCCATAGCAGCAGTTGTTGCACCGATTGATAACGAAACACAACATGGATCTGCAGCCATGGAACAAATTGTTACTGATCCAATGAATAGCTTAAAACCCGCTCCTATAAAAGCTGCGGCACCCGCCCCTCAACAGCAGCAACAGCAGCAGCAGCAGCAAGTTGCAGCGGCCCCCCAAGAAGCCACGATTCGTATTGATACTGTACGACTAGATCAAGTGCTTAACTTATCAGGTGAAATTGGTCTAACCAAAAACCGTCTGACTACGCTACGCACCGATATTATGGCAGGCAAGATGGATAGCAACACCTTAAAAGCGATGGATGAGGCAATTAGCCAGCTCGATCTCTTGGTAGGTGATTTACAAAACGCGGTAATGAAAACGCGCATGCAGCCTATTGGCCGCTTATTCCAAAAATACCCGCGTTTAGCGCGCGACTTAGCCCGCCAACTCGGTAAAGACGTTGAGCTGGTTATTTCTGGTGAAGAAACCGAGCTAGATAAAACCATGCTCGAGGACTTAAATGATCCACTCGTCCACTTAGTACGTAATGCGGTTGATCATGGTATTGAAACCATGGAAGACCGTAAAACCAGCGGCAAATCAGCTAAAGCGATTGTTCAGCTATCCGCCACGCAAGTTGGCGACCATATTTTGATCGCGATTTCGGATGATGGCCGAGGAATGCGCCCCGATGTGATTCGTAAAAAAGCAGTCGAAAAAGGCTTAATTGACGTCGAAACAGCGAATAGCCTCGATGACAAACAAAGCTTGCAACTGATTTTTATGCCTGGTTTTTCGACCAAAGACCAAGTTTCCAGCGTATCAGGACGCGGTGTGGGTATGGATGTGGTTAAAACCAATATCCAGCGCCTTAATGGCCGTATCGATATTCAATCGGTAGTTGGCGAAGGCTCACGCTTTACCATTTCTCTGCCACTCACCTTGGCGATTCTGCCGGTATTGGTGGTGCGCGTTTGCGACCAACCCTTTGCAGTACCACTGGCTATGGTGCGTGAAATTATCCCAATTCGTCACGAACAAATCCAAGAAGTATCTGGCCGTGCCACGATTGTGGTACGTGATGAAATCCTCTCAGTACGCTCCTTGGCCAGCCTACTTGGCTGGGAAGACGTTCAACTACCGCAGTTTGGCGTGTTGATGCAATCTGCTGAACATTCCTTTATCTTGGCCGTAGATAGCTTTATTGGCCGAGATGATGTGGTCATTAAACCACTGCAAAACATTCGCCCTAAAGGTGTTGCGGGTGCAACATTATCGGGAGATGGCTCCGTCGTGCTTGTTTTAGACATGGAAGATCTGCTAGGTGCTGCGGACGCAGATAACTCTGCAATCCGTACCTCGCGCTTCCTTGAAAAAACTGAGTAGCTCCATAACATTTGCAGCTAGGATAATTCATACCCCTAGCTGCACACAGAACTGGTACAATTTTCCGGTGCGAATATCACCTCGATGTCGCGTACAGGGTGTTTCCAAAATATGACGCAAGACCATGCATTTATAGGCCGCCAGCCTATCCTTAATCGCCAACAAGAAATTATTGGCTATGAGCTGTTATTTCGACTCAATAAAGAAGCGGTTACCGCAAATTTCTCCAGTGATATGCAAGCTGGTACCAATGTACTGGTAAACACGCTCAGTAATATGGGAACAGATTGGCTAGTAGGTAATAAATTAGCCTTTATCAATGTTGCTGAATCAATGTTAGAAAGTAATTTCTTAGAATTACTTCATCCAGAGCGTGTGGTTTTAGAAGTCGTTGAAACTACCGAAGCGACACCACAATTATTAGCACGTTTGCAAAGCCTGAAAGACCAAGGCTTCTCAATTGCCCTCGATGATTTTTTACTTACCCCTCAAACTGCACCGTTTTTAGAGTTTGCTGATTATATCAAGATAGATATACAGCTATTAGGCATGGCACAAGTGCCAGCACTATCTAAAGAATTACGCGGCTCTAAAGCACTACAAGTTGCAGAAAAGGTTGAAACAAAAGACGAATTCAAACAATGCATGGATTTAGGCTTTGAATGTTTCCAAGGTTATTACTTTGCCCGCCCAGAAACACTTTCAGCTAAAGTCATTAACCCCTCGTATGCCAACATCCTAAATCTTTTAAATATGCTGCGTAACAATGCAGAATTAAAAGATATTGAAAATGCACTTAAACGTGATGTGGCTTTATCTTTTAAACTATTGCGCTACATTAATTCAGTTGGGTTTGGCTTATCCTGTGAAATTCAATCGTTCCGCCATGCAGTGACTATTCTAGGCTACCAAAAACTATACCGCTGGCTCACTCTGCTCTTAGTTACAGCGGGTGCGGATAATGGTTCACCACCTGCCCTACTCAAAACAGCGATTACCCGTGGCCGTTTAGTTGAATTACTGGGCTCTCATCTGCTAGATGGCCAGGATAGAGACAATCTATTTATCGTTGGCGTATTCTCGCTACTCGATGTATTGCTCGATATGCCAATGGAAAAAATATTAGAAACACTGATTTTGCCAGAGAATGTCACAGATGCCCTACTGACCCGCACAGGCATTTACGGCCCCTTCCTAGCACTAGCAGAGGCTTGTGAAGACCCAAGCATGTCTGAAATACCCTTTTTATGTGAGCAGCTGCAACTCACGCCTGACATGCTAAACGGCTCTCACGTTCAAGCACTAAAATGGGTTGAAGAACTGGGCATATAATCATTTTTTAGAACACAAAAAAAGACGCTAAATGAACTGCCCCAAAAAATTGGACACCCGTCCATATTTTTGGGGTGTTTTTATGTCCAAGCACGCAACGCAACGCAAGCTTTCTGTTGTTCAGTAATATTTAAATGCCGAAGCAGACATCAAAATGATCGCCAACCAACATGGCATCGAGTACGCCATTTTTCGTAACTGGGTGAGGTCATTTCTCCTGCATAGTGGATCGTGCTTAACACCCAAATACAGTCATTACGATGCCGTATTCAAGCTCTCCGTGCTCCAGCACATGTGGGACAATCATATTCCCTGCAGAAAACTGCCGCTTATTTTGATATTCGTAGCCCCACTTGCTTGAGTGAATGGAGCGCGAAGTATGATGTTGGCGTAATTGCTGCCATTGTGAATCGCACCGGGTTTCGCGGAGGCTGTTTGGTTTGAGTCAGACCAACATGGCCTGCTCGCTTTGATTACGATAATAATTTGCTTCTGCTTCCGCAGGTGGGATATGACCAATCGACCCAAGCA
>Ga0247722_10000056_pt1 | contig 71708 bp, 115 predicted proteins | sample MSEWelMarce3H_FC_FD_189094 | JGI IMG/M metagenome (GOLD analysis project Ga0247722, IMG submission 189094) | Subsurface sediment microbial communities from gas well in West Virginia, United States - MSEEL Well Study Marcellus 3H_FC | ecosystem: Environmental > Terrestrial > Deep subsurface >...
ATAGTTAAGGATAGTAGGCATTGCATCGTTACTGTCTTTAGGATACATTATCCAAATAGAATTTTCACCGTCTGCTGGTACTACTTTCATTAGCTTATAAGTCTTACCGTGTATGACTATAAAGTCGCTTGGTTGTTCACGTACTTCACCTCGTTCACTACATGATATTAATGTGATTAATCCTAGTCCTAATAGTATTTGTTTCATATTATTTAATTTTTTAATATTGCATTTACTCGTTCTTCTAATATTTGCCATTCTATATCGCTGTGATCAGCGTTGTAGCATTCGAATTTAATTTCATAACCCTTACGCTTCATGTCTATTAGTACTAGTACATGGTATTCGTCTCCTAGATTACGCCCCGTTTTTTCTCTAACGTTATTAGCCATCTCAACTGGTGCTGTTGATGGTAAGCGTACTATGAATATTGGCTTAGCCATACTATTTTAGATTTTATATATTTTAATTCTTGTGAATTTAAACTGCTTATCTTGCTTACCTACAAGTATATCAATGCGCTTTTTATAACGTTTATTCATTACATCTTTAACTATGTATGTGCCGTTATGTTTACCTATACCTGTTACTCTAACTTTAGTTCCAAATTTCCATTTACGTTTTAGATCTCTACTTACTGCTATTATCTTGTGTCGCTTAGGATTTAATGTGTCTATTTTAAATCCGCTAGCTGTAATGTGTGGTGTACTATCACATTCATCTGTTGATGGGGTGTAAGTAGTTACTGTTACCTGTTCTGGTTTGAGTGTTGGAATTAATTGGCTTATTCTTAATTCTTCTTGTTTTATTTTACAAGGTAGTAGTAATAGTGTAAATGATATTATTAAATTTATATTCATTTTTAATTATTATCCATTTCGTATATTACTAAATCGATTTCATCACGTACTTTATCTATTATTTCATTTATTTCATTAACATCAAGTAATTTGTGTTCTGAGTGATGTGTAATTGCTACGTTTAAACTGTAGTACAGTGTATTTAATTCTTGTAATGTTAGTTCCATATTTTAATTTTATAACATCAATGTACGACCATTACTCTGCCAAGTACAATCGATTATGATTGTATAATGCAACGGGATTATCTTCGGTTAGTAATCCGTAGTTTTCCTTAACGTGCTCATATATTACACTTAATGGCTCATTAATCACTTCACCTAATAATTGAGCGAAGTAATCGTTTGATGTTGTCACTGTTTCTTGCTCTGTACCTGGTAACCCACAATATGTTGCTTCACCTACCTCACTAATAAACATACCACTGTAGAATCCGTTTAATTCGTGTCTATTCATGAATTGATCTGCATTACACCATATTGAGATACACTCAGTGTGTTTCAATGCGTCTACTGTCGTTGCATCAACTATATAGCCGTTATTACCTATGAATTTACCTACACTGAATAATCCGAATGGCGAACCATGACCTAACATTATGATACGATCAACTCGAACCATTAATTCTTTAACTTGGTCCTTAGTTGCACCTCCATTTAATATAATGGCGTCGGTTAGGTTTGCATATATCGGTTTTAGGAAATCCGTTGATGCGTCTGTAGGGTGTATTACTAATGTTTTCATACGATAAAGATAGACACCTTACGGTGCCTATCCAAATTTACTAACCTAATCTAAATTAATTCTCGTCTTCAATTTCAAAGTCGAATATTTCATCTCGTTTATCATCAATGATATCACCTAAATCGTTAAATGCATTGATAATATCACTACAAGCGTCACCTACTGATTTACCAATTTCGAATAAATTATCATCACCATCAATGTCGTTTAATGTGTCTGAAGCATTATCTAACATGCTGTGAATTTCGACTAACTTTAATAATTGCTCTCTAGTTAATGTGATTAACTTTTCTTCTTTTGCTTCTAAACTTACTTTTACATTTGCTTTTGCCATAACTTTATTTTTTATTTTGTTTACGTGAATATAATTCGTCTTCAATGCCTATCCAATGTTTTCTCCACCATCTAGTGAATCGTGGGTTAGTATTATTTAGGGCATACGTTTCACCCATTACTAATAGTATTAATGATATAAATCCAAGGATGAATAGTATTAAGAATATTTTAAGCATTATCATAGCTATCTTCTTTTAACATTGAATTAACTTGATCTATAGTTAGTAACTCGCCTTTTTTAGCTTGATCCACTAACTCAACCATATTAGCCCATAACATGTTTTTATCTTCGGCTAAGTAGTTATTTAATACAGTTTCAGCTAACGTTTCAGCGTCATCTCTAAATACTATTACTAATTGATCATAAATTGAACTGATTTGTTCGTCTGTTAGGAGTTCGTCGTTACTGCTTGACATATTTTAATTTTTTGTTTATTGGTAAGGTAAGTATAGAATTCTGCCAATGTACCATCGAAGTTAAGCATTTCATCATCAACTTCATCACGTTTCATTCCAAGTTCGTTTTTGAATGCTTTATACATTTCATCTAATATTTTAGCTTCGTCCGCTTCGTAATCCTTAGTTAAACGGCGTCTACGCTCTCCAAACATACATCTGATTTCGTGTTTCTTATCTGGATTAAGTTCATTAGCGATTGCTTCTTGCTCTAATACATCTTCATATTTGAGTTGCCAATAATAATCTGATACTTCGAAATCGCCATTTGGAATACGTTCGTCTAAACGATTATACTTGTGTAGCATTTGACGTGGCTGAAAGCGTCTCCACCAATAGAATTTATTGTAGGTATTCTTTCGAAACGTTGCTATTCTATCTTTTAATTCCATCCATTTTCAGTTTTAACTTGAGTAATGTGCTTACAAGTGTGAGAATTACCTGACCAACCATAAGCAGGGCAAGTACAAGACCAAACATCATCTACACACTTAACTGTGTATGATTTGCCTTTACTACCTGCAACTTCGGTTTCGTAATTATTTTTGAATGCTTCGTTTTTAGCACCCTTATACTCCTTTCTAAAGTGAGTAATGTGCTTATAACCTAAATGGTTTGGGATTTCAGTCCATTTACCGTCGGCAATAACGTAACGTGTGCCTGGGTCGACTATAGAGTCAAACACAACGGGTACCATGTAACTGTGGACAATTAACTTGTCGTTTGTAATAATAACTGACATAACCTTTAATTTTATAACGTGAATATACGAACGTTATAGTGCCATCCAACCTATTTATTCAACCACTCATCAGCACCCATCTGCATTGCTTGAGCTGGTGTCATTGTTGGGTCTTCTTGCATATAGCGTAATGCATAATACACTACTTCGGCTTCTAGTCCCATATCAAGTGCTTCCTCTAAGTAAACACCGATTGTTTTGATATCTTCTACTTTACCCATGATTTAGTCTTTCTTTTTTAATTTTAGCTAATCTAATCCACTCAAGTTGTTCTGCTAGTGAAGCACCTCTTTGAGTTAATTCCATCCAAGCCTCTTCACCTAATGGCTTACGTTTTGACTTTTTATTCCAATTTCTGTCTACTTTGTTTGACGCTTTGTCTTGAAACTGATCTCTGGTTTGAAATGCCATGTTTTGATTTTATTGATGATAAATATAACTACTTTTTTACTGACAACCCGTAACCCATATCGAACCAACTGAATTCAAGTGATGCTTGTTGGTGATCGAATTTATAAACGTCTTGTATAGCCTTTATACTATACTCCTTCCATTCATTGTACTGTTTTTTAGTCAGTTGGTGGTTTTGAAACCAATTTGGATCATCTTTAACCTCATCCCAAGTCTTACCCACATAAGCAAGTTGCTCATTAATTAAATGCATTGGTAGTGTTTGCTCATTGAGCTTTGGTCGTCTTTGGAACAGGCGTTTCATGTAACATGGTTTTAGATGGTCGTAAATATATCAATTTAAAGTTTCCTTAGCGTGTTTTAATTTAATTGCTAAATCAAATTTTTCCATGTCATTTAATACTCCAAAGCATGCAGCACGATGTAACATTCCACCTGTCTCTTTAAATTGAACCCATTGTCCTGATGCTGGAGTTATTCCTATAGCTCTGAAATCAGCACATTCAGGATTATAAACAATATTAATGACTGTAAATACATCACCTTTCTTACATGTTAATTCACCTGTTACTCCATGATACACATCACATAACGCTTTAACTATCATAACTTATTTGTTTAATAAAGATAAGATGGGGGTTTTGACACCCCCACTCACTTAAAATTAAAGGTATGACTCAGCTAATTCGAACAATTGTTCGTTTAATTGAATATCTTTTTGGAAGTTCTTTACAGATCTAGCCTTACGACCACCTGAAGTATATGAACCACCTAATATTTTTTCTTGAATACGATTAAATACTAACCATAAATCATTACCAACGTCTTCTTTACGAGTTGGTTCTAAGATACTCATAATATTAACTGTTTTCTTAGTTCTCAATGCAGCCGCTTTAGTAGCGAAGTCTTCCATTTGAGGCTCAGTTAATACTTTAGTTTTAAACTTATTAATCTTCTGAACTAATCCAGGTAACTTAGTAATCATTTCGTTTACCTTAACCTGTAATGAACCGAATGTGTAGTTAACGTGTCTGATAGACATTACTCCAAAATCAGCATCGCTAATTACTAAACCATTACTACATACGAATCGGAAGATACCAACTCTAAAATTGAATGCAGCCTTACCATCATGTGAATTGGTAAGTAGGATTTGGGGACATGAATCATCTCCATTAGCACCCTTAATCATAATAGATGGGTTTTGGAACATGATTAAATGTTTTTGGAAGCCTTTGTACTTACGAGATTTAACCTCTTGTACTTTAGTAACGTTCCAACCTAAATTCATTAAATCTTCTACAACACGGATTGTAGGTGTCTGAATGTATTTATCAGATAAATGTGAAGCTTTTTCAGTTGTAAATACTGACGGCGCTATTGCCTTAATTTGTTCAATGTTGTAACTCATAACCTTTATTTTAATTTTATTTATAACGTAAATATAGTAAGGGGGCATTGCCCCCTCTAATTAATTTAATACTCCTAAACGTGCATATAATATAGCCTCGCTATACGCCTCCATTTCGTCTAATGTTTCAGGCTCGTACATTTCATCTATTCGATATACGATCTCTTCTCTATCCATACCTCTTAACGTTAATGAACGGGTCCAATTTTCAACTTCGAAACATTTAGTTATCAATTCTGCTGTCATACTTAATTATTTGACATGAATGTACGACTATTGCTCTGCCACCCACTTACCGCTATCAATCAACTTAAATTCCATATCATTTCTATCTATGAATTGATACGTTGCTGATTGTAGATTAAAATGCTCGTTAATGTGATTTAATACTTGCTCAGGTGTGAAATCAGAGCAACTGTATAAGTCAAATTGGAACATTGAAGGATGAATTGCATCCCAAACATGTATTGAAGCGTGAGATGTAGCTAGTGTTACTGTACCTGTTATTCCCTCGTTTCCAAGTTCATTAACATATACTGAGGTAGGTCCTGCTACAACTACCATTCCGACTTTATTTACTAATTCTCTAAACCATTGGTTTAGTACTTCTTCTGACTTGGGTGGGTTAGTAATATAACCCTTTACTAATAGGTGGAGGTGATTTGGTACGAACATTACTTAAACTTAAATCCTGTTAATTTTTCAACATCAGCAAGATCGACTTGATTGTTATGAATACCGTCTGCTTTAGTTGTATTGTTATCAAATATAAATGCCATGTATTCTTTAGACTTTTTAGTGTATATTACTTTCCAGCATTGAGTTGGTACTGAAGTTGTACCTATTTTTTTAGCTACGCCTACTGAACCACACCATACTTTAACTGAATCGTCTTTAAGTGCAATTTCACGAGATAACATCTCTAATGCTTTCCAATCGCCTCTGTTTAATGCAGGGTATTGAGCAGTCATATTGCTGAAGAAGAATGATTCTTCGTTTGCTATTTGATCACATACCACATCAGCTGCAGGCATATTATGTCCGCGATCGAATCCAGCGCCTGTATAATCTGCTTGAAGATTTGTTTCATTTGGTAATTTTGGATCTGGGATGAATTTATCACCACGTTTTACTTTAACAGGACATGTTAAACCTGCTTTAGTAATCCACCATTCAACTTTAACTGGGTAGTGTTTTGATTTACTGTAATGCGTTGTATACGCTTTGTGAGTTAGTGTAACTACATCTTGAGCTGTAACTGTGAAACTAACTAATAATAATAGGGCTAATAGGCATTTTTTCATGCCGATAAATATCAGGCACCTAACATAACCTTGGATAGCCATATACCAAATACACTACCTACTACACCACCTAAAGCATAACCTAACCATTGATGTAATGTATTGTCGCTATTAGCAATACGTTTGATTACGAAATAACCTAACGTTGCAATTGCGAAGTCAGATAGTGCTGACCATATGTAATGTGCTTGTGCTACTGCTCTATAGTTGATAACTAATAAGCCATAGCTTAGTGTTTGTATTCCTAACATAATTAGGAACTCTTTTAACTTAACCATTGTGATAACATTGAAATTACGATTGTTAAACCTAACATTATTAACGTTATAGCCATGAATAAATCCCCTTCTTGTTTACCCTTTTGCTTGCTCATCTAACTGTGTTTTAATTGTTTCGTAATATTCTTCACGTAAACGTCTAACTGCAGCTTCAGCGCTTGCTACACCTGCTTTAAACATTTGCTCATTACTTTGGTAACCACGCTCATTTATCACTTTAAATATTTCTTCGAACATTTCAAATCCGAATAAATTACTACCTAATGCTTGATATTTGTCTCCCATACTATACTATTTTATTTATAATTTTTAAAATGGTTTCTTCATCTTCCTTTGTTAATCTCCATTTGTTATCTAATAGTTTGCTAACTGAATCATTCCATTCAGGTCCATCAGGATGTAATTCTTTCTCTAGCTTTTTAGGTATATAGCCCGCTTCATAGAGTTCATCTACTAGCTCTTGCTTTTCAAATCGGTCTAATCCATACATGATATCATCTACATCAACATCAAAACTTGCCATAATTTATATTTTAGTGAAAGTTAAAGAATTTAGTTTTACTCACTTGTTTATATTCTACTTTGGATTGTAATGGTCTTTCTACCACCACGCGCGCTTGCGGTTTACGACCTCTGCGTTTGCATATTCGTTCTTCGGTAACGCCCCAATTTGTTTCCTTGACCTGTTTGTAAAAGGCCTGCCTAATTTTTTCCCAGTATTCTTTATCTTGTTCCATAGACTTAAATGTACGACTTCTGGTTGTGCCTCCTCGGATCTTAATCTATTAATGTCAGCTTCTAACTCCTGAATAATTCGTTGGTTATTTTTAATACCAGCTAACATTTGCATTTTGATTTTTACATCATTATCCAATGTTCCTAGCTCAATATTATCTAATAGTGAATAGTGCTTTTCAGCTACACGTTCATTAGCTTCAGCTACTTGGGATGCCATTGCATCTTCAAGACGTTGCTGTGATAGTTCAGCCATTCTACTATCGTCAAATTCTCTATTAAGTGAATTAACAACTTGTTGTATATCATCATCATTCATTTGTGGTGGTGGAACTGGTTCTGTTACATCTCCACCATTCCATTCTCTAGTTAATTCTTGAATAAGTTGTTCTCTGTTATAATTTTCTGGATCTAATAGGCCATTCACATATCGTTCTCCATTAGGGCCATATGTGATATGATCTCCATTAGATGTTATTCTCATTCTTTCAACCCCATCATCTGTAAATCTAATATTTCCATTTCTAACTTCTAAATCACCATGAACTTGTATTTGTGCTGTTGGTGTTGAAGTACCTAACCCTATTCCCACATTGGTTGTAGTTGAACTAACTGTAAATGTATTTGGGTTGTAAGTGTAAATAGTACCAGTACCTGTTGATGGCCAATTTGTTATTGTTGTACCACTACTTTCAACATGGTCTATTATACCACCTGATCTATATGAATTATCTATACCAGGTCCTTCTTCATACATTCCTGGTCTGTAATTACCATCCCTATACATTTCTAATTTATCACTTTCCTCTTGAGTCATTAATGTCTGATTAGGAACAGGCATTTCTTTAATTTCATTTCTGATTGCCTCTAATACTGCTGATGGTGCTTCTGAATCTAATGCCTCAATTCTTCTATCAGTAACATCCCACCATGAGAATTCATTATCATGATTTGGGTCTATATTTTTAAAGCAAGCTACTTTATAACCTGTTTTCTTATTAATATTATAAATCAATATGCCACGAGATGAATAGCGAGCATAGTATTGACCTGTATTGGTTGTAGTACACCATTTAGTATTAGCACCATATTTCATTGATGCCTCTAGTGATAGTGGTCTTAAGGATACCCAAGTATCGTCCTCGTATACCTTTTTAATTTGTTTCTCTAATTTCTTATCTATTAATTTGATTTCAGCTAATGCAACTGCTTGCTCAATTTCTTCCCATGTTGAATAAGACGTAACATCAGTGTTTTCAATTAATTTACGTTCAATGAATGAAGCGAACTTAGTAAATCGTTTTATATTTTCATCACCAATCATATAATTAAAAGTACCAAGTAAGAATTGTAATGTATCTAAATCAAGTGTTTGAATATAATTATAATCTAATCCTGTATGTGATACTATATACTCAACTACTTCATTACGATAATTATCTGAATGATGGTTGAGTTTGTTTTTATCTAATTTAATAAGCATTTCAATATACTTATTAGATTGATTTGGTGATATCATTTTAAAGACATCAATAGCGCTCATAGCGTAGAGTGGATGTTGTTTCTTTAATTCGTCTATTCTTGACATAACATTATTTTATTAGATAAAGGTAATGAGAAGGCCTTAGGCCTCCTCTTTACTCCAAAATGGTTTTTCGTATTTAGGTTTCATTAACTTCCAAATGATATGGTCATATGGTTTTCCATCCCACATTGCAAAGCACACTGAACGATGTCCAGGCAATACATTACCTTTTTCTAGGTGTAATGCAAAGTCCTTTTTAGTTGGTTCAGGATCTACATCATTGTATTTACCATATCTAAAGTAATCATGTATTTTACCACAGTACTCTCTAATACTGTATTTACCATACTCAAATGATCTAATTTGGTCTCTAACCCACTTATCGAATTCATCTGGTACTCGTTCTAAGAATGGTTCTAAATCGTCTCCATTCATCATCAATTCCCAAATGTCTTTAGATGAGAAATTAGTTAGTATTCTATGTAAACGAACATATTCTTCACCTTTGATTTTCATTCTCATACCTGATCTAAATCGAATAACATATCCTTCTTGGTTAGGATCGATCATTTGCTTCAACGCTTTATAATCGTTTATACCATCATATCGTTTTACAACTTCAAATCCTTCACTAACCATATTATCAATACTACCTTCATTACCTGTTTCGTTATTATAAACCCCAATTACAATTAGTTTTTCAACCCCACCATAATCAACTACAATTCTATTTTCAGGATAAATAATTTCAAATAAGTAAGTATAACCAGGTATCATTCCATATTCAGTATTTTCCTTATCTAATAGTTGTTTACCTTTAATAGCTTGTTCTGATGTGAATGATCCTTTGGAGGCGAAATGCCATTCTCCATTATAATGAAAAGCAATACCTAATGATCCATCTAACTTTTCAGTTACAGTAAATGGTTCGTTTGGAATTGAATCCAATTCTTCCATATTGAAGAACTTAGGAAACGCCTTTGCTACAACGTTACCTTTATCATCTAAGATCAAACCACGACAAGTCATAGTAACATTATCCCATTTACCTTCGTATTGACAAGTACGAGAGTAATTGTATATTGATAAAGGTAAAGATGGGTGGTCTTGTTTAATCACCAATCCATCCTCTATGTATTTATTTAATATATTTAAACTATATTTCATCTAAACTATCTGGGTAATATAATAATGTTGGGTTTTTCTTTTGAATATCGATGTGTGGAAATAAATCACTAAATTCTTTAACATCAAAGCGTTTAGTAATCAGATGAAATCCATTCTTTGTTGGAATTATAGTTTCAACTTTATTATCAATTTCAGGTCTACATACGCCAATTGCTGTTATTATACTTAATAATTTTGAACCATCTTTAGTATCAACATCTACAATCCATCTTTTCTCATGTGTTTTAAGTTGACCTACAACCGAATCAAATAAACCTTGTTGTTCGTGTTGTCCGTCTCTTATTTTTTGAGCTAACGCTACCATCATTTCCAATGATACGTCTTTATGGTTTTGTTTTTGAACATGAATATAAGCTCTTGCCTTAAACACCTCACACAGCATCATTATTTCATCATATCGCTTTTCTAATTGCTCAATCGATTTGATACAGTATGATCTTATTGTTCTTACTGATTGGTGATTGTCCTTCTCGCTTTCAGGTTGATCCTTCTTACGTTTGAAAACGTATAACATATAGAAATCACCTTCATTTTCGAAGTTAAGTAATGGTTTAATATGTTCTATGTTGTTTATCATAACTTAATTTTATCTAATCTAATAACTGAACCTTGCCCATGCATTAACTGAATAACATATGAGCCTAAATAGTAAGCCATAGAAGTAAACATGTTCCAGTATTTTTCATCTCTACATTTTTCACCGTACTTTTCAGCATATAATAATAATATCCAAAGTAATGGCTCTCTAGGTTCACAACCTCGTTTATATTCTCTACTTACGTACTCATCAGAATAATATTTATTCATTAATTTTTCAGTTAATAAGTCTATATTATCACCATAATGCGTTTTAATTTTTTCAACCCATCTGTTATCAACTTCATTTTTAACATTCATTCTTTCAATGAATGCTTTCATATGAGCTTTACCCTTATCTGATTTAAGATAATCATCTAGTTCTTGTTTGAATGTTGATCTTGTCATAATTTAATATTTAATCTTCTTCATCAATCATCCACTCAGCATCGCATGGTGAACTTTTATCATTGTCAAATAAATCTTTACAATCATCACAGAAATGTTGAGAAGCGTATGCCCAAGCTTCTTCACAGGAATCAAATCCACCCTTAGAGGGGTCATTCCTATCCGATGCAGGCATATAAATTGCTTCCCACTTTTTCATATTATAATTTAATTTGAAATCTGTTTTTCATTTGTTCTAACTTCTCATCAGGCACATTGTGTACTGATTTATTTCCATGTCTATTTTCTACTATTAATGATATTACTTTATAATCATATTTGTTAGCTAAATCAATATATGGTTGTAGTTCCTTTTCAGTAGTAGATGTATTTGATACTACAATTTCAGGATAATATTGAGGGTTTTCTTCATGAGTTTTCATAGCTTGCTCTACTCTCGATTGACAGTCTTTATGTGCTGCTCCTAATTTAGTAGCATCAAAGTTATAATTACCTTCATTATCGTAGAAATATTGGTCAGCTTCAAATATAACTCCACTTTGCCAAATGAAATTAGCAAATGTACTTTTACCTGCTCCAGGTAATCCTCTTAATAATATTAATTGTTTCATAACTTATACTGTATGTTGAATTTGTACCCTAACACAATTTTGTGGTAATCGGCTTACGTGTCTATAATTGTTAATATAACCCATTATATTTGCCGAGCCAATAGCGTTTGCTGAGTGAGTGTAAACATCAAATATTGCTTCACCTTCTATCCATCTATCAACTAACCACTTAGCACAATCGTATCCTGTTTTTTCAGTGATATTGTTGTAGTCTAATTGGTAATTTTTATAGACGTTTGTACGCCATTCTTTCATAGCACTATCACCTAAATCATGATCTAGAGATACTAATTCAATATTATTGAATCCAATTTTTTCAATTGTACTAACAAATTCGTCATAGTTTCTAACTATAACCCACCCTTCATCAATTGGGGTTCTAACATCGTCTAAGTATATTCTTTGTTTCATTATTGTTCGTTTTTTAATCGTTCTTCGTGATGGTCGGAAGGTAATTTATTTGATTGGACAGGCCTACCTTTTAATGTTCTAATAATTTCAGTTGCGTTATAAGGCATCATGTTATTACCATCCATACCTACATCCATACTTCTACCATCCATTAATTTTTGGACTGGGGGTAAGTGAACGTGTCCAAATAAGTGAAATACACCTTTATTCATATCATGCCAACTACATAATGGGTAATGATCAATAATAAAATTATATTGTCCACCTATAAGTGCGCCGTGTGATGGATACTTTACGTGTAACCAAGTATATTGAAATGTTTGAGTGAATAGACTTTGAATATCGTTTTTATTCTTTTCAATATGATGATCATGATTACCATAAGCCAAATATATGTTTTGACATATAATTCTGTCTCTAAATTCCTTAATAGAATCAAATCCACCAAATGACCAATCGCCTAAGTGAATTAAGATATCATCTTGACCTACTACACTATTAATGTTATTAACAATAGTATCGTTCATATGACCTAAATCCTTAAAGTCTCTAGTTTGATCAACAGGTATTTTATCGTCTGCTGTTCTCCAATCAGTAACTCCTCTACAAATATTTTTATGGTTGTAGTGAGTGTCAGATGTGAAGAATAGTTTTTGACCCCATTTTAATTCTATCTTTAACATAACTTAATTTATATATTCAGTTAATAATTCTTTAGCGCCTACAACATATTGTAATGCTCTTAATTTACATTCATCTTTAAACGGTTTACCGTTTTTAATATTCATATCCCATTGAGGTTCACCTCCATTAGCCAACCCAGTAAAGAATCCATCTTCACTGAATATAACGAATTCATGTACTTTGGGTTCTTTTACTTTTTTCATGACGTGAATATAAGAAGGGGACTCTGACGAGCCCCCTAACTTATTATCATATATAAATAGCTCTATTGAATATTCTTAAACATTTGAGGTACAGTACCATATACAGGTAATTTACCATCCCACTTATTAATATACTCTAACTGTAATAACAATGGTGTTAATGTTTGTTGTTTCATTCTATTTGATTCAGCTTCAGCCTTAGCGCTTGTTAACATCGCTTGAGCGTTACCTTCAGCCGTTGCTACTTTAATTTTAGCTTGTGCTTCAGCCGTTTTAACTTCATTTTCAGCTCGTAATGCTGCTTGTACAGCGTTATTCTTAGCTTCGATTGATTTCTTAAACGTTTCAGGATATACTAAGTTGGATGTGAATTGGTTAATTACGAATCCTTCTTTTAATAAGGTAACATCTAGTAATCTTCTAACTTCAACTTCAAATACTGCTCTATTACTAATTAATTCATCAGCTGTATATTTGTTAGTTGCTAATCTAAATGCATCATATACCGCTGTCTTTAAGAATCCTTCTTCAATATCTTCTAGTGGTCTACGATATTTAGAGAAGATTGAAGGTACTTTTTCACGTTGTACTGAGTAGTTCATAATTGGAGATACTGCAAATTCAGATCCATCCTTACTATTTACAATAAATGAATTATCACCTACATATTCCTTGTGTTGGATAAATGTTGGAAACTCATATACTTTAGTAGTGATTGGATTGTAGAATACCATACCAGTAACTGCTACTACATCGTCTACACCTTTGTTATCACCATATTGATTTACTTTAACACCAACATGTCCAGCGTCAATACGCTCACACGACATAAATAAGAATATTAAAGCGAAGAAACCTAATACACCTGCTGTAATTAACTTTGTCATTTTTTGTTTTATTATTTGTTGTTTTTGATTAAATTCTTGTTCTAGTTGATCAATTTCTTCATTACTTCTACGTCTACCGTAGTTGTCATACTGATAATCATACCTTCTAAATGTAGCCATACTATTTTGTTTTTTTAGTTTTTACTTGTTTCATCTTTTTATCAAGGTCCGCTTTCCACTTTGCCTCAAGTGCTTTTTCTTCCTCTGATTTAGTAAAGTATTTTTCCTTTACATAATTAAGATCAAATAAGAACACAGCAATAAACCCTAACACAGTTAACATATTAATAAATGTACTTGCTGCTGTTAATCCTGGAAATATGATCAAATCAAATGCAGCAATGTTGCCTAATAGCATTAAGATGGGTTCCCATCGTTTATCATTGAATAATTTTTTCATAACCTATTTATTTTTTATTTTATTTATTTACTTGCCAAATATGCCATACAAATGGACCATCAAATAATGAATCAATGTAGGTATGGGTCAGATAATCAAATTCAAAACTATGACCTGTACCAATTATTTCAAAATTACTTTCATATGTTTCTTTCTCATTTTGATCTACTAATACCCATATTTGCATAGTACCATTTTGCATTCCAACTTTTAAAACTTGTGAATCAATTGGTAATGTAACTTTTTTTGCTAATTCATATTTGTAAATCACTTTCATAACCTATTTTTATTTATTATTTAATATCCCTAAATGTACGTCTCCATCTTTGACAACCAAATATTGATTTTGTCCATATTCAAGTGTGTCAATGAAATAATATCTACCACCTGTAGCTTTGCCTTCAATATCAATTTGATCTTGAGGTGTATGTCCTACTACTTGTCTAATGAAATTTTTAAGTGTTTCTTTATTAGTAAGTTTACCATCTTGAGTTGACTTATTAGCAGCCATTAACGCTTTAGGTCTAATCCAAATTGGACCTTGAAACGTTTCCTCACCATAACCTCTAGCTCCAATCCACTCAGTTTCACTTATCATTTTAAATGAACGATAAGCAATTAAGCCTGGTTGGTGTTTGAATAATTCATTAACCTTATCAACCATATTAGTTACATCCCAATCTCCAATCATATCATCTAACCATTCACTACTTAACCCAGCATGTGAACATACGAAATCATCAAATTGATAAGCTACTTGTAAGTGTTTCTTATTCTCACCTAATAGGATTTTGAAAGTAGGAGCCATTACTGTTTGATAACCTGATGTTGATGTGTCATCAATTTCAGGTAAATAATGGTAATCATGATTACCTAATAACAATACTACTTCTTTATCAGTTGATTGTTTAAATTCAATGATGTCTAAGAAATTATCCATTTGCTTTACACCTGGAATTGTAAATGAATCAAAATAATCACCTACGAAGACAAATCTGTCTGCGTCTTGCTCTTGTTCAGTAATTTGTTTCCAGTAAGGACGGCCATGAATATCGCCTATTAATACGGTTTTCATAACTTAAATTTATAACCTTAATTATGCCTACCAAAACTTATACCATGCTTTCTCAACTATGGGTTTTGGTGTTGAGCGTTTTATTGTACGATTAAGTAACAATGATGCTGTTTGATACATCTTATACTTATCATCTTCACTAAGATCTTTTAAACTAATCTGTATTATAACGGGAGCTGTCGAATCGCCAGCTTGCATTTCGGTGTTAATTACTATATATTCCTTTCCGTTATTTTTAGTTAGTTTTATCATAGCGGATATAAATATATGCTACTCGGTTTCGCTTAGTTTGTCTTCAAATTTTTTAGCAGCAACACTATCTTCTTCACTTAATAAACCTAAAGCAGTCTCATATCTACCAACATTAGATTGATTAATAAATAATTCAGCTTGTAAACTATCTAAATTTGTATTTTGGTAGGTTTTAATTTCGCTTCGTAATTTAGCTAATTCCTTTTGTTGTAAGTAGTTAACTACCAACATAGTAAGAGCAAATCCCATACCTAGTTTGCCGTAATTCTTTTTAATAAATTCTATCATAATTATAATTTTAATCCCACCATTTTTCTATATTATTACTTAAATATTTAAATAATTCTTGTCTTGCTTTATTATGATCTTTTGTAGACTTATTCATTCCTTCAGTAGTCCACTCTGTAGTCTCTGATAGATACTTATCAAGATGATACTCAGTTTGCACCTTTTCTATCATATCAATTGCTTTTAAAATATCATCAGCATCTCGATTATTATAAAAATGAACACCGTCTCTACGAATATATTTTTCAGTATCAATTAATTTTTGTTTTAATATCTCGTAAACGAAATAATAATCCCAATCACGATCTCTCCATATAATTGGAATCCAACGTATTAATTTACGTAGTTGTTTTATTTTTTGTTTAATTCTATACATAACATTAATTTAGAGTAGAAAGTTGGCCTATCCAAAGATAGGCCTTAACTTATTACTTTACAGCTTCAACTTCTGTTGTAGGAGTTGCTGTACCTGCTGCAGTTGAATCAGTTGCTACTACTGTTGAATCTACTGCTACTGCAGTTGAATCAGTCTTTACTTCAGTTGAAGCACCACCACAAGCTGTCAATGTAGCCACTGCTACGATTGCGATTACTTTTTTCATAATGTAATTTTTGTTTTATTATAATTAAATATACAACCTAATTCTGCCATCTCCAATCTTAGAACATTGTTCTTGCTCCAATCATGAAGAAGTTTAATATAGGTGAACCAGGCGCCGTTGATGCATTTAATTTCCAATCAATAGCAAATGCGAATCGTTTTGATAATTGATAGGAATAACCAACACCAACTAACCCAGCTATGTTATAGTTCCAGGAGCCTCCGGTTTCCGTATTGTACGCATACGGGGAACCCATGATGAAGACCCCTGGGGATACCGTTGATTTCTTATTCAACGGATAAGGTTTGGTCCAGAAGCCTGTAGTCGACGATGCGAACTGATATGAATAGCTATCTGCACCTTTAAGTTTAATATTAATAATTGATAAGTTATAGCCTAATACACCATACTTAGGATGTGGTCTAACATAAGTGTAACCACCAAATGTCATTGGAATACCATTCATCCAAGCGAATGTATATGAATATGCTTTAATTGCTTTTAAACCACCTTTCTTATCAAACACCATGTTACTAGTGTTACCTGATAATGCAAATGATTTTAAATCAGCATAGATCATACTCGATAAACCCCAACTCGCGTCGCCTGCAGCTGAAGATGAAGACATACCTAATGAAATAATAGGTGTAAATCCGCCTGTTGGGTTTTGAGCTGTAGTTAGATCTGAATTAACTAAGATTGGGTTTAATCGTAGTTGTTTCTTTTCATCTTTCTTCTTATCCTCTTTTTTTTCTTCCTTTTTATCTTCTTTTTTTTCCTCTTTAGATTCAGATTTAGATTCTTCTTTCGATTCCGATTTGCTTTCTGACTTGCTCTCTGAACTGCTCTCGCTTTTTGTTTCGCTGCTTGATCCTGAACTCTCCGTGCTTGAGCTTGATGAAGAGGATTCCCCAGAAGACGATGAAGATTGGGAAGATGAGGAAGAGGACGATGAAGTTGATTGGGTAGATGAAGAAGCGGTTCCACTCGAAGCGGTTGATGCGCTCGATGAAGCAGCGCTTGAAGCACTTGATGATGCTGATGACGATGCTGAGGAAGCTGCTGTACTTGCAGCTGAAGACGCTGCGGATGAAGCTGCGCTTGCTGCTGACGATGCTGCTGCTGATGCTGCTGTTGAGGCGGCTTGTGATACAGTTGCAGTTATTGTTTGTTGTACCGCTGTGTTTGTAGGACATGGCGTTGCGAATATTTCACTGATCCATTTAGTTACTGTACCTGAAGCAAAATCAGCATATGTAAATGTTCTAGATTTGTTTCTGATAAGTACAACTACACCAGGTTGGTTTGATGCTATAGGAACTAATACTGTGTATGTTTTGGAATCACAGGGATCAATGTAGGTTTGAGTAATAAATTGACCATTCGCTTTATTAGCGAAGGCAAACGAAACTAATATTAATAGACTTAATATCCATTTTTTCATTATCTTTTTCTAGATGGACGAGGAGGTAATTGTCTTTGTGGAACGAAACGATGAGTTGGTCTTTGAGGTATCCAACGTTGTGGTTGGTATCTAGGTACACCCCATCTTTGAATTATAATTGGATTATAATAAGGAATTGGATTATAAAATAAAGGTGTATACTGGTAATCGTATATTATTCTTTGTTTTTTAACTACTGAATCTTTAGGATCTACATACACATATTGTAACGGGGTACATCCTGCTAGAGCAAGAAACAGTATTAATAATAAGAATCTCATGTTACTTTAATTTACTTAATATAACTTGATTAGCCTTAACTAATTCAAATTTTTTAACTCCAGAGCGTCTGCTACGCATTGAACGTGGCTTTGATTTTTTATTTGCCATTACTTATCGAATATTTTTTTATCAACCATTCTCTTTAAAATACGAGCACAAGCGATATCAAGTGCTTTCTTAGTACAGATACTGATTGTTGATTGATTAAATTTAATTGGATCTATTGTTGCGTCAGATAATAAAGTTAACTCACGTTTTGTAGTTGCTTCACCTAAACCAGATGCTCCAAATACAACTCCAGTTTCAGCGTTAGTAAATCTAACTTGTAAACCGATTCTAGTTACTAAATTATCTTTAATACCGTCTTTTAAATTGATAGTTTCATCTTCAGATACTGAGTAATCATAACATTCAACTGTAACGAAGTATTCAGCTAAGTTGATTTTACCTCTACCGTCTAATTTATTTTCAGAAATACCAGCTTGTGATGCTTGGAATTGCTTAACCATACGATTCTTAATTTCAGTTTTGTCTTCTGTAAATTTGAATCGGTTTAAGTTTTCTAGATATTCCATTGTAATGTTAGCAACACCTAATCCAACACGTTTTTCCTTTAATTCAGGATACATTTCATATATCTCATCACTAATACCTGCTTTAAGGATTTGAATTGGTATTTGTTTACCTTCATAATCCATAAATTGACTAATGTCAATAGCAGTTTCAAACGATGCTTTATATTGTTCTGTTTTAGTGCTTCCTATTGTTTGGGCAGTTGCACCTATAGTTAAGAACAATCCTAATAATACTAATAATTTTTTCATACATCTTACTTATTAAAGGTACCATCTAAGGCCCAAGTTAATTCGTTACCGATTTTTGTTGCTAATTCAGGTTTAGCATAGCTTAAAGTTAACATTGTAACTTGAAATGATAGGGCAAATATTACCCATACAAACGCTAACTTTACAAACCCTTCGAATAATTTTTGTTTCATAAACTTATATTTAAAAGGGGGTATTTAACCCCCTTAATTAATTAACCTTCTTCTTCGGTTTCAGCATCTAATTTAGCCTTATCGTGTTCTGCTTTACGATTGATATATTTGTCAACCGAAGCAATACCGAATGAACCTAATGTGATTACTAAGAAACCATTAAAAATGTATTCGTTGATTAATAATTCTTTACCCATCCAACCTGTGATTAGGTCTACAAATAAAGCGATTACCATCATACCGAATGACAAGAACCCAACTACTGATTTTTCGTTGATGTCGTTGTTGTCTTTAAATAAATCTTTCCAGAAGCCCATACTTTTAATTTTTAATTGTGATCAATTATCCTACCTGTTCAGCATCATCATCTTTGATTTTGCCGCATTTTAAACATTCTAAATCACCATCGTTATCAGAATCACCCCAAATGTGCTCACATTGTCTATGTTCGAAATACTCATCAATATCACCATCACCATCTGTATCTAAACCATCCATTACTCCATCTCCATCTTCATCGATTTCAACAGGAACGAATGCTGCTTTAGGAGCTTCAGTTGTTTTTTCAGTTGATTCTGGTAATGTAACTACTGTAGGTACTATTGGGGTGTTAGGCATATCAGCAGTATTACTTAATGATGTACCATCTTCCTCATCCATTTTCTGAACTAGCATTTTATCTTTATCAGTATCACTAAACCAATAGTCAATGATTTTACCATAACTACCGATAAATGCTCCTAATAATAATAATAACAATTCTTTCCACTCACCAGCAATCTCAGATTTATTTAATATAGCGAAGAACATTCCTCCTATAATTAACATAAATCCACCTAATACCAACGCAGTAATGTACCATCTGCGTTTCATCATATTGCTTAATAAATCCTTAAATCCACTTGGTTGTTGCATACTTTATTTTTTATTTTATATTACCACGCAGCTGGTTTCTCTTTAAATTCGTCTGCTTCTTTCTTAGGCTTAGCTGGTGCTGCAGGTTTAGCTGCTACTTCTTTCTCTTTAATAATCACAGTTTTACCACCTGAAGCTGCTGCTTGTTGGTTGCTGTTAGTAATATTAATTACTGGAGCTGCTTGTTGTACTGGAGCTGCTGGTTCATCACCACCACCTGTTAATTTGTTGGTAACAAAACCACCAACACCTAATGTTACTGTACTCACTAAGGTAATTAAAATACCTTTAAATGATTTACCAGTTGATTCTTGTTCTACTTCTTCTGACATAATTTTTTAATTTTTATTTAATAACTAATGGGTATTTTACTTCCTTACCATTTATGTCGATAAATATTAAATCGTAGTCGCTCTTTGATAAAGTTGATAAATTGTATATCTTTTGAGTTGTTACATCACTCGCCGTGAATCCTTCCTTAAATGATGGTTTTTCACTACCGAACGGAATTACTTGTACTGAATACTTAGCTCCTGGTGTAGTTTCAAATACAGCTGTTACTGTATTATTCACTTGAACTATTGATTTAATACTAGTTGCTTGCGATTGAACACCTAAATCAATTGTTTGTTGTGGTGTTGGAGCAATCTTTGTACAAGCTGCTGCTAAGAACATAACCATTATTAATGTTGCTTTTTTCATATTAGAAATTGTTATATCCTGTTAATTTAATTGTTGTTGAATTTAGAACTACACCTAATTGATTACCCTTATTATCAGCAGCATCCATTGTTTGTGATACTTTTACTGATGTTAATATATCAACTCCATCACCAATAGTTGAAAATTTCAATTTAAATGGCATGTTTGTTCCTTTAATTGGGTTTGAATTGTTTTGATCTAATGCTCCAAATTTAACTACACCATTTTTAGCGTTTGCAAATACAAACCAGCTATTAGGTACGTTTGAAGCCATTTCTTCAAATTTAATCTTATTAGGGTCGTATGCAAATTCTAATTGTAAACCACCTACACTATTACCTTTAGTATCAATATTAATTGGTATTTCAATTGTGTTTGAAGTTACTGTTTGGTTAGTTAAATTTACATCAATTGAAGTATAAGCAAAATCAGTGTTAATAAACGGTCCTGTACTTGCCATTGACATCTTTTGAGTAACTTCATTAAATGCAATATTCATTTGTAAGCTTGGAATAGCATTTGTTTGAATTGTACTTGAACCACCTGCTGTAGTTACAACTTGAGATGAGTGAGAACGGTTTACATCACCCCATAAAAGATATTTTAAATCTAATATAGCATTTGCACCTAAAATACCTGTTCTAAAGTATGTTCTAGGATATGTAATATTACCCCAGTTAGTAGTTGTAATAGCACCCCAAGAATTATTAACTGAAGTATTGAATTCAAATTCAGCTCTAAAGTTATAATCTGTTTGGTTTTGTCTTATATATGCTGCATAAGTTGAAGTTCCGTCTGTTGCTTTAGCAAATGATGATGGTACTTTATATAATGCCCAAGCAGCATCTTCACTTATATATTCAACAGGTCCTGTGTAAACATCAAATAATTGAATACTTCTTACTTGATTTGGAGTTGTTCCAGCTGGAAATTCTCTCATATCAATTCTTAAAGCACTAACTCCAGCTGAATAGCTATTTGGAGAAACATAAGCCCATTCTGTTTGACCCCATGTTGTGGTACCATCTGCTGCTCTCCATGTTGGTAAACTCATCCATCCACCACTACCTGCTGTATAACCTGCTGGTAATGTCATTAATGTATCTTTACCTGCTACTTGACCTAACAATCTAGGTAAATCACCACCATCAATTGCTCTATTTCTGTTAATATCAGCAGCATATAATGCTTGACCTGTATTTAAGTTTGCACCTTTACCTCCTGGAGTTAATCCCATAGATGTAAATTCAGCTTGTGCTGTTGAGAAGTCAGATATTGTAATAGCACCATTATAGATAGCATATGTTTTATCCATCTCATGCATTAAACTAACATCATAAACTGTATTAGCTGCTAATAATGATTGGTTAATATCAACTGTACCATCTGCTAATACTGAGAATAATTGTCCTTGATTTGTTGCTGTATCTTTAAATGATACTTTTAAACTAGATAAATTATATAAGTTTGAGTTTAAATCAACTTTAGCACTAACAAATTTACCAAAGTTTTGGTTCATTAATACTGATGTTGATAATGGAGATTCCATTAAAGTGGCCTCTTGAACCCCAGATCCATTCCAACCAGCAACAAAGTTTAATTTGATTGGATTAAATGTATAAGCAGTTGAATTTGCTTTTAATCTAAATACATAAACAATTAATCTGTCATACCCACTATAAGGCATACCGTTTGTAGTAGACCATGTTAATGTAGTTCTTAAAATTGCATTTGCACCACCAGCACCATTAAATGTGTAATTAGCATATTGGTAGTTAGTAGTACCATTAGTTGTGTTATTAGCACTAGTACCTGATGTAACTGCATTCCAAGTGTAGTTTGGGTAGTTGGTGAAACTTAAATTAATTGTAGAGCCTGCAGGTAATACACCACCATTACCACCTGTACCTGTATGGTTAACAGATACTAATTCAAAGTTTACTTGATCATATTGCATATCAACCAAGATTTGACGAGTAGTAGTGTTACCATTACCATTTGCTTGAACGATGTACTCAAATGTACCTCCTCTATCAAGTGTAGCTCCACCTACTGCTGATAATGCTCTAAATTTAATAGGGTTCTGTGCTGTTGCCCCAAAGCTTACTAATGTAAGCAATAATACTAATAATTTCTTCATGTCTTAAAAAAGTTTAGACACAACCAATACGCACGTTTTCTTAATAGCGTTTCTTGATACTGTAGAATTGAATTTTCCGTCTGTCGCAACTAAACCTGTTGACGCGATAATTTCGCTTGAACTGTCCTCAACAAGGACATTTTTTATAACTTGACCATCTTTTGTAACCTGGCCTCTCATTCTAATTACAACTGCATTTTCATCTTTATGAAATACAGATACACTACTTTTAGATTTTTCAATATCAAAATAAATGATATCAATATCTAAAACTAAATCAGCATCCCATCTATCAGTTACAATAGAGTAACCTTTATCTTGAGTTGCTTCCTCAAGAACATTTTTAACACCAAACGCTAAGTTTGTGTTATTTGTTAGGGGTCCGACTTTAATTAGATTGTTAACGCTACTGATATATAGTTTTGTAGGAGCAACTTGACTGTTTCCTACAAAACTGATTAGTAATGCGAAAACAACTATAGCAAGCTGTTTCATACTTTTAATTTTTAACGGCTATAAATATCTGGAAAGTAAGAGTTACTAATATAAAAGGGTAACCTTTCGGTTACCCTTAATGTGGAGATGAGGGGAGTCGAACCCCTGTCTTTAATAGAGACAGCTATACCAGCGTGTCACACGTTTAGATCTGTTGCCTGATCAGTAGCTTTTGATCTACGTTTTAAGCTGATCAGTAAGGGCCGTACAGTTAAGTACCAAACCACCACTTTGTTTTATGACTACAAAGAAAACTAATGATCACTCGAATCTTCCGCTAGTAGTGTGATCGTACTCCAGCTGTGCTGTTCTGTTGCAAGGCTATCAGCTGCCCCGTGCAATTAAGCCGCTAAAGCGTACTCGTTCGCGCCTACGAAAGACATTGCATCTTCGAAGGTCATAGTAGATAATTCTACGGTTATTGTTTTGCAAGTATTTAAAGACATTCTTACTTTGTCTACGTGTGGTATTACCTCTACAATTAAATCAATTCCAGGGCATCCCCATGTTTTTTACGTGGTTTCTTATCTAATATTTTCTTAACCTCAGCACATAATTCATACTCCTCAATTGCAATTAAATCGTTCAAACAATTGCTTAATAAATCAGTATACTGCGATTTTTCAATATTAAATATCATTCCACTCATATCTTTGAATGTGATATCAAATATATCAATTCCGTCTTTATTTCGCTTATATGCGCTAAGTACACATTTAACCATTTTAAGAATCAAGTCGCTATCTCGTTCTTTCATTAGTTGAAAGAACTCACGTTGATCTTTTAATGTTAAACAATGACATGCCATGTAGATAAATATTTGAAAAAATACTAAGCAACTCCCGAACTCTTGCCATGGGTGGTCTGGGAAAGCTGATTTGATCAAGACCAGACTCGGCCACTCATTCCTTGCGGATAGTATTTTTTTTGTGCCTCAGGCGGGAATCGAACCCGCACTCGCGTTGCGGCGAACAGGATTTTAAGTCCTGCGTGTCTACCAGTTCCACCACCAAGGCATTAGCTGTAGGGGCTGGAATCGAACCAGCACGCAGCGATTCAATAAATGACAAAATAGCCGGCTTTGTGGTCAACCCCTATCATTTATCTATCTCGTTATCTGCACCCACGAGACGAGTGGGCGTGTATTCCAGTGGCGTACGCCTTTTCACCACCCTACAGTTTTTAATTAATACTGTCTTCTGTAAGATCAATATTAAACTTAGTTTGATTAATTCTAGCTTGTTCAGCTTCTTTAACCATATTAATCCAAGTTATAGACACATCAACTGGGGCTAATATCCAAGCCATAATTAAAACCATTATGGAATCCATTTCTGGTGATGTTCCATAATCAACACCTCTTGTTTTGTATTTTTTACTTAACTGATAGAAACAGTAAATAATACAAATAACGTAATACGTTAAAAAAATATTCATAATCTTTATTTTACTAAGTGATCTGCAGCATAAGTCATAATTGGTGAGTTACCTTTATGTCTTACTGCATATCCCATTCCTGTTACAATACCAACAGCGCTCGTTAATGCAGCATTTGATTTGTATTTTGGATCTGGATTTAGGTCAATATCAATCCACTTTGCTGCCACTCCAACCTCGTTTTTAATTATTTCAGCAGTTTCTACAGACATCCAAACTTCATTTAATAAACGATTTACGTTTTCACGTTCACGCGTTGTGGTAAAACGAGAGTATAATACGTGAGCACCTTTACCTGGTGTGTACAAACCAATTACGATAGCATAAATGGTTTCACGTTTTCTATTTTGTGAATCACAACCAACCAATATTTCTATATTTGGATGTTGCGAAACATACTCTTTTACGTAATCAATTAGTTCAATTTTTTTATTTGAAACTAATGTTTTGAATTGCCTTTCCATAGCTGTTTTATTTCATAGATAAATATATTTTGGTACCCCATGAGGGAGTCGAACCCTCAATGCCTAAGGCGCTAGATCCTAAATCTAGTGTGTCTACCAATTCCACCAACGGGGCATTCAAATCAGGACAGGAATCAAACCTGTTTCAGCTTTATCATACAGAGTGCCATTAGCAGTTAGTCTCAACCTGGAGGGTGCTATGTTATCAATACACTACCTGATTTTGAGGTCTTAATAGGATTCGAACCTATATAAATTCCTTAGAAGGGAATTGTACTAAATCCATTGTACGATAAGACCAATTGAGCGAGTAGTCAGAATCGAACTGACATATCCTACTTGGAAGGAAGGCATAATAAGCCATTATACTATACTCGCCTGGAGAGGGACACGTTATTTATCCGTTTAAGGGACTCCCTCAGACCCTATGAGCTCAGTAACAGACTCGAACTGTTGTCTAATGATTACAAATCACTTGTTCTACCTACTGAACTAACCGAGCTTATTCAGGCCAGACTTAGGTTTCGTCTTTGGCCCTACTTAATAGTTGTGTTTAGAGGGAAGTCATAAACACGGTATTCACCAAAAGCGACTTTACTTTCAGATATCGTCGAAACTTTTAACCACGCTCAATTTATATTTTTTAATTGTTTCTTTAACGTTAAAACAATTGTCTTAAATTGAGAAAGACAAAAAATACGACCTGTTGCGGGAGCCGGATTTGCACCGACGACTAGGAGCTTATGAGACTCCTCTGCTACTGCTGCATCATCCCGCAATATGTGGATTCTGAGGGTCACGATCCCCCGACCTCGACATTATGAGTGTCTTGCTCTACCAGCTGAGCTAAGAATCCATATAACAACTACCCACAATTTTTCATAGGCACCTCCTTGTCATGCAATGGTTGACCAAGCGGCAGGTAGCATTATTAGCACAACGTATGGGATTCGAACCCATGAACTCCTCCGTGACAGGGAGGCATGATAGACCACTTCACTAACGCTGTATATTAGTACTCTGTACGGGATTCGAACCCGTATTACCTCCGTGAAAGGGAGGTGAACTAACCCTTATTCGAACAGAGCATTCTTATAATGTGAATATACGACTTTTATTTCGCCATTCACATTTGTTGAAGTGGAGGGACTCGAACCCCCGAACTCGAAAGAGAGCTGATTTACAGTCAGCTGCCATTGCCACTAGGCGACACTTCAATTTGCGCGGATGGAGAATTACGATATCTCGACCTTGAACTTAACAGGTTCCTGCTCTGCCTCTGAGCTACATCCACTATTGTGCTTATGGGAAGACTCGAACTTCCAACTTCACGCGTATCAGGCGTGTGCTCTCACCATTGAACTACATAAGCTTGAGCCCCGATACCAGCTTTCCATCGAACTCGGGGCATGATTCGCGTCGTACTGGGTCTGCGGAGAGTGGAGGTAACGATCCTCCTCGACTTTTACATCGGCCTCAGTTTAGCAAACTGGCCAGTTACCTTTCCTGCAACTCTCCATTTTAGTAGTTTTTTAAGTCATATCGAGGGACGGAGATACCAGCTCCTAAACTCGGGGTGGGGTGTAAGGACGGTATCGAACCGTCTTATCTGGCTCCACAAACCAGCGCATCACCTTAATGCTTCAAACACCGTATTGAGGAATCGAACCTCCTTCCCAACTAGCGGTCAGGCGATACTCCAGTATCCTTGCCGGTTGAGGTAGGTGCCGGATTCGAACCCGCGAACCTGTTACGGCTTCTAGTTTTCAAGACTAGTGCAATCGACCAACTCTGCCAACCTACCTTATTGTTGTCCCTCAGGGATTCGAACCCCAACTATCTGGACCAAAACCAGATGTACTAGCCGTTATACTAAAGGACAATATCCAATTTTGTTATCGCCATTCCCCCAGGTGTGCTTTATACACTAATCTTCCCGGAGTGCGTTCCTGATTGGTAACAGTTTGTAGAAGATATAGGATTCGAACCTATGATCTCTTGCATGTAAGGCAAGCGCTTTAAGACCAGCTAAGCGAATCTTCTATGGGAGGAGACTGAATTTTACTTCACCCCTGTCGACATTGGGTAAGCTTTCGCTAATCTCCTGTGGAGAAGGTGGAACTCGAATCCACAACCTCATGCTTGCAAAGCACGTGCTCATCCACTAGAGCTTCATCCCCATTTGTCGGGTAAGCAGGACTCGAACCTGCATGATGTCCACATCCCAAATGTGGCGACTTAGCCATTAGTCCACTACCCGTTTTTGAGTCACGTGTTGGAGTCGAACCAACCTCAAGGGATTTGCAGTCCCTTACCTAACCGCTCGGCCAACCTGACTTATTGTACTCTCGAGTGGATTCGAACCACTACCCCTTGATCCGTAGTCAAGAATTCTGATCCATTAAACTACAAGAGCATTCGCACGGATACCAGGACTCGAACCTAGAACAGCAGTTTTGGAGACTGTTATGATGCCATTTCACTATACCCGTATTTTCATCTATGTCAAAGATCCTTTCGTTCCCCCGGTGAGGCTCGAACTCACAACCCCATGGTTAAAAGCCACGTACTCTAGCCAATTGAGCTACAAGGGAATATTCGTTCCCTCTTGCTTCAGAGGGACTACTTACGTTTTCGTTTTAACATTTTTGTTTTCATAGTTGTTGTGTTGTGGTGAACCTCAGTTCCGACCTGAGTCCTCTAGATTTTCAGTCTAGTGCTTCTACCAAGTTAGCTTGATCACCATAAAAAAAGCCCTGAATCTTTTGAATCCAGGGCTTGTAATATTGTTTTAAATTATAGTTTTAACCTACATCAGTATCACATTGCCCTGGTTTATGCGGATTGCCCTTTTGATCGACTGTAATCGAACTAAAGCAATACCCTAGCGCTAACGTACTCATACGTTCTGCTTGCCATTGACTGTTATGTAATATGTTTGTTTTCATTGTTTGCGTCTATAAATATATACAAATCCTGTTTCCCGTTAAATATAAAACACCTTTCGTTGACATCCAAATAATAAGTTAGATTTCGTAAAGAGTTTTGATTGTTAATTTTTACTGTTTTTGAATCCTTGAACTTTGAACTTTGAGGAATCATTATCAGTATCATTTTCAGAGTATGTCAGGCACGAGGCCTAACAGAATTGAAATCAACTCACTATTCTTCAATCAACTACTCGGTGTTAGTTTTTTAGTACCCTACGATTGACGTTAAGGCATTAAATGCATCAATTTCGTCTTGAATTGCTTCAATTTCGTCTTGAATTGATTTTACTTTAGCTTCTTTTTCTACTTCAGTAACATCAACGGCATACGTAAATGTTGAAGTTGAATTGTAGCTATTGCTTTTAACAATACCTTCAGTTGTACTCATACTTGAGATATTAGTTAAGAAACTTTTTAATTCGCCCAATCTAAAGATTTTTGCTCTGATTGGTTCTGAAGTTGAATGGATTGCTGATTTTAAAGCAACATAGTCATTCAACTGTGCTTCAGCTTGAGCCATTAACTCTTTTGAATTATACACTTTCTTACTATCAACATCATAGCTGTTGTACGCTCTCATTTTCTGAACAGTCTTATTGTATTCAGATAATTTTTTGTTTTTAAGCTTTAAAGCTTTTGCTAAATTCATAACTATTTTTATTTGATTAAATATATAATCTTATTCTGCCGTCTCCACATTTTCTGCTAAGATAACTTGTACGATTTTAGATTCTGATGCTGCTTTAACTTCAAAATCACTCTCATCGTTATCAGTTAGATACTTAGTTACCCTTGCTTCAGCTTCAGTAACTGACATTGCGTCAACTAAATAAGCGATATTTTGTTTTTTTGCTTTACCTTTATCATCGATATCAGTAAATTGTACTTTTACTTGGAAAAATTGTGCCATGTTTTATTAATTTTGTTTTTCGTAAACTGAATAATCGTACAAGTATCTTCTGTACTTATATAATACTTTTGCAAATTTAGAACGTTGTCTAAATTGTTCTGGTGTTTCATCTTCACTACGTAATGGTCTATGAGCCATATAATAATCAATATCATCGTTAGTGATTTGATTTTCATTGGCGAATAACATCATTTTAGTAAATGCTAATGAACCTACTAACTGTACACCTGCTCTGTGAGCATGTTTGATTTCTGCTGGTACTTCAAACTCAGCATATTTCTGTGCTAATTCGTAACTCATGTTTTATTTTTATTTATACTTAAATGTACGACTGGATTTTGCCTAATCCAACAATCCTAATGCTTTCATATTCTCTATGTGAGCTTCATCCATGTCCCAATCGTGTGCCACTGCTTGTACTTGAGTATTGTCCTCAATATGTCGTACTTGATCTGGTGTTAGTGGATCTGCTACTAATAAAAAGTAGTCATTATAACATAACAATTCAAGATTATCTAGTAAATAGTTGTTTTTATTACCATCTTTAAAATTAAGTAATAATGGCATTTTGTAATCTGTAACTCGACGTTCACTAAAACCACAATTATAACATTCTTCTTTTAAATAACCCTCAGCAATTAACCTTGATTTAATTTTTTCAGGTGTAAATGATTCCCACCCAGTGCCCGTTTCAACTATAATTTTAACGTTTGGTTCCTTACGTCTATTAGGTAAGAATTTAGGAATACCTTTACCACTTTGATTTTTATGAGCATCAAATAATGTTACACCTTCATCATTAGTATGAAGTTTAGCATACGGCTTATAGTGTTGGTATGAGCAACCTAAATAGCGAGCGGCAGCACGATTTGATTTTGTAAATCGCATTGCACGTAGTATATCTTCTTTACTTAGTGGTTTTGCTTGAGGCATTTTTTATAACATTTATTAAATCCCATAATTCAGCTGGACTGTTTAATACTATAGGATTGTCATTCATATCTCTTAATTCGTTAATAGAACCATCTGGATTCATTCTTTCATAAACATAAAAGAATATTACTTCAGCTGCTTGCTTTCCAAACTGCATTACCATTAAATTATCTATTACTTCGTAAAAGGTTTCATCATATTTACTTAAATCGATTTCAAATTCAGTACCTACTAAAGCGGTTCTTATATTTGCTCGTTCTAAAGCAATAATGATTTTTTCAAACAGTTCTCTGTTTAAGTCGTGTTCGCTCTTCTTTTTACGTTTGAGAGATAAATCTGTACCAATCATCGTCTCAAGGGTTTGTTTAACTCCTTGAGCGTGTTTCTCACCTTTACTTTCCATAACTACAATTTATTAATCAAATCTCTACATTCAATACATCTATCGTATTCTTCTTTTTCAACGAAGTATTCGATTGCTGCTTCAAGAGATGGTTTGAATTTATCTTTATTTAATTGAAGATAATAATCTGAATTTGCTACTTCAAACAATTCTATACTTGATTTCTTACGTTTAACCGCATCTTTAATAGCAACAATAACCTCCTCAATCACTACCTCTTTAACTTCAGGTATTTCATGTAGTTGGTTATAGTCAGCACCAGGTTGAACGTGAACTCTAAACACTGGTATTTGTCTTTTCATAGTTAAATGTTTGGTTCTGCAGGAGGCGCTTCTGCTGGAGCAGCAGGTGCTGTGCTTGTGCCTTTTAAGGCATTTTTAATCATCAATCTAATATCCTGAATTGTAATTAGAAAACCGATAATATTAGCATAAGGAACATCCGTGTCTATATTAGCAGTTAGATTATATTGAGCTAAACCTTGATTAAGTCTAGATTGTAACTTTTGAGTCATTGTTGTTTTCTCATCACCAACTAAGGTTTGAGGTAATATGAATTGAACTTTAACACCCTTTTTAGTTGGATTGTGGTTAACGTCTATCTTTAATTTTGGTTGCATTTCAGCCATGGTCTGTGTTTATATATAAATATGTGAATTATTCTAGAATCTCATCAACTAAACCATATCTCTGTGCTGTTTTAACATCGAAATACCATTCAGCTTGCTTTTCTCTATGTGGTTTTAATACCTTATCAGTAAATTTAGTTTTAGACATAAAGTAAGTATCACATAATTTATCAATACGAATACATTCAGCTAGTTCTTGTTTATGAAATCCTACTTTACCTTCAACTTCATATGCACCTTCATGATACATGAATGTAGCATACTTGCTTGCTATTCTGTGGTGTCCTGCTGAAAATACTACTAGTCCCATTGACATTGCATGACCATGACATATTGTATGAATTGGAGTCTGCGAGTTATCAATTACATCAATTAAAGCCATACCATTATATATCTCTCCTCCAGGTGAGTTAATAATGAGTTTAATTGGGTCTACTATTTGTTTTTTAGCGTCTTCAGCATTAATCTCGTAAATATCTTGGATTATTTCATTAACTGTTAACCCATCAATGTATCCTAGTGTTATAACTCGACTTAACGGGTCTAATTTGGAACGGCGCTCTCTTGACATAAACTAAATTTTCGATAAATATAATTAAAGTTTTAGAATATTTCAAATTCGATTTCAGTATCTCCAAATCCCCATGATTCGGTATTCTCTGTTTGTTTCTGATAGATTATAGCTCGGTATTGGTCATTTGATTTTTTATTAATACCATCAGCTATTCCACCACCACCCCAGCCTTTAGAACCATGGTTAATGTGAAACATAGGTGGGTTGTATATTGCTTTTAGTCCAAAACCATGCATTACTGCTTTCTTCTGAACATTAGTATCAGCAAATAATGGGTATATTAGTTCTTCTTCAAATCCACGAATACCATCCCAAACATGTTTAGGTGCTAATTGAAAATCACCACAGCAATTAATAATACTATAATCATCACCTGCCATTGTTTTTTCTTCATCCTTACGTTCTTCAGAGTTAATATAAATGTAATCTCTTAATTCACTCCATTGGTCGTACTTTAATTCACCACCATGAAATTCTTTAATGATATCCCAAGTCATTTCTCTTCTACTAAGGGTAATAAATGTATTATCATCGCTATTTTTAATAATAGTTTCTATATCTTCACGTTTTGGGTGGATGATATCAATGTTAGTAGAAACGATATAATCGCCTGTTGCTCTTCTAATGCCTATATTACGAGCTAGTACTTCGCAGCATTTTTGGGCCTGAGGATCGTTGTTTGTTAGTATTGAAGCCACTTCGGGCGTAATAACAATATGTTTTAAATTACCTTTAAGTTGTAAATTGTCTTTAATATCATAAAGCAAACTATGATTTTCTGAGTTCCAATCAATATAGAATACTTCATCGTAAGTAGAGATTGCTGAATTGATAGCATAAGTTGCTCTTTCAGCTAAGTGTCCACCGTAATTGTCATTTCTAGATATTATTATTGCTGATATTTTCATTTTCTATTTTAATTAAGAATTTTTTTAATTCGTCTGGAAATTGTTTATATGATAGTTCTCTTGAATTTTCTTTGTTTGCTACAGATTTTACTTTGTCATTTGATCTGTCTGCAACCATATTTTCACTAATGTAAGCGCCTTTAAGTAAATATTGTTTAACATCAATACCTGCTCTAACAGCATAATTGCTAGCATACATAGCAAATGTATCTTCAGATCCATATCCACCAAATGATTCAGGTATGCCTATTAAGTCCCAAAATTCCTTAGAATATAAGGTATGCATACCACAACCAAATTTAAATGTATCAAGTAATTGTAAACTTACTTCATTTATATCTTGATTATAAGTTAAATCAGCATCGTGTGTTAAATGATAGTTATATTCTTTATTTATAAAATTATCATGAACAGCTAAATCCCAACTATTATCCCATAATTTAACTATTTGAGGTAATATAATGTATTTACCATTTAATTGATAAGACGCCTCAAGTTGGTATTTAAGTAATTGTTCTGGAAATGCTATGTCAGTATCTATAAAAATGAATTGATCATAGTTTAATTTAATAGCATCACGTTTTTGAGCTGTTGTTCCATATCCAGGCACTCTGCTAACTACCTCATTAATGTTTTTAACAGATTGTGCTTTACTAAATCTTCTAATAAAGTAAGGTTGTTTTAACTCACTGTTATCCCAATCAGTTAACGATGGAGATAAATTTAATGTTGCCATTAAGGTAACATTATCAGTATCATCTAAATATTGAAGTGCTTTTTTATATTGTTCCACCCACCTATCGAATAAATCCATTTCATTAGGCATTACGTGAACACATACTAATGTTGATTTCATATTACTCCGTTTTCTTTAAACAATTCAACGATTGTGTTTTTAATATTACCTACATAATCTTTATACTCAAACGCTTTTTGGTAATTATATTCAATAGCAGATAATTTTTCATTATAGAAGTCTGAGTCTATTAAGTTATTTATTACTTCAATGATTTGATCAGCATTGCTAACTTGAATAATACCTCCATCATCATAAAAATCACCTATGTTAGAGCAACCCCAATAGATTGGAATTGTTTTATTCAATATACAATCAGTTATTTTCTCAGAAAAATAGTTCTCACGAGATGAATTTTCAATACAAACTGAATATTGGTATGGTCTAAATGTTTTGATTTTATCTTCACGCCATTGTTCAAAGTTACCTCTTTCACCTAATTTATCCCAGAATTGGATTGGTGTTTTTATTTCATTTTGTCTATCAAATAACTCATGTCTGATAGCATGTCCAGGTAATTTTAATAATCCTCCTCTTAAGAATGATACTTTAAATTCCTTTTCAGTTTCAGTATATTCAAACGGTCTATCTTGCCACCAACTTTCACCATATGTAACTTGTAAAGCATTAGGCACTTGATTAAGTACTTTAGTACTCCACGTTAATATGACACTAAATAAATGATGATTACGAACAGCATAATCATGATTACCAAAATATTCATTTGGTTCGCTTCCAATTAACAATATGTTAATAGGATTTTTCTTTAATTCATCATAAGTAGGTTGATACTCATTAAAGAAGGAAAAGTTCAGATGGGCTAGGTCCGCAAAGGCCTTTTCCCATCTTTCTTGTTCTATATAATTAGATACTATATACATTATTTAAAACTATTAAAGTAAATGTCTAAGAATTCTTTAGTTTTTGTTGGGATATAATCATCAGTAGTATTTGGGTCTCTAGTAAAGTCTAATGTGTGTCTATATCCAATAACTTCTTTTTCTAAATTAGTGATTAAATCTTGAACATTTCTGTCTTGATAAACTGATGCTCTATTATAGATTAATTTATCATCACCAATCATCTTTTGAGTATAATAGCCACCCCAAATATCATCCATTCTACCAACATAAGGCCACACTGCATAATGCTTTAAAGCATCTCTATGGATAAATGTGTTTTGAGAGTTGAATGGAGATATTTCAGCTGCAGCAAATGGAGCTGTAGTATCGAATTTAACAATTGGTTTAAATGTTAATCTACACATTGCATCAATGTCAGGATCACCATCCCATAAATCAGCTTGAATTAATGGTATAATTGTTCTCTTACCCTTATATTCAATACTATTTTTTAAATGTAATAAATCGATTGGAAATCCTCTATGCCATAAGTTAGATTGATTAGTTACGGATAATGGATCAAATACTAAAAGTTCTTTATTAGTATAATAATCAACTTCTACTTCCTTACCAATATATAAATCAGTTCCCCAATTGTCATAAGGGATATTATCATCATCAACTGTGGCTACTATGTCAGCACCTTTATTATAAGCATAAACAAACCCAATATTACGACGTTGAATTGTTTTCCATCCAATAATTTCACTTAATTCAGGATATAATTCAGCTTGTTGTTCTGGATCTAAATAGGTTACTGTTGGGTAATCTCTTTCAAGTTCTCTATATTCATCATGTGGTGTTTTAGTATCACCTACAATAACGAATATCCAATTATCACGTTTTGCTATTTCAGCAAATAAACGAGTTGCTTTAGTTGGGTAATTAATTGTTGTTGTAACTATAAATTTATTCATATATTATTTTTGTAAAATGAAACAGCCTACTCCAAATGCTCTATCAGTGTATAATACATCTTCCATTTCATTTGGATCAGTAATAACCCACTCATCATTAATTAATCTATAAGTGTATGATTCAACTATTTTAGAGCCTTTAGTTAAATCAAGAATTGCTTGCCAGTTGTAGTTTTGATGATACGGCTGCCAAACGTGTTTCCCAAAGGGTACTGTTAAGAATATATAACCACCATCATTTAAAATTGATAATGCTTTTTCATATCCTTTTCTATCATATCCTTCTCTAAACACAACGTCTGATTCAGTACATTGAGGAAAATGTTCTAATGAAGATAAGAATATACCAATATCAAACTTCTGAGTTTCAAAATCAATTTGAACAAAATCACCTGGGTAATGACATTCTCTGAAATTACTTACTCTATAATCGATATTGTTGTCTTTAATAAAATTATAGAAATTGCTTAGATGGGTGTGATTTGTAGGTACACCTCCAATATCAATAATTACATTTCCTTGTTTGTAGTATTTCTTAACACATTCTTCTATGAATATAGTTTCAACACTACGTTCACTACCTAAGTAGTTTTGGATGGTTTGTTCCATTATGATAATTTGTTTAACCAGTAATTTAATAAATCTGTCATTGTTTGTTCAACAGGTATTTTTGGTTCCCAACCTGTTAATTGTTTTAATTCTTTACTATCACCTATTTGAACTTGAATATCAATTGGTCTGTAGAATGGAGCGTAAATTTCTTGTTTAATTTCATCATATTCAAACTTAGATGCTTTAATTAACAAGTCAGTATAATGTTGCATTTTATGAACATCATCACCACAAACGTTAAATACCTTTTTATTGCTATCTGGGTTTAACATTAATAAATAATAAGCGTTAACACAATCTCTAACGTCAACTACTACTCTTTCTGTTTGTAAATTACCTACTTTCAATACTGGTTCTTGTAAACCTAATTGCATTTTAGCAATTTGATAAGCATCAGAACTAATACTGAATATTTTACCTCTACGAGGACCAGTATGACTGAATGCTCTAGTTACGAATCCATCTAAGAAACCATTTGCTGTACGTTCTTGAACGTATAAATCGATAGCTGCTTTAGAAGAACCATAAGGATTACTTGGTGCTAAAGGAGTATCAACTGATAGCAATCCTACATCTTTACAAGTATCACCATATACTTCACTTGTAGAACAGAACATAAAGCGAGTATTACTACCTTCTAATGCTGTAATCAAGTTCATAGATGCACCTACGTTTTCTTCCCATGTTAAGATTGGATCTTTAAAACTGGTTGGTGGGTGTGATTGAGCTGCTAAATGGAATACACCATCAAACTTCTCGTTATTCAATAATTTTTGAACACTATGATACATCTTTAAATCCAAATAATGGAATTTAATAGCATCTAACTCATTTAGTGTTAAAATGTCTAATAAATCTGTTTCTCTACCGTTAGCTGTTCTTACAACTCCGTGTACTTCATGTCCTTCTTTTAATAATAGTTTTGCTAAATTAGGACCTGCAAAACCTGTAATGCCAGTAATTAAATACTTCATGTTTTATATTTTTGGAATAATAAATAAAAAGCCTTGATGTCTCAACGATTTCTCAAAAGTATGAGTATCTTTAAACATATCATAAATAAATTGTGATTTAGTAACTAAACCCAATTCTTCTTGAAGTCCTGAATAAGCCCAGCCTCCAAATTCATAGTCACCTTCTTCGTATAACTTAAAATCATCAATTAAGAATACATCTTTGTCTGTATTTCTAAATTTCTTGATTGCTGTTAATTCTTGATGTAATGGAAATGCTTCATCCTTGTATGTACGGATTGATTCTTCATAAGTCATCTTGTGAAAATCAGCTCCAGGGAAATGAGCATCTAGGAAAAAGAATACTGGTTCTTGATCTAATGTTGGAACATATTGTTCTAATGCTTTAGAAGAATAATCATTAATTAATGTTAATGGGTATCCTACAAAGCGGTTTTTAGCAGCAGCAACTAGTTCTTCATCTAAATCAACCGAATAGAATTTTTCAAAGTCAAAATTCAAAGCATGACTTAAACAAACACCTTTTCCGGTTCCTGTTTCGAAGTATGTTTTACAGTTATGTTTCTCAACATAAGGTGTTAAATCGAATATATTAATCTCTCCCATAATTTAATTGTGGTAAACCCACTTGCTTTTAAATAAGTTTTTAATATGCATCCAGTTAGATGGAGTGTATCTTGAATACATGTTTACTCCATTTTCTAATGCTAGTTTTTCAAACAAATAACACCATGATGTATCTACAGTGTGAATTTGAAGAGCACACTGCATAATGTAGCTCCAATCAAATAATGTAAAACCAGGTATATTATCTACTTCTACTACTTTAAGTGGGGTATTGAAGTTGATTTGTGTACAAACACCCTCTTTACCACTACCGAAGTATCTATTAGTAACGATATAATTTTCTTCTGTCAATTCCAACAAATCGAATAAATCTCTTTCTCTTCCTTCATTACGATTGAAGTCAAAATAATCAGCCCAATCATCAAAATCCATATTGACCATCTTATATTTTGCTTCCATTACTGATCCTGGAATTTGCCAGTCAGCATGTTGAAGAGGGAGATATAAGCAATTATCTTCAATTTCAATTATATCTGAAATTGGTTGCTCGTAGACGTTTTTGTGTTTAAAATCTGATGATAACGGAATAAAGTCAACGTTTGGGGCAATTAGATAATCTTTAACCCATATAAATTCATCTAATACAGGCCAAGTTACTCTGCAGTTGTAATGTTCAGCTAAGGTATGGGCGATCTTCTGTGTGAAGAATATATCGCCCAATCCTGCTGGTTGTTTTATTAGTATACTATCCATTAACTTGTTTATTAATCCATTCAAATGTTTGATTGATACCTTTATCTAAAGGATAATATACATCTGATCCGATTTTTTCTTTGAATAGTTTGTTATCTGAATTTCTACCTCTAACACCTACTGGACATTTAAAACCATATTTTGCTTCAAATTCTTCACCAGCAATGTTTTTGATAGTAATGTTTTTGCCTGAAGCAGCAATAGCTAATTCAGCTAATGTGTTAATAGTAACCATTTCTTCTGATCCAATATTAACTGGTCCTATAAATTCTTCTTGTCTCATTAAACGTAATACTGCATATACACACTCATCAATGTATAGGAATGAACGTGTTTGTTGACCATCACCCCATACTTCAATTGTTCCACCATCTTCAGTTTCAGCTGCTTTACGACACATTGCTGCAGGTGCTTTTTCTTTACCACCTTTCCAAGTGCCTTGTGGTCCAAAGATATTGTGGAAACGAGCTACACGAACATCTAATTTATAATTTCTATTAAATGCTAAGAATAAACGCTCACTAAACAGCTTTTCCCAGCCGTATTCTGAATCTGGATTTGCTGGATATGCACTTGATTCTTCACAATTTGGATTATTTGGATCCAATTGATTATGCTCAGGATACATACAAGCAGATGAGCTGTAGAATACACGTTTAGCTTTTTGCTTAACAGCCTCATGAGCAACGTTTAAGTTAACTAAAGCTGAATTATGCATTACATTTGCATCATTATCACCTGTAAAAATATAACCAGCACCACCCATATCAGCTGCTAATTGATAAACTTCATCAAATTGCAAACTTTCAGAAAATGGATAAGGTAAATACTTACAAGGTAATGGATGACCACTATATCCTTCTAGACGCATTGCTGCTTCTACATTTTTAGGATCACGTAAATCATAAAGTAAAAAATCGTCTGCTGCTGTTTCTTCAAACTCAGGACGCTTTAAATCTACTCCACGAACCCAAAATCCTTCTGATTTTAATCGTTTAACGAGGTGTGAGCCAATAAACCCACCTGCTCCTAATACTAGTGCTGTTTTCATATTGTACTATAATAATTGTTTTGTTTTTCTTGTCTTTCAATTGTTTTAGGGTGTATTAACTCTAAATCATATCCTGTAGGAAGAAATGATACATTTGCATTGAATCCATCATCTCCTAATATTCGTTCATGTACTTTACCTACCCACTTAAATTGTGGAATATTCTTACATAATCTAACTTGGTAATCAGGATAATTAACCCATCCCTTTTCATCTACTTTCCATCCCCATTTTTGAATATGTTCTTGAGTTAATCCTTCAACTGTGTTAATTCGAGGTACTGCGTATATGTCTATTACAGGATTTGCCTCTAATATGTCTGATAGATTTAATAGGAGGACATCTGATAAGTATTCATCAGCATCAATTTGGAATATATAATCTCTGGTACATAAACCTTTAAGATTATTTTTAAATGTAGCGAAATCATTATTTAACGGATGGAAATAATTCATCAACTTGTACTTATTGACTACTGCTTTAACCTCATCGGTAGCAGTAATATCCATCTGTACTACGATTTCATCTTCAGGACGAATATGTTCTGTAAGTTGACTTAATAATCTATCTAATTCAACATGCTCATTATGAGCTGTGATTGCATAACTGATTGAGGGCATAACTTATTTTTGTTTAAAATAACCTATATATTCTAGAGCATCCATAAATCCATTTTGCTCATATTCTTTTTTAGTAGACATATCTGCCTTACCTTCTTTAGCTTGTACTGCTGACCATTTCCAGTTTTCAATTGAAGACCCTTCAGCAAATACCATTGATTTATCTTCTAACATTACACTGTTTGGGTACCAATACTTACCATCAACATCCTTAAATCTAAGGGCTTTATACAATTCAGGTAAAGTACCTTCCATTTCAATATAATTCTTATCGGTAATTGTAGTATTAGATGTAAACCCACATCCCATACAAATCCATATTGTAACGACACCATTGGTCATTTCGCTACAAGCGTTACCACTACATTTAGGACATATTACTAATTTTTCTTCCATTTTACTTTATTTTAGGTAGTTCGATTTTCTTTAATTGTGGTAGTTTAAATTCTACTGGTTTAGGTACTTTACTATCTAATATTGATAATAATTTCTCACCCATTTTTTCTAAACTAAATTCAGTACGTGAACGATACGATTGTTTCTTTGCATTATCAATATATTTGTTATAATTCTTATAAACATCTACTAATACTTTAGATGCACGTTCATAGTTAACTGTAAACCAAGCGCTTTCAGGAATTAACATATCTTGTACTACTGCTGAACCATGAATTTGTTTTAATTCACCAGGTAGCATTATTGATAATTCTTTATCAAGAAAATCTAAATGACCACTATAAGCACTAGCAATTACTGGTTTGCCTGTAATTGATGCTTCAAGTAATGGGCGTCCATATCCTTCACCTTTAGTAAATGAAACAAATGCTTTTACTTTAGGATGGTTATTTAATTCATTAATTTCTTCATCACTTAATTCACCATGTACTAAATAAACACTTGGTAAATCACCACCTACTTCTTCTTGAATTTTTCTAATTTTATCTAATATCTCTTCTCTATCCATTACAGATGGGGTAGCAGATTGTGTTTTTAGTACTAATGCAGGGCGTGGTTTTTTACCTTTAAACGTTTCAAGGAATGTTTTAATTAACATGCCTACATCTTTTCTATCTTGTCCAGTTTCACCTTGTAACCAATGACCTACAAATAAATAACAGAACTCTTCATTAATACCATCTAATACTTCTTTTACATCAGTACTAAGTGTATCTAATCTTTTATAGATATCTAAATTAGCACCTTCAAATAATACTTCTACTGGTGATTTTAATTCAATAATACCTTCTACTTGTTGTGTTTGTTGATTACGTCTTTCAAACTTAGATTCTTGGAATACTTTTTTAGCATGTTCTGAAGATACTAGGTTTAAATTCATTCTATTACAACCTTCAATCCATTGTGGAGCACATACTGTAGTTTCAATACCAGCAGTAATACCAATATTAAATTTGCCTACAGTTTGAAACTCATTTGGTACAGTAATCTGAATCCAAACATCTGGTTGTTTGGGCATTTGTTGAATAAAACAATCTTTAATTAACTTATGATCAGGGTTCTCATTTTGTAAGAATCCCCAAGGTGTACTACCCCATCTTTGAGGTAATATTTTTACATCGTAATTACCTGATTTAATTAAGGGTAATACTATATCTCTACTTCTTGCTCCATAACCTGAATATGTGTCAGCTGGGCAGCTTATAACTACTAGTGGTTTCATATTATTGTGCGATAACGTGTTTTACAAAATGTTTTGGATTCTCTAAGGGTTCTACCTTAATTAGCTCAAATGCATATCTAGGTTCCCATTTAGCGAATGTTTCTTCAATACCATCCATTATATTTTTAGACATTGCTGTTGATGTCATCATTGCTTCTTCTGAAGTAACCCATTTATAGGCAGCTTGGCATTGTTCATTATATACTTCTGGAGTTTCTGTTTTAGTTTTATACAATGCTGTTATTTGATCAGCAATATGAAATGGCTCAGCTCTGTCATCAAAAATATAAGGTGTTGGAATAGAACCTACAATTGATAAGTTTGAAGGGAATACGGGGTAGGCCCATTTACCGTGTTTTTTATATTTACCTCTATGGTTAGATCCGAATTCTTCAGTAAACTTAATCCACTCACCATTTTCATCTTCAAAACGCATTTGGTCTTGCATACCACCTGTTACAGTAGCTATAATAGGTTTACCACACATCATTGCTTCTGTTAATGATAATCCCCAACCTTCATTACTACTAATTAAAGCGGTTGCATCACAAGCATTATAAAGCAAATTCATAATGTTTGCTGGGTATCTACCTTCATCGAAGATAATGTTACCACCTTCTCTACCAAACAACATTTGTTGTACTGCTGGTAAGTCAGTTCCATTATCATCTAATCTTTGAGTATGCATTACTAAAGCACATTTATCTCTTTTATCTTCTGGGAGTTGATCACGGAATATCTTCCATGCTAACATTAAATCAGGAACGGATTTACGACGGATGTTACGCGCGTTATATAATAGAGTAAAATCATAAGTTTTTTCTCCAAATAAGCGCTTTTTAAATTCTTGTACAGCCAAGTACTCTGGGTGTTCTTGGGAGACAGGGAAGAATAGTTTTTCATTGATTCCATGGGGAACATATTTAATTACTTTTTCTGAAGCAACATCACCTAATACTGCTCGGTTAATGTTTTCTGTTTGTTTACTAATAGCTAATAAACAATCACATGATTCATAGTATGGTTTATTATACATTGGATAAGGTAAATCATCCCAAATGTTTAAGTAAATTAATGGAATTTGTTTTCTAATCTCATGTTCCATCTGAAATAACCAAATCCAATATCTAGGATCTGTAAAGATCATAATTGCATCTGGTTTTTCAATTTCCATCATTTGTCTAATTAGCTCAGGAGAACCATAACCATCAATAGGATAAAGGTAAACACTCGCATCCGTAATACCAGCATGTTGGTTGGTATCATGGTTTAAATCGAATCTTTTACCTTTGTCTGGGTGTTGAATAGCACCTCCAATGTTTACCCAATTGTATTTATGGGCAGTACCTATAACGATTTCTCTAGCCATAGTGGAAATACCACTAGTCATTCGAATATCATCACATAATAATAGGATTTTTTTACGTTTCTCCTGCGGGATATAACCTTCTTTCATAACGTTTTTACTCGGTTTCTTTTGGTAATGTTGTGTCTAATTGATTGTGAATTTGTTTTCTAAATTCATCGCTTGTCAGGTATAAGAACATTGTACGCTCAGTTAATTTTTGAACGCTAAATTTGTACTTAACACAGGCAATCTTGAATTGTTCAAACAAATCCTCAGGGATCTTCACACTTGTTAGTTGCATGTTTGATTTTGCCATAATATTATATTTTGATATAAATATATACGACTACATAGAACCTGCAACTTTATCGCAAAGATCTGGTGAATCTTTGTAGGGGCACCATTTACAGCTGCTTTCACCTACATTTTTAAGGTACGACTTTATTTGTGGTTTACCACTATCGTCGAAACAATCCTTAATAAATGATTGAAAATTTTCTACTGCTTGTTTACGCTTATTTTTCCCACTTGCTGGTTTGAAGGATTGGGTTCTGGGGATAGCATATTCGGATTGTTCCCAGATTTTTCGTTTAACGATGAAGTACTCGACTTCAATTTTCTCAACATCGAACCCAAATTGTTTTGAAAAGTACTCCTTGTATAGTAGGATTTGAGCAATTTTACTATCGTCTCTCTTTTCGGAGTCGCTCCATCCTCTTGTTGATGTTTTGATATCATATATATAAACTTTATCTAATTCTTCATCATACAACACAAAGTCAATAAATCCTTTTAAAAATACGTTATTAGCTACATTTAGTAATAGAGGTATCTCTATACCTAGTAAGCGCATTTTACGTATAGTAAATAATTTATTTCTATTTTTCTTAATAAAGTGAAGTATTGCTAAGGCATCTTCAAAAAATTCACCCATTTCTACAGGAGAACTAAAATGGTTACCTACTTTTTTATACTCTTCAGCATATATAGTAGAAAATTTAGATTGAAATATATCAACTAAATCCATAGCATCAGCAGCAGTACCACTCACTTCATACATTGTACTAATGTATGCTTGCAATGTTTCGTGAAACGCTGTACCAAATACAGTATGAATACTAGCTTGGTATGGTTGTTTGTTCTCTACATAGGTAAGATACCATTTGTGAGGACACGACGCCCACATAGAAAACTGAGAATAAGACACGCTTCTTTGGAATGCATGGTTAATCTCAGGTTTCTGATAATTTTTTATTTTAAGCTCTATCTCAGTAGATTTTCTTTTCGCCACTTTGGATTGTTATTTGTTTAATTTTTTCTAAATACAGAATAGCGTCCATATGCTCTTGTTTAGCATGTTCAATCCATTCCAGTAATGATAAATCATCACGATCAAGATCAACACCGTATTTTGCCTTACCCATTTTAGCTCGTGATGTAAACTGTTCTATAATAGATGTAACTACTGAATCTAATTGTTGTTCTTTTTCTAGTTCTTCTCTCATGTGTTGTTGGTTTTTTTCTTGTTCACACATAAAGCAATAACCCTCTTGATTAGTTGCCCAGGGATGTTTACTACACTTTTCCATTAATTTGTGATATTATATTTTTTAGTTCATCTTTAGGTAACATATCAATATATTGTTTAGCTTCTTTTTTACTAACTTCAAAGTATGTAACTACCGCTTCTACATCACTAGCATCATATTCGTTCTTTTTAGATGATTTGATGTATTTAAGATACTTGTATTGCTTAGGTATAAGATCCTTATATAGGTTGTATAGGTACTCACCCTTCATTTGCCAAGTATTCTTCTGAACTATATTTACTACTTCACAGTAGTCTTGATCCATACTTAAAAAACGATTGATCATCCAATTATTCCAACCTTCGTCTCCTAAGTAAGCACCCTTATTAGTAGTGATATTTTTAATATGATCAAATATATTCATTAGTAGTATCTTGAGTTGTTATCGGTTCTGCTAAAATCACCTATTGTTATATTAAGTAATTTTATTTGAGTCTCATAATCTTTTATTAGATTAGTTAAATCATCTTTTTCACGTAATAATAAAGAATTATTAGCCTGAACAACACGAATTGATTTTTCTAGATGTTTATTTTTTTCTGTTAATTCTTTTATAACAGTATTCAGACGTTCTATTTCACGTTTTTTCTTATTTAAGAAGCTAAACATAAATTAAAATTGAATAATTTTGCCACCACTATCGTTTGTTGGTTCTTCTTCAATCACTTCAATAAATTCATTTTTAGATTGATTTTTTAATTGAATAGGCATAAATTCATCATTTACATGACCACATTTAGTACAAGCAAATACTTGAATAGGAATTAAAGCATCCTGTGGTGAACCAGTTAATAAACGAGATGCTTTTCTAAGCAAGAATGATTGATTAAAGGTTTGGTTATCACACTTCTCACATTTAAGAGCTTGTGTTTGATCTAAACTAATGTTTAGGTTAAAATCTTGTTGATTCATTATTATTTTATTTTATTTAGTCTACTATTTCGGTTACATTAACAGGAACAGCATTTGTTTGATTAAATCTGCCTTGTACATCATAAGAACCCAAAGTCATATTTTCAACATGCTTTCTATATACTGGGCTTCTAAATACTGTTTCAACTAATTTAGTACTAACATCAGCTCTTTTTTGAGATTCTTCTAGTTTTAATTTAAGCATTTCTACTTCTAAATTTCTTTCTCTTTCTTCTAATTTAGACCATTCTGCTTTTAGTTGTTGCTCTGAGTAGGTATGTTGGCGTTCTTTTTCTAGTTTTTCTTTAAAATTACTAATATCTTTGTTTGCTTCAGATAATACTCTATTTAAATAATCAACTTCAGCCTCTAATTTATCGGCCTTATTTAATCTTTCTTTAAGTACATCACCAACATGCTGTGGTAAATTTTTGGAAATAATGTCTTTAATTTCTTGTTCCATAACTATAATATTTGTTTTTTGTTTGTTTCTAACACTTTGGCTATACAAGCAGCGAAATTAATTTCTTTGTCAGGTACTACACCTGCTCTCCAGATGAAATCATCTAATATAACCGATAATTGAGCATCGTTTCCGTAACTGAATTCAGTTAAATGATCAAACATATAGCGATAAGCGGTTTGAAAATCATCTACTTGCGCGTCTGCTACTAATTGTCGTACTTGGTACCAAGCGTTTTTATCGCGCTTAATCAGTATTTGAACTAACTGTTTAGTCCAATCATCATCAATAGTATCAACAACTAATTTACCATTTTTAGAGAACTGTTGTAATGTTTTAAGTATAGAACGTACATCAGGGTAAAACGTATTAATAACCTGAGCTACATCTTTCATATCATACGTAACATTCTCAATATCAAGAACATTAAGACATAAATGTTTAGCAACAGCACCTTTAGTTGGTGGTTTTAACATATGTAATTCACAACGTGATTGAAGTGGTTCAATTAAACGCTCTACATAATTACAAGTCAATATAAAACGAGTATACGCTGAATATTCCTCAATTAAATTACGTAATGCTGCTTGAGCAGGTTGAGTTAAGAAATCAGCCTCATCTAATATAACAACCTTAAGTGGTTGGAAAGATGCTGTAGAAGCAAACCCTTTAACTTTATCTCTAATAGTATCAATTCCATTCTCATCGCTGGCGTTAATATAAAGATAATCACATTGGATGTTCTTGACAATCAACTTCGCGAGGGTAGTTTTTCCTGTGCCTGCGCTACCAGCAAATAAGAGATGGGGTATATCGTTATTAGCAATACAATCGGCGATGCGAGCTTTAATCGCATCATTGCCGATGTATTGTTCTAATGTTTCTGATCTGTATTTTTCAATCCAAAGAGTGTGTTGTTTCATAACCTTATATTTTTATCAAATTACATTCCAAATCCTGCCATTCCACCCATATCGTCTGCTTTCTTTTCATCTGGCTTACTATGGATAACACATTCAGTCATAAGTAATGTAACTGCGGCTGCCGCTGCATTTTCAATTGCTGAGCGTACTACCTTAGTTGGATCAATAATACCTGCTTCAAATGCATCAATTGTATTGTTTTCTGATAAATTAGGTACAATTGTATTTCCATCTTGAGCATATATTTGATTCCACCACTCATTAGCATCTTCACCAGCATTAGTTAAGATTTGTTTGAATGGAGTAGCACATGCTTTAAATACAATCTCAGCACCTTTACTCTTATCATCTTTACCATTAAGTACAAGTACTTTTCTAGCATGTAATAATGCCACACCAGCACCTGGTAAAATACCTTCATCTAAAGCGGCTTTAGTTGCTTGTAAAGCATCGTCTAAACGATCTTTTTTCTCTTTCATTTCGATTTCAGTACCACCACCTACATTGATAATAGCAACCCCACCAACTAACTTACCTAAACGCTCTTGTAAACGCTCAACGTTATAAGGTGTTGTTTCTTTATCTAATTGTGTTTTTAAAGACATGATACGCTCTTCAATCTTATCAGCATCACCTTTACCATCAACAATTGTAGTTGTTTCTTTACCCACAGTAACTACTCTAGCTTTACCTAACCAATCCATGTTTAATTTAGCTAATGACATACCTCTCTCAGTTGAAATAACTGTAGCGCCTGTCAAAATAGCCATATCTTCTAACATTTGGTTTCTTAAATCACCAAATCCAGGAGCTTTAACAGCAGCAACTTTTAATGCACCTCTACCCTTGTTCATAACAAGTGTTGCTAATGCTTCACCTTCAATATCTTCAGCAATAACAAGTAACGATTTTTGTTCAGCAGATACTTTCTCTAGTAATGGTAATAAATCCTTAATTGTACTAATTTTCTTATCGTAAATTAAAATTAATGGATCATTTAATACAGCTGACATTGAAGTATTATCAGTCACAAAGTAATGTGATTTATAACCTCTATCAAACTGTAAACCCTCTACTACCTCAAGTGATGTCTCACCTGAACGAGATTCTTCCACTGTAACTACCCCATCTCTACCTACTTTATCTAACGCTGTAGCTACTAACTCACCTATTTCAGTGTCGCCATTAGCTGATAATGTTGCTACTTGCTTGATTTGTTCTTCACCTGTAATGTCTTTAGACATTGCTTTTAATTCAGCAACTACTTCTTTAACAGCGGCTTCAATACCACGCTTAATTTGAGTTGCATTAGTTGAAGCATGTGATGTAGCATTCAATGCTTGAGAAGCAATTGAATATGCTAACACAGTAGATGTTGTTGTACCATCACCTGCTGCATCAACTGTTTTTTGTGCTGCCTGCTTAATAACTGTAGCGGCCATGTTTTCAATTGGATCTTCCAAAGTAATGGTTTTAGCTACTGTAACACCATCTTTAGTTGATGAAACCTCACCATGTTCTTTTTCAATCAAAACATTACGTCCGAAAGGACCCATTGTTGTCGCAACTGCTTTATTTACTTTTTCGATGCCCGCTTGTAGCTTTTGTTTTGCTTCGCGATCGAAACTAATTATTTTACTCATTTTTTATTTATTTTTCTATTACTGCAATTAAATCTGTTTCTTTTAACACAACGTACTCATCACCATCAACGGTAATTTTAGTACCTCCGAATGCAGGAAACACTACTGTTAAACCCACTTCTAAAGTTGTTTTTACATAAGCACCTGTTTCAGTAGTTCTACCTAATCCAATTGCTACAATCTCACCCATTAGCGGTTTTTCCTTACCCATATCAGGTACTAGGATGTTACCATACATTTCTTCTGTGTTGTCAGTTTGTTTAATCACAACGTTGTTGTGTAACGGAATAATTTTCATTTTATAACTTTGTTTATTTTTAAATATAACGACAGGTCTCGGGTTTTCAAAACTTATTTTTTCTTGCTTGGTTTTAACTCAAGCGGAGCATTAATCGAAATTTTCTTTGGTGCTCTTTCTGCTGAAACTGGAATGTCAATTATTAACAATCCTTTATCCATAGTAGCTGTTAATTGATTTAAATCAAATTTCATTGCTACTTTCCATGCTAAATCAAATGAACGTCTAGCTATACCTCTTTGGATATAAGGACGGTATTCATCTGTTGCCTTTCTGTCGTGGGTAATTCTAAGTGTATCTCCTTCTACTTGGATATCTAAGTCTTCTTGATTGAGACCTACTACTGCTAATTCGAAACGTAAACCGTTTTCGATTTCATAAATGTCAACTGGATAGTTGATTTTGCTGTCTAATGTATTGAATGGGGAATTTACATCTAAAAAATTCTTCCAAACAATGTCGAATGGGTCCATTGCCCAATGTTGTAATTGTGTCATTTTGTTCACATTTTGTGCTCCCCTAAGGTAAGCGGTTTAATAATAAAATTTGAGACCTGTCGTATCTCAAATATAAATATATCCAAGATTATATTTTCGCGAGAATTATATAAGAAGATTGTTGAAAATCTTCGGTCATGAAATCTAATTTCATAGCACCATCATTTGAAACATAAGCATTACCTGTAGCTCCATAATTAGCATCGAATATAGCTTTTAAATAATCTGCATTGAATTTTAATGTTGTAGATTCCATAGCTAATTCTGTAATTGGAATTTCAAATTGTATTTTATTTGAGTGTCCTTCGGGTTCACCTAATGTAAAGTTTACCTTATGTTCATTATCTTCGTTTGTGTATGCTTTTAATATTGTTGTATCCGAATTTAATGCTTTTTTAGCTTTAATCCAATTGTTAATAAAGTCATTATCAATAGTAAATTCATAGTCGCTTTCAAATTCACTAACTGTAAAATTAACGTTTGGTGCTAACATTAAGTTTGCTAAAGCATATTCTAAGTTATATTCGCTGTCGGCTAATAATAGTTTAGTTGCTATTTTACCTTCAAGCTGTATATCCATAGTAAGGAATTGGTTACATATCCCGACAAGCTTTAAAAATTTGGACGTGTCGAATATTACAAATTCACTATCTGGAAATTCGAATGGAGCCGTAACTACACCTACCATATCTTTAGTTGGTGAGAATGTTTTGATAGTAACAGTGTTATCTTTAACTGTCCATTTTACTTTTTCGCCTATACCATTTAGGTAGTACTTATCGATTATCGATATTAATGATTGTTTTTCCATATTATTTCCAAAGTATTTGAATTAAAATTATGCAAACTCCTAGGCTTAAACAAGTAAGTGTTTTAGGAGTTAATGGTTCATTAAACATAAAATGAGACATAGCAGTAAATACTATTACTCCTATCCCAAACCCAATTAAACGTGAAGGCCATATTTGCCCATCATATGCACCTACGAAATTACGTACCGAATACATAAATAACAATGATATAGGTACACCCATACACGCTACTAGTAATGTATTATTTTTAAACCACTCTATTTTCATTTGTCCTTGTAGTTGGAAAAATGTAAGCACTTGGGCTATTAGACCAAATATAAAACCTTTTAATAATTGCATAACGTGAATATATAACCTTTATTGTGACTAATCAAATTTAAAGAATTTACCTGCTTTTTCGTGCATCGATGGGAATACCCATCCTAAATCCTCATAAATACCTACTAACTTATTCATCAATGATGATTCGAATCCCTGTTCTCTATCAGCATATTTGTTCATAAATTCAGTTATAAATTCAGGATCATTACCTGTAAATCCTATTACATCGATTCTATATGGATTATCTTTCAATTGAATATATTTCATTTTATCACCTTCAGTAAAACATGGATATTTTTTATCTAGTTTCTTAAAACGTAGTAAATCATTATACCATATTGCTGCTTTGGTATTGATAGGACATTTTAATTTTAATGTACTAAATATCTCACCAATACCTGGTTTACGATCAATATATGAAGATACTTGTTTTACTCCAGTAGGTTTAGCTATATCACTAAGAGGTAAGTCTTTAACATATTTTTTAAAGTCAAGTATACGTTTATCAATATCTGATTTAGGAGCACCAAACATAATTTGTTGTAATAGTTCCTCTCCAAATTTACGATACATTGGGGTCATATTTGATTTCATTAGATCAAGACCCATCATTACCATTTCATCAACAGTAACACCTTCTTTATTTACAATATACATTGCATAACGTCTTTTACCTGCAAAGTAACCTCTTTCAATAACCACTTCTTGTTTTAATTCAAAATAATGATCACCTTTAATATTAAATTTTTCTCTAGCTACACGTTCAATATTAGCATTAGCATATTTTTGTACTTCAGTAGCAATCTCTAATACTGCTTTAATATATTCATCCTTAGTTTTAGTTTCAGGATAGCGTTGTAATACTAAATCTTTAACTTGAATGAATAATGAATCAGTATCTGATGTTACAACATAATCTTTATCAGTAGTACCTAGTTGTTCATTCATCCAAGCATTACAAAATTTAATTGATTCTTGTGTTACACGTTGGCCTGTAAGTGTAATGGCTTTAGATATAATTTTATGTCCGTCAGTGTATCTCCATCCGTTAATAGCATAACAGCCATAAACGTCATTTAATTTAATTTTGTAAGCATGTTGTCTACGGTTGTAGAATTCGCCTTTAACAGCATCGCCTGCTTTATAGGCTTTCTTCATTAAATTTTTATATTCAACACGCTTATTAAACCAATCAGTTAATACCTCACACACTACAGATGGTTTATCGGTTCTAAAGATAGCACCCGATGCTGCTATCATCATTCCTCCTTGTTCAATGTAATCAATAATTTGACCTACTTTAATTTCGCTTTGTGATGTTGTTTTATCATCTTTTAGGCGTTCAATAGTAACTAATTGTTCATGATCCATTCCTTTAAGATCATCTAATGTCCAATTATTATCGTATTTATCTTTATTAACTATACGTCCAATGTATGTTTCAATACCAATATTAAGCGAGCGTATAATTGACGGATACAACGACGTAAAATCCAAATCAATAACCCATTCATAAAGTCCAGGTACTGGGTCTTTTAGGTATCCACCTGCATATTCTTCTTTAATGTCGTATAATGCAGGGCGAATAGTAGTTGGTTTATTTGGTGAAACTATATCTTGACGTTTAAGATATGTTAATATAGCTCCATCATTTAGTGCTGTTGATAAATAAATCTGTTCATAGGGCACATGACATAAGTGACAAATTGCAATTGTTAATTCTATAAATTTGAATTTACTTTCTAATTTAATTAATATTTCAACGTCACGAATATTATATTCAATAAACTTATTTATATCTTCTTGAAATAATCTATCTAAATTACCTTCATATTCAATTTTAGATAATCCAACATATTTCTCTCCTATATCACCTAATTTGTAAGACGGTTCTTGTTTTGGATTATACTTTTTAAACAACAACATATAATCTAAATGATTTAATCCTGCTAATTCTACAGGAGCATCATGTGCATATTGTCCAAATTTTACTTTACGTAACGGAGACATACGAGCAGCCTCACTAGCACCTAATTGATTTTCTATTCTATAATATAAGAATGGAACGTCAAAATATTCTGTATTCCATCCTGTGATAATAGTAGGATCTAATTGTTCCCATAAATTAAGGAAGGCATGTAGTAAATCATGCTCATGAGGAAATGGAATAATAGCTCTATTTTCCTCATTAATAGTTTGTAGCTGTTGTTTTTCATCTAAAATTAAACAGTAATACTTTTGAGTAGTATTATCATAAATAGCTATAGATGTAATTTTAGTAGGGGCATTTTTAATGAGTTCAGGTGTTAATGCACCTGCAATTTCACACTCAATATCGAAGTAAACAATGTTCTGCCACTCAGCAGTATCATCACTGTCTTTATATTTGTCAATTAATACTGATGTGTAGGCATCTAAATCTGATTCATATAATGAGTTATCCTTCCAATCATATTTGGTTACAGCGTTAGCACGCTTACCATCTAATGTTTGGTACTGACCATTAGGGTCAATCTTGAATCGTGGGCGATGATATTTGAATTCGCTCCAACCAGTCTTGTCGTCACGTAAATTAAATGTGTAGGTAGACCTATCGTAATAAATTGCTTGATACATACCTTAAATATAAGATATTATTTTTGCCCTACAAACTAACTAAATGTTAAAGTAATTGTTTGTGTTGGAGCATTAACTGTAGTACCATTGACACCACCCCAGTTTAAGTTATTAATCATTGGTCTTAAAGAGTATGTACTAGAAGCACTACATGAACCAATATTTGAAAATTCAACAGCTACACCTCCAATTTTAGGAGCACCACAACCAATACCAACATACCAAGTATTTGAAGAACCGGTTCCTATAAGAAAATTTCCAGCAGTGGCCGTTCTTAAATTATTTGCAATTTGTTGAACTTTAATAGCATCAGTAACAGTTATACCAGCATTTAAATTACTAAAGAACCTGAATGTAGTGTAAGTACCTGTTAAACTTGCTCTAAATGTATTCCAAGCCGTTTCTATTGTAGTAGTTGGAGCAACACCTTGAGTAAATAGTTGAGAAAATGTAGTTCCTGATGGTAAAGGAGTTGGTGTTGGAATTGGTGGTGCAAATTCACCTACACTAAGGCCAATATTGCCTGTGTTGTTTGTGTTTGATAATCTTAAATTACCAGATGACCCATTATTGGAAAGTTGTATTGGCATATATATAAATATAAGATGGGGCTTTTTAGGCCCCACTTTTTATACTAATCTAATTTTTATTGTGCCTGAGGTATGATATAAACCTCCTAAAGGAATACCACTTCCTGATGCTTCAGTGTCATCAGCAAAATTAAAGCTTGATGATACTTGAGATAATATTGCTGTAGATCTTTGTACTGTTAATGAACCACTAGTTATCATTGATCCACTAGTATAAAGATTATTTGAAAATATAGCTAAACCTGAACTGCTAATAAATAGTCTTTGGTTACCAAGACCATCAGCTATAATAATAGTATTATTTATAGATGAAGTTTGTGGTAAAATTACTGCGCCTATAAAGGTATTATTAGAACCTGTTGTTAAATTTGAACCAGCAAAAGTACCTATAAATGTATTGTTTGAACCTGATATTAAGTCGGTTCCTGATCTTGAACCATAAGAAGAGTTATTAGTACCCGCTAATAGGCTAAATCCAGTATTCAAACCTATACCAATGTTGTTAGAACCTGATGTAAGTGAGAAATGGCTAAAGTCACCTATTGCTATGTTTCTAATATTAGAAGCACTAACATTGCTAAATAAGGTGTTTACACCTATGGCTACGTTAGAACTAATTTTATTAGCTCCCGTTCCTATAGGTAATCCTTGAATTGATAGTGAACCAGTACCAGTAATAGATATATCACCGTTTATTACTTGGCTACCACTAAATACATTTGAACTCGTTGTTGCAAGTATTGATTTATGATAACCATCTAAGAAATCTGCATTTGAAGCACTTAATGCGTAAGATGAACTTATAGCACTAAAAGCAAGGGATGAAGTTTCAGCGTATATTGTATAAGAAGCTGTGTGCATTTCATCTACCATCATAGCATAAGATGCTGTATCAGACATTATTGAGTATGAAGCAGTATCAGCTATCATAGCATATGAAGCAGTATCAGCCATAATAGCATATGAAGATGTGTGCATTTCATCCACCATCATAGCATAAGAAGCAGTATCAGACATCATTGAGTATGAAGCGCTTGTAGCATTGGCTGCTTGAGAAGATATCAAAGCGTATGAAGCGCTTGTAGCATTGGCTGCTTGAGATGCTATAGATGCATAAGAAGCACTTATAGCATTGTATGCTTGAGAAGCTGTAAAAGCGTAAGAAGCACTTTCGATACTACCACCAATAGTACCATTAATGATTCCTGTTACTGTTAAACTACCTGTAATAACTGTATTAACTTTTGAGGTAAAGGTAGATCCATCTTCAAATAATGCGGATGAAGTAATGTGATCACCACCTTGTCCTTTCATTAATGCATTTAATGTAGTTCCTTGTTCATTACCCATTGAACCCGTATTACGAGGACCTGAAATTAACATACCACCACTATAGCTTGAACCAGATGGGTTTGTATAAATCCAATGGTTGGCTTGGCTATCCCATAATATAGAGCCTGTTAATCCAGTTGATCCTGAATCATAAACAGCTAAACCTCCAAATCTAATACTTGGAGTACTAGTATTAACTGTAATTAAGTTAGTACTAATATCAAGTTGCGATGAAGTAATATACGATATACTTGAAGTACCATATACATTTAAGTTACCAAATATTGATTGGTTACCTATAAATTCATTTGAACCTATGGTTGCAAATGAACCTGTATTATTGGCTAAATTTTCTAAGAAATCTAAGTTAGCATCACCTTCTGCAAATGTTAGCGGAGTACCTTTTACTAGTCTTTTTATTAATGGCATATTTTATAGGAATGTAGTTTCGTAATAATATTGATCACCTTCTACATCATAATAATCATCCCCGTTTACAGGATAATAATATGAATTTACTACTGTTGGGGCCCCTTTAGCAAATGATGGAGAAGACTGGTTTATATATGACACACTACCAACACCATCAATAGTTCTATCACTAATGATGCTTAGACCTACAGTATAAGGAGATGCAGGGCGTGCAGGTCCTAAACTAGATTTTAATCCTAATAATCCTGTATTGCGTGGTGCCAAAATAAATGTGCTTTGCGTATAAATATACAACAAAGCACAATATTTTTAAAATTTAATTACAAGCTACTGCGTTGCTTATCATTTTGCCACTGACCATCATACTTTTCAGCTGGTTCACATTCATGAAAATAGATTTGTGCTACACGAGCATCTTTCTCAATGAATAATGGCTCATGGACGTACAACAATGTGCCCATAAATTCTGTTTCAAATCCTGGATCAAATACAGGGCTATTAATTATTGCACCATTACGATATAATGATGAGCGTTGTTTGATAAATGCTACACGATTTTCAGGTATTTTACAACCTTCATTAAATGTAATATCATATACACCATCATGTAATAACCACCCTTCAACACCATCTAACATGATAGTACTTTGTAAAGTATAGGTAGTTAATTGCGTTTTATCTTTTAATACTTTACCAATTCTACCCTCCTTAAACGTATTGTAACCAATTCTGTTACCAATTTTATTTACTGCTTTTAAGGTAATATCATAACCAACCTGTGCTGGTTTGCCTTGTGCATGTTCTAATAATAATAACCCTTCGTCAATAATTTGTTTTGCGTTTAACATAACTTTATTTTATTCTTTTAGATTCTATGTATTGTGCTTTTAACACTTCAGTTCTACGTACAACAGAAGGTTTAGTAAAGGTCTGACGATTACGCAGTTCCTTTACTATACCAATCTTGTTGTGTTTATTTTTGTATAATTTTAATACCTGTTCTATAGGTTTATTTCGTGCATCTATTATAATCATATAAATAAATATATTATAATTCTTCAGCCACTCCTAATAGTTCAGCTATAATTAGTAAAGCACCAGCTAATGGTAATTTACCAAATATTAAAGCAAATCCAGCCCCAAATCTAAAACCAGATTTAACTAGGCTAATCCAGAAATGCCAATTTGTATGTGATTCTTTTATTTGCATATTAGAATTTTGTTCCATTTACTTCAATTGCGTGTAAGAATTCTTCACGAATTAAATTTTCTTTTTCCATAAATACACCACTAAACTTATTTGTAGTCATAGTAGAACCATGTTTAATACCTCTGTGTGAACAACATGTATGCTTACAAGCAATACTAACTGCTACTGATTCACACTGCATTTTATCAGCAATATAATCATGAATTTGTGTTGTTAATGACTCTTGCATTTGTGGTCTACGTCCAAACCATTCAACTATACGATTTAATTTACTTAAACCAATAACGTTTTCTGCTGGTACATAAGCTACTGTAGCATAACCTGTAAATGCTAAATTGTGGTGAGCACACATACTAACAATAGGGATACCTGATTGGATTACTAACCCATCGTAGCCTTCATCATTAGGGAATACTGTAATATTTGGTTCATCACTAACTGATCCTACGATTAGGTCTTTTAACCATGCTTTAGCTACACGACGAGGTGTATCTACTGTTTGTCTATCAGCTGTGTAGTCAAATCCCACTGCATTAAGGAAATTTCCGTATGCTTTAGCTGCTTTATCAATCATTTGCTCAATTTCTTTTGGTGTACGAGCTAAACTACCATTTGATTTTTTTAATAATTCCATTTGTTTATAATTTATTTTCCCAATATAATTTCCTTACTTTGGCCCCCAACTCTTGATCGTTTGGAGTTCCTAAAATCGTGTTATAGTCTACGGCTATAGCACCATGTTCTGTTCCTCTACTGTAGCAATTAGAACATAATTGACCAGCACCTTCAATATAACCATGTCTCATATCAACATGAGTACTGCGTTTATATGCTGTTTCTACTCCACATAGTACACAGTGATCAAATTCATTTGCTTTAGATTTATTTTCTGCTTCTAAAGCACAAGCTAAATGATCATAACCATTTAAATAATCGTACTCTACGTTTGAAGTGTCCTTACCACAGAATTGACAAGTCCACACTGTTGTTTGTTTATTTTCCATGTTTGTTTTTTTACCGCTTTTTTCTCTAATCCAGTTGTACATAAAGTCTGGATCTGATTTATTAGTCATTACTTTTTAGTTGTTTTCTTTTTAGGTACTGCTTTTTTAGCTTTTGGTTTTGGTTCTTCAATTTCCTCTAAGAATGAAAACTCAGTATCATCTTGATAACACTGATCATCGTCTAAACGAGTGATACCATCGCACATTCCATCAGGACAATCTTCAACCATTTCAATTGCTGTCTCATAATCATCAGCTTCAACTATATAAGTCCAAGCTTCTACAAGGGTACGTTCACCCATTATTTTATACTTTGGCATATTATTTTATTTGTTTAACCATCCATCTATAAAACCACTCTTAATGTCTGGGTAGTATTTAAGTAGTAAAAGGACTCCAACTACAGTCAATATAGATTTCCAATGTTTTTTACCAAATGCTTCTAAATCTTTAATAAATTCTTTCATATTATACGTTTAATGTTTTATCCCAAGCTGCAATGTGTAATCTAGTTAAACCACGGAAACGATATTTCTTAGCCATTTCCATTACAAATCGAGTGCGCTCTTCGAAGTTAGAAGCATCATCTAAACCAGGCATACAAACAACGTTTTTAAGCGGTATATTAAATGGTTCTACGAAGTCACGGAATAATTCCTTAACATCATCTTCGGTGCTGATAACGAATTTAAACTGGTAGTTTGCATGTTCCATAATACGCTTGATAGCAGCAGGAACAATACGTTGTTTTTCTGTCATGCCTGAATTAGCTAATTTAGGTGAACAGTTGATTTGACTTAACCAACTAAATAATTCGTCTTCAATAACGATAGTACCATTTGTTTCAATTTCATGATATGGAACTTTTATGACTTCAGCATTTTCTACGCTTTCACTTCCTTGCCAATAGTTTAAAAAGTTAGTAATTGCTACTTGATGACCTTTAATTGTTGGCTCACCACCAGTCCAAATAACATGAACAGTACCATCTAAAATATCATCATATACACCTTCTTCTTTCCAACGATTAATTAAATAATCGAAATCTTTATCTTCACCTCTCCATAACCACTGAGATGTAGAGTCACAAGTCCAGGTAGCTTTACCTTCCTTAACTAAATCACCTTCAAATATTTCACCATCTTCTAATTTAGCTTCTTTAGCTAACATATTAGTAAATGCACGAGACATACCGCAAGTTAGGTTACAAATACCTAAACGGACGAAATATGCAGGAATGCCTGATGAAATACCTTCACCTTGTATTGTATAGAAATCACTACTGATGAGTAGTTTATGAGGATCAATTTTGCTCATTTGAATATTGTTTTTATGTAATTGAATATAGGACTAAAATTGTGCCATTCACTAATTATAGCAATAATACTAGGGTGTTTATCACCACATAGTCCTAATATGTGCATTATTTCGTGCATATTATTTTACTTCTTCTGTTACGGGAACTGATTTTTTAAATTGGGCTCTCCACTCTGATTTTGGAATAAATTTCCAATACCCATTATTTACCTTTTCGTCTGCTTCAATATCTTTAACTCTGCGAATTTCATTTAGATCATAGCCTTTAGCTACTTTGATACACTTAATACACTTCATATTGTCCATGTTTAGTTTTAAAATAAAAAAAAAAACATCCCCCTTTCGGGGGATGTTGGGTCTCTAATTACGCTTGAGCGTACTCAGAATTTTTTGCTCTACGACGTGTTAACATGTACATTGCGTTTGCAATCTCATTTGTTACTTTACGTCTCAAACTTGTAATGTTTGATAAGTGGCTAACTGAATAACCTGTCTCTTCAGATAATCTTGTCAAATCACCTTGCTTTTGGCGGTGAGTAAAGAATGACAATTTTGCTGTGCGGTTTAAATAGTTCGCACGAACTTTAGTTTGATAACTCATAACTATATTTGGTTTTTATTTACTGTGTTGCGCTAATACTTCTTCAACATGAGCCTTAGCTACTTCCCATGTTACAGGTCCTGTTTCGTCAGCATATGCTACAGGATCAGGACGATCTAATTTAATAAATGCTTCAATACGTTCTACTGATGAAGCTGATTTGTAATCGGAATACCACACGCCGTCAATTTCAATTGGTTTGTAGGAAGTATTTGTACGTTTGTACACTTCGTTAAAATCAATATTTAATTTAGCACATGCTGCATTTCCACTTTTTAAAATATCAAATTTATTTATTTGAAGATAAGGAGTCATTATAGTTATTTTTTCAGTACCCCAATTACCTAATCTAAATGTTTTAAAATCAAAATCACGAAATTCTTCTCTACAATCAGGATATATAGCATGATCACCAGCATGAATACCCATTGCTATAGCACATTCAGTATCTTTTTTAGTTGAAATAGATAATGCTACTGCTTGAATAATAGAACTAAATATTTTATTACGATTAGGTACAACTGTTTCTTTCATGTTGTCTTGTTCGTAATGTCCTTCTGGTACATCATTACCACCTTCAACTAATGATGAGTTTAGTAATTGTGATAAACCATCTAATTTAATAACCTGATAAGTTACTGGTAGATTGTGTGATTTTAAGTAATCAACTAATTCTTGTGCTCGTTGTAATTCAACTTTATGTTTTTGACCATAATCAAAACCTAATGCTGTTACTTCAAATTGAGCTGATAGTAAATGGATTAATAATGAACTACTGTCCATTCCTCCAGATAATGATAAAACTGCTTGTTTCATTTGTTTGTAATTAAAAATATATAGGCGGTATTTTTACGTTTAGCCTATTTAATAAACGATTTAAACATTTGTACGTTAAATATAATATCTTCTATTTTGCCACTCAAATCTTTTTCAAAATAATGTTCAAGTTTTTCTTTTGGTTTCCATGTTAAGCCGCTGTCAGTGTATCTTTTACCTTCAGCACCAACTAGAATTGGATTAGACGTATCCACTGATTTAATAAATGGCCAATCTTTGTATGACATAAATTCTTGTGGCAATGAACACCCTAATAAATGATGGTAATGTGATTTTCTAATAGTACCAGACACAACTAAACGTCTAATAAATTCCATTCTACCATACATTTGTGCTTTTAAATCAGGCATAGCACCGTCATATTCTTTTCTATAAGCAATGCTAGAATGATTAAACGCAATGTGGGTATAACCTATATCAACTAGGGTTTGATATGTTGTAACTAGCTCACCCATGTCATTACCTTGACATACTGCCATTAGGTTTACCTCATCGGGTATATGTTGCTTGTAGTTGATCATCCAACTTTTAGCATTTACTAATGTTGTGTTTGCATCATTCCAAGCATCAGGAACGATGAATATATTAGGACGAACTAAATTGATTTTTTCTAATAAATCTTCTGTTGTATGAGTTACTCCTTCAAATAAACCATTATCCATGATAATGAATCGTTTATCTAAACGTGATTTTTGAAAGAATAATCTATATTGATCATAATGATCGATTAAATGGGGAAGGCAATAATCATAATCATTCCATTTGTAAGCGTTATGCATTAAGCTAAGAGGCAGCTCATGACTAATTTTCATAGTGTTTTAGTTTTTTCTTTAATCTATTAATTCTAATTTGACAATACCATTTACCCATATTACCAGAGGCGTTAGCATATCTATCCTCCCAATACTTAATACCCTCATTTGTTTTTTTATTTGCTTTTTCAAGTATATCTATATCATAATAACTATGATTTTCTAGCAATTCATCTTCAGTAGGAATACGAGGATTATTTGCCTCATATTCTTCACGAAGCATTCTGCGACGAGATTTTTCTTGATTTTTTTCAAATTTTTTACTCATAAATAGCAGTATTTTTACCATGCTCCATAAATTCTACTCTTATAACACTAACTCTACCTTCTGTTTCTTCTTGAACAAATGCATTTAATTTATCGTAAATATATTTTGCAAATTGTTCAGCACCAACAGATTCTAATTCTCTTAATTGAATAATACCTAATTCATTCATTGTTCTAAACCCACCAATACCTGGATCATCTGTAGCTACAATTGTAGTATGATCAAACATATAATCCATCCATGCTTTAGGATTTTTACCATCAATAGTACATTTAGCGCGTTTCATACCTCCAAAATCCCAAACCCAATTACGTTCGTCTAATTCACCTTCGAACCATACTCTAAATGATACTCCATATCCATGAAGGAATTTACAATGAGTACCTTCTGCTCTCCATTGACGGAATACTGTGCTGAAACCATCAAATAATTTTGTTGATTGAAACTTTGCCATATTAATCTTCTTTTTTTATGTTAATGTTTGATTTAAATAAAATGCCTGCTAACATGTTTAAACCAAGTGCTTGCCAAAAGGTAACCATTGGTAAATCAAAAATTGTTGGCATTAGCCAATTCCACAATAATTGGAGTGGTAGTGCAAGTAAAATTGCTGCTAGTACAATTAATCCTACAATTAGGAGGATTGCTTCTAAAACGTTATTCTTCATCTTGTTGTATTGTTTTTAAACTTTCTTCTTCCATTTTTTCTAGTTCACCATATGCTAAATCGTATGATGATTCTAACTTACCAACTATTTCTTTTACTTCATCTTCAGTTAATTCCACACCACTACTAACTAGTTTTTCTATTTGTTTTAATTCTTCTAATGTTTGTTCTAACGTTTTCATTGCTTAAATTTAATAAATTTTTCTGCCACAACCACCTTTCCTTTAGTATGTTTTGGATCATAAGGGCAGTGGCGACATCCGTTACCACAACATGATCCACGTTTAATGTGGAAGAGCGCAGTGAATATCACGCGCTCTCCCTCCATATAGAAGTCTATATCTTGTTGTAAATTTTTAAACGATTTCAATTTTTATTTTTGATTTTGTTCCGTCTGGTTGTGAATATACAGCATATTTTGGTGTTGTTGTAAATTCAGATGCCCCTTTATCTTTAAATAACTTTACATATTTTTTACCTAATCCTGGTTTTAAATAAGCTATAGTAGCATGGGGATGGTAATCTGGGAATGTTTGTGTGTTAGGTAATGTTTGTAATTCATTGTTGCATTTGTGTAAGAATGCTCCCCCTCTTGTAGGATACCCTATATCATATTTTAATACATCAAACTTTTCATTTTCAAATAAACTAGGACCTGTTGCTTTTAAATCGCTAAACTTATACTTGTTTATTATATTCTTTACTTCATCTAATGTCACACCATCGTGTAACCCATAAAGTAATGTACAGTGGGGTTCATATTCAATACCGGTACCACCTACATTATCAGTAGATATGTCTTCAGGATTAATGATGTCCTGTAACTTAATTATTTGGGAAGGAAAATCAAAGTAGAGCATAGCACAACCATAATCATACTTTTCCTTTTCTTCTTTTATCAAATCTATTAATTTTATCATTTATATGAATTTATACAATCTGTTATGTTTTTAATAGTACCCCAACTTACATTATATTCTCTGCCCAAACTAGATCTTTTATGGCCTTCTTTATACTTTAATCTAATTTCTTCTACTATATGTGGTGGTACTAATTTACCTCGCTCCCATTTGTTTGCACGAGGTTTACTCATTTTTTGTATTTGTTCCTCAGTGTATTTATATCCTTTAGGCATTCCTACCTTCCATGTTACTTCACGTCCTATAAAGCGTCCTTTATTAGCTTCACTTATTTTAGTATTTCGAGTTGTATTTTGTTTTACTCCTATACTTATCTTTTTCCTAACATCATCACTTACTTTGTCGGGACCAAATGCTTTAAAAGACTTATTTAATAATTTATATCCCCAACTATGAAACAACCACATATAATGTATTTCCCAGAAGTCAATATTATCATTCACTTCATCAATAATAACCATCTCTATGTTAGGACCAAATTTTTTAATATGATCTCGTTTTCTACTAGTTGGGGATATTGTTCGTCCTATATAGAACGGAACCTTATCTTTTTCTAAATAATATATATAATACATAATGCCTTATTGTCGGCAATAAATATTACTGTATTTCACAAGCCCCACCAGCGCACGCAAGGTTTTCACTGAATGCGGTATCATCGCTAAATTCAACGATTTGACTTAAGTCAATGTTATGTAAATGTTTAGCCATCTCATTGAATTGTTCTTCAGTGATATCTTCAAATGGAGCTTGTGTGTAGCTGCCTCCGAAGTAAGGTAATACTGATAGGCCATTAAATGTATCTCTGTTTTCCCACATCCACTGTCCTACTTGTTCCCATTCATTTTCTTGAATTGAAACTGTAGCAGATACATTGTTTGTGTTTGCTCCTTTTCTATGACCCTTCTTAACCCACTGCATATTAAATTTCTTAGTACGCTCAAGCATATCCATTACATTTTCTGTTCTTAAAATAGATCCTGCTGGTGCTTTTTGTGGTACTGAAATTACAGCTTGAATTGTTGGTTTAAAGAAATCATCTTCAACTAATTCAGGGTGGTTAATAGCTAAGTAATTGTAAATAGCTTCGTTCTTACCTACACGAATACGTCTAATATAGAAATCATTGTGCCAAGCGTGAATACCACTTGATGTACCTAATACTAATGATGAAGTACCTGATGGTTTAACTGTAGTTACACGAGCAGCTTTATTCACACCTATGATCTCAGCAACACGAGCATTTTCTGTTTTAGCTAAGTCAGCTGCTTTTTTCAAATCATAAGCTAATATAGCTCCAGAACCAATACCTGTCATACCAACACCTAATAAAGCATCTTTTTCAGTTGTTTTTCTCCAAATATCTCTTAAGTAATGGAAATCAGTATATGCTGCTTGTAATGTACCAATAAAGGCACCTACACGTACTCTTTCGTTTAAATCTTCTTGTGATTCAACGTTTGAAACGTTTACTTCACATAAGTTACAGAATTGATAAGAACGTAAAGCAATTTCACAACATGGGTTAGTTCCCCAATCTTTATCGTTGCTGAAGTAGATACCTGGTTCACCAGATCCACTTAATTCAATTTTCTTCCATAATTTGAAGAATTCTTCTTCATCAATTTTGTGACGCATTACAACAGCACTGTTGTTAGCACGACCACGTTGTGGGTTTTCTTCCCACCAGTTACCAAACTTACATGTTAACATATCTTCATCATCTAAGTTGAATAATGAAATTAACGCTGCACGTCTAATACCACCACTTAACACTGCGTCTGCAATGTGACAAGCCATGTCATGAGCTTCTACTGATGTTAATTTATCACCATTTTGTTTACGTTCAAATACTTTTTGTAAGTTGAATAAACATTCTTTTAATGGTTCAGGACCAGGTGCTTTACCACCTACAGTGATTAACTGAGCACCTTTTGCTCTAATGTCTCTATAATCAAATAAAGGCAACGGAGCACCCGTAAAATACGCTTTACATAACATTCTTACCGCGTCTGCCCATCCTTCAATACTGTCGCCTATTAAGTATCTTTTTTGTTTAGTTGGTACCTTGATTTCAGGTAATTGATCAATGTGGTGAGTTTGTACTGAGTATCCTACTCCGCAACCACTCAACAACAAGAACATTATCTCGCTGAATGATCTCCAATCATCAAGAGGAAGAAAAGAACAATTAAATATACGAGCATTATTAAGCTCAATGGGTTTACCTGCGAACTGTAATGAACGCATTGATGGTAGTACTTTTTTATCGTAGACCAGTTTATAAGCTTCTTCGATTTCATTTTTTAGTTGTGGGAATTTAGTTTGATGCATTTCCTTATTTCTCGTAACTAATTCGCTCCATGTTTCTCTTCTATTTTTCTCAGGAACAAACTTAGCGTACTTCATGTACGTAGTAATTTCACTAAGGATCTCTTGTGTTACATCCATTTTCTTCTGTTTTTTATATAAGTGATTTAATTGTATTAACGTACGTACTTTTTGGATTTAATCCAACAAATCGTTGAATTACTTGTCCCCCGTTTTCGACGATAACAGTAGGAACGCTTGTAACACTGTATTGTTGAGTTTCTTCTGGATTTGCATCCACATCTATTGTTTCAAATATAACATTTGTATACTCTGATTGTAGCTGCTCGAAAAGTGGAGCAAGCTGCTTACACGGGCCGCACCATGCAGCCGTGAACCTCTTAACCTTTACCATAAATTTTGTGTTTGTAGTTATAAATATAGTATATACTATTAGCCTTTACTAAGTTCAAAAAACTTTTGTTGAAGATAATCTCTATCGTCTGTATTCACACTAGTAAAAGCATTTACAGGTTTAATATCCCCTTCTTCATCATCATCTAATGGTGTTTCGTATATATCTATTTTTCCGTTTGACGTATCTATTTTAGAACCGAATGTTAATCCATCGGCTCCATATCTATTTTTCATAAAGTGCCAACGACCAGTTCCATTCACTTTATCTTTTCTTCCTCTAGCTAAGGATATAATTATATCCCCAATCATAATCTTTTCATAAGAACCAGCTGCATTATCTCCTTCGATAATACTACTTTTAGCAGCACCTCTATTTGCTTGAGATGGTGATATAACTGGTATGCCTAGTTCTTTAGCTAATGCTTTAGCGCCTACATAAACATCATCAATTTCATCTTTACGCTCTCCGTTTCTATTACGAGATGAACTCTTAACATAATCTAGATAGTCAATAATGATTAAATCTGGTTTAAAATCATGTTGCATTTCTAGTTGTTGAATATGAGCCTGGATTGTATCAAATGATGCTCTTTTAGGTGGGTATTCTTTAATTACAACTTTACCCTTAATTTTAGATATTGTTTCTTCAACTTTAGCTCTATGGCTATCTAATTGATCAACAGGTATTCCTGTAAATACAGCATCGTATCTTTTACCTACATAACCTTCAGCTAATTCAAGTGAATAATGTAATACATTAAAACCCATTGCAGCGGCATAAGCACCCATATCAATTACAGCCCAAGATTTACCACCTCCAGGATTACCAAACACTAATACTAAATCACCTTTACCCATACCACCTTGTGTTAATGAGTTAAATACAGGCCAAGGGAATGGAATTGCATTTCTATCATCCATTCTATATCTTGATTCAATATCTTTATCGTATTCGTGTCCTATATTCTTATCTTCACCAGCTTTAAGAGCATTATTCATTAACATCTTAATACTGTCATAATCACCCATTCCGAGTAAATCGACTGATGTCATAATTGCTTTTTTTACTTGTTGGTTTTTACAAAACGAAGTAAATTCATTTTCAATCCAATCTAAATCTTTTGCTTGTGATTCTTTGTAAGCCTCTCTTAAACCCTCTGTAATAGCAATTTTTAGTACATCATTATCTATTTTCTTTACCTCAGTTGATAACACTTCCATTGTAGGTACTGTATGATAATGTTGGAAGTATTCTTGTACTTTACCTATAATCCATTGGTTGGCTTGATTCTCGAAATATTCCTTTTCAAGTGAATCAGATACATTAACTAAGAAATTCTTCTGTGTTAATAATGCTCCGATTACTTTAGTTTGGAACTGCGGTCCGTATGCTTGTAATTTTTGTAATGTTGTCATAACTTATTTTATAAATTTAATTAAGAGAATTGAGATACCCAAAAACTTCTGTAAGCCAATTATCTACATTTGGTATCGATTCGCCTAATCTATCGTTCACATATATTTGATGAAACAGGTATTTATTTAACTCGTAACATTCGGTAAATGCTTGCTTAACTAATAATCGATTATCTGGTGATAAAAAATCGCCCTCTAAATTCATCAATTGTTGATTAATAAATAACTGATGGCGTCTTTCTACAACAGATAAATATAATTTATTTTCATTAATTAGTTCTGCTGATTTCTCAATTATACTTTCTAATGTAACTTTATTTTCACCTGTTAATTCTGGGAATAACTTTACTAACTTTACTGGGCCTAACCCACTAACTCCAGGAACATTATCTGATTTATCACCTAGTAGTATTTTGTAATTAATATAGTTAGTAGCACTAACACCAAAATCGGTTAATACATCTTTAGGTTTAAATATACGCTTTTTAGTAGGAGAATATACGGATGTTTTAGTTGATACTAGTTGTAAGAAATCCTGGTCAGCAGACATAATGTTTATTTCTTGTGTCTCACTAAAGTTTTCTAATTTATGAGTTAAATAACCAATAATATCATCTGCCTCTAATCCTTCAATACTAATAACACTGACAGGTAAACATTTAAGATATAAAATCAAACGTTGCATTTGATTATTTATACTTTCAGATTCCTCTTCTTTAGATTGGAATATTGAGTAGTTCGTCATGCGATTAGCATTACGATTAGCTTTATAGTCGGGAAATAAATTTCGTCTAGCATTCGACCCACCCACACCATCAAAAACAATTACTACTTTTGTTGGGTTAAGCATTTTAATTGCATAACCAATAGATTTTAAAAACCCTGTTAGGGCACCTATATGGTGCCCGTCAGGATTAATATGATTAATCATAGTGAATGCTCTTAAAAAAGCATTGAGACCATCTATGATTAGAACTGAATTTAATTGAGTGCGTTTATCAGGTTGAATACTTGAAATTAGATCAAAGTATTTATTCTGCATCTGCTTCAATTATGTCTTTAAAATTTTCTTCCATTTCATCTTCTTCAACAACGTCGAAATCAGCTGAACCTAGAATTTGTAACCATTCTTTAGAATGTTCTTTCTTGTAATCATCAATTGCTTTCTTATCATCAGGAATAAAACCGTGAACTGTCATTGTAACAGTACCTTTTGTTTGTACTCCAGTAACGTGATTTTTATCAGCAGATATCTTAGTACGTTTAGCAAATTCTACGTCTTTACCGTCTTTAGTTGCTTTAATCTTACTAGTACCGCTATTTGATACGTTACCAAATGTAATTACAAATGATGAATCAAAAAACATTGTATCACCACCCTTATTTTTTAATTTAGGTTGTTCCATAGGTGAATTTGGTTTTGCAACCCACACCTTATTAACAGCAACTAATGTATTAGTATACGGTTGATTTTCTTTACGTGATAATACAATCTTTTGATTAATAAAATTACCAAACGTTTGAGACATAGCACCTGCATTCCACTCATTATTGTTTTTATTAGATTCAACTGATAATCTACAAGGAATAGATCCAACTGAGTCCCATAAGAATAATAAATCAAATGGTAATTTACCTTTAGCTTGTTCGCTTAATAAATCTGTTACAAATGAACCTACATCTTCAATAGTGTTTAATGAACCTCTATCTACATATAAGAAGAAACCTTTGTAATCAATTACTTCACCAGTTGATTCATCAACAACAGGTTCTAATTCAAAACCCATTTGTAAAGCGTGATCCCAGTTCCATTTCATCTCTGTAATAATGAAAATAGGTAATACACCCATTTTCTGAGCAGCAACGGCTGCCTCTAACATAGCTGTAGTTTTACCAGTGTCACTATGGCCACGTAACAAAGTTATGTGGCCCATAGGAATACCTGGTATAGACAGTACATCTTGGAATGCTTTTGAAAGCGGAATCCAACGTTGTGGTTTAAATTTGACTGATTGGTCTAGAAATTTAGATTTCTTAAACGCATCAATGTTAAATGATTGTTTCAATGACTCGGATACTACCGAAGTCAAACTGTCTTTTTTAGCCATTTTTATTCGTTAAATAGTGATTCAAATTTGTCAGCAGGATTTGCTCTTGGGGTTACATCTAAACTGTAGGGTTGAATTGGAGCATTCATTTCTTTTAAAAACTCGTCTTCATCATCAGTTGATGCTACTGTAGGAGTTGCCTCTGTAGCAGTTTCATCTTCAGGAGATAACCACTTTTGTAATACATCTTTTAATTGCTCATAAGTATACTTACGATTAATTGATAAAATGTCTGTTTGCTCATCTAATGCTTTAGTAACAAACTCACCATCTTCAGAAATTGGAGTTGATTTTACTTTAGGGCGTAAAGTACATTTGATGCCTTTTCTTCCAGCAACAACGTCTTCTACTGCTTCAACTGTAAAGTCTCTACCATCAGTAATGTCTGTAAAATCACCATAATCCTCATCGGCAGCGATTCCCATTAACTGATCATTTACTAATTTACCCACTTCCCATAAACGTACACCTGCACTTTCTTCACCGCGAACGATTACTGGAGCGAAATAACGTGTTTTAGGAGAGATTTTGTTTGCTAACTGCCAATCATCTTTGTCAGCTGATTTACGTAACTTTTTAGCAAAATCTGTAATTGGATCTTCTTCACCCCAATTAGATAAAGCCAAAATTGGTCCCTTAGAGAATCCGTAGTGCATTTGCACCTCTCTTAATGGCCACTCTTTTCTAAACTTGTTTGGGATAATACGAATCTGGTACTTGCCTGCTTTAGGTTTCCAGAAAATCTTTGTGTAGTCGATTTTTTCACGACCTGCGCCTTTGTTGGCGTTTGATTCAAGCTTTTGCTTGACGAACGATAAGTCCATGTTATTATGTTTTAAATGTACGGTGTTCTATGAACACAAAATATATAATGAATCTATGATTCTATTTTTTGACTTCCAAGCTATTTGCTAAAGTCTATAATTCTATGGATTGCTGTATCTAACTTACGTAAATTAGGACCATCAGTAAGCAATATACAATTTTTGTATTGGTTCCAATCAACCATGTAATTTTTGTCTAAATAACCATTATTCAATGATTTGATTAATGTATTTAAAGCATTGATTGTATATAATGAATTGGTTTCCTTTTTACGATGTAATAGGATAGTATTGGCCATCGGAGCTTCAGTTGTATTGCCCGAGTCAATATTGTAAGTACACATTAATTCATCGCTCTGTGGAGATTCTAATATGAATATCTTATTAAATAAGATTGCGTAACGGCGATTTATGGTAGTTACTGTATCTTCCAAATCTGCTGGAGATGTGAATGTACAGAATAATTTGTTCAAGTCTGTTTCGTTTGTTTGTTCCATAATAAATATTTATATTTTTTCCAAACCGTGATACGTTTTACCTTGTTTAACACTTACAGGATAACCCAACATATTTATTATTTCTTGGATTAACCCTTTATCTTCATTGCTATAGTCAAACAAAAACGCATCGTAAGTATACAGTACTAATTTTGTTTTTTTACCTTCTAACCAACTAAGTACTAACTCTAATATCTGAACATTAGTTGATGTTTCTTTACTTTGAACGATGTAATTAAATAATTTGTTTTTATTAACATCAGCGTCAGGCATAAATATCTTATTTTCAGTAACATATCTACCCCCATATTGGTATTCATCCCACATATCATCTACAAACATGTTTACATCTTTAAAAAACGGTTTGTTTTGATATTCATCCCAAACACCACCATATAACTGTTTAAATGTTAATTCTTTAGCCTCTTGCTGTGTTACGCCTAATAACTGACCTAACATTGCATATGTGTTTTTATCTTTAGGAAAATGGAAATCAACCATTTCACCAATCAATCGTGGATGATACCCCTGAAAGTCTAATTCAATGAATTTATCATTTTCAGGGCGATAACACATACGTTCGCTGTTATCTTTATTTAATGCTGCGAAATTAATACTATTAAACGTATTAGAGGGGCGTGATGTAGTTGTATATAAATTATATTGAGTGTATATTTTACTGCGAGATAAATTAAACTGTGGGTTTGTTAATCTTCCATTATAATGCTCGATAAAGCAGTTTTTATCGACCTTAATGCCGTTTTTTTCAATATGATAAAATATATCAGTCGTACGAAAATTTTGGAAGCTAAATGCCTCGTTAGATAGTGTATATTTTTTAATAATAGGCAATGCCATGTCGAATATCGCCTCACATATTTCATAATGTTTACTGATTGGTATCAAACAGTTAACGTTAGGCAACGCATTGTGCTTGCTATAGTAGTAGCTAATGCACGCGTTGTCTAACGATTTGATGTCAACAGGTTCGAGGAAATTTACGTCGAATAATTTATCTGATAATGGATATAACCAGTGTAATGCTTTTTTCTTATCTAATGTCCATAATTTACCTGTATGGTTTAATAACCAATCAAGTAATTCTATTTTATCTATACCAAGTGATTCGTTATGGTTTAAACACATAATGTACCCCTTCTTATCGTTTAGTGGTCTAATATAAATTAAACTTAAATCGGTAAGTGCAGGATGAAAATTATCATTGGTAGGTATAAACCTAACAAA
>Ga0247722_10000057_pt1 | contig 70795 bp, 31 predicted proteins | sample MSEWelMarce3H_FC_FD_189094 | JGI IMG/M metagenome (GOLD analysis project Ga0247722, IMG submission 189094) | Subsurface sediment microbial communities from gas well in West Virginia, United States - MSEEL Well Study Marcellus 3H_FC | ecosystem: Environmental > Terrestrial > Deep subsurface >...
CATTGAGAACTGCTTGAAAGATAGGGTCCTTCTGTCGCACAATCTCCGTAAGCTCGTGAGTCTCAAGACCCAGCTTCTTCCAAAGTGGACTCTCAAACACAAAGGTCTCGGTTGAGATCGGAGGGAGCTGGAAGAAATCACCCACGAGAACGATTTGTAGCCCTCCAAAAGGCATAAGCTCATTCCTTCTGACCTTGCGCCCAACCTCGTCCAACTTCTCAAAGAGGTCTGGCGTCATCATACTGACTTCGTCAATTACGAGAATGTCGGTCTTCAGCCACCTGAGTGCTGCTCTCCTAGATTTGCGAATCTTTGAGACCAGTAAGGGAACCATATCTGTTCCTAGTCCAACTCCAGCCCAACTGTGGAGAGTCTTGGCCTTGGAGTTCAAGAGAAGCGCTGCGCAGCCTGTCATGGCTGTCAGACTCACCTGTTTGGTTGATCTGAGCGACAGTTCATTTAGTAAATACGACTTTCCAGTGCCGCCTGGGCCGGTTAGAAAGATAGATTTGCCTGCTTCAATAGCATCAAAGGCAGCTTGTTGTGCGGTATTCATTTGGGACCTATTATTTTGTGTAAAAAGGTGGTCAAATTTTATTGGATTTTAGAGCTTTCTTGATTTTCTTGATTTTCTTGATTTTCTTTTAGAATTTTTTGGAGCACCTGTTGATGCTGTGAATCGGCCTACAACTTTAGCACATGATGGTCCAACACATCCTTTAGTAAGTTGTCCCGCTGCCAATCCTGCCAACCCCGCAGTATGAAATCCAGTAGCAGTCTCGCATGCCCCAGCCGCACAACTCGCAGCATTTCCTGCAACACCTCTCACACTGTTTATTTTTGCTGCTGTTTCTAATGCTCTAACACGCCTTACCAAGTCATCAAAATTATTAGATAATTCCTCTAAATCAATTGCGGGCGCATATTCTCCACCACTAAGTGTGACTGATTGGGCACGAGAGAATCCCTGCGGCTTAGGCGGAAGTGCCATTCTATATCATACTTTCATAAAAATTAATGTTTCTACTTGAAGATCTTTGCCATCTCCTCGTCATAAATGCGCTTGATTGTCTTAGGAATACCATTATTCAATGTGTAAATGACTTCCCATCCGCTAGGGTTTTGTGCCCGTGTGTTATACTGGTCTGTGACATATCTCGAGAACAAATTAGGAGAAGTAAATGATTCTTGAGCGTGAATGAATCTGTCTCCAGCAAAGATTGCCTCATATCTATGTCCAAACTTACTTATATAAACCTTAGTGCCTGGGCTAAGAATCTTACGCAACAAGGTAAAGTCACGGGGAATGTGATTCCTGAACATTGTGTAGTTTGTGACTCACTTTGTGAGGGGCGGACGCTTCAATTTTTACAGGCAATCCGAAATCCAAGAAAGCTTAGCATTCACTGCCAACATAAACTTCTTATCTGCCGCCTTCTGAATAATATCTTTGTCTTTCCTGTCTTGGAGGAGAATGAATTCAGATCCCTTGATTTGATTCTCATTCCATGCCTCCACCTTTTGAACGAAGGCCTTAATCGCCTGGGGAGATTCACTCGCCGGCAAACGCTTGAAAATCTCTAGAAACTTCTCACGAATTTTGTCAGTGGACAAGTAAGGGCGCTTAGTCGCACCAGAGCGAATGAACTTTTCCTTCTTATTGAACTTTTCCTCAAGAGCCTTGATGTATTCGTTCGCAACCATGGCAGGGTCTGACTTCCATGCAATGGGGAGCTGTGTATTTAGACGCCTAAAATCAGAAATGATTTCAGATTCTGAATCAATAGGCTTCTCTAACACAAGAATCTGGAAATCGTCGGCGCAGAAATTTTCTTGAAAGTAGTCAGTCAAGACCTTGTGGCGATGCTGACCGTCAATAATCTTAGAGACCTTTACCCTATTACCACCAGCATCCTCTTCAACATAAGTAACAATGCGAAATCCGAAATCGAGATGCTTTATGTCATACAGAGACTCCTTAATTGTTTCAACATGCTTATGGTCGATGGTTCTATTGCCATTCCATACAGGGATGGCGACGAGCTCTCTGGCATTCATAAGTCTTACATGAGAGCCATCGTGGAGGGTGTGTAGCATTTTGGGGATTGTGTAAAAGGGTGTTGCTTCGCTTCAAATTTAAAACCATCCATTTAAGAATAACTTATAATTAAAATATATATGAAATATTCTGATAAATTTCAGTTGGTAAGAGCATCACTCATTTCATATTCTAAGCAGTGTATTTCTGAAAATTGGAATAAGATGTTTGATATGTGGTTAAGTTGTGAAGCAGATATGGAGTTTGGTCATGGATATCAAAATAAGTTTAAGGAACAATTTAGTCAATATATGAATTCGGATATTGAACATATATTATGGTTGTCTGGTAAAAATATTATTTATGCGATATGTTCATTTATGGAATTTAAGACTGATGCGAATCTTAATGATGTTCTTGATTTCACCGAAAAGTTCTTAACACGTCAGCTTGATGATTTTGATAATAATTGCGATACTATTATGATGGCAATGTATGAAGAAACCTCTGAATGTGAGAGAGAAAGTGGGCAATAATTTAACAGCATCTACACTTCATAGGTGGTCCAGGTTCTCTTCCAAAGATTCCTCTCTTGATCGCATAATGTATTTTGCTCTGACCTCGGCTCAACTGTATATTCATAACATGCTGCTCAGTGATCATATCTGCGAATGTGATTTCACGCATCTCATACGGCTTCATTGCTCTAGGATGTTCAAGAATGAGTGGAGCTTCTACTGTGCTCCAGTAAGGATCTTTGACATTAGATATAATTTTTCTCTTTTTAAATATAAATTCAGGAATCTTTTTCAAAGGGCTTCTTATACGATCTTGAGGAGGGAGGGATATATTCACTGCCATTCTTTCATAATAATTCAGATGCGGAATAATCTCGTATCTTATGATATCAAAGGGGAGATTGTCAAATAGATACATTGTTACTTGATTTTGTAGCAAGTTATTCATCATTTTTTGTTCCAAGCCGATCAAGTTCTTCTTGTCTGCGTGAAGTAATCACTCTACACTCATGACAGTAACGAGGCCATTGATAATTATGAGGACAGTCCAAATGCTGATGCCAGGCACAGAATCCATCTGCCTCTGTTGCCTTTTCACAACGCCTTGCGAGTTCTATGTAAGGGCTCGGCTCAATATACATGGCGCATTTCCCTTCGACAGGTGGACCGGCTTGACTAAAAAAGACTGTGTGTTTCTGACATCTCGTGGAACCGAGGACGGCCGTTTTATAACAGGCAGTTCTGTTCTTAGTAATATCACAGCACTTAGGCATTTCTTTAGTTATTGTCTGTATATTTTAAATCCAAGCGGGTGGCGCACGGCGAGTGTATTTAGTCAGACCACGCTCTTTCTTCGAGCCGGTGTAGAAACGAATATAAGATGCGACAGGATCTGGCATCTTATATTCATCTGGCATTGCGAGGGCGAAGGGAGTGCGATGCCCTTGAGGAAGAGGAGGGCGATTCATCTGTAACCATCGTGCGTGGGCCTTACAGGAATGGACCCTTCCTTTGCCTTTGCTATTAGAAGCGAAACGATACTCGTATTCATTGGCAATTGCGAGCGCCAGTTCAGTGAGCCACATGTAATTTGCGAGACTTGTACGAACCCAAACAGTACAAGGATGGTGGAGATGGACTGGGCGAAAGCCTGGCTCACCCTCCTTTCGCTTAGGAGCGGTTGCCATATGCTCTGGAACTTGAAGTAACTTCTGCGCAGCTGCGATCTTGATAGGGGCTCTGTGTAAAAGGAGTTCTGGATGGACGGAGATCCAATGGGCGGTGTATAGCATCTGACACGCTTCCAGAATCATCTTTACGACATGCTTGTCGCCGTGGGCTTTCGCTGCCTCCTTGGGGTCGATGCTGAGTGCGAAGATGTTCATGGGTGATTTCCCATGAAAAGGGATGCGCCTTCAATTTTTATGGTGCTTAAGTAGATGGCCCTTACCAAGAAGTACAAGTTTCCCCGCCGCTTCAGCAGGGGGCATTGTATGCGGAAGACCTGTAAAAAGATGGGTTTTACTGAGAAAGCTTCGTGTCGTCCATATAAGAATTGCTATATGAAAGGTGGGGCATATAATGCGAGCAAACCCCGTTTTATGTATCTTGGACCCAAGCGCAATAAGTCAGGAAGAACTGGTAGAGTTATAAAGAATATGGGGGATTATATAATAGGGCAATTTAATTATCCAAAAATTACCAGAAAGCTAAGAAAGAATTATCTTAATTCAATGGGGGAACCGTGTAAAAAGGCATGCGAAACTTGTGGTTGTATTCCATCCGAAACCGCAGATGAAGATATGCCAAGAAATTCAACACCTACACCCAACGCACCGCCAACGACTCCTGAGGAATTGAATTCCAATGAGGACGATTATTTTAATACACAAAGGAAGCTTGAGGAAAAACGAAAATATCTTAAAAAGAAGAATGAATATAGAGAATATAGAAGCCGCCGTTTAGTAGCTCCAGGAAGCTATTATATTACACAAAAGAATGTTCACACAGCATCATTGGTTACTTGTTCAGCCTTGGCTATGGATATTCATAACGAGGGTGTTGAACATTTTTTGACTCATATAAGTGGTGGTGAAAGTCCTTCAGAAATAGAGGAGATGATTTCAGATATTAAGTCACGGTGTTCTTCTCTAGACTGTATACATAACATCAAAATATGGGCAGGAGCTGGGCCTGAGATGGAGGCAGGACAAGAACTAAATGACCCAAACTATGTATCTATGCCTGTTGTCATGAAAGTGTTAGAAGGCTTGGATGTAGTTGATGTAAGAGATGGTAAAATATATTACAAAGGAACTGAGACTGAAATACCAGTAATAAAGACATGTTTTAGACATTATGTTGGCAGTAAAAATTGAATTTCGGCGAACGTAGTCTAAAAAGTCCCCTAGTAGAAATGGACGAGTTCAACGCAGATATTCACTGTGCGCCGGCGAGGAAGAGCGATGCGGTTCGCAAAGTTAAGGTGCAGGTCTTTGATAAGAATAAAAATGGTTGGAATGACAAGGATACTTATATTACAAAGGAGACAAGGACGGCGGCGACTATTAAGAAGTCAAGTGTTGTCTTTGATGTTGCTTCTGGGCGACTGTGTTACGGCTCAAATAACTGCAGGAGCCCGTGTTGCTCACAAGAGAGTCGCCTCAATGCTGAGCGGGCCTATTTCAAGCGAAACCATATTAACAAGGAGATTCGTGATGCGTTTACTTAGAACACTCATCACATCTAGCCTCTCCCTCACCATCATGGTCAGGAAGATGCTCATTACACCCCTCACATATCTCTTCTAGCTTAATATCAAACTGACGCAAAACCTTACGAATCTCATCTCTTTTAACATCATCCCACTCCATGAGCTTATATGCCATGTCCTGAAAGACTTTGTCTTTTTGTTTGCAATCTAGCCGCAAAGTCGCATTTGCAAGATACAGGAACATTTCATAAAGAGAGAGGTTCAGACTTGTCATTTTTTTTGGTAGATGTGTAAAAGGGTTGTGCCCTGAGCTTCAATTTTATTGCGAAAAAATGAAGTTTGCTTTTATTATTCATGTGAATTTCTTAAATGCCCAATCCCATTTTGATTTTTCACTTAAGTCACAATACTCTTACTACACCCAACGCAAATGGGCAAAGGAACACCCCCTTTGGTTATAACACAGAATCTTGGAGGTCTGAGTGTAGTCACTTTACAGGAGACACACTTTGCCTCTGTTGCCTTACCAAAGGCCGATCTCCAAATAGAATATTTTTTATGTTTAGGAATATCTTTCCTCGCATTATGAGCGGGATTTTCTTTCATTTCTTTTCTATCATATTCTTCCCACAGTTCATTACACTTAGAACATTCCCATGCTTCATCGTAAGCCTCCCAATACATTGTTGGATGCTTACATATATTACATACGAGACAATCTTCACATAAATTGTCTTTTTGATCCTTATGAAAGTTTCTTCGTTGAGGCGGGCATAGTTCACACGGTCCACATCCGCATACTTCAGGATCATTGTGACAGATGTCACAAGGCTCTAGCATGATTTTAAACGAGCGTCTAAGATAATTGTGTAAAAGGAGTTTAGATGCTGAATAGGTATGCTGTCTTATGGTATTGGGAAGCCCTTATAAATGCGAATCTTCAGTGTGGTTTGAAATTCGACAAGCTTATAACTATAAAAAAGACACAACATTGTTATGTTGGCTATTTTACAGTAAACGACCCAAATCTTTACGGACAAATTATTGTAAGATTCCGCCGTAGATCATTTAGAGCATCTGAACCAATACTGTGGAAAAGAACAGGGTCCTTATTGATGAATTATCTCGGAGAAGAAGATTCCTTAATAATCGACAATCGGAAAGAATTCGACTGGGTTTTCCAAAAAATTGAACTCAACGGTTTTCAGTAGGTGGAGTCCCCCTCCTTACTTCATACGAATGCCAACCCTCTATGATGTCGCCCACTTCTGCGGTTGGAATGGCTACACCGAAGATATGCGTAATTATCTCGGTGTAGACAAGGCTGCTTGGACAAACAAAGAATTCTTGTTTCCTTTCGGTGCCAATCTTGGGTATGGTCCTAAGAAGAAGACTCGCATACAACGCATTTGTGAAGAGATGCTCAGCGGCTATGATGGCAAGAACTACTACCATCACTGTATGATGCGCTCCTATGACCCTGTTGCTCGTATCAAGGAGCTTCTCGCAGATGGTGCTAAGCCAGACATCAAGGATGCTGATGGTTGGACTGCCCTTATGGTCTGTTGTCGTAACGGCTGGCCCGACCATGATAAGATTCTTAAGATCCTCCTTGATGCTGGCGCAGACATCGATCAGACGAGTAGCACCTACGGCTTCACACCTCTATTGTTGGCTGCAAACAATGACAATGAGATAATTGTGCGAGAACTCGTTCGCCGTGGAGCCAGTGTTAACCTTCCTAGCAAAAGCGGTGAAACGCCACTCAGCTGCGCTTCCGAAAACGGCCATCTTGAAATCGTTAAGGAATTGGTGGCAGGCGGAGCAATCGTAGATGAACAGGTGTTTGAGGCTGCTATTACAGGGGGTCATGTCGCCGTGCTAAAGTATCTTATTACCGTTGGCAGCATTCCCACGAATTCTCTAGTTACTGCGGTTCATGCGAATAAGCCGAATATCATAAAAACTTTGATCAAGGCTGGGGCTGACACAGAAGAGGGCCTTCCCCTTCATCTGGCGGTAAGGACAGGTGCGCACGATTGTCTTATTGCACTATGTGCTGGTGGGGCAAATCTGAATGTTCTTGATGAGGACAATAGCCCAGCGCTTACAACGGCAATTCAACTAGGAAATCCCAAGGCAATTAAAGTGCTTGGCGAATACAAGGCAAATCTTAACATCATGGAAGACGACATGTCGCCTCTTCATCACGCAATTGTCTTGTATTATGCTCTTGATGAAGGGAAGGATAAGAGGCGAGAGTGTATCTTGGAAATGATTAACGCAGGACCCAACTTCAAGCTTGTAAACTTCTGGGGAAATACAGCAGCAGAGGATGCCGATGCCAAAGGCATGTCAGACATTGTGACTCTTATTAAGAGGGCTGAGCTGAAGCACAGTTCTCTGAAGGCAAAGTCCAAGTCTAAGAGGTAACGTCTAGTGCTTAAGTTAAGAACTCCCAAGTATAAGCCGACAAAGTCGGCTTATTACATTGGGAAGTTCTTAACTTATCGCTCTAGCCATCAGAGTGGAGTGCCTAAATTCGGCACTCCACGGTAAAAAAATTGAAACCTGTCCACCTTTTTTGGAAAAGTCCTACCTTCGGCAAAAATGGAAGTTCGCATTCGCCAGCTCACCAATAAAAACTTGGCTGATGTGAAGGTCTTGTTTAGAAAGGCCTTCGCAGCAGAAAGTTACCCAGAAGAGGATTTGGAGATTAGTTGGATTGAGCGATCGAACCCTGATTCTTTCGGCTTCTTTATCGAGGGAAAACTTGTGGGCTTCGTCATCGCATCGTTCCATGTTCAGAATAAGTCGAGTATGTATATCGACTATCTTGCGCTAGACCCTGAGTTCCGAGGAAATGGCGTAGGGTCTGTCTTACTCAAAAAGCTGCTTGAAAAGTGTTATAAGAACAATGGCAGCATCCATTTATATCCTGAGCGGCCCGAACTTCTGAACTGGTATACTCGCCACGGATTTCGCCCCACTAACAACAACTACTACGTGTTCCATTCTTATAATACAAGAAGGCAACATGTTTACCACAAGGCACTTGGACTAGATAAACAGACAGTCTAGACGATCATATAGGTCATAAAGATCTATTTTTTGTTCTGGTTCAAGACCAAGTAAGACAGCCTCTTCTCCTAGACGAATATAACGACCAGAGATTCGTTCCTCGTGCTTCCATAAGGGAATCCAAAAATCGATAATATCTTTGGTAGAAGCCTCGGTCATATTGAAGATTTCTCGAGCCTCCTTTGTTAGCTCACGCACTACGAGTGAAGAACGAATCGCCTTGGACTTTTTTCTCAAAGCCTTCACTCTATGAATGGAATCTGTTATATCATCATACAGATTCTCTAAAGCCTTTTGTAGACGGTTTGTGTTAAAGGATTCCTCTTCTGAGCTTTCAGAACTTGACATCTATTTCACCCTAGTATAATCTTTCTAGCTGTCTCTAAATACCCTGCTAATAGGATGATGTATTTCTGCGATGAAAGTCCAAGCATCTTCACTCTTAATATCGACTATCAAGTGCGCCGGTAGTAATAGAAGATTACCCTTTCTTAACTTAATATCTATAAATTGTATCTGATTGAGCAGTGGGGTATCGTGGAGACTTAGAGAACTGAATTCTTTCGTATTCCACTTCGTTGGTAAATAGGGAACCATTTTCTGTAACATCAGAGTAACAATCGCCGTCCCTTGTGTTGGCATGAGCAAGGTCTGGAAAGCCTTTGTTTTGAACATTCCTCTTTTAAAAGGCCAAAGGGAACAATTGTAAGAATATAGAAAACTTGTGTAAGAGGGTGTTAAGTGCTTGGCCAGATGGTGTTCAAACCATATATGTAGACCGGCTTCCTTTGCTAAGACTTCTGCCGCCTGTATAGTCATGTACCGTGATTGAATGAGTTGGCCTATCGATTGGTTCCCAATGCGCATCTGTAGAACAGATTGTCTCTTGTAAAGATCTTGCTCTGTTCCCAGGCTGGGCGTATCATAGTCACTGATGACAATTGGTGACCTATCTTGGTATAGAGTCGGAAGCTCTCCTAAACGAGTGGCATCGATCTGAAGAATTTCAAACTGTTCGTTGGCTTGCTTGTAAAATAGCACAGCTATAAAAAGCAAGACACTGATGAAAACGAATATTTCTATCATTCCCTTTACATAATAGGGATTTCTTATGAATTTCCTTAGATACGCACTTACTTTACCTAGTCATACCACGAGGTCCCTTACCTTGGGATCTTTGTGAACCTTCCAAGGGATTTGGGCCTTGTGCTGCAATATATCTATCTTGTTTCGTAGTATTGTTAAAGAGCTTATTACTTCTGCTATATGCCTCATTCTGAACCTGGCTGCGGCATTCATAGTCTGCCTCACGAAGACAGGCCTTCGGAAAGGATAGTTCATCGATGAATCTGATACTAGGAAGCGCTCTCGTTGGGACGGTGGAGTTTGGTTTGAATAAGTTGCCAGATAGATTCACCTTATAGTCATTGTCATCACATGTGCCTAAGGGGCGGTCTAGGCGCTTGAGCAAGGAGTCATTATCGACCGCCTCTCTGAAACGGGACGGTGGGTAATTCACGCCGCCATTTGGCATCACTAAGTCATCACGAGGTCTAGGCGCCTCTTCAAAATCCTGTGTTGTAGTATATTCCATACAGATCTTGGTCCAGGGACGGGGTTCGAGAGGCACTGCGAGGCCCTGGGCAGGCAATGTGCGGCGAATAATCTGTTCTGGATCCCAGTGTGATCGTAAACAAACAGGAGGGAACATTCCTTGGTCTGTGCCCTTGGATGCCTGGAAGGGGTAATCGGCGGCGGCGCCAGATGAACGAGGGAGCTTCGCCTCCACTTCAGGACCCTGTGGGCCTCCCCAAGGAGGGAGTTGTCTTACATGTTCGGGTAGTCTAGCCATCTATTCAACTCTTACTTTTTTGTGCGTATAGATTCAGCCGCCCTCGCCTTAGCGGCCTGATCGCGTAGAGCTTGTTTCTGTCCTTCCAACTCTTCCTTCTCCTTTTTTGCCGCAAAATCTCCCTGTGCTTGTATCTTTGGAGCCTGGAAATCAGCTGGTAAAGGAGCCGGCAAACCTGTCTTAGGATCGGCCGGTTTGAAGGGCATCTTATCAGGAATAGCTGGCATATCGGATCGCTCCACAAGATTTACAGTCATGTCCCACTCAGAGTCGGCATTGTCTATCACAACACCCTTTGAATCTATCCACTGGAAATGTAAGTTCGTAATACGATTAATAGGTGGATTGAATTTGATAGGATTATGGATAAAGGTCGTCGCATTTCCACCGAAACTCGTTAGAAGAAGCTTACAGTAATACTGTCTGGTTGTGCCAGAGGGTTCTCTGCTTGTCTTATAATCCTCCTTTCCACCTGCGTCCATTCCATTGATATTGAACTCAGGATTGAGTCGCAGATAGATATAGTCTTGTTGGATTTTGTAAAAGGAGTCGCCAATATGAGATGTAGAATAAGTAGTATTTGCCTTGGCATATCCAAGATTCCAACCGAGGCCCCAATCGTCATCCATATTTACACGGATAGGGTCTAGGTTTTCTCTCCATAAGAATTTAGATAATATAGGATCTGTGAACCGTTGACGAGTAAGCGCACCAGGTGGTAAGATATACTGTAAGTTGGAACTAATAAAATCATTAATAGATTTCTTAACATTCGAGTTAATTGATGTAAGAGCCTCTGAATTAGATAAGAAAGTCTGATAGTATGCGTTATACTGTGTTAAGAAATCTTTAAAATTAGTGGAATTTACATTAGAACCTGCGATTCCCTGGGAGGCATTAGATCCAAAATTCTTATTTGTAAGTATAAAATTACTATTGAACTGTAGTGTTGTCTCACGATATAGTGGATTGAAGTTTGATGATGATGCTATCGCACGATTAATCTCATCCGCAAAATCAATTAAGCGAACGAAGCCAAAGTCGTAACGATTGGGAAGATAGAAACGCATCATAGTTTGAAAGGATTCTGTCGGCAAATATCCTCTTACAGCGATATAATAATACGCATTTGAATCAGCCAGCGAATTCGAATTTGATTGTAGAGGCACATTCACTAGATAGGAATTGAAATCAAAGCCATTAAATCCAACATCGCTTACTAGATAATTGCTCTCGAGACCCCATTGCCCAGTGTCTTTTAGAATATCATTTGAAAGGCTTGTAAAATTAGAATATGCGAACATCACTGTATGTGGCCATTCAGGATACTGGATTTTACTTAAATCTAAGATAGGTGTGACTCCACTTGCCAACTTTCTCATCTGAACTTTTAGAGTGGGGAAGAAGATTTGCCATGCTATGGCAAGTGATATAGGCGCATCCATAGCATCATTGCGATTTCCTAATATATAGGGTGGAGAATCAGAAAGACACCACTTTGAACCATTACCGCCAGGAATTAAAGTCTTTATTTCAATATCAAGAAACTGTCTTGAGAAATCTATATTCGTATTACTGGTTCCTGCGACAAGTGTTGCTTGATAGTTTCGTATCTTAAAAAATATACGATTATCATAATCATTATTAAGTAAAAGAGTTTCTTCAATTCCATTATTATTTGTTACACAGAAATGGGTGTAATATGAAAAATTAGCACTTAACGGTGTAAAATCAAGGTTTACTGTTGTGCCAATACGATCTTGACCATATAGATTGCTGCCAATAAATCCTGGGTCTAGCCTATTCAAAGAAAAGAGTTTCATTGTAGAAAACCCAGGGCTATTATATACAGCCATATATACATTCAAGCCAGTTGGGTCCATTTGTAACTCGGATTTTGTTACAGAAGTATATGTATAGAAAATATTCGTTGCGAGAGCTGTAGAGCCATATTGTGTCGTTCCACGCAAGATAATTGTGGGAGTTGGCGCACTAGGAATGGCAGCGGTGAAGAACCATGAATTAGACGAATTGAATACAAAGCGCTGGAGCTTATAAGAATTGTCGAATGTATATGATGGGATTATAGGCAGCTCAGTCAAAACTCCCTCAATGGGTTCGTATTTCTTGAAACGAAGCTGAGAGTAATTTTGTCCTGGTATATTCGATGCGCCCAAGAATACAAAGTGAGTAGGCGTTCCACTTACACCAATGAGAGAAGTTCTCTCTTCTGTGGGGAAAATCTGCTGTGGCGTTAGTTGTCCAAACATGGAGAATTCCCTCTTTTGTTGTGTATTTATCGTTTTATTTGTGTAAGAGATGTATCTTACTACTGTAAATACAGAACCTTGAATTAGAGCATATCCATTCTTGTAATTATATCTATTATTAGGATCATCGTTCGTGTATATATTAGCATCTATGACTGAGGCATGGATATAATCTACCGCAGAAGGAAGGCCAGTCCATCCGTTAAATGCTTCATTATCAGAAATAATATTTCGCGGGATTAGGTAATGAATATGACTATTCACCATGGCCATAGATTTTTCATATTGACTGACAGATTCGTCAATCGCCAGGTTTGGGTCTGGACCATATGGGTGATCAGGTGAAATAGGGGATGATACTACTAAATCCTGACCAGTGGGTGACTTAAGACCGTCATAGAAAACTTGGGATGTTGATACTGTGCCAGCGAATGGGTATGGGATAGGTGTTCCAACCATGTTCTGGATTTTCGTAACAGAATACTTTTTGTCTTGTAGAGACTGTCTAAGTGTTGCTATAACTGCTGGTAGATCCATGGTGGCAGGATCCCAAGTGGAAATATCTGTGAATTTAAAGGCTACTGCTGAATAATATGTTTCTACATCTGTGATAAACTGCCTCGCTGCCTGTGAAAATCCAGGCATACTTGTATTTAGCTTGGTCACGAGGCTGGGAACATTACTAAAGGTATGATATGTTCCTAAGCCAGAGTCAAAGCCAAGATTCTGGTTGTTTGTCGTGTAAATCTTGTCTTGAACTCTTAAACATATGGCGATAGCGTCTGATAAAAGAGTATCAGAAACAGGCTTGGAATTCACATCACCTGTGGCAAAAACGGCGATACAGTGGATATTAGAATTTACAGCCGATCCTGTTATAAAATTTGTCTTAATCGTAATTCTATCTACTGCCCAGGAACCATCGTCAGGTAAGAAGGTAAAGCCTGATACACCGTCTCCTAAGATAAGAGCATTCTGATTTGCCGCACTGTTATAAGTATATCCTCCAAGAACACCATTCGTAGTATTTGAATCATATACTTTAACATGATCACTTATATGATTAGGTGAATAGGTTACTTGTCCAGTATCTCTTATGTAGTGTGTGGCATAGTATTGGACAATTTTGTATTGGCGATGAGTAACTGTAGTAGGAGCGTATTGTTTATCAGCAAATTTTGTAAAAAGGAAGTTGGATGTATTGGAAGTGAAGTAGCTGTTTCTTGTTAAATCATACGGACTATTAGACTGAAAGACATAATCTGTTAATGGATCAACGCGGAATCTCGCAGATGGTAGAATTGTGGATATTGTGTCATAAGGTGTAAAAGGGATGTAGTCTGTTAAGTCATTGGATACTCCAGATAAATCATAGCCAATGGGTGTAGCATAGGTCTCTAGAACTTTATTTATAGGGTTATTGATAGGATTGTTATCAGAAGTAAAATTTCTTACAGGAAGGCGTATAAAATCAGGGTCGGCATTCTTTGCCACATGAAAATTATCTAAGAGTGTTAAGGGATCAATTAATTGGTTGCCTATGCTAATGGCGGGCACAGCGTAGCTCAGAGTATTAAAGGTGTTTCCATTAGGGAAGAAGGGTACTACTCTGAATCTCACACTTGGCGAATTAGTAGTCGACGATCTAAAAATCATATAATACAGCTGACCCGCATATGCCTTGAAGGTATATGTCTTTGATGTGGTGCCTCCCTGAATGATTATTTTTTCTTTATAATTATATACATTTTCATTGCGCCCACCCTTGAAATTTATATCGGCATTGAAGGCAGTGATATCATGATATAAGAAAGCGAAGAAATCTACAGGAAAGGGATTATCGGAATTGATGGTTATACTGAAATTATATGTATAAACATTCTGACCTTTTAATTGAGGTGTAGTTGGATAGGGTGTTACAAATCTGTAATAATATCCATTTGCCTGTGTACTATTAATCTCTTCTGTTGCCTGTCCCCAGAAATTTAATGACTGTTGATAACTTGTGCCAAAGAGGTTCCACATGTTTGCCGTACCATCTCCAGTATGCGTGTTCCATCCATACACTTGTTTATATGGTATGGCTGAGATATTGGTTTGTAAAACACTACCAGTAAGAGGTGTGACGAAAGAATAACTTACATCGAAAATCTCACCAACAGGATATTCGACCGCATTATTCTTATTCCATATAGGATATCTATACTGACTTTGCCTCGGTAGAGTCTCCACTTGTAAAGTCTGGCGCACTGGAGAGCGGAATTTGAAGATAGCATATTTTCCAGCCTCTACATTCACTAAAATATCTCCTGCCTTTCTGCGATAATCTGTATATATAATACCTTCAGGATCTATGAAGTCTCTGAAAACATTCATGTTAGATTGTAAAACAAGATAGGGGTGATTTGAAGAAGTGGGGAAAGATTGTCTGGAGTTGCCCATATTGATTTGGGCGCCGATTGTGTCATATCCCAGTTTCTTCATAAACGGCCAGTAATTAGGTGGTGCCTGTTGATAGTCATTTAGAATATCAGTTGTACGTGGTGAAGAATCGACAGATGCTGTATAAGTTAGAGAAATTCCCTTCGCATCTAGACCTGGTCTTAAATTCAAAGAATTGTTACTATTAATGAAGTAATCACGGCTATATGTTCCAAAATTCACTGCGAAGTATTTAGCGAAATTCACCTGCATATAGTCATACATACTCTGGATGATAGACAAGACTGTGATAATATCTGTAGATAAGGAATTGTATCTCTCTCGTGTATAACCTCTTGAAATAAGCTGCTGGTCAAGATAAGAATTATATTGCGCTGTGAGCATATTTGTCAAACTAGTATTCAAACTTGGTGTATTTATATTCACTCTGTTATTGGAAGGACTATAGGTACAGACATACTTGCTTATCAAAGAATAACGGAAAGTGTGATATAATCTGTAAGTATCTAGCTTAACAATATTGGCATTAATCACCTTAGTTGCTATAGGATCATCGAGGCCTGTGAAAGAGAAGATCATATATTGCCTTACTACATCTGTTGTCATATCACCGTATGTTAAATCATAAGAGCTAGTATTTTCCTCTGGGTCCAATAATACTTCCTTAATGACGGGATAATAATAGGCATTTCTGACTTGCTGAATCGTAAAGTTATACTGTAGGGCGTATCGTGCTTGGAAATAGAAGGATGTTATGATTTCTCTCGTTGGATTTGTTATATATATTTTTCTCACAGCATCGTAATAATTATCACCAGGCTCGTTGAAGTTCAAGGAATAGTCACCGTTTACAGAAAAAGCAGAAAGAAAATCGGAGAATCCATTAATGAAATCATAGAATAGTGGAGTTCTATTCAGCTGTGTGCTGATTTCATCAAGGAGCTCGGTGATATTATAAGAACCTTCACGAATTTGATTCTTTAACTTAAGAGGTTCTTTGGTAAGTGTAGGTGTAGCGGTTGAATCTGGAAGATAGATTGGACGCCCTTCTTCTTGAATCTCTATTTCAAGATTATACTTATTGGCTCTGAAGTAGTAAAATGCCGAAGTCAAATTCAGCTGGACTATACTGAAGCCTGTAATGTTTTTGTAGATTCTGGGGAGGAATAATTTACAGTTAGTGGGTTGTGTAAAAACGGTCTTATCACGGTCTCTTGATTGAAGCATAACTACAGTTGGTGTATCTGTGCCTACTGTTTTCAGAGCCTGGCCGGAAAGATCGGTCATTCCATAAGCGGAATACGACACGCGGGAATCTAGACGGTTTTCTCCGTAGGCGATTTGCTGGACTTCTGTAACGAGCGAAGGGCCGGCAGTCTGGGTTAGATCTGCTGGGGCGCTCAAGGCATTCGCAAGTGCCGCGAAATCTGGACCGTCGACATCAGGACCGGCATTGTCTGGTCTTAGGGAAGAAGAAGCGGTAGATGATCTTCTCGATGATCTCGAAGATCCAGAAGTGTATGCCTCGATCTTAGAATCTGAATATTCGGAATCTGCGTCAGATAATTCTGAATCTGACGGAAGATATGGGCGATAGTAGGTCGCCATCTATTTAGAAAGCCGGATGCCGTTTAAGTTTATACAGTCACTGAAACTTGAGTATAAGCAGTTCCTGTATTACCAGTATTGGCAGATTGAAACGGAGCACCTTCATATGAGAAAGGGGCGTCTGCAGTACAATAAGCAACAATATTAACTCTTGATGAATTTACACCTATTGTATATGTTCCTCCACCATATCCAACGACATTATTATTTACAAGTACAGTTGTTCCTAGAACAGCACCATTATTAATCCATGTGCTATTATTTGTCGAATAAAAATCAACACTAAATGTAATAGAAGTCATTACACTTCCATTGTAAGTAGCTCCAATATTACGAATTTTTGAATATGCTCTTATACCAACACCACCATCATAAGTAGTAGATCCACTCCCTATATACTCGTAATTGCCAAATGTTACACCTGGTAAGCTACTATAATATCCTCTTAACTGTGATAAACTAAAAGTATTACCTGGAGAAGATAATATTGTATATGCTGTTCCAGATGAATTATAAAATACTCTACCATTAAAAGATCCCATATCTCTTGCTACACCAAGGTTATTTCCAATATCATTTAAATTTATCTCTCCTGAGCTAAATTGATATCCTCTATTTACATTTCCAGCAGAGTCTGCGTAAGAAGTACTACTGGACATAATTCCCATTTATAACTACTACCGTGAAATCTTTAATTTAAAGATTTTCGTTACATTTCAATACGCCTTACCAGCGAATCAATAGTGCTTTGTTGGGCTTTCATGCCCTCAATTAAAAGAGCAACAATATTACCGTAAGCTACGGATTTAATTTTTTCTTCTGAATTATCGGTTATCACAACCTCAGGAAGAACTTCTTCTATCTCTTGAGCAATAACACCCACTTGTCTTAGTCCAGGGTTGTCTTTTCTTGTATAATAAATACCACGCATCTTCATAATTTTATCTAATGGTGAATCAATTGTTACTATATTTTCTTTCTTTCTTATATCTGAGTATGCGGTTACATTGCCAGTACATATGAAACCGCCTGGAGTTATAGTACATCTCAGTGCTCCATTTGTATAAAAGTATATGCGATTCTCACTATTCACAGCTCCTTCCCTACTTCTACCACCTTCAATATCAATATGAGCGCCTTCTGCAACCCCACCACCAGGCCATGTTAAACTTTGTCCTACTAATATAAGATTCGCTCCACTTACATATCTATTAACGCCACCATCAGAATTGAGTACATCAGGGCCTGCCCTTATAACCGAACATCTAGAAGTATTGTATGAACCAGTTTGATAAGCTGCATCGTCCCATTGACCTATAAACATACTGTTAGTATAAAATCTTGAAACAGTATTTCCACCAGAAGTACCTACATTAAAAGTAGCAGAAGAACCATTTCCACAAAGACCTACATTTCCAGCACAACTGATGCCACGCAAACTATGAAAACCTCCATATACAGTTGTGCTGCCATCTGGGCTTACCTTCAATGCTTCTGAAATAGTAGCAGCAGGGCAGTTCCCACCATCTACCCAAGAACTTTCTAATCCAACATCAACTTGAAAGCCACCAGCTGACAATACACGAACTCTATCAGGTCCTGCGGCAGCATAACGATCATCGCCTTTATATAAGATTAACTCTGATACTTCACCACCCCCATATATACGCTCTCCAATTATACTATTCATATAGTTCGTTTGAGCATCATCTGCGGTTCCAGCAAAGCGGATTAGATTCGATTGAGAACTGTTTCCAGTTGCACCTACATACATGGTATTACCATTCATACGAATGCTTCCAGTAACATCAAGAGCATAAGTAGGCGACTTAGTTCCTATTCCAACATTTCCATCTCTGAGAACCATTGTATATGGATATGTTACACCACCACCATTACCACTGCTAAATACAGTTCCATAGAATCCTCCAAATTTTAGAGGAAATCCATAAGTATACCCTGGCAATCTTTCGTTGTAATAGCCTATTCCATCCATTGGCGCACCATTTAGATTATCTGATTGATCTTTAATAAAGCTTATACTACCACCGTTTGTGTTTATATTTCCTTTTACAGTCAATGCGTATCTGAAATCTGGCGCTGTGTTTATATTTACAGTTCCACTTACAGCCGTCATAGTTGGGTAAAAGGGGCTCATTCTACGAATATGGTTATGTGTTGCTCCAGCCGTTGTTCCTACATAGATGTAACCATCAGTGCTTACAGTGATTCCTCTGGGATACCAGAACTGAGCTACTTCTCCTGATCCATTCACTGTGCCGCCAGTTCTTCCAGCCGCTGTATAAACCATTCCTGTGCTCGTGTCAATGAATCTTACTCTATGATTATTAGTATCTGCCACATATATATTATTATTAGCATCAAGTGCCATTCCTCCATATCCCTTTGGAGAAGATGAAACTAACCTAAATTTAGCATCTAATCTAAATCCATCAGCATATCCTCCACCAGATCCAGCATAGGTTATTACTTCATATGGGTCCATCAATGTCATTCTGCGAATACTGTTATTTGTAGAATCTAAGATATACATATAAGTCTCAGTTGAATCTAGACAAATGCTATATATAGAACCGAAACGAGCGCTTGTTCCATTTATACTGTCTGTATTTCCTGTAGTAGCTATAGATCCAGCAATGACTGTGTGTGTTGCACCATCAAATGTCACTATAGCATATTCATCAACATAATATAATAAATTGTAGTTTCTATATGATTGCTGTATAGCTGTGATATTTGTTCTTGTGAGTATAGTTGCTGCCGCTACATAAGTTCCATTCGTTTCAGGAATTGATCTTATTAAAACAGTTGCTTTATATGGAGCGGTCACTTCACATCTTATACAAAACAGAGTTCCAGTTGTAGCAAGATGCATAGCAGGAAAGTCTCCTGGGCCGCCTGCTACAGCAAAGATGCTTTCACTTACGCCATTTGTTATTCTTCTTACATTTCTCGCACCACCATCCCTCTTACAATACGCATAGATTCTTCCTTGGGAATCAGAAGTGAGTGATGTAATATCTTCATATGTAGAGGCAGTTGCTGATACAGGATCATTATAAAATCCAGCAGCCCCAGTTCCAGCATAAGTTCTAAGAACAGAACCAGGCGATTCGACATTAGAAGAACCAACAAACAAATTACCTAGAAGTTTTGTATTTCCTACTGTTGTCACTGTATTAATTGTTTCAGAACCGTATCCAACTCCTATGCCTGAGCAATTCCAAATGAAGTTATTTTTTGTCTTATACCATAAAGATCCATTTTTACTTATCCATATTGAGCTTGTCCCTAAATTATCTGTTGCGCCAAGAATGAAAGAAGTACCAGTCCAAGTGACACATTTGGCAGAATCATTATTTGTTAACACTGGACCAGCAGGACTTGCGGCTGTCCCTTGTGCAATATCATTCCATGTTAGACCATCTGATGAATATTTTACTCGACCTGTTGTGCTATTATTGTTACCAACTGCGATCCATAACCCAGCACCAGCTGAAATGAGATATGGGCACCAAGTAATTCCTTTACAATCAAGTCCAAATCCACCTGAACTTGAATTCGTCCAGTTCTTTCCATCTGTGCTCTTTAGAATTGTATTTGCCGCTGTATTTCCAGCACCAACTGCGATGAAATAACCAATACTTCCAGCAGAACCACCACACCACGCAACGGCATATCCTCCTTGATCATCTGCACCTGCCATCTTGGTGCCAAATCCTCCTGATAATGCATTATTCCAAGTAAATCCATCTGTGCTCCACTGAATTGTGGCAGCGGTTGTTAAACTAGTTCCAACAGCAACCCAGATGCCCAAATTCTCTGACCATGCGAATCCGCGTGTTGCATAGCCAAATGCTGTCTGAATCATCGCAGGCATCTTGCTCCAATTTTTACCATCGTAACTGTATTGTATAGCATCATTGTAAGAAGCTATCCACATCTTTCCATTCCATCCAAGCGCAATACCCCAGCTTTGGCCTACAGCTTCTGAAAGCGCATAATTCCAATTAATACCGTCCATACTCCACTGTGTATTTCCAGGAACATCATTCTGACCAACAGCCACCCACATATAACCGTTATACAAGACTCCACTCATACCTTGGTATCTAAAACCACCTGACACCGCAGTCTTCCATGTCAAGCCATCGTCTGTGCTGTATTGTATCATTCGTCTAGCCTCTGAATTGTCATTGCCACCAATCGCCACCAACATAGGGATTTTCTGACGAGCGATGTCTATCTTATTCGCAACAGACTCTTTCATAAAGAAATTGGAATTCGTTATTGTATTTGTTGTAATTGTAGATGAAGAAGACTTCACTATAGAGAGAGTTGCATCATAGAACTGCACGGCAGGGAATTTCAGTATTACATGTTGGTCATATTCACCAATAAATAAGTTTCCATATTTATCTACACACATGTGATAAACACGGGTTAGACCAGTGTAGAATCTGCTTACTTCTCCTGATGGAGTGATCTTACGCAAGAATGCTAATTGATCCACTATATAGAAATTTCCTAAGGGATCCATGCCAAGACTGATAGGGTTTCTAAATCTCGCCCGTGTTCCCACTGCGTCGGTATAACCAAGAGTAGAAGAGCCAGCGATTGTTGTAACGAGGCCGCCCAAGGTGATTTTACGAAGAGATGAGTTGCCTACAGCACCTTCCAATCTATCAACCATATACAGATTTCCATCTACACCACTGAGAATAGAATCGCAGTTAGAAAATCTTGCGGCATTTCCTTGACCATTTACGAAACCAGATGCTCCTGAGGCATCGCCAGCAAAGGTAGTGACAACACCTGTTGGAAGCTCAATCTTACGAATACAGTTATTGGTTGAATCAGCAACATACAGATGCCCATCTGCGCCTAAGGCTATAGCTCTAGGACGAAGCCTTGCGGCAGAGCCTGTTCCGTTAATAAAACCAGCGGTCGCCACATCACCAGCCACTAAAGTTATTACACCTGCTGGAGTAACCTTCGAAATGGCATTTCCATTCATACAATATACATTTCCTTCTGCGTCTATATCACCTGATTGGGTATTACTACTGAGCGCACTCGTAAGAGTGGTGACAACACCCTCTTGTGTAATCTTTCTAATTCTTCCTGGATTCACATTCTCAAACACATAGATTGTTCCATCAGGGCCAGCTCTTACTCCGTGAACTGATTGAAAGGTAGCCGCCAATCCTGTTCCATCAGCAGAACCAGCGGCACCTGATCCAGCAAAGACAATGGGATACATAGAAGGGATATTACCAGTTGTTACGCTTGTTGTCGCCAATGAATCATTACCATTCTTAATATTTAATGTGTTTGTTGTAATGGTCGATGCCGACATAACAGGAATACTAACAGTTGGGTCGACGAAAGGTGCCGCAGCAAACTTGTAAATCTTATTATTTCCCGAATCTGCTACATAGAGATTATTTCCTGAATCAATAGAAATTCTAAATACCTGTGTAAATGTGCCTGTGTAAAAGGTGGTTACTACGCCGGCTGGACTCACCTTTCTTATTCTACCTGTATTCAATTCTGCGACATACAAGTTGCGTAGAGAATCAAAGGCCACACTTTGAGGTGCGTTGATTTGAGCCGCTGTTCCCACTCCATCTAGAGTTGCCGCAGCGAACCCACCAACAAAGGTCGTGACCACTCCAGAAAGACTGATTCTTCTTATAGCATTAGTATTCGCCAAATACAAGAATCCATCAGCTCCATAAGTGATCTGGGCAGCGGATGAAAATGAAGCAGCTGTTCCTGTGCCATCGCCAAGACCACCTGAGCCATTACCAGCCAGCGTTGTGACCACGCCTGTGGCAATAACAATCTGTCTAACACGACCTCCAAAGTATTCTACTACATATAAGTTGCCGCCTACGATTGTAATACCTGTAGGTCCATTAAAGGTCGCCGCTGTTCCTGTTCCATTTGTTCCGCCTGCCACACCTACCTGGCCGGCAAGAGTTGTCACATTCCCTAATATATCTATCTTACGAACAGTGTGACTACCTGTATCTATAACATAGAGATTTCCATTTGCGTCCATAACAGAATCTTCAGGAAAATTGAATCTTGCTGCTGTACCATTACCATCTGCTGAACCTGATGTTCCTGCTAGTCCAGCAACAGTTGTCACATTACCTGAAGCATCTATTTTACGAATACAGTGGTTTGAATAATCACAGACATATAAGAATCCATTCGGCGCGGCATATACACCATAAGGCGCATAAAATGTAGCAGCTGTTCCAAGGCCATTCGCAGAACCAACGGCACCTGAGCCAGCGAAGACAGTAGGTGTTGTTCCAGGAACTTGTATGTTTTCTAAGTTGGAGGGATTCGTTGTCGCCAATGTTATACCGTTTTGAATTGTTAAAGCGGCAGTTGTAATCGTAGAGGCTGACATCGTAGGAATACTCACGGTTGGGTCAAGATAAGGAACTCCAGAAATCTTGTAAATCTTGTTATTTCCATATTCAACAGTATAGAGATTTCCATTCGAATCGATTGAGATTCTATAGAGCAATCCAGGCAGTTTTAGGAAAGTTGTAGTAAGGCCTGCAGGGGTAATCTTTCTTAATGTGTTACTTGAAGTATCTGATATAAAGATGTTCCCCAAGACATCAAGTGCTAAGCCATAAGGGCGATTGAATTGTGCCGCTGTTCCTAGACCATCGAGGTACCCAGGAGTAGAAGATCCAGCCAAGGTCGTTGTAAAGCCTGTAAGACTTACCTTTCTTACTGCATTTATAGTAGCAACATATAAGAATCCATCAGGGGCATATACGATTTGAGTAGGATAAAAGAATTTCGCTGCTGTTCCTGGCCCGTCAATTAAGCCACGTTCTCCTAAACGAGATCCAGCCAGCGTAGTGACAACTCCTGTAGCAATAACGATCCTTCTAATACAACTTGATGTAAAATCCGTTACATATAGGCTGCCGCCTGCGATTGTAATACCTGTTGGCTCATGAAAGGTTGCGGCTATTCCTGTTCCATCCGCATTACCTATAACACCTGACCCAGCAAAAGTTGTCACATTTCCTGAGGCATCTACCTTACGAACTCTGTTATTTGTTGAATCTGTTACATAAAGATTTCCACTTGTGTCCATAACACAATCTCCTGGTCTGTTAAATTGCGCAACTGTGCCAGCACCATTTGCGAAGCCGGCAGTTGATCCAGCAAGAGTAGTTACGTTTCCTAACGCATCTATCTTTCTGATTTTATGACCGATCATATCAGCGACATAGACGAATCCATCTGGTGCCGCATATATGCCATGAGGATTTGTAAAGCTCGCAGCTGCGCCGAGACCATCTGTAGAACCTGCGGCGCCTGAACCGGCAAACAGAGTAACTGTTGTGCCAGGGACTTGTATGGAAGGATTCGTAGAAAGTCTTTGAACATTAGGAAGCTTGTATAAATAGCCAGCCTCAGCATCTGTGTAAAAGAGGTTTCCAGCGAGATCGAACTTTACATCTATGATTCTTTTACCTACTACACCATTCACAAGAGTCGTTACAAAACCTGTAGGACTTATCTTTCTTATTTTATAATTACCTGAATCAGCCACATAAATATTACCTTGTATATCACATGTGACGCCATTGATTATATTAAATCCTGCTGCTAATCCTTGACCGTCTGAATTTCCTAGAAGATTTGTAAGAAGATTTGAAGAATTCTCAACTGTTTTTTGCGCATTAAGAGCTGTAATATTTACCTGTGACAAGATTGAATTAAAAACACAGAAATTTCTGAGAGATCCGTTAAATCCTCTGAATCCATCACCAGCTCTGCCTAGCAGTAAATACGAGGCATTTATGAAGCTGCCTGTTCCTGTCACGGTTGATTGTAAGACACCATCCTTATATGCCTTACCTTCACCAGTGATTGTATTAACTGTTAAGACAACATGTGTCCATGTTTGAGGTGCCACTGTAAATTGTGGCGCCACTATACCACCTGTAAATCTTAGATTGAATTTTTGTATTGTGCCATTACTAGACAAATCTGGATTAATACCATATTCTGAACCTGTGGCAGTGCTTGATAATGACCAAGGATTGTAATAACCAGTATCATTCGCATAGAATTCGTATGCTATTGTGAAGGTTGCTCCTCCCGTGAAAGGAATACTTATATAATTGCCCCAGGGTGAAGCGGCGTTATTAAAGTAAGCACCACCCTTTCCAAGAATAAATTGAACAGTTCCATCTGGATTTGATCGAGTAGTAGATGAGTTAGTCTGTCCAGATCTAATGTATGTTACTGTACCATTTGTCGTAGCTCCCTGCGAGAAAGCACCGATATCTATCGCATTTGTTTGAAGAGGCAGAATAGTTTGTGCCCTTGAAGTATTTCCTGCCAAGGTCGTCACAACGCCGGCTGGAGTAATCTTGCGCACTGAAGAAGCATCTCCAACATACATATTACCCTCTAAGTCAATAGCTAAACCACGAGGCGCAAAGAAACTTGCTCCTGTTCCTGTTCCATCCACCTGATCCTGTGCCCCTGAACCTGCGAATACAGTGGCAACGCTAGAACCAGCAGCGATCCTCTTTATTCTAAGTCCAGTAAAGCGTTCAGTGAAATATATATTACCACTTACATCTATACAGATTCCGCCAATCGTATCTGTATTTGTATATACAGTTGATACAGCGCCGCCAGGTGTAACCCTTCTTATTCTTAGATTATCTGTAACATAGAGTGACCCATCTAATCCAAGAGTTGCTACGTAAGGAGCATTAAAACTGGCAGCAGACCCTTGACCATCTGTATATCCTTGTGTCGAAGAGCCTGCGAGGAGTGTAACGACACCATTGGGAGTGATCTTACAGATAGAGGGTTTTGGCGCACCATTCTGTGAAGAGTTATTTAGAACATAGATTGTTCCATCTTGGCCTACAAGACAGCCATAGGGCCAGTCAAGAATAGCATTGCTTCCAACGCCAGGTGTGAATGGTCCTGAAGCACCTGAACCAACAAAGATAGCCGGCGTGCTCGATAGACTTCCAGCGATAGTCGTAGCTCCAAACAGTGTTGTATCCTTGATTAACGCTGTTGTTCCTCCAAGAGTTGTATTATATAGCTGTGAGGGCAAGGTGACGAAGGCCACATTTCCAGAAGAATTTATACCAGCCGGCGTAAAATTCACAGGGTTGCCATTCGATTTAAGAGTTCCTGTAAAATTAACATCTCCATATACATCCAAGGCCGAGGCTGGATTATTATTATTGATACCTACACGCCCAGATGTTTCAGAATATAAGTTATTTATTGCGAGGCCATTGGACAATGACAGAATTGTATTTGTATTACTTGAATTACCTAGAAGCTGGGGCTGCTTAGAAAAGAAATTCGTATTCGCAACCTTGAAGTCAGGAACTGTGTTAGAGGAGAATGCGAGTGAGTTCATGATTAATGCTGTATCATACACTGGGGATGGTGTCTGCTCAGTCCATGTTACGCCGTCAGTTGACACATAATTAGTTGCTGCCGCAGTAGACTTGGAAGTGCCTAGGATAAACTGGGAGCCGGTCCAGATCAAGGCTGTTCCGTATGAAATGGATTGCGCTGAGGCTGACCATGTTATTCCATCATCTGAATAGAAGATATTTGTGCCAGGCCCAAATACAATCTGAACAGCCACGAACCGCTTTCCAGACCAGACAATGACATTTGTGGGATTTAGTCCATAAGTTCCCTTACAGTTAAACCAGGTAATTCCGTTAAATGAATACTTAAGTGTACACGCCGTATCAACGCCGCCAGCCACAAAGACAACGCCGTTCCATACAACAGTGCTGCCTTTTGAAGCAGAAGAAGCTGTAAAAGAATTTATGGCAGCGGTCCAGATAATGCCATCGTATGAATACTTTATTGTTACAGTAGGATTTTGTATAGTGCCTGAAGTAGAATCTGAACCTACTGCCACCCATAGAGTTCCGTTCCAGGCAGCGTAATTTGCCCCTGACTTGAATGCGAATGAACCGGCTGTGCTAGAAGATGCCGTGAAGCTAGTCATATTGTCGCTTTTAAGAATTGACTTACTCTCGGCTATTCCTGCTCCTACGCTTGTGTCAGTACCACAGACCAAGTAGTATAATCCATTATATACAATGGCATTCACTGAAGAATTTGGGAAAGAGCCAGCTGGGGTTATTAGAGACCATGCCGCAGAATCAGGAGATGAATATAAGAGTGCTGAACTTGCTGCCTTTCCTCCCATAAACCATGATGTGCCTGTGTAATAGGCGGTGTTTAGGGCGATAGGGTTGCCTGTTAACGCTGTATTATTAATAGTCATATTTGTAGGTGTAGTTCCAGTGTATAATCTGGATCCTGTTACTGGACTGGTTTGACCGAGAATAAGAATTCGATTTGGCACTGTTGTGTTAGCAACACTCATCGATGTTCCAGCGTTGACTGTAGAGACGGTTAAATTGATGATCGTAACTGCGCCAGTTGTTGGTGGTGGCTGGTATGGAGCGCCGTCCTGGTAGATGAACTTGGCGTTAATTATACCATTCACATCGATGGGGTAAGAAGGTGAATTACAATTGACGCCCATTGATCTGGTAGAATCCTGGACAACCAAGGTGCTCTGACCGACACGCAGAGAATCGCCTATGGTGACGAACCCTGTTGTGCTTATAGAATCTGTGGCTAATAAGCCATTATTCGCCAGTGTTTGAACGGCACTGTATTTGAATGCTACACCAGTAACAAAATCGTCTGTTGATGATGATGAAGCAGGAGTCCAAGAGACACCATCTACACTTCTTGCGAGTTTACTGCCACCCCAGAAGAATGCAACGAAATTAGTTCCATCCCATATTACATCACTAATGTAAGTTGATGGTGAGAAGGGGTTTGAACCAGTTGTCCATGTTACTCCATCAGAGCTAGAGCATACAGTTACACCACCTACCGCAACAAATCTCTTACCATCTGACGCAATACCTCTTACTGTATCATTTGCGTAAGTAAGTTGTGTTACTGTATTACCTCCACTATATGAAACAAGCTTATATGTGCCAGCACCGCCTATGAGCCAGAAAGAACCTGTCCAGAAGATCTTATTAATTGAGCTAAAAGCTGTTGGGACTTCTATAATTGTTTGCGCAGTAGGGTCATACTTATATAGCACGGATGGGTTCGCAGTCGATGAAATCAAGTAATAATATCCATTAAAATCTGCTGAGCTACATACATTTAGTGTTGATGTGGGAAGAGTTATATTAGTCCATGTAATTCCATCTGGTGATCTAGCAACTCCATTTCCAAACGCAATAAATTGTGTTCCAGTCCATATTATTTGTCTTACTGAAGTCAAAGAACTCCCTGTAGCACGAGTCCATGTTAATCCATCATATGAATATACAATTGGAAATCCACTGGAAGAAGAACCTGCGGCAAGAATTACTTTACCGTTAGTTTTAATTACATTCAATCCAGTCACAATATTCTGTGATCCATTTACATAGGTCGTTCCATAGTTACTTGTAACAACTATTGTCCCTGGGGGATGTCCTGCAACTATGAATCTTCTAAAGCTCCCAACTGTGAGATTTGAATCGGCGACATAAGAAATCTCTGAGGTCGCAGTATTGTATTTTAGATAAGAGGTCGCAGCTGTCTCGCGGATAGGATTTACGAAAAGGCCCGTTGTCGCCGCATTCAGAGCTGTGCCTGATGCGTTTAGAATAATAGAATTATCTACCTGTGTTACTCCAGCCGATGCTCCAATCGCAATAGAATTCTGGCCTTGATTCATAGATCCAGCATTACATCCAATAGCAATGGCATTTATTCTCTGCGATTCATTTCCTGCTGATTGTCCTATTGCGACGGCGCCATCGCCTTGAGAAACTTGTGCTGCGAAAAAACCAAGAGCGACTGAACCATCACCTTGAGAACTTCTTCCTGCTCTATGTCCAATAGCTAAACTATACAAACCTTGATCATTACTTCCAGCTTGCATTCCAATAGCAACAGCAGAATAACCTTGAATATTACTACCAGCTTGGTTTCCAATAGCAACCGCAGATTCACTTTGACCGCTATTACCTGCTCTTACTCCAATAGCCACTGCGTTCAATCCTTGACTTATCCCTGCTAAATTACCAAAGGCCACAGCATCTCCTACAGTTTTTATGTTTCCAGTTACTGTTAAACCACCAGGAAGAGTGGTTGCGCCTATTACATTTAGTGTATTAGACAGAGTTGTCGCTGAACCAACATCTAGTGTATTCGATAGAGTAGCAGCTTGCCCCACTCTTAGTGTATTCGACAAGGTTGTCGCTGAACCAACAGCGAGTGTATTTGAAAGAGTTGTAGCTGAAGCAACGCCGAGTGTATTTGACATGGTTGTCGCTGATCCAACGGCAAGTGTGTTAGAGAGTGTTGTCGCCTGCCCAACTCTTAGAGTGTTAGACAGCGTTGTCACTGAGCCAACATCGAGTGTGTTAGACATCGTAGCGGCCTGCCCAACTCTTAGAGTGTTAGACAGTGTAGTGACTGAGCCGACATCGAGTGTGTTCGAGAGAGTCGTAGCCTGCCCAACTCTTAGAGTGTTAGAAAGTGTAGTGACTGAACCGACATCGAGTGTGTTAGAAAGGGTAGCAGCCTGGCCAACTCTTAGAGTATTAGACAGAGTAGTCACTGAGCCAACATTGAGAGTATTCGAGAGAGTAGCCGCCTGTCCCACATTCAATATATTTGATAGAGTGGCAGCTCCTCCAGCCTGGAAGATTCCATCTGTTACTGTATTACCGCCTATCGTAAGATTTCTGTAGAAATTCACATTATCACCTGCCGCAAGTGAAGCCATGGTTGAAATTGGGGCACCTGAGAAAATTGCCCCAGATGTGGAGAAAAGTCCACGGTGAAGTGTAGAACTACTCACATTCAAGGTAAAATCTGTCTGTTGAACTATATTTAGAGTACTTACTTGGAGGCTACGAGTCGCAATACTACTGGCCGTGAGAAGTGCGCCTACATCCGCATTACACGCCGCAGCTACTGTAGAGAACACTGAAAGATGGCCTTGGATCTGCATAGAGCTGTAAAAGGCCGCAGGACCGAAGGTCGATTGGAAGTTATAGTTTATGATAGATGAAACCTTAAGAGATGACATGTAAGTGTCATTGGAGATTAAGTTCAAGCCCTGTTGCCCAGATTCATTTGTTATAGTAACGCCTCCTTTAACAGTCAAAGTTCTCAAAATATTTGTGTTATTATTAATTGATGTAACTCCTGTTATGACAGCGGTTTGAGTAACAAGAAGAGTCTTCATTCTGACCGCTTCGGCTAGAACTACATCATTGCCCACAAAGAGCCCCCCATCGACAATGGTTGAGGCGCCTGATTGTATGTTACTTAGCGCAAAGATACTGCTTCCAACATAGACATTACCTGTAGTAGATAAATTTCTTCTTACATTTATGAACTGCGCATCAATCGTGGAACCAACTACGAGCTCCCTGGTAGTGCTTACCCTGCCTCCAATATCCATAGAACCGAATGTAGAGAAAAGGCCATGATGAAGCGTGGAGCTGCTGACATTCAAGACGAATCCATCGGTTCTCACTACACCAAGAGTGCTTACTCTAAGAGTATCTGTATTCAGTGCTCTGACTCTTAATAAATTACCCACATCTAGATTACAATCTACTGCGATTGAACTGAATACTGAAAGACCACCCTTGATTTCCATCGAGCTGAAGAAGACGGCCGATCCAACTGTGGAAAGACTGCTTCCAACAACTAAGTTGCTCTGAACTCTGAGATTATGACCTATTGCCACACTAGAAAGCGTAGAAACGAACCCAAATATCGTCATATTACCTACGGTAGATAGCGTGCTTTGTATAACGACATTTGACTGAAAGTAACCTGTACCTGTAACGGCCAAGTCCTTCATAGTTGATATACCACCACCAACATCCATATTCGAGAGTGTGCTCACGGGCCCCATCAAGAAAGTTGAACCCATGATTCTTAGACCAAGACCCGCCGTGATACTTGAATATGTAGAAATATTATTATTAACGAATAAGTCTTGAGTTACAGATAAATTTTTCAAATCAAGAAGACGATCATTGAAGAAAATATCTCCGTAAACAGCTAAGGCTCCACCAACTGAAAGACTGGATGCGATATATACATTTGACAGAGTGCTCACAGCCGCTCTAACATAAAGTGAACTATTCAAGACTGTGTCGCCATATGTGTAAAAGGTGCTCATTACGGAAAGCGCACCGCCCACTGTAAGATTTGACTGTGTTGAGATCTGTCCCGTAAAAAAGGCAGACTTCATAACGGACAAGGCTCCTCCAACATTCGCATTTGACAAGGTTGAAAGATGGCCATTTGTAAGTATATTATCCTTAACGCTCAAACTGCTGTAAAACATCGCCTCTCTTCCAACACCAAGGCTATATAGTGTTGAAAGACTAGACTGGAAGGTGACATTCTGAAGAACCTTGAGCTCGCCTTGGACGAAGGTTGAGCCACCTACCGCAAGATTGCCTGTTGTGCTGATCGAGCTACCAACAAAGAGGGGTCCCATGGTTGAAATGGTGGAGGCTGAGCGAAGAACACCATAGATTTCAATATTCTGCGTGCTGATGTAAGGGACCGTGAGTGTTGAAGTGACATTCGCAAATATGCTGCTTACCGTGCTACCAGCGTATAGGGTGCCACCTACAAGCATATCTTCAAGAGTGCGAAGGCTACACACATAGAAGCCGGCGTGCGCAATCGTCGATTGGCCAACCGAAAGATTCGCACGAATGAATACATTATCCGTAGAAATTGTTGAGATAAGCGCTGTTGATATAATGGCATTGTCTAGATAAGATTGCTTGGCTGTTAGATTTTGTGTTGTAATATTCAACATATTTGCATCCTGAGAAGCTTCAGGGAATGCGAAAGTATTTATTATAGCCCATACTGATGTTGTTCTGGGAGTAACCGTAATAGTTCCAAATGGCTGTGTAATACTTATACTTGTCTGAGTAGTTCCCAGGAAACTGATGCCTGCGGCAACTGTTATAACAATTCGGTTTGTATGAGAAGCAAAACCTGCTATATCTCGGATAGTAATAAGAGCTCCTGGAGCATTGATGGAAGGGAGTATTACTACATGATCCGTCGTGACGCCTGGGATCAAAGTTGTATCCACCTGAACCAGGGTGGTCGTCGCAGTCACGTAAATAGGGGTGGCCATTCTGTTCTGTGTGGGAGGATTTATCGAAGGATAAATCTTCGCATTAATAGAATGCAAAATGATACATCACAATTTATAGTAAATATAGTTCCCCTTCAAAATGTTCAAGCAAGTGTATCAGGAGTAGATAGAGTTTCTGCTCTTGCGAACGATGTTGCGGCAATTAAGAGGCTAGTCCATACTGATACGAATAAGATATTTACGAATGCCTTAGCTTCTTACACAACCGGTGGAACCATCAGTGTAACAAGTCCTATTAATTTATCTAATGTTGGCCTTACAAGCAATGGCACAAATGTCTTAGGGGCTGCTACTGGAAGTCTTAGCAATCTCAGTTCTGTTCTAACCATGTATACTACGAACAATCCACTGAGCACAGTTATGAAGGTGGCAACTGCCTCTATAAGCAGCGCCATGACATTGTCAGAGGGCGGTAGTCTGGTGGTGAGCGGTTCGGGAACCTTTGGCGGAATATGCTACGCCACACAATTTGTCACACTTTCTGACATGATCGCTAAAACAGGTGTTAGAGAGTGGCGTTCCCCTGTTTTACCAGATTTACAGAAGATTCGGCCCTATATTTTCAAGTATGATGGATCTTCTTTTGATGAAATTGGTCTAATGGCCCAGGAAGTAGGTGCTATTTGGCCGCAGCTTATAAAGGAAGGTGTAAAAGGGAGCTATGTGAATTATGACGGCATGGTGGCCATGCTGGTCAAGGCAGTACATGAGCTTGGTGCTCGTGTATCAACATTGGAATCAAGGTGACTCTGACGCAAAGGCTTAGGGACTCGCATTCTTATATGCATGAGAAGCATTCAATGTTGCTGTAGTTCCCCATTTCCATGCCAAATATCCCTCGACCATTGCGCGTTGTGTTTCTGTGAGATTTGAATTATAGAGTAAGATTTCTCCATAGGTACCAGTGTAAGCATCTCCAAAATTTGCAGCAGTTTGTAAATAATTTGCTATAGAATAATTACTAAATGTTCGTGTGTTTCCTGCACCAATTCCAGAAAATCTGCCGTCAATTGGATTTCCATTAATTGTTAGTTCTCCTAAATTACACCCTGCTGCCGTTGCTGTTACTCTATGTGTCATTATGAATGCGGAATTATATGCTGGGTATGCTTTTGTCACCATAACATTCGTTCCAGTTCCAGTAGGATTTGTATTTCCTCCTAAGATATTATTTGAATATATAGCCATCTCTGAGCGAGTATTGTTACGAATTAAGAGGCCTCCTCCAGGCGTTGAAGCATTCTCTAAACCAACAAGAAATACACGAGGGTATGCTATTCCAGATGTCATATTCACAGAAGTAAGCACAGTAACAAGTGTATATCCAGAATTTCCATATATGGCGGAGAAATTGCCTCTCATAAAGTTTGATGTTGCTGAAGAATTTGAAAATGCTACGGCATTTAGAGAATTTAATGTTGTTTTCTGGGGATTTACAGGAGATGTTGAATTTGTATGATTATTTAATCCAGATTTATCTCTCCATTGTGTAACATTGTTTCCAGAAATAACAGCAGAGTTTGTCTGGTCATTTCCATCTAGCCATAATATATTTCCAGAAACCCATAGCGGGATATGGTAAAAAACCGTTCCAGAACTAGTTGCTGCTGTAGAAGATCCTCCACCACTTACTGCCGTGACTGTAGCATAATAATATGTTCCATTTGCGCCAGACCTTAGAGCAGTTGAAGATGTCTGACTTGTACCTCCCACGCCAGTAAAAGTCTGCCATACTGTTCCACCACTCGTGGAATTTGCCGCATTCGATAAAAAATTCACAGTGTAGCTCGTCGCTCCAGCGGAAGCCGTCCAGCTCACAGAAATTGTTGTCTGTCCTGCGGCGAAAGAGCCCATTGTCACGCTCGTTGGAGCGGCAGGGGTTTGAGGTATAGCCACAGCCGAAGATGTAACTATAGCACCCAACCTTCCAGAATTAACAGGTGTCACTGTGGCATAACAAAAGCTGGATGTAGGTGTTCCTGAAAAGTTCTGAGAAGTCGCAGTTACATTTGAGAAAACTTGTAACAAGGCGCCTCCTGAAGTTCCACTCGCTGCTAAGCCGTAGAATTCTACGAGATAAGATGTTGTATTCAAGCCGCCGGTCCAAGAGAAGGCCAAAGTAGGGCTTGAAAATGTAAGGGAAAGAGCTGTAGGAGGATTCGGCACAGCAAGATCAGATAATGTTTGCTCATATAATATATTCACTTGGGCACCTGTAAGAACTGTGTTAAAATACATGAAATTCTGTATGTAGCCTTCATATGCACGACCAGTATCTCCTGATCTTCCAATTACGAATAAGTTTGGAGATAAAGAGAATGGGGCTGAACCAGTTGCGGAAGAAGCATTTGAACCATTCATATAGACGGTTTCAACAAAGGTATTCTGATTGATTGTAACTGCTATAAAATTCCATGTATTTGGCCCAAGAAATGTAGCAACGGGGGCCATCGTCCATTGGTTTGGAAGAGCAGTGTATAGATTTAGTGTAGTAGAATTAACAACATCAAATTGTAAAGATGGATTAAATGCCGCTGTTGTAAAACCGGCCATTGTGTAATATGTTGCCGCTTGAGTATTGAACCAGAAGGCAATAGTCATGCCAAAAAGATTAGACATTGGTAATGAAAGAAAATTAGTTAGGGAATTATTGAAATAAGCCGCGTTTTTGCCTAAGACATTTGAATAAGTTACTGTTCCATTTGTAGTGACGGTTTGAGGGTAAATACCAATATCCGTAGCATTACCTTTTAATGGAAGATATGACGCGGCATTCGATAAAATATTAGTGATTCCTGTGTAAGAGGGAACAAATGTCAGTAAGGAAGGTTCTACAGTATAGTAAGGATGTGTTGTTGGTAAAGATGCTTGGAGATTCCATTTTGAAGCTAAGTAACCTTCTACCACTTGTCTTTGCTGAGTTGATAAAAGGGTGTTAAAAATAATAACTTCGTAAATATTTCCATTATACCAGTTTGCACCTGGCGCATTACAATAAGCACCAACTCTTATTCCTGTTTCAGCCACAAGCCCACTCGAACCCGCGCCTGAAGCTGTTTGAGTAGCATTTGAATATAGAACTGTAGCACTCGCATTAAAAGAATAGCCAAAAATATTAATAGACGTTGTGGGGAATATAGGTTGTGTAAGATTTCCTGTATCGGAAATATAAATTAAACCATTATTGTATGCGAATATTTCTCTTGTTGAAGGCCCACCATGTAAAATATCTTGAATCGTCGTATTTACATTCTGTTTCATAACAATGAATCCAGTTTCAATAGTATGTAATCCAGCATAGCTCATTGTATAAGATTGATTCGTGCCATTAAAAGATATTCCTCCACCGCTTACAAAGGTTGGATTTCCTGTTCCAGTTCCATTTATCGCATTCGGCGATTTATCAAACCAGGTGGCAATTGCCGCGGCATTAGCTGGAGTTGTTCCATTATTCAAAGGATCCGCTCCATCTAGCCAAAGAGTTAGACCCACAATCTGATTTGGCTGAAATAAGAAAGTATTTATATTTGGTATTGCCGAGTAGTAGAGATGTGTCGTAGGCAGAGAGGCGTTCAAGCCCCATTTCCAAGCCAAGTATCCTTCTACAAACTCTCTCTGTTCAGTGGATAATGGAAAATTGAAGACCATCACTTCATAGAAGAGACCATTAAAGCCTGTATTAGTATCAGCATTACCTCCTAAGCATAGTAATGACATATTATCTATTGGTGTCCAAGTCGCACCTCCTGACGCAAGTGTAAATGTTATAGCAGTTCCATTTGTATATCCTGTAATCTTTGAAGTAGCAGTAGTAGCCTGTGATATATTTAAATTTAATAATGAGGTATTTGTGTTATAGGTGTTATATGAAGATGTATAAGTGCTTGCACCATTCGCTCCAACACCAAGAGTCGTGTCAAAATAGTAGAAGGGGCTCGTACTACCAGCTCCTGGAGAATTTCTTGTTATTAATGCATTATATGATACAGCGCTCGTATTTTTATACACCACAAAACAATCCATTTCTGGTAAGAAGGTTCCAGGCGCAATTTGTGTAGTATAGAAGGTTCCAATCGTTGTTCCAGAATTACCTGCGATAGTAATACCTGGGAGATTATTCTGAGATCCTGTTGTATAGGTTGGAGCACCTCTCGCTTCCATAGTATTCGAATTTCCAGATTTATCTATCCAATTGCTCATAACTACTCCATTGGCTGGTCTAATTCCTGTTCCAAAAGGGTCTGCTGCGTCATACCACGCCTGAAGACCTGGTAAATAACTTGCCTGATACTGAACTGTTGTTAGAGCTTGTAATGAATCATAGGCTGGCGTGAAGTATTTGAAGGGGTGATTCGCTGGCAGAGAACCTTGTAAACCCCATTTCCACGCCAAGTAACCTTCTATACTTTGTTGTCTTGCAGTTGGCAATACACTGTTAAAATACAAGATTTCATGAACTACACCTGTCAATTTTGCTTGTCCATCTCCATATGTTCCTATGTAGGCAGCTTGATTGCCTGGAGTGATTCCACGACTCGCAGTGGCATTACTTGTCTGTAAGGTTCCATTTCCAATTTCCTCAAAAAATATAGAAGTAGAACTTGATGCAGTACCAGTGAATGTATAATAAAAAATAACTAATTGATTAGTGTATATAGGTAAATTTGGAAGCTGATTTGTCTCAGAAACACCTATAGTGTTAATCAAAACTGTAGAACTTGTATATCCATTAATTCTAAGTGTTATACCTTGATAAATAGGACCTAACTGAAAAAAGTTATCCCAGGCACCAGCGGTTGTAATATTTACTACATAGGCTACAGATCCTGTATATGTTAGAGGCATCTGTGTAAAAGAGAAAAAGTTTGTTGTTCCATTAAAGGTCAGTCCAGTGCTCGTTGCATTGTAGGTCGCACTTCCTGTGAATGACCTGCCATTCGTGCTTTTATCAGCCCATGTAGTAATATTAGTGCCATTCGCTGGCGCCACTCCTGTTCCAAGAGGATCTCTTCCATCTAGCCAAAGATTTAATCCAGGGAACTGGGTAGGAGAAAAGCTGGTGGGCAATGATGACTGAGTAGGAGGATAATAATAATAACGATGAGAAGTTGGAAGGTATGACTGTAGTCCCCATTTCCATGCCAAGTAACCCTCTAACACCTGTCTCTGTCTTGTTGTCAAAACATACTGATAATAGAGAATTTCGCAAATATAACTGTTTGTTTTATTTCCATCGTCCTCAATACCTACATATTGACTAGCAGATCCTGCGGTCCATGTAAGAGTTTCTGTATTTGTGAAAGAGGTAGTTCCTGCTGTATTGGTCTGTTGCATGAACATGGAAGTGCCTCCAGCCATTGTACATGAATACATGGTAGGACTGTTCATTAAGATTGTAGAACCTAGAGAATTTTGATTATTTGTGTGCCAGGTCATTAGTGTCTGTGTTCCATTGTTTCTTAATTGAATATCATTGTCATGACCTGCCCCAGCAGAATAATGCCCCCAGAAAGTAGAATAAGCAGCTAATCCAGATCTTGGCATACAGACCATTAACATCGTAACATTCGATGACTTCTCAAAGGCTGCTGTATAAAGTCCTGACGCATTAGTGAAATCAATCGTGGGAAGTGCATTTACAGCGTTCTGAGTATAGGTTGGAACAGCGTAAGAGCTGTACTGAATCAGATTACGCCCATTTCCAGATTTATCTGTCCAGACTGGGATACTTGTGCCTGTAGGTGGCTGTTGTCCTGTGCCATAGGGATCTGATGCGTCATACCAAGATGCTAGCCCAGGAACTTGTAGCGGATTAAACTGATTTGTCAGAGAAGAGGAATTTGGTGGATAGCTAGAATATGGATGTGCCACTGGAAGGTTTGAGTTTAATCCCCATTTCCACGCTAAGAATCCTTCCATGGCCTGTCTTTGTGGATTTGTTAGAACTGTGTTAAAGATGATGACTTCGTAGATAGTTCCACTGAAATATGTTGAAGTACCATAACCACCGATATGTGTTACACCTTGACCTGTGAATGATGCAATGCTAGAAATACTAGAATCTAGATTTCCATTTAATAGGGTTGATGAAGTTCCACCTGCCCTATATGTATAATTATATAAAGTTGTAGTATTAGCAGATATATTGGAAGAACCTACTAATAAATTAGTAGTATTAAATAACTGTAATGTCATAGTAGTGTTATATGATGTTAGACAGCGAGAACCCAATACTGCACTACAGCCAATTGTAACTCTTGTAGAATTAGATGGAATTGTAGAACTGAAAATAACAAAGGCTGTTTCTTGCGTAGGCGCTGCTGAGTATGTGGTTGTATAATGGTGAGAAGAACCGTTAAATAAGATTCCACCGCCACTCACATAGGTTGGATTTGCAACCCCTGTTCCATTAAAGCCTTGGCCAGATTTATCAGACCATGTGGCGACAGTGGCTCCTGCTGAAGGCGCTGTTCCTGTGCCAAGCGGATCTCTTCCATCTAACCACATCTGTATTCCAGGAATTGATGTTGGCGAGAAGGTATTAACCAGTGATGACAGGACGGGAGCAGAGCTATAAAAAGGATGTGCCCCTGGCAACTGCGAATTGAGACCCCATTTCCAGGCCAAAAACCCTTCCATGACCTGTCTCTGATTCGTAGATAAAACTGTGTTAAAGATGATTATTTCATATATGGTTCCATTCATATAGTAAGGTGAAAGGGCAAAGCCAATATTTGTAGTTCCTGAACCGCTATACGCAGGCACTCCTGTTGTCACCGTATCTGTATTTCCATTGTAATATGTTGCTATAGTTCCTCCGCTGTACGTGTAGTCCCATAATATGGTCGTGCCTATAGAAACATTATTTGTTCCATATCCATAGCCTCCAATACCATATACACTGATTTGCATACGGTTATTGTTTAAGAATTGCGTGCGTGATGAAGTTACACCTGTATTACCAATAGTTACGAGCTGACTCGTGACACTATTAAACTTCGCAATAACAAATGCTGTTTCTTGCGTAGGCGCGGCAGTATATGTAGTTGTATAATACTGTGAAGAACCATTAAATGATATACCACCACCACTCACATAGGTTGGATTGCTCACACCTGTTCCATTATAGCCATTTCCAGATTTATCAGACCAAGTGGCGACAGTAGCTCCTGAACTCGGCGCAGTTCCTGTAGCCAGAGGATCTGCTCCATCTAGCCACATCTGTATACCAGGAATTTGAGTTGGCTGGAAAGCAGGGATTACTGTTCCTTGAATTTGTTTAGCCCCTATTGTAGCAACGAGAGTGGCCATTCTATCTGACGCCGTGAAATGTAAATGTATGATGTTTTCGCATTAATTAAGAATACTAATTCTTAATTAATAGGTTTATTATTCCTTATACACGAGTAACATGGATATTTACCATATAAGGATTCTGATTAACAGAAAATGAAAGTTTGAGTCCGTTTACCTTCTGTTGATACACATTTACCCAATCTTGTAGAGATAGATTCAAACAGAATGGAATATAGTCCCAGATATTCTTAGGATTTCCATCACTACAATTATAGAGATTCACAGTCATAGGTGGTGTATTAACCGGAAATGAATATGCTAAGAAAGAGTCGGGATATCCTTGTGCGGCCCATTTATAGAGATTCGACTTAAACTGATTAAAATCCAGAGAATTAAGTTTTGTCTTATTTTGTGACTCTATCTCAATAAGAGTATTATGAGAATTTATAATATCATCAAGATTTACTTCAAAAGCAGCAAGGCTTGAAAGACCCTGCATAGTAGAAATGCCTTGAATAGTGGAAGTGCCTTCCATGGTTGAGAGTTCTTGAATAGTTTGAATTGATTGAAGTGTAGAAAGATTCTGAGCACCTGAAATATCTATTGTATAATAGGTTGGGCTTCCAGAAAGATCATAAGTCATAACACTTGAAATGCTGATAAGATTTGGTATACTCATAATAAAATACATCTGTGAATGAAAATCAAAAGGAACACCTCCTGTATTAACTGTGTTAATAGATGATAATGACTCGTAATTGATTTGTTGGATACTTGAAATCTCCATCTACTTGTGTATTGAATCTTTTTGATTAAAATAGCGCATATGTGGTTGTTGTGGCGACTACGATAGTGGCACTCTGAGCGTTGCCTAAACTGATTGGACTTGCTATGCCACTGACACCGGTGAGTGTAAGAGATAGAGTTCCACCAGTGTTATTTCTGAAAGACACATATTTTCCTATATTGGAAGAAGCCTGGGATGCTGAGAAAGCCAATGTATATGTTCCTGTTACTGTAATATTATAGAACACGCCAAAGTTCGTTGGTGTGATAGTGGTAGTTCCACCTGAGGTAATGGGACTGTATAATATGGCACCCTGAATGGGACCATTCACATCTAGAGCGTAGCCTGTGGCAGGAGTTAAGTTACTGATGCCTATACCTGTGGCAGTGATCGATAATGTATTCGCATTGCCCGTTCCTGCTGTAGATGATGCGCCGGCATTTGTTCCAGTATTTATCCAGAAATCAAGCGCATTTGTATTTACTGCCCCTGCGTTATTATGTCTTGATACAAGAAAATGTCTATATCCTCCTCCACCAAACTGAAAGGCAATCAAGTTTGAATTAAATCCAGACTGACTAGAACCACCAAGAATATCTAATTGAGTACCTGTTGTAGGTGTTGTAAAGATTCCAAGATTATTCGTTCCTTGATTCACGGTTAAAGTTCCACCAACAACTACATTGCTTCTTGTTGTAATAATGTTTGTAGTAGGTTCTATTCTCATACCGCCAGTATCACCCGCAGAAAAACACAGTCCAGCACTTCCTTCAGACCGAATTACAGAATCTCCAGCTATTGCCTGAGGAGCATAGTTTGACGAAGTAACAACACCTCCAACAATGGTTAGCTGATTGGCATTTGAGCTATTGGCGATACTCAAAATCGCAGCACCTGCCGTTGTAATATTCGCTTGACCAGCGACGCTGAGACCTCCTCCAATAAAGACAGATCCAGTATTAGATTGTGATCCAGTGACGAGAAGGGCATTAGAACTATTATAAACTGCCCCAATACCAACATTGCCACTTATATAAACAGGCACGGCGCCACTTCCAAACCATCCTGTTACATATAAGGGTGCCACAGAACCACCTGATTCAGCTAATGCTGATTGAATATAAGATACTCCTCCTGCTGTTGTAAGGCGCAAAAATCCACCTGTTACATTACCAGCAATAATAGCAGTAACTACACCTAAACTTCCTGTGTTAGAGGTTGTCGTAAATGTAGCTTGACCTGTTACGCCCAGTGTTCCACCAATAAATGTATTACCAGTATTCGACTGTGTTCCATTAACAAGAAGAGCATTCGATGTGTTAGATGCCGAGTTAATACCCACATTTCCAGCGCTATTTACACCTGTGATAGAGCCTGGGCCATAAGAAATCTCGCTCGTCGTTGTGTTATATGTTAAAGGGTATGTTCCAGCATTACTGCGAACTGGCGCTACAAAGAAACCTTGTAAAGAAGTATTATCTAAGATTGTTCCACTTGCGTTTATAACAATAGAATTAGATGCTTGATTCGTTTGGCCAGCAAATGTTCCAATGGCAATAGCGTTTAATCCCTGCTGAGAATTACCTGCGTTATATCCAATCGCTACTGTATTCGTAGATTGTCTTGTCTGTCCTGCTCCAAAACCAATCGCCACGGCGTTTGAATGCTGATTCGTATTACCTGCGTTGAAGCCAATGGCTACTGAATTTGTAGATTGACTTGTCGTTCCTGCGTTATTACCTATAGCAACTGTATTCGCAGCTTGATTTACCATACCAGCAAGAGCTCCAATAGCAACCGCCTGAGCTCCCTGACTATCTCTTCCAGTCTCACGGCCTATGGCAACTGCTCTCGTTCCTTGCCCAGTCTGCCCACCTTGATATCCTATGGCAATCGCAGATTCTCCCTGTGTTCCAGAAGAAGCTGCTATATGACCTAGCGCAATAGCGCCTAAGAGCTGGGTCGCACCAGAACTCTGTCCTATTGCCACGCTACTTGCCTGTTGATTCGCACCAGCAGATTTACCTATAGCAATAGCACCTGAAACCTGCGTCGCACCAGCTAAATTACCCAATGCCACAGAATCTGATACTCCAGTTCTGATATTACCTGTAAGAGTAGTAGCTCCAGTTACACTCAGATCTCCAGCTACTTTTACTATATCCTGCATGTCAATGTATAGCGTATTATTGATTCCAATTGAAGATTGATATGCGTTGATTTGATTTGTGCTCATTATATAGTTAGGCTGGCCGTGTGAATAAATATTTAGATTAGAAGATGCCATGTTTGGTGTTAAAAAGTTAGTATACGCTATGCCTGTAATTGTAGATATATTATTCGTTCTGCTTGTCCATACTACACCATCAGGACTTGTCTGAAGAATACCGCCAGATCCTCCTGCGATCCACAGAGTGCCATTCCAGGCAATCGAATTACCAGATGTTACAAAATTATTTGTGCGTGTAGTCCATGTTATACCATCAGGACTCGTCTGAAGTGTCACTGTGCCTTGGCCGACGGCCACGAACAGAAGTCCATTCCAGGCGACGGCATTCACTGAGGTGGTAAAGGCATGTGTCTGAGCAGTCCAAGTAGTAGAATTCAAACTAGTCTGGATAATGGCCGCCGCAGCGTTTGAACCGACTGCCACCCATACCTGACCGTTCCAAGTAACGCCAAAGCAAGCGCCTGTAATATTATTCGTCTGCGAAACCCATGTGGTGGCGTTTGAACTTGTCTGAAGAGTCTGTGTTCCTTGTCCGCCTACGACCCATAGAAATCCGTTCCAGGCTACACATCTGCCTGCGACCGTAAAAGCGCTCGTCTGTGTGGTCCATGTTGTGCCATTTGAACTTGTCTGGATGAAGGGAGCCACAGGGCCGTTCGCTGCGCCTACCGCAACCCATGTCTGACCGTTCCAGCCTATGCCATTGACTGCTCCTAATGTTCCAAAGCCGTTAGTAATATTAGACCAAGCAATACCGTCATAACTTATTTGCATTGTCTGTGTTCCTTGCCCTCCAGCCAAGAAATAAGTATCATTCCATCCTATACAGTTTACGGAAGTCGTGAAGGCATTTGTGTTAGAGGTCCATGATGTGCCGTTTGAACTGGATTGGATAATACCAATGGTTCCTCCTGCGTTCGAGCCTACCGCCACCCAGTTTGACAGAGCAAGCATATTCGTGGTAAGGCCTAGAGTAGTTGTGCGTCCATTCACATCAAGTGCGCTCTGTGGGTTTCCTGTATTAATACCTACCAAGTTTTGCTGATTGACAAACAAGGTGTTATTGAGAGCTATACTGGAAGTAAGACCCATGATTTGATTTGCGTTAGACAGATAGTTGGGGGAGCCATATGCGTATATATTTAGAGTGCTCATGGCGATGTTAGGAAGATTGGGAATCATATAAGCGAAGCCAAGACAGGATCCTGTCGTTGAGCCGAAGGTATTTCCTCTCGCAGTCCATGTAATACCATCAAAGCTTGTAATGATAGTCTGACCACCGCTGCCGCCAGCGAGCCATTGATTACCAGCCCAAGTGATTGTATTTACATTAGTTATACTCATGCTGCGCGGCGTCCAGTTAATGCCGTCTGGACTGGTTAGAATATTGGCATAGTTTGAGCCACCAGCCGCCCATAAAACTCCATTCCACGCAATACATGTTCCTACTGTAAACGGATTTGCTCTCGCTATCCATATAATACCATCGGTACTTGTGGCTATAGTTGCTCGACCTGAGCCAACAGCTACATATATATCTCCATTCCATGCGACTGAGTTCACGGTTGTAGCAAAGGGATGGGTTGGGCGAGTAGTCCATGTAAATCCATCAGGACTTGTTTGTATAAAGCCTGTAAATAGAGTTGTTGTTGTAGAATACTGTGTTCCTACTGCGACCCATTGAACACCAGACCATACTATTCCGTATATTATACCATTTGTGGTAAAACCGTTACCTCTGGATGTCCAGGTGATTCCATCAGGACTGGTTGAGATCATTCCACCTGTACCACCTGTGACCCAGATAGATCCGTTCCAGGCAATACAGTTAGCATATTGTGTGCTGGAATAATTGCCAGTTCTCGTTGTCCAAGAGAAGCCATCAAAACTTGTTTGTATGTTGGCACCACCCTCAGAAGATAATGCGATGAGCATAGTTCCATTCCAACCAATAGCATTTGTTCTACCCAAGGCAAAATTCGTTACACGAGTAAACCAAGTGACCGCATCCGCACTCGTTTGAACTGTAACAGATCCTGCCGCATTTGAACCAACGGCCACATATAAATTAGGTGTGCCATATACATTATTTCTGAATCCAGTAAAATTCGCATACCCATTCACATCAAGTGTAAACTGCGGCTTGGCCAAATTTATACCTACACGACTTGTCTGATCGACCGTGAGTGTGTTATTAAGAGTCATGGCCGAGACAAATGATACGATTTGATTAGTACATGTTAAAAAGGTGGGCTGACCTTGTGAGAAGACATGTAAGTTGCTCATGGCGATTGTAGGAATATTAAATGTCGCAAAACATACTGAATAACCAGATGTAAATGCTGTTCCACGACCTATCCATGAAACGCCGTCAATACTTGTCTGTATTATACTGCCGCCGACGCCATTGGTGACCCAGAGAGAACCATTCCATGCTATGCTATAAATCGCTGTGCTTGTAGTATTTGAAACGACAGTCCATGTAAATCCATCAGGACTTGAGAGTAAGGTATTTGTGCCCTGGCCTCCTACCAACCATGTTGATCCGTTCCATGCCACTGAATAGGCGGCAGTAGTAAAAGTACATGGGCGATTTGTCCAGTTAATTCCATCAGGGCTTGTCTGGATATAGCAAGCGCCAGCACCTGATGATATACCAACCGCAACCCAGAGAGATCCATTCCATGCGATTCCCTGCCCTGAGATGCTGAAACCACTCACTCTACCTGTCCAATTAATGCCGTCAGTACTTGTCTGAATAGTACAAAGATTTCCTGCTATGAAGGGGCCTGTTGCGAAGTTGAGAATTCCTAGGCCAACGGCCACCCATAAAGAGCCGTTCCAAGCAACTCCATTAACCTGTGTAAGAGGGGCATTAGTGCGAGCTGTCCAGTTACTGCCATCTGTGCTTGTTTGAATGGCAGTTCCACCTGATATTCCAACAATCTGAGCTGTATTCTGCGCACCTCCTATTACCCAAAGAGGACCATTCGTGGCCACGCAATAAAGGGGGCCTAGAGAAAGATTCTGCGCCGTTTGATTTGTCCAGATATATCCATTCGAGCTTGTTTGTATAATAGGAGAACTTCCAGTGGCAGATGCTACACCAACGGCCACGAAGTAAGATCCATTCCAAGCTACACCATAGGTAATTCCTGTTATATTATTTGGTCTGGTGAACCAATTGACACCATCAAAACTTGTCTGGATTGTCACACCTGAAGAATTTGAACCACCTGCTAGCCAAATGCCTGGTGTAGGAGTTGTGCCTATTCTTTGTTGATGAGAAAATAGCTGTCCATTCACATCGAGCGTCGCCTGTGGATTTCCTGTATTAATTCCTACACGATTTGTTTTATCAACATAGAGAGTATTATTTATGGCAATAGAGCTTGTGAGCGCTGCGTATTGATTTACTGAAGATAAGAAATTAGGCTGACCATAATTATAGATGGAAAGATTTCCTATATTAGCTGTTGGACTCGTGTTAAAGGAATAACCCAGGGCATAGGTTACGGAAAGATTTGTTCCTCTGTTTGTCCAAGTTACACCATCAGGACTGCTCTGGCCTGATGTGCCAGACTGGCCTCCAGCGAACCATAGAGAACCATTCCACGCTAAGGAAAAGGTTGTGCCTGTGATATTATTTATACATGTGGTCCATGTAATTCCATCAGTACTTCTCTGTAAGGTGACTGTGCCGGTGCCGCCTGCGAGTAATAAGTTGCCATTCCATGCGAGAGATCTCACTGATCCTGTGAAACCGACCTGTCTAGGAAACCAAGTGATACCATCTGTGCTTGTTTGTAAAAGAGGGCCTCCTGATGCGCTTTCTCCTCCAGCAACCCATAGAGAACCAGTCCAGACTACGGTATAAGCTGCCGTGGTAAATCCATTAGGACGTATTACCCAGAATAGACCATCGGTACTTGTTAAAATAGTTGTAATTGTTGAACCCTGTGTCGTAACTCCTACTGCAACAAAGATAGAACCGTTCCAACTTATGTCATAACATATTGAAAGAAACGCATTCTGGCCTGTCCAAGTTATTCCATCGGGACTTGATAAAATAGTGGGGGCTCCTGTGGCGCCAATACCTCCTACAAGCCAGATACTGCCGTTCCAAACTACGGTGCGACCTGTAGTCAAAGAATTTGGTCTGGCTGTCCAAGTAATACCGTCTGGACTTGTGGCGATTGTTGCGCCAGTTGTTCCAACGGCCACCCATAAACTTCCATTATAGGCAACACTGAATACAAAACCTGTTATAGGACAAGTGCGAAGAGTCCAGTTAATTGAATCTGTGCTCGTATAAATTGTGGAAGATCCAGGCTGTCCTCCAGCAACCCATAGGCCGGCAGGTTGTATCAAGTTCATCGTCGTTTGACCTCTCACATCAAGGGTGGTCGCAGCCAAGCCTGAAGCAGGGCCAAGAAGTAAAGAGGAAATCGTAGCAGAACTTATATTCGTAGCTGGCATGTTCGTTCCATCCAAGGTATGCCAGGTTGTTCTACCGCCGGCAATAAGAGTCATACTGTCAAAGCCATTTCTGAGAAGCATAGTTGAAAGGCCATTCTCAAATAAGTCAACACCAGTAGTCTGAACTGTGATACTAGAGTTCAATGCTGTGCCGTAGGTGTCTTTTATTCTCAACAAGCGTCCTTGAATCGTGCTTGCTGGTGGAAGAATAACAAAACCAGACTTATTTCTTGTGTCTATCATAGACACTTCTGTCACTGTGCTAAAGAAGCTTGATGACATCTACCCTATAGTATAAAAATTAAGAAACTAATATTTCTAGATTTTTATGTAATCTTTCTCATACGAGAAGCCTCAGTAATATATATAACACCATTTCTATCAACACAGGCAGCCGTCATGCCGTTAAAGGCGGCAGCTGCTCCAAAGCCATCATTGTATCCTACATTATTGCTTCCAACAAAGGTGGCAAAGGTTTGAGTAGAAATATCTGCTCTGAATATATTCGAGGTGGTTGTCATGTATAAGATACTTGAATTTGTTGGATCTGCCGCCATTCCATTTGTATTTGTAAGAGTAGTAAAGGTGCTCAGATATCCAGTATTTAAGTTCAACATTCTTACACGATTATTATCCACATCTTTTACATATAAGTTATTATTAAAATCTATAGTAATATTTACAGGATTCGCAAGTGAACCGCCTACGCCTGTTCCATCGGCACATCCTTGTGAAAATCCTGCGATACTGGATACATTACTTTGTGTAATATCTATGGAACGAATACGACAGTTGCCGTAATCTGTTACAAAGAGTGTTGTTCCAGAAGGATTTAGAAGTATGCCACGAGGTTCATTGAATGTCGCAGATGCGCCTATAGCATCGTTAGAACCAGCTGATGCCCCACCTGCGATCGTTGTAACATTGCTCGTTGATAAAACTAGTCTTCTTATACGATTAGTCTCAGTAATCCACAGATTTCCATTTGTATTATCTATGAACATTCCCTTGGGCGCATTGAATCCCGCAGAAAGTCCTGTACCATCAACCCATGTTGATGTGCCAGTTCCTGCGACCGTCGTGACAACACCTGTGGCGAGGACCAACCTACGAATCTTGGCACCGCCTTGATCTGAGATATACAGGTTCGTATTTGTATTGTCTATTACACATCCATATGGACTGTTAAAGGTTGCTGGAGTTGCGCTATAATAGCCATTAAAATAACCTGGTACTGCTCTGGTTCCGCCTATTGTTGTTGTAACAGCGCCAGGCAATGATACACGGCGTATAAGATTGCTATTATCTGTCACATACAGGAAGTTATTATCTGAACACATACCACCACCCAATGCGCCAAAGGAAGCACCTGTCCCTGTTCCATCTGTCGCTGCGTTAGTCGCATTACCAGCAAAGGTCGTGACTACACCTGTTGACAAGACAATCTTACGAATCAAGAAGGCCCCTCCTCTATTTCCAGTGTAGGCATTGCCTAGACCATCGAGAGCCACACTTTGAGAGTAATGGAAGGCGGCATTGGCACCAGTTCCATCTGTATTCGCATATGTTCCATTTCCTGCGATGGTAGCAACATTACTTGTTGATATAACGATAGAGCGGAACTTTGAGCCATTCACATCCATTACATATAGATTGGTATCAGTTGCGTCTATCGCAATGCCTTGGGGATTCAAGAAAGTAGCCGCTGCGCCTATACCATCTGTAGATGTTCCAGTTCCACTGCCAGCGAAGGTTGCCACATTGCTCGTGGCCAAGGTGATAATTCTTATTCTGTTATTAGAGAAATCTGATACATAGAGTCTAGACGAAGTTGAATCAGTAACAAGTCCCTGAGGATAGTTAAATGTAGCGGCAGTTCCTATTCCATTTGAAAAGGCCGTTGCTCCATTACCAGCAAGAGTTGTTACATTTCCATCTGGGGTAATCTTGCGAATACGATTATTTCCTGTATCTGAAACATACAAAATTCCAGCAGAATCCATCCAAATTCCCATTGGATTATTAAACTGAGATGTATATGTGTTTCCATCTAAGAAGCCAACTGTTCCTGAACCACAGTAAGTCTCAGTAAGACCTGTCGCCAAAGTCAATCTTCTTATAACATTGTTTCCAGAATCTGCTATGAATAAGAATGCCTTTGTTGGGTCAAGACAAGTGCTCTGAGGATTAGAAAATCTCGTTCCACCCCACGATCCATCTGTCGAAGTTGCCGCTCCATTGCCGCCTATTGTGACTGTCTGCCCATTTGTCACATTTACTCTACGAACTCTGTTATTTCCTTGATCACAGAAATATAGTTCTGAGCCTGCTAATGCCATTTGAGGAATGGCTGATGAAGTGCGAACAGAAGTATATATTCCATCATTTACACCTGATGCATTACTGCCGATAAGAGTGCTTACGAAGCCAGATGATGATACTGTGCGAATACGGAACTGTTCTCCAATATAAGAATTATCTGAGGCATCTACCGCAATACCTTGGGTATTTAGGAACGAGGCATAGATATTAGAACCATCTGTGCTCGCATTGGATCCACTTCCTGCGATTGTAGATACATTAAATGTTGTAAGATTAAATCTGCGAATGCGAGATGATCCACCCCCACCATCTGCTATGAATGAGTTGCCCGTCGAATCTAGCGCAATTCCACTTGGATTTATGAATCTTGCCCCCATGAATCCGTTTATTACTGCCCCACCGCGGCCATTACCAGCCACTGTAAGAATACGACCATCTGGTGTGATTTTACGAACAACATTGCCATTACCTTCTCCATAATAAACATTATTATTGGAATCACAGGCTATTCCACGAGGGTAATTCACTGATGCCGCCAAAGCCCAGCCGTCACCTGTAACCGTACCCCCACCAGCCTTTAGTGTTGTGGTTACAGTGCTCAAATTCATAGCCCAGATTCTTGTAGAATTTGCATCTGCTATGAATATGGTACTCTGAGTTGTGTCAAGTGCTATACCAGTCATATTCCCCATTCCAGTCGTTGTAAGTGTGCTTACTCTTCCATTAGATAAAATCATGCGTAATGTATTAAACTCCAATGCGAAGACTGTGTTATTTGAATCAACGCAAGGAGTTCCAGGGAAGTTATTAGAGAACTGTGCTCCAGAACCAGAGACATTATCTAAATAACTTGGGCCACCTCCAGCAAGAGACGATACGGACATTGTTGACATGTTCATAAAACGGATACGATGCTGATCTGCAATATACATCGTGCTCGCATTTGAGTCAAATGTAATAGCGCCAAAGGTTGCGAACGCGGCATTACTACCAATACCATCTATAATAGCAGAACCTCCAGTTCCAGCACAGGTGCTTACATATGTAGTTGCTAATTGAAGCTTCTTGATTCTATAGCCATTATTCTCAACAAAATATAAGTTAGACATAGTATCAAAGCGCATAGCACCAGGTCTATTAATAGTAGCAAGAATACCAATTCCATCTCCGTTTCCTGCTCCGCCAGTGCCACAGACTGTGCTTACATAGGTTGTATTCAAATTAATTACACGAATTTTATTATTTACAGTATCTGAGACATATAGATTTGAGTTCGTAGAATCTATGGCAATACCTTCTGGAGAGTTGAAAGTAGCTCCATTCACATGTCCATCCATGTCAAAGCCTACAGTAGTTCCAATCAAGGTTGTTACTTCAGTCGTTGCTATATTAAGGCGACGAATACGACCACCATCGTATTCTGCGATGAATAAATTCGCACCAGCAGGATCTACACACAGACCCCATGGTCTTCTGAATGCTGCATTAATACCTATAGCATCTACTGTATTCGAACCGTTACCAGCTATTGTTGATACATATGTCGTGGCAAGAGTAATTCTTCTGATTAAATAACTTGATATTTCAGAAACCCATAGATTTCCAAGAGTATCTATAGCAATTCCAGCAGGATTGAAAAAGTTTGCCGATGTTCCAACCCCATCAAGGGCAGAATTAGTTCCTGACCCTGCTATGGTTGATACAGTATTTGTTGCCAAATTCACTCTGCGAACTCTATTACCAGGATTACCCTCTGTAAAGTATAAATTCGCATTTGCGGAATCAATACATACGCTATTTGGTGAATTTAGAGAAGGTCCATTAGTTCCAAAACCATCTCTATAACCAGCGCTCGCATTTGATCCTGAAAAAGTTGCCACATTAGAATCAGAAAGTCTTATACGACGAATACAATGAGAAGAATTATCTCCTACATATAAATTCGTACCTGTAGAATCAATCGTTATACCAAAAGGTCCATTAAAGGAAGCAGAAGCTCCTACACCATCTACTGAAGATGCTGTTGCTGAGCCAGCAATTGTCGTGACAACACCACTTGATACTACTATTCTACGAATACGATTATTACTAGCATCTGTTATAAATACATTTCCACCATTGAAACATATTTGGCGAGGCGCAGAAAAAGATGCGCCCAAGCCTGTTCCATCAGCAAAAGCGGCTGTTCCAGAACCAGCTAGAGTAGTAACATTGCTGGTGGCAATAACGATTTGCCGAATTCTATTATTTGCTAGGTCGCATACATATAGATTTGTATTTGTATTATCAATACAGATACCAGTGGGTGCATAAAAGGTTGCCAAGGTTCCAACTGCATCATTTGAACCAGGGGATCCAGAACCTGCTAATCTAATAACTTGTCCTGTTGCTAAGACAACTCTGCGAACCCAGTGGTTGTTAAACTCAGTAATATAGGCATTTGTTCCTGTAGAATCGATACAGATTCCTGATGGATATGTAAGAAGTGCTCCAGCACCTATTCCATCAGAACTACCATTAGTAGTTGGAGAACCTACGAGAGAAACAACAGATCCAGCGGGGGTGATCTTACGCACACGGTGAAAATTTCTATCACAATAATACAAGTTTCCTGCCGAATCAATGGTCATAGCGTCTGGAGTTGTAACACTGGCAGTATTTGTGCTTATACCGTCTATGGCATTACCTACTCCATTTCCAGCATAGGTTGTAACTGTGCTTGTGGCTATATTCAGTCGACGAATACGATTGTTACCACTGTCTCCAATATATATATTCGCATTTGCTGAATCAATTACCATGCCAGTTGGGAAATTATATCTTGTACCTCCCCCTATGCCATCTATAGATCCTTGAATTCCATTTCCAACAACCGTTGTTACAGTGCTAGTGGCGATATTATATCTGCGAATACGATGGTTCGTCGAGTCTGCGATATAGATATTTGTATATGTAGAATCCATTATAGAGTAATTAGGCACAACAGTAGCTGTTGCGCCAGGACCATCTGCGAATCCATTATTTGATCCAATTACCGTAGTTCCAATACCATTTGATGTTATATAGCGAAGTCGCCAGCCATAGTAATCTGAGGCATATACATTACCAGCAGCATCTGGGATTGCATTAAATATACCGTTAAATCCTATATTAGATAAGAATCCATTTGATCCTGAGGCAGCGTTACTTGCTGATCCAGCCATACTGTAAAGAGTTGAGGCAGCGAAATTATATCTGCGAAGAACTCTCTGAGACGGTGTAATATACAAGTTCGCACCTGCTTGATCTATATTGACACCAAAGGGACCACTGAGAATACCCTTTCTGCCAATTCCATCGGCTGACCCTAGAACACCACCAGCAATAGTTGATATATACATAGTTGAAAGATTGATTCTTCTAACAGCATGGTGTCCAGTATCTACTACATATAGATTTGCTCCTAGTGAATCTATTGTTATTCCTGTAGGATTGGAAAATCTTGCGTTGCTGCCAAATCCATCGATTAAACCAAATGCCGTGTTTCCAAAACCAGCGATGGTGCTGACAAATCCTGATGGAGTGAGTTTACGAACTAAATTAGATCCCTGATCTGTAAAATAGATATTACCTTCGCCATCAGCAACTGAGTAATAAGGATTCAATAATCTGGCGGTGCTAGTATATCCATCTGTAAACCCAGAAAGTGCGTATGATCCAACAAAGGTTGTGGCTGAGCTAGTTGCTAAAGCCACTTTTCTTACTAGACGATTTCCACTATCTATCGTGGTAAGTGTAGAATAAGTGGGGTCGAATGTTAAACCTCTCAATGTATTAAATCCTGCCGATAAACCGGCCCCATCTCTAGTTCCATTAAATCCATTTCCAGCATATGTTGTTACAAAGCCAACTGCCGATGAGATTGCCGCTGAACCAGGAATGGCGTTCGTTAAAGGGGCAACTGTTGCGCCGGCAATGATACTGCTATTATAATAAAGGAGGGAGGAAGATGTAAAAAGAGAATTCGCAGATATTCCTGAATAATCACTTAGGATAATTGTCGATGTTGTGATAAATGGACCACCTGCAAAAGCGCTTGTATATATTTGTCCTAGACCTTCTATTGTTGATATCATCGACTGTGTGCTGACATATGTTCTTCCTAGACCCTGTGTGGTAGATCTTACATAGGCTTGATTAACTATAATTGTTGACACATATATCTGTCCTATTCCCTGTATGGTTGATGTAATATAATCTGAATCTGTTATAACTGTTGAAATATACCCTAGAGATCCAAGACCCTCTAGACTGGAGATTAGGGAGATCGTACTCACATATGTTTCTCCTAGACCCTCAGTAGTTGATACTAAAGATCCTGGCACAACGGTGAGTGTGCTAATGTATCTTTGTCCTAGCCCCTGAACTGTAGAGGTTAGTGAAACAGTGCTTATGTATCTTTGACCTAGACCCTGCGTTGTTGATACTAAAGATGCTGGAACAACCGTGAGTGTACTTATAAAGATTTCTCCTAGACCTTCTATTGTAGAGAATAATGAGGCTGTGCTCACATATGTTTGACCTAGACCTTGTGTCGTTGATATGAGTGATATACTACTTACATATCTTTGTCCTAAGCCCTGTACAGTTGATGTTAGTGAAACAGTGCTTATGTATCTTTGACCTAGACCCTGAACAGTTGATGTTAGAGAGGCTGGGACAACCGTCAGTGTGCTCACGAAGATTTCTCCTAGACCTTCAACCGTTGATATTAAACTGGGGGTGCTCACATAACTTTGTCCTAGCCCCTGTGTGGTTGATGCTAAGGATTCTGGCACAACAGTGAGTGTACTAATATATCTCTGACCTAAGCCTTCAATTGTTGATGTAAGAGTTGGCGTGCTTAAATATCCTATTGATCCTAGTGTGTTGATGCTAGATGTTAGACTTGAGCCATAACTTTCTCCTGTTACTGTTGATGTGAGAGTTGCCGCCAATGTACTAATATAACCTAGCCCATAGACAGTCGATGTGACATAGGCCGTGGTTGTAGTGAAGAATTCTGTAGAACCAAGGCCAACAACTGTAGAGACTAGCGCAGAAGTGCTTACATATCTTGAGGTTCCCAATCCTGCCACGGTCGATCTGATGGAATCAGAATTCATGGAAGATGTATATCCCAATGAGCCAAGCCCCTCTAATGATGACTTGAGCGAAGTGCTACTTATATAAGTTTGCCCTAAACCACTTACTGTTGATGTGATTCTCTGCGCAAGTGTAGCCGTGCTCACAAATTTCTGGCCTAATCCATCTATACTTGACTGTACTGTAGCACTACTGGTATAGTATAAACCTAGTCCGTCTATGGTTGATATGAGTCTCTCATCCAAAGTTGTTGAGCTAATATATGTTTCTCCTAAACCATCGATAGATGACTGGAGCGCAGAAGTGCTTATATAATATGAGCCGAGCCCATTTATACTTGATGCTAATGCCTGTCTGAGTCCCGTTGAGCTAATATAGAATTTTCCTAATCCTTGTATCGTCGATGTTAGTGTCTGTGTCAAAGAGGTTGTGCTGATGTATGAGAGTTCTCCTAAGCCATCAATCGTTGACTGGAGTGAGAGGTCACTTGCCTCTAAGGTTGATGCGAGGGCAGCTGTCAAGGCTGTTGTGCTTACATATATCTGACCTAGACCGTCTAGGGTTGACTTAAGAGTTATACTACTGACATAAAACTTTCCAAGCCCTCCCACGGTTGAGCGGAGCGCCTGTGCCATGGCAGTTGTGCTGACATATCCTGCGACACCGAGGCCCGCAACTGTGGAACGAAGAGATAAACTGCTCACATATCCCTGTGTTCCTAGCGCCTGCAAGCTTGAATTTAGATTTTCGGCATAAGAAAGACCTTCTATTGTTGATGTTAAACTGGCTGTAAGTGTAGTGACGAAGCCGCCTCCGTAAATCGTTGACGTTACACTTCCATTTGCTGTGCTGAAGAATGCCGCACCGCTCATTGATGCGACAGTTGATACAAGACTTGCTGTGCTGACATATGCGAGTGATCCAAGACCAGCGATACTTGAGCCAATGTAGTTAGAATCCGTTCCTATTGATGAGATATAACCTAGAGAACCAAGGCCTTGTGTGGTTGATGTGATATAGGCAGAATTTGTTCCTATAGTTGAGATATATCCTAGAGAACCAAGGCCCTCTAAGGATGATGTCATTGACTGTGTGCTTACATACGTTCTTCCTAGACCCTGTATTGTTGATCTTACATAGGCTTGATTCACTATAATTGTTGAGACATATCCTGCTGTGCCAAGGCCTTCGATAGATGAGATCATTGACTGAGTGCTCACGTAATTTTCCGTGCCAAGACCTTGTATCGTAGAGAATAATGAGGCTGTGCTCACATATGTTTGACCTAGACCTTGTGTCGTTGATCTTAGTGAGAGACTGCTTACATATCCTACAGACCCTAGACCCTTTGTTGTTGATGCGATTGCCGTATCAATAGAAGAGAGAAATCCTATAGATCCTAAGCCTTGGATGCTAGAATGTAGCCCACTTGTGCTGACATATCCGTCGCTTCCTAGACCATTCAAATACGCGGCAAGCGTTGTTGTGCTTACATAGCCCACAGTTCCCAACCCGTGTACTGTAGATCTAACAGAAGCAGCCGTGAGCGCTTGGATGCCAATAACAGTAGAAGTGTATCTGACCGTTGTCGAATAATCAAGCTCTGAGATAGCAGTTGATAATGTGCTAAAGGAACTGAGGGAAATATTCGACAAAGTTCCAATCGCTGTTGAAATTGTTGAGAATCCTATGTTAATAACTCCAGATGATATATCCTTAGCATGAATATCATTCACATGTAGTTGTGAAGTAAATGTGCTATACGCAACTAAAGAAGAAATAGTCGCTGAAGAAATATAAGCATTATCTACAGTAACTCCTGTAATATCTTGCGTAATCGCCGTAGAAACTATATTCGCAAAAAGAACATTCACTGATAAATTCTCGATTTCAGCATATTTAAAAAATCCTCTTTCAACTGTTGCTATTGCCGCAGAGATATTCGTTGTATGAATATTATTTGTAGATATAGTTGAAAGATTCGCATTAAGAGATGAAAGATTTACGGTAATTACATCGTTAAACTCTGGAGGTAAATCAATTTCACTCTTTGCGATAATTCTCCATCCAGGTAGAGAAGGATCAGAAACAACAGTTATATAACCATTTACAAAGAGAAGACTGTATGTAGAACCGCCTGTTTCGAATTTATCTCCACTAAAACCACTTCCAGCACAGACTATGGTAATAGATTTATTAAGATTACAAAAACCTGAGTCCTTTATGGTTAAAACACGACCGGGGCGTTCGCTCGCATATGGTAGTTGAATTGTTTTCGGCCCTGAAGAAACATCAACCAAGAGGAGGCTTGTTATTGAATCAAATGATAGAGCCATCTACCGTCAAAATATAAATTTTAAGCACACATCTGGGCTTACAGTTTATATTTTCGAGAATTTAAATAGTCTGTATTATAAATGTGGTTGCGTCATTTAAGTTCCCTGAAAATGAAGAAGCTATAATTTGTGATGTAAGAAGGCTTCCTATTTGCTGTGTTAAAGAGCTCATGGTGCTTCCTTGAAATCTGTTGAAAAACCCTACCCCTGTTGACAGGGTGCTAGTTACAAAGGTCGATGTGAATATGACTTTTGATGTTAAATTAGCTGAAGAAATACTGCTTACAAAAAACGATTGAGTGCTGAACACCGTACCTGATGAAGAATCTCCTAAAGCCAGCGCAGTTGAAATGGATGAAATACCAAGCGCTAAAAGAGAATATAAGGTTGAATTCGTAGAACCAATTGATGTGCTGACACTTGAAAAATATGATAAATAATTAGATGTCTGCCCTATCGTAGTAGATAGTGTGCTAAAGGCGCTCAATGACATGTTTGATAAATTAAATATACTAGTCGAAAGTGTAGAGAAATTTGAATCTATAGCTGTAGAAAGAGATGATATTGCAATAGGGTATATAGATGATATAGAAGAAACTATTACATGTAAAGAAAATACACCACTTGATACAGTAGATATATTCGATTGTACAACTGATGATAAAGTAGATGCGTTGGAAGCTCCTATCGTAGATAGATTTATGAAGTTAAGATTAATAATTGTAGAAAGAGTTGATATTGTCGAAAGAAGACTTTCGCTTATGCTAGAGGCATTGGAGCCTATTGTCGTAGATAAAGTAGACAAGGCAATCTGTGTAAAAAGGAAATTAGCGGAGATTGATGAAGTGGTAATTGACAGATTTGAGCCATTCGTTGTCGAGATCGTAGACAGCGCAATCTGTGTTGCCTCAAAGCTGAGCCCTGAAGCAGTAGATAAGGTTGACACAGATAATTGAAGGCTAGAGAAATTCGAACCTGCTACTGTCGATAAGAAGTTTACATTGTTATCTATGTAAGTGAACACGCCGTTCGTTGCCGCTGTGAGAGAATTACTCATTGTGACTACATGATTACCAATCGCTGTAGAAAAGGTAGAGACTGCTTGGAAAAGACCTATTGTGCTGATACTTGAGAAAACAGATCCCCACATCACAGAAATATTAGAGGTATTTGTGGAAATAGCATATCTTAGCTCTGTGAAAGTGGGCGAATTGCCCGTTGATATATTTGAGATTGATGACGATAGGGAGCCGAAGACGGTTGATAAGTTCCAGCCACTCTGGGTAGATAATGTGCTAAATATGGTTGATATACCTGTGGTTGTCATGAAGGCCACTGAACTTATGCCAGTTGTCAGATTCTGAACTGCTCCGCCTATTGATGTTGAAGTATTGGAGATTTGGTTAGATGTGTTAAAGGCAAGATGGAATGCGGTTGAAGAAATGCCCTCTTTCAGAAAAGTGTCAGAGGTATCAACATAATTAGAAAGAGTTAGAAACTGTCCAGCCACTGCAATTTGATAATTTGATAGACGGTTTGTTATAGTTGTTGAGATATTGCTTGCGGTAGTATCAGTATAGTTAGAAAGATCTGTGATTTTTGTGTTTATAGCAACACTAAGATTAGATCTCGCAGTTACTGTCTCGAAGCTAAGATTGGCAATACCCGTAGAAAGTGTTGAGAAACTTACTTGACTTATAGACCATTGATGCATAGTTGTTGAATTTAGTGAAGACAGCGCCCCATGCGCATATAGATAATTCGAGGCAACATATAAGTCGAACTGTAGTTCCTTTGTCGTGCTCACAAGTTCATCAACTTCAATAACATTAGATAAGATTGAACTGTTATTCACATACAAGATATTTGCCGACATCGTAAAATAACCGTATTTTAATGAGCTCAAATCAAGAAGTTGTAAGGCATCTGACTTAATCGTTTGCACCTCCCAGAAACCGGTTGAAATCGTAGAGAATGTTCCTTTTAGCGCTATGAATGATTGAATATCTAGAGTATTCGTTGTTAAAATGTCGGTGCTTATACTCTTTGTGATAGTTGAGTCTACAAGCATGGCATCACCGAATTGAGCACGGAAATATATATTATTTACCTTTATTGTATCTGTGCTTATGAAGAAACTGCAAATAACTGGACTTACAAGATGTGCGATACGAGCATTAATAGTTGAAAATGATCTTGAAGTAATTGTGCTAGCTTCCAGAATCTGTGGGACACTCATATTCGTTGCCGTGACCGTGCCAGTTATATTCCAAGTTGCTGATCGTAAATTGATACTACCTTCATCCTCTAAGGCATTCCATGGTATAGTAAATGCCCCATAACTCCCTCTTGGTATATTTGTAGCAAAACCCCCATAGCTTAGGTTTGATAATGCTGATCCATCTCCCCTAAGATAATCAGCATATACCGTTGTTGTGCTGACTGAAGTCCGGGCATAGATTGTGCTGGCTGTAATTGTAGCCGTAGAAATCGTATTTGTGGAAATGCTATTGTATGTTGGGTTGTCTCCCATCTGTTTGCGCTAAAGAATTCGTTTTGTTAATATTCAGAGATTTCAGATGTCTACTACTTTATCAAAACCAGATAAACTTCCAGGGATGACACGATACATAGAAAGAGTTGCTGAATCTAAGCCATATACCGGCATTGGTCAGCTAGGAAACCTTATACAAAGAAAAGTTGTCCTCTTAGCTACGGCCGTGATTACCGAGGAAAACCTCTTTAGTAACGGACTCTTTCAGAATGTCTATGTATTTTACCGAATGTTTGAGGCCATGGGATGGTTGCCCATTATGATAGTGAATAAGAAGCCTGATAGTGTAAACAATATTCCTTGGTATATGCGAGATTTACGACTAATCAGTGTTGAAGAGATCGCTAAGAATCCTATCCCTGTGAAGCTCTACATCGAGATTGGAATGAGCATTGATTCAAATATGAGAAAATTTCTCAAGATGTGTGGTTCTCGTATAGCGAAACTCTATCTAGGAAATATCTTGAATATTGATGTGGAGACACCTATTTTCTATCCATCTATGCACTTCGCCCATCATGTTATAGGTGAACTAGACGAGATCTGGGTCTCTCCGCATTACAAGCAACATTCAGAATATGCGCAAGCTCTCAATCATGTTCCCATAGGCGGAAAGGCCGTCGTCCCCTATGTCTGGGATCCTCAGATTTTGACGGGCGGTGGAGAGAGAAACTTTCAATGGAAGCAGCCTGAAAGTGTTGATAAAGAAGTCTTCTTAATTCTGGAGCCCAATATCAGTTTCCAGAAGTGTTCTCTTGTGCCTCTCATGATTCTAGAGGCGTGGTTTCGTAAGAATCCCTCCTGGAATGGTGAGGTTGTCATTATTAATGGAGAACGCCTTTTAATGATCCCTTTTTTCAAGGAAACAGTCTGGAATACGCTGGATCTCGTAAAAGCGGGGCGTATAAGGATGCGTGGCCGTATGGATATTTTGACGATTCTAAAAGAATTTCCTTCGGCCATTCCAATTTGTCATCAGATCAATAATGAATATAATTACATGGTTTTAGAGTATTTCTGGACAGGCTATCCTGTTTTACACAATGCCAGCGATTGGAAAGAGTATGGATATTATTATGAGAATTCTGATATTTCGGCAGGGGCGGAGCTAGTTGAAAAAATCCGCAAGGGACATGTTGAGAATTTCTACGCATACAGATCCCATGCGCGTTCTCTAGCTTGGAGACATTCCCCATATAATCCGGAAGTTCAGAAGGAATGGGCCAGGATTCTATGCGTCTAAAGATGGGATCAATGTTTCTTTAGAAAGATAAAATGAGAGTAGGTATTACTCTAAACTTCCAGTATTCATTCTTCAGCTCTGGCTTATCACAGGCAGTGCTGTCGTTAGGAGAAGTTTATAGAATACAAGGATATGAGGTTGTCTTTATCAATACTGATGATAAGGAGCGGGTTTGGTGGGAAGATCTCACTTCTATGAAAGATAATTGGACTTCTATACATGTTTCAGCCTTAGAAGGGGCCGGTATAGATTGTGTAATAGAGGTTGGATCACAGCTTTTGACTGTTGCCCAACGCACCTTCGTTAAGAAATGTGTTTGGTTCAGTCGCAAGGCGCCTCTTTTTCATGATATTGAGGCATCCCTCTACCCCTTCGAACGGGCTGACAGAAATTTGGATGGAATCTCAGAAATCTGGCTATATGAGGAAATGTGTAGCTCAGATGATTGCCAATACATTGAGCTTCTTACAAGAAAGCCCGTGCGACTTCTACCATATATCTGGACACCTTCGGCCATTGAACTTTATAGACAGGAAACACAGGCACCTGTCTGGCCGCAAGTATCGAATATGGCAGATAAGTGGTCTATCCATATCTGTGAGACAAATAACAGTTCTACCAGCAGCTGTACTATACCACTTTTGACCATGAGAGAAGTTCGCCGTGCTGGGCGCTGTTCCTTGAATCCTGTGGTAAAGATTCACAATGCTGAAAATATCAAGACAACCGAATTCTTTCGTAACAATGTCTTAGCGCATGTATTTTCTGACATCACGGATATGAGCGGGCAATTCATGGGGCGGCAGCGAGTTGTTGATTGGGTATATGATCCTAAATCTGTGATTATCGCACATTCTCGCTTTACGAATCTGCGTCCCTACCATCTTGATGCTGTTTGGGTTGGAATACCTCTAATTCACAACAGTAAGGTTCTTTGCCGTCTAGGTGAGTATGTGTCAAAGGGGTTCTATGAGGACAATGAGATTTCTCAAGCTGCTCTGGCCTTTGAACGAGTGGTGGCGGATCCAGGAACGGTTGAAGGATTAATTGAGCTTCGTAAGAGGATCTTGGAGGAATTTAGCCCGTTGTCACCGAGAACTCAGAAACTTTGGAAGGATGGCTTAGATCTTGTTTTTTCTTCTGAGCCTTCTCAGCCTTCTCAGCCTTCTGAGCCTTCTCAGCCTTCTCAGCCTTCTCAGCCTTCTCAGACTTCTCAGCCTGTACCAAAGACTTATACTCTTGCGAGTTTGCCTGAGGAAAAAGCTCTTCGTGTCGGTTTCACTTGTATGTGGGATTCTTTCCAGCCAGATTACAACATGTTCACTCTTATGTTACAGGAAGCTGGAAAGGCCTTTGACAGAAGTGTAGTCGGTGTGAGTATTGATTCTATGCCTGAAGGGGCTGAAGATGTGGATGTTTTAATATTTGGACCTTTCGGTGATAGATGGAAAAAGGTTAACACAAAGATTCCTAAGATTCATTATACAGGAGAGAACACAGAGCCTATCCACCGTGCCGACATAGAACTCAACCTGGGCTTTCACCATGTTGATATGAATGACACATCGTATTTGCGCCTACCACTATGGATGCTTGAAATCAATTGGTTCCGTGCCGATGCGAATCGTATAGTCAACCCCAAGCCTCTGCCAATTGATAGATGCTGTAAGGTATTTGACGATCCCCACGATAAGTTCTGCGCCTTTGTAGTCACGAATCCTAGACAGGAAGTGCGTAACTCTGCCTTCCACTGGCTTTCACAATATAAGAAGGTGGATTCTGCGGGTCGTTTATTTAATAATGTCGGCGCCGAAATTTTTGCTGGCCTTGGAGGTGGTGGTGGAGAACTCAGAAAGTTGGAATTCTTGAAGAACTATAAGTTCTGTTTAACATACGAGAATGAATCAGCCCCAGGATATACAACAGAAAAATGGCTACATGCGAAGGCGGCGGGCGCTGTGCCAATTTATTGGGGAGATCCGAAGTTTGAGAGAGAGTTTGATATAGCTGGTTGTATAGATGTGAGAGGAGTTATGACGCCTCACGAGCTTATAGCACTTGTTGCCAGAGTTGACAGTGACGATGCGCTTTATAAATCGATGCGCTCAAAGCCGGCGCTAGATGATGTGCGCCGTGACCTAGTTCGTAGAACACTTTCTGAATGCGCTCGGCGTATCTGGAAAATCGCTGATATTGATGGTGTGGGCCAGTTAGACATAGATAAGATTCCAAGATTTCTTGGATATACAAGTGATTCTGACATCCAAGAAGTTTCTGCGTTGCCAGCAACAGTATCTATGGATAATACAATATTCGTAACAGGATGTAACGAGCGTTTCTTACCTTCCCTCCATATACAATTAACAAATCTTAATGAACATCGTAAATCTGTGCCAGAGGTGACTTCAATCGTTTATTTGATGGACGATATCTCAACGGGCGCAGAAGTGACATTCAAGAATTCTTTCCCTTTTGCCGAATTCCGCAGATTTCCCAAGCCAGCCTCCAATATGAACTTCCCAGATATATGGGATCCTCAGCACTTCGCATGGAAAATCTGGATTCTTAATGAAATCTGTGGCGACGCACGGTTCATAGGAAGACCCATTCTATACATGGATACAGGCGTTGTCATGTGTCGTTGGCCTCGTACCTGGCTTTCCACTGTCTGTGAGAAGGGTGTCTGTGTATTAGAGGATCCTCGTCAAAAGAACAAATCTTGGTGTCATGATGTATTTATACGCCGCCTCAATGTAACAGCGGGGGAGCTAGAACAGCATCAAATCTGGGCTGGAGCTCTAGCATTTGTAGCTGGTAACGCATTAGCTTCCACTTTGCTAAAGGAATCTTGGAAATGGGCTTGTGTAAGAGAGGTAATTGTTGGGGCGAAGTGGTCAGGGATGCGCGATGGTGGTCCCTATGGCCATCGCCACGACCAAAGTATTCTTTCTGTCCTATCTGCTCGTATGAATGTGGCTAGGTTGCCTTTGGATGAGGTATACTGTGATGTAAGCCTTCGACACACTTTCCTGTCAAAGCGATCTCTATACTGTCACCGCGGCCTCTTCCAGATCCATGCGCCTGTTGCCACGGGAATCGATGATGCCTATGTGATTAATCTTGATAGACGCGCCGATAGAATGGAGAAATTCAAGGCGACTCATCCAGATTTGGACCGTGTCCATCGAGTCTCAGCCTTTGAAGGCTCGAAGCTCGAGCTTACGCCTAAGATCGCCAGACTTTTCCAGCCCCATGATTTCAACTGGAAGAAGGCTGTTATGGGCTGTGCCTTGAGCCACTTGAGCTTATGGACACAGCTTTTGGCCGAGCCTGACGATATTCAAACATATTTAATCATGGAGGATGATGCCAAGCTTTCACCTGGTTGGAGAGAAGCTTGGGAAAAGATTCACAAAAATGATGCTCTTCCTGCCGATTGGGATGTAGTCTACTTGGGTGGAATTCTTCCTCCTAACAAGGAGGCATTTAAGGCGTTGATAGAACCTGTGAATCAATATGTGGGTCGTATTCGTGAGAATACCTTGTTTGGTCAGCCAAAACCCAGTCGTTATATGCATTTCTGCGCCTATGCCTATGTTCTTTCAAAGCGGGGTGCTCAGAAAATTATTGATGTGCTCAATGCCAAGGGCGGATATTGGACGAGCGCCGACCACATGATATGTAATCTCCAAGAATTTATGAACATCTATTTCACAAACCCCTTAGTCGCCGGCTGTTTCCAGGACGATGATCCAGTGTACTGTGCCAGCCAGTTCAATGATTTCTCTCGTCTAGATAAATTCGATAGCGACTTGTGGAATAATAATGAGCATTTCACAAATGTTGGACATATTACTGGCGAGCTAGATATTATGGGAGCCTTGGAAGATGCTCGTGCCTCTGTGGCAAATGTTACTGTGTCAAAAGGACAGAGGGGAAGATTCGTCTCATTTGAACAGTGTGATATGAGCAAGTTTTATGAGTTTGCCTGGTTCAAACAAATCTTTGGCTCGATGAATCTGGAGATTCACTGCTTAGGGCAAGAGAAACCAGAAGATGGTTCTATTATCATACTCATGCGCCCCACTCCTGCGTATATACAGCGCCTCGAAGCATGGGCTTCAGAAGGCCTCAAGTTCTATATCTTACATATGAGTGATGAATACAATAAGGATCCCATTAGCTTCTATGGCTTGGCCCAGGGTGTAATACGCAATTACTACAGAAAGGATGTCGCTGAAGGGGGGACCGTCGTGACGATTCCGCTTGGCTTCCATTGGGCGATTCCCAACGGGGAACCTGCTATACACACACCTCGCCCCCCTTTCCGTGAATTTGTCTGGAGTTTCGTAGGGACAGGATGGGCCGGTCGTAGGGATAAACTTTTAGCCTTACAGCAAGTGCCTGGTGATCACAAGCTAGTCTTCATGGACGAGTGGAATTCACCCTCGATGCTCGGCCGTGAAGAGACGCTAAGTATTTTATTGAATTCTTGGTTCGTGCCCTGCCCTGCTGGAAATAATGGCGAGACTTTCCGTATTTATGAGGCCTTGGAAGCGGGTGCTGTGCCCATTGTAGTTCAGGAGGCGGGCATGGAAGATTATTTCACCTTGATTGGACGGTATTTACCGCTCATGTTGGCGACATCATGGGAACACGCCGCACAGCTTGTGTATACCTTAAAGTCACAGCCAGAGTTATATGAGAAATATAGATTACAGTTGCTAGAAGCTTGGGAAAACTGTAAACTACAAACGAAGGCGACTGTGAAGAAGGTTTTTAAGCTTCAATAGCAACACCATCTAGATGTTGGAGCCACGACCTGAGCTGTGTTAATGGGTCCGTTGAGCGCCGACCACTGTGTAAAAGTGTAGCGATCTCCCATTGACATATTACAACGAGCACAAATAGGTGTGAGATTATCAGGAATAGTCTGACCCCCCTTTGATTCTGGAATATTATGACCTGATTGGAAGTCAAATACTGTGATAATGTTATTACACCAACGAGTTGGGCATTTACCTTGAAATTCTTTGCCCATATCCCTATACCAAATCTGCTCACGAAATGCGATAGGGATCTTCTGCTTGCGCCTTCTATTTTGTTTCTGAATAATCGGCGTTACCTTGGGCGATTCCATTAGTATAAAGACACAATCTTCTTTTAGACTACAGGCTAAAGAATATCCGTTGATGTAGTTTTAGAATGGATTCAAACTATCTTAAGAGCCTTCAGTCACTTGTTGGGAATTCATTGCCTTCTGTACCTTCTGTTCCCTCTGTCCCTTTATCAAACCAAGTAACGGTTTCACTCAATCAATCAAGCCAAAAGATTAAGTTTCTACTTGTATCTACCCATTGTCACCAGTATACAGGTTATAGCAAGGTTTCATACGGTCTCATTCGCCAGCTCTCCAAGGTCCCTTGGCTCGCCGTGACCCACTATGGTTTCCAGAAGTTCCCCCAGCAGAAGTTTGCCGACGGTTTCCGCACCTATCCTTCTAATGTTGATGTAATCGACGCAGCAGCGGGTGAGCAGCCTTTTGAGCAGGGATTCGGCTTCAAGCAGCTTCCTTCAGTTATTGATCAAGTCAAGCCTGATGTCGTGATGATCTACAATGATATGTCGATCGTTGGCAAGTTCATCGTTGATATTGAGAAGTCAGGAATTTCCAAGACATTCAAGACATGGGTATACTGCGACCAGGTATATAACACGCAGCTCCAGGGATACCTCGATATGTTGAATCTCAAGGCCGAGCGCATTTTCGCATTCACGAGCGGCTGGAAGCAGTGCTTGAAGGACCAGGGTATTACACGGCCAATTGATGTGATTCTACACGGATTCGAGGCTGATGTATATAAGCAGCTTCCCCGTGCTGATATTCGCAAGCAGCTCAAGATTCCTGAGGAGGCCTTTGTCTATCTGAATGTGAATCGTAACCAGCCGAGAAAGCGTTACGATATTTTGATCATGGCATTTGCTGAGCTTGTTGTGAAGTATCCCACGAAGCCTATCTTCCTTATGTGTATCTGTGACAAGGGTGAGAAGGGTGGTTGGTGGATCTTCGAGCTTTACCAGCGTGAGCTCAAGCTCCGTGGCGTGAATGTCGAGATGTTTGCTAGTCGCCTCATGCTTTCATCACAGGACATGGTATTCACGGATGATGACATTAATGTCTTCTACAATTTGGCTGATGCGGGTGTGAATTCGGCGGATGGTGAGGGATGGGGTCTCTGTAATTTCGAGCAAATGGGTGTTGGTGTCCCGCAAGTTGTGCCAAAGATTGGTGGATTCAAGGAGTTCTGTAAGGATGACAACTCTGTCCTAGTTGAGGCTAAGCAGAAGTACTACCTTCCGATGGTCTATTCACCGGTCGGCGGTGAAGCTTGGGCGATGGATCCCCACGACTTGTGTATGGGTATGGAAGAGTATGTGCTAGATTCTCAGAAGCTCAAGGCGCATGGAGTCGCAGCACGGGCGGCGGTCCTTGGCTACACCTGGGAGCGGGCGGCTGAGCCCTTGATCCGTCGCTTGCGCCAGGAGAAGGAGGACAAGGAGGCTGATGCATAATTTGTGTTTTGTGTAAAAGGAATATTCTTAGAGTAATTATACCCTAAGAATAGATATGGCTGCACTTGATGTAGATGCCATTATAAGACAATTATTAGTCACACTTGAGAAAGATACACAAAGATATGATCAAGTTCTTAGACAATTATATGCTCGTAGAAGTGGACTTGGGCCAGGAGCGGCTTCTGGAGTTTTAGCGGCTCGTAATATATCTATTCCAGAAATGAAAGTTAAACTTTTAAGAGGAAAGGTTATGAGAATATATAATACTTATAAAAACAGAATCGATACACTTACCCCTGAAGAAAAAAAAGAATTAGATCAAGCTGAACTAGATTATTATCTTGCTATTTCTGGTCTAACAAATACTCTTGAAGGCGATGAGAATGATTTTGAAAAATATATGATACAAAAAATCATTCATAGAAAGTTAGAACAAGATGAATTAAAAGATGCTCTTATTCGCATTGGTGGTGAAGGTGGAGCGGGTGCTGATTCTAGAGCTGGAGGGAGTGCTCTATTATCTGCTTCTGCTGCCCCTTCTGCTGGTGGTAATGCTGGTGGTGCTTCTGCGTTGACAGGCCCTGGTAATGCTTCTGCTGGTGGTGCTTCAGCGTTGACAGGCCCTGGTAATGCTGGATCTGCTGGTGGTGCTTCAGCGTTGACAGGCCCTGAAGGTAATGCTTCTGCTGGTGGTGCTTCTGCTTTGACAGGCCCTGAAGCTAATGCTTCTGCTGGTGGTGCTTCAGCGTTGACAGGCCCTGGTAATGCTGGATCTGCTGGTGGTGCTCCTGTTTCTTCTGGTGGTTCTGGAGGTGGAGCGAATGCTCTAGGATCTGCTCCTGGTGGTTCTGGAGCTGCCGCTGGTGCTTCTTGGTCTGCTGGTGGTGCTTCTTGGTCTGCTGGTGCTGAAGATGCTAATCTGAGTAATATGCCTCCTATAGCGAGCTTTGCAGTTGCTGAAGTTAATACTCTAGAAGAATTGCGAACACAATATAATGATAAATGTTCTGGTATGCGGGAAATAGATGCTGATGGTTTATGTTTTTACAAGGCAATTCTCACAGGATTAAATGGTGAGGCAACAAATGAAGAGGCGCAAGCTTTTGCTGAAGAAATTTCAGTGTGGTTGGATGAACATAAGGGAATGAAAATTGAAGCAACAGGTAATATTTCCATAGAAAAATTATATGAACCTTTAGGAGAATTAGAATTGCCTCAACATTTAATAGGAGTTCCCTCTCCTCCAGAAAAATTTAGCTTTGACGAATATGTAATAGAAACTATTAATTTTCAAACTAATGGTTCCCCTAATGTATATCCTGAATTGATAGTATCAGGATGGGCTGCTGCGAATGTAAAGAAAATAATTTTAATAGTATATCTTAGTGATGGAACAATCTCTCAGATTTTTACACCTGTTTCTCAGACTGGTGAAACACTTATAGAAGGCTACAAAGTTATAAAAATAAAAGGAAATGGAACTGTAACTGAACCTGGCAACCACTTTGATTTATGTTTACATGCTGGCGCTTCTGCTGGTGGTGCCTCTGATAATGCAGCTATAGCTCCTAATGGTGCTGCCGCAGCTATAGCTCCTAATGGTGCTGCCGCAGCTATAGCTCCTAATAATGGTGCTGCCGCAGCTATAGCTCCTAATAATAGTGCTGACGCTGCGCCCCCTGCTGCTGTAAATGCTGGTGCTGTAAATGCTGGTGCTGCTGTAGCTAGAGCTCCTAATAATGGTGCTGCCGCAGCTATAGCTCCTAATGGTGCTGCCGCAGCTATAGCTCATAATAATAGTGCTGCCGCAGCTATAGCTCCTAATAATAGTGCTGACGCTGCGCCCCCTGCTGCTGTAAATTCTGGTGCTGTAAATGCTGGTGCTGCCGCAGCTATAGCTCCTAATAATGGTGGTGATCCGAATGCTCTAAATAATATGTCACATAATCCAGGGTTTTCCCAGTTTGCGGCAAATTCTTTTGTTAATGAAGCTGCTGCGGCTCCTCCTGCGGTTGAAGCTGCTCCTGTAAATGCTGCTAATCCTGCGCAAGATGATTCTGTAAATAAGTTGCCATATGGGCTAAATGCTGGAACGCTATTCTCCAATGCTCTTAATTCCCCTGAAGAACCTATTATAGCAAGAGGAGGGGAAAATCATGTTAAGAAGATTATAAATACAAAAACTGAACAATATCGTATTTCTAAAAAAGAGAATGATCTTGCTTTAAAAGCTTTTTCGGATGCTACAGCAAAGCTTCAAAAAATTAGTGTAGTAGCCCCACAATTTCGTGCTTCACTTAAAGAAGACCCTAAATTTATTAGTGCTTCACAAGAATTAGAATCTGCTAAAAGTCATTATGAAAAAACTACTAAAGCTCTTGAAAAAGCTAGAAAAGCTGCTCCTATTACTCCACCACCACCTCCTCCTCGTGCTCGTAAAGAAGCTGTACCAGTTGATCAAGATACAAAAGCTGCTGGAGGTTTACCAGCTGCCTTATCTAGATTACCTCCTCATGCGCGTGGCTCTGTGCCAAAAACTGCAGAAGTACCAGATCCTGTAGCCGCACCTCCACCTCTTCCTGGAAGTTCTAGAAGACAAAGCGGCGGCGCTAAAGCAAAGGCAAAGGCAAAGGGAAAGTCTCGTGCCGTTACACCAATTGGTAAGCGTCTAGATATATCATTAAAGAAGAGAACAAAAACTTCCAAGAAATCAAAGTCCAAGGGTCCCAAGACAAGAAAATCTAAGAAGTGATTAGAATGGGCTGCGGTTGTGGCATGAGATTTACAGGTGGTGCTAGAGTGAGAAAGACCCGGCGTTTACGCAAAGCTAAGAAGTCCAGAAAGGCAGCTGCGAAGAGAACACAGAAGAAATAAATATTTGACTTTAGATGGATGTATTCCGTGCGCCAATTCACACAGAACACATCTCAATGGTCCCAGCCCAAGAAGATAAACGACCAAAAACAAGATCAGGATATCTGGTTCATGAGGCATACGCCTGTTATGAAAAGGCCCTCGGTGAAGTAGGCACCGCCGCTAGTGGAAAGGCCTTACACTTCGCCGCAGATATTGTCTGTAGCGGCGGACTCGATATTTGGATACGCGGTGCTTATTCATATGCCGTCCAGCATATCGGTCTGGCGAATCCGAGAATCTTTGTATATATGAGACAACGGATTCTAGAATTGGATAAACGAGCCGCCGCCCTCCCCCAAGAGTCTTTTTACTCACATCCAGAAGTCCAATCCAATATCGCCGAATGTGTTCTAGTCCTACAACTTTGTCCAAAAAGAGCAAAACTCGTCTGGCCTAAGATAGACGCTAATACAAAGCGTCTAGGATGGCTTCGAGGTGTGGCCGGTTCACCAGAAACTCGAGTTACTCGTGTTGTATGGAATTCTGAAGCTGATACACCTCCCCTATATCTTGTGTCAAATGAGCTATGTAAGGCCGTCCAGGAGGGTGCGCAGGAAAGAGCACTATTCTGGATTCGTTGGACGATTGAAGAAGATGCCCGTATTCGTAAGGAAACGAAGGGCAGTGGAATGAGCACCAAAGAGAGAGGTATGGCGACAGGTGGGAAGGCCAAGACTGAGGCCGGGCACTTTCTTGCCTCCGTTTTATATGAAATATACAAGGAACTTTCATCTAAAAATCTTGTGCGTATGAATGAAGAATTTTCTGAACTTTTTAGACTTTGGCGAGGTGGAGAAATGCGGATGGCCGCCAATCTTCGCCGAGATTGTCTTGGTCTGATGGCAATTATCTGCTGCGAAGTGCCCCGCTGGAAGGTTCCTGCCGCCCCGTCCCTAGTGGCAGATCCCATTCGTCTATCTCGTGCGGTCGGTCAATGCGGCTCCTTCTTTAATGAAGTCTTGGCGAATCCGATGGCAGCTGAGAGACAGATCAAAGCCAGTATGACTAAGGCTGCGAAGCAGAGAAAAGCCAAGGCACTTTCTGACAAGGAGAAGAAAGAGCTCACGATGGAAGATAAGTTTAGTGAATATGACGCCGTCATGGAG
>Ga0247722_10000058_pt1 | contig 70061 bp, 76 predicted proteins | sample MSEWelMarce3H_FC_FD_189094 | JGI IMG/M metagenome (GOLD analysis project Ga0247722, IMG submission 189094) | Subsurface sediment microbial communities from gas well in West Virginia, United States - MSEEL Well Study Marcellus 3H_FC | ecosystem: Environmental > Terrestrial > Deep subsurface >...
CATTCTGAGGGGGCATAGGGCCACTATCTCGGGCGCGGTGGTATATAGATATCACCCATGCAGCGAACGTCGATTTAAAGCGTTTTCCGCATGTTTACAGGGGTTTCGGGAGGGGGGCTTGGTTGGCTCGGGGCAACCCCATGTTGTGGGGGTATAATGTGCGGGCGTGCACGAGGCTCTTATCTGCTACCTAGGGGGTTTGGGGATCTCTTGTCTTCCCTTATATGGGTATGAGGGCTATGTGTAGTGTGTTTGCCCGCGCCTAGGTATGGCCTGTAGGCTTGAAACGCTGACTCAGTAAGGCTTTGCGGGGGATTTCCGCTAAGATAGTCAATGTTTACAGGCATTCCAAGAGATTGAATGAAAATAGTTAGATATTCGTCGATAATAAATGGTCATTCGTCGACACTTTTAGCCTTTATGTCATGAGTATTAAAAATAAATTAGGAATAAAGATTAGAACCATAGTATCATTGCAACGGCAAACGGGAACAGCGGTTCCTGCCAAGTGTGAAACAAAATGTTCCACGAAGCATTGCAGGTGTGAAAAGCACCAACAACAGGATGAGGTTATGCAGGTGTTTACTTCCCGACCTGCGACTGAGGCTAACTGATGAAAGGGTGCCAAGGTCAAAGAAGTACGAGTCGCAAGGCTCGCTAAATCGCAAGTTCTTTGTTTACTGACTATGTATGCTCAAAGCACGCCACCGAGCAGGTGGGGGACTAAGGGTCGGCCGATGACACCCGATACCTAGTTGCGCTGATAGCCGAAAGGACGCGCAGTATACAGGTCGCAATTCAACAACAACTATAGCAACGGCAGGCGCTACATTCCGCAAGGTTGTACGGGGTTCGAGTCCCCGCGTTGTTCTAAACTTATACACAACAATATGAGCAACAAAGATTTCATCAAAGCCCTGCGCTCTAAGCGCAAACTACTTGCATACACTAAGTTCAACAACGACATCGGCACGTATATGCCAATGGTAAAGGCTGACTTCCTTATCCTTGCCAACACAGGCCAAATCGAAACTTGGGACGCAACAATTACTGACACTTCAATTTATCTAGGATAACACAACACACCATGGAAACTACTGAAAAATTCGCTCGCATATGCAGTGCAACAAACGAGGGCATGAACGAGGGCTTCCTATTCGAAGAGAGCCTTCAATACTTCATTGAGCAGGACGACGCCGAACGCTACGCAATTGAGCTAGGCTACGCCGACCTCGACGAGGCATACGACGACGACGCCTACTGCTACACTGAATGGGACGCGGAAGACGAGCGCGAATGGTATGAGAAGCACGACGGCCAATGGTACGAATGCACACAGGACAGCAAAGTATTAATCAATAACAACTAACCCACATGCTACACAACGAGCACCTACAGAAAGCGGACGAACTATACGAAATCCGCCACGACAACAACGGCAACGTCATCCACGTCTATGTAAAGGACGGCGAGGCTATCGTATTCCCCTCACTACACGACTTCGTGATGAGGGTATACTACGGACAGGAGGTCGAGCGCTTCTACCTAGATGAGGAAGAGCTAACCGACCTGTATAACGAGAGCGCATACGACTACTACACGCTCAAGGCTAAACACGAGGCAATACAGAACAGCTAGGCATGGTGGCCATGGAGGGGTTCGCTTCCCCTCCCTAGCTCTAAACATATAACATCAATTTTTTTAAACAACTTTTATGAACACAAACTTCAACCTCGACAACATGTTGTCAAACATCGCCACAGGCGCTAAAACAATCGAAACCCTTCAGTCTACAGGCCTTGATTGGCAGGTAAACAAGGTACAACTCTACACACCCGACGGCACACCTGTCGACAGCGCATGGGCCAACCAACGTGCCGACAACGGGGCTATCCTAGGCGTCATGTCAGAGCAGTACGCGGTCTTCCAAAACGACGAGCTCGCTGAGCTATGCGAGGCAATCGCAGGCGAGTTTGGCTACAGCATCCACAAGGGCGGCGCTCTTAACGGCGGCAAAAAAGTGTACCTGCAATTGTCAGCAGGCAGCGTGACCGGCATCGGTGACAACAACGACAAGGTAGAAAAGTACGTGACCGCGCTCAACTCATTCGACGGCAGCAGCAGCGTTTGCTTCGGGTCCCTAGGCTACACCATTAGCTGTCAGAACACGTTCTACCGCGCAGCCCGTGACAAGGCCATGAGCCGCGTCCGCCACACCTCTAGCATGCGCGACCGAATCGAGGCAGCCAAGCACCAAATCTTGGGCATCATCAAGGCCGACGAGAGCCTGTACGACACCTTCTTCAAGATGGCCAACGCTCAGATGACGCCCGAGATTGTACGCAGCGTGGTTCAGAGCCTCACGGACGTCGACATCACCAAGACGCCGAGCAGCATCAAGGCTGACCACAGCGCCCGCAAGTTCAACATCGCAAGCGACCTGCTAGACAGCATCCGCCGCGAGACAGCGTACAAGGGCGGCTCGCTATGGGGCTTGATGAGCGGGGTTACTCACTACACCACTCACAAGGCGTCCGCTCCTAACCGCGAGAACGGCCGTATCGAGGCTAAGATGACAGGCAATGCAGGTTCAATGGACGCGCAAGCATTCGACATCCTAGCGAAAATCGTAGCCTAACGGCAAGCGGGCATGGTGGCCACGGAGGGGTTCGATTCCCCTCCCCGCTTCTAAACAACTAATATGAACACAATGTACATCATCAAAATGACTCGCATGACATCGGGAGAGGTGACCATGCGCAAGGAAATCAGCGGCTACACCCGCGCCTACACACTATTCACGGAGCTATGCGACGAGCGGTCTTACGACGTACAAGAAAGCCCAATGGACGGCACGTACTTCGGCGGCGGCCATGGCTACGACTTTATGATAGAGCTATCGGTAGACGACGAGGATAGCGAAGAAACTCAATACGAACCCTTTTAACAGCACCAAACCATGAAGACCAAGTTAACCCTCATCGCCGTGCTTATCGCGGCCTTATGGCTAGGCTCTAGCATCGACAACGACATGCTCCTGCACGACTGCGTTATGCAAACCGACGGCAGCGACACGGCATGCGATAGCTGCTACCATGTAATCTACGGAACGTACCCAAACAACTAACCCCACAGCAACATGACAACACAGAAACTCAGCGCGGAAACTATCAAGATGCTGACAGGCCGCACCATTAAAAAAGCAAACGAGAATTGGATACAGCTAGACAACGGCGTCCACTTCTACCTAGACGACAGCGAAATAGAAGCACTAAACTCATAACAACAACACCATGAACACCATGTTAAACCACCACAAGACGGGCCACAACCCCGCACTAGTAAGCAAGTACAACGCGCTCATCGACGCCATTGGCGAGGGTGAAATGCTGATGCAAATCGAGCTATGGCTAGACGACAGCGACCTAGAGTCTCTCGTCGAATACATCGAGGACAAGATGAAGCCCAAGGTAGTCTTCAAGGACGTAGACGGCAACGAGTTACACGTAGGCGACATGGTAGTCATGCTCGACAACAGCGGCCTACAACAGCCCCCGCAGCGAGGCGCTGTGCTGATAATAGAGGAGCTGTACGAAGAAACCAATTGCATCGGCGCAGGCGGCGGCAGGTACCTACCTCACAGGGTATTGAAAGTATCAAGAAACTAAACACAACACACAACACACATGAAAATCTTATTCTTCGCAGCCATGGCGCTGCACCAACACACAGCGGAAATGAAATTCCGTGAAATGCAGGACGACGGATCTATAGTGTACGAGGGCGAAGACCCCGACACAGGGCGCGGCATGTTCACCCTGTTCATGCCCGACAGCAGCATGGTACACTACGTCTACCAAGAGGAGGCAATCGAGTACATCAAGACGGGACAATTTGTATACAACGACTTCATTAAATAACAACAACAACATGGACAGACAACAGAAACTCAGAACCTACGACAACATCATGGCGGTCGTAGTCATGGCAATCATCGCAGCAATGCTCCTAGCATCCTGCACAACGCAGCGAAGCGCGGGCTACCAAGACCACCTACGCTCTACGCCGAGCCAAAACTTTGTAAGGCACGACAACGGCGGGTGCGGTTGGAGTCGTTAACATTCATTAACAAGTGGGTGCAATGTTTAGAACTACATTGCGCCCACATTTAAACACTAAACATATGCAACTTATAGACAAAGCAATTGAGCACGCTCAGAATCAAGTCATGTTTGCTTGGAAGAGCGTCATGGGATACGAGGCACAGCTAAACAACCTAGAACTTAATGACCAAGACACGGCCATCATCCGCACGCTAATCGAGGCGGAAAAGGAGCGGGTTGAAATCTATACACTAATCTTAGAAAACCTAGAACAATGATTAACGGATACGACTCATGGAAGCTCTCCAATCCTTGGGATGATGGAGACGAAAGCGAACAAGAAATTGAGCGCATTAACGAAACGGTGTTCTTTAAGTATGTGCATGGCAAGAAGCACTCTTACGGCATGATTAACACGGAGGGCAGCGAAATTCGGATACACCACTACATGACAATACCAATCATCGAGATGGATGAGATTGAGCCTACCGATCAAGACCTCTGCGATGAGATAAGCCGAATCAAGAGGAGCTACTCGCAATTCGAGTACATCGAGCAAGACGAGTTCATGGAGCATTTCAAGATAGCGCAAGATTGCCTAACTAAAATCATATCCAATGAAACGGGCGATTGACTACCTCGTACACAGCCTTATGATGTGGATACTTAAAGACCTTGACAGATGATGATAGACTACCGCGCAGGGGACGAAATCATCTGCATCCGAGACCATTCACAGGGCATAGTCAAGAAGGGACAGATATACACCGCGCAGCACCTCCAACGGATGGACTGCGGGTGTATACACCTTGTTGACGTGGGATTGAAATCTGACCGCCCGTTTACAATGTGTGCGGTGTGCGGGACAAGGCACGAGAAGACCGACGACATATGGTGGGTCGATGCAAGGCTGTTCCGCCGACTACTGACCAAGTCTGAGGAGGATGACCTAGCAGAAGTGCTTGCCGAGGTGTTCTCTGAGGAGCTAATTAGTCTTAATTAGTTAAGATTAATTGTAAGCACTGAAGTTATAACTATATTTGCAATCTAAATGACAAGGCTATATAAAACGAAAGAGGGCTATGAGGTTGTCAAACATTCGCGTGACGTTTATGCAATTGTAGGCAAGCGCGTGAAGTACATTGGCAGGGTCTCACCTAGCTACCAATCGAGCGGCAAACTGCTCAAGAACATACCAAACGAAATCAAAACAATCTTTTTTAATCTACAACAAAATGCATTGGAATCTACAACAGCTATGGAATGAATGCGTGTACTCGCAACAGCGCCCGCTAGAACAGCGCGACTACTGCTACGCTTCGGAAATCGGGCAGCCTCTCGTTGACCGCTACCTCAAGATGAAGGCGGTGACGCCGACAAACCCACCCAACATGCGCAGCCTGCGTAAGTTTGAGGCGGGCAACCTAGTGGAATGGATTGTACGCTACGTGCTAGAGCGTGCGGGACTGATCAACAACACGCAGGAACGCGTCATGGTCGAGTACCCTAACATGCTCCGCGTGTCGGGACGCCTAGACTTCCTAGCGGGCGGACGCATCGACATCGAGCGTGCCCAACAGGACATCACGTCCTCACACCTGCCCGAGTCTATCCAAGCATCCTCCCTGTACATCGCCCAGAAGTTGTACGAGAAGTTTGGCGACAGCGAGCTAGAAAGGAAGGTGCTCGAGATTAAGTCGTGCTCATCCTTTGTGATGGACATGATGGAAAAAACCGAGAAGCCTATCAAACATCACCGCCTGCAACTATTCCACTACATGAAGGGCTTGGGTCTGAACGGCGAACTCGTGTACATATGCAAGGACGACCTGCGCATGATGTGCTTCCAATACGAGCCAAGCGCAGACCTAGAACAGGAGTACCTCGCAGACCTAGCGGCAATCACGCACTACTTCACATCCAACACACGACCACCGCTTGAGAAGCACATTGTAGTGGAGGATGGTAAGTTCAAGAAGAACTTCGGCATCGAATACTCCAACTACCTCAAATTCCTGTACGACTTCGAAGAGCCACGCGACTATGCCGATTCGGTTAAGTCACAGGTTGCCCGATGGACTCGCGTGGTTGCTCGATACGCCAAGGGTGACAAGATTACCCCAAAGAACGCAGAGGTACGCGCCGAGATCGAGGCAGCCGGATACAACTTCAATCAGATAGTAGAACAAGCCAACAAGTTTGGCGTAACAGAAGAAGAAGAAGAAATTTAATAACAAACCAAATGATAATCGAAACACTTTACAACGTGGGGGATATGGTATATTTCCTACACAACAACAAGATGATGCACATCGCAATCTACAAGCAAGACATCAACCTGTACGAAGACCGCATCAGCACCTACCTAATCTTCAAGGATGGGGACGACATCATCGTCAAGCCGCAAGATCAAGTCTACACGACACAAGAAGAATTAATCCAATCAATAACTCAAGCAGCATGAGAATCCAAATTGAAACGGGTGTACCCGTACCAACAACAACAACACGAAAGTCAAAGTACCCGTTCCGCGACATGGAGGTAGGAAACTCCTTCTTTGTCAACGAGAAGCTAGACGTCAAGCGTATGCAACAGAAGCTAGCGGCTGCGGCCTCCATGTTCTGTAGAAAGAATCCAGACCACAAGTTCAAGACGCAGGCGTTCCCCGCAGGCGTCCGCTTATGGAGGGTTGCATGAAGCACAACGCAGTGATCACACCACAGGGGGCGTTACGAATCTACGACCGCCCCCTCTTCGAAGAGCAAGTCAGAGCCATGTCCCGTGATAAGGACTTGGCTGTGACCATCGAAGTCAAACTGAAGAAACGCTTCCGCTCTGATGTGCAGAACGCTTACTATTGGGGAGTTGTTATTGCGATGATAGTGGAAAGGCTACGGGAGCTTGGGCATGACATCGACCGCGACCTTGCCCATGAGTTCCTCAAAGGCCGTTTCCTTTATTCTGAGTTGACCGACCCGAACTCCGGAGAGGTGATGAAGATTCCACGCAAAACGTCGGAACTTGCAACGGAGGAATTTATTGAGTACATGGAACACGTCAAGCAGTTTGCTGCTGAGACGCTCGACATTTACATTCCCGACCCGAACGAACAACTTGAGATATGAGGTACGAGATAGACAAGCAGATGCGCATCAGTTTTTGGCAGCAGGTAGCCGAATTTTACGCTGAAGACAAGGGTTGGGATGTTAGGTTCATCACGCCATATCAGATACGTTTAACGGGCGCTAATGCAAGGGTTGATTTGTACCCTGTGGGACAAAAGGTAAACCTAGTAGGGACTCTTGAATACACGGTGATTGAAGATATCGAGGCTTTTATCAATAACCTCTCTCTTTAGGGCACACCCCCCTTCTTACCGCCTGAAATAACCCTTGCTCAGAGTTAGATCAAAGACGATTTTCCCCAACTTCAAGCAAGGTGGGTACGAGCCAATTCAACTTATCCGCTTACCGCAACGGAATCCAAAGCCATTTGGGTTTACTTTCAGTATGGTGTTAGTTGTCGGGGGTGGGGACAGAGCTAAATTGTCCATCGTTAGATGGTGGCTTGGATTGATCTCCCCTGCTTGGTCAAGTCCTGTAAAGGCAAGTTTCAAGTGGGGCTTGTGTTGGATGACAATGAATCTTTCATTCTCCGACAGAGACTGCTTGGGCGGAACGGGTGAAACACTTTTAAGACCGTGGTACATAAATAAAAAAAGCCCTCGTTGGAGAGACCGAGGGCAATTTTTATAAGAAGTATTTTCTTACTCCCCATATTGCGCCGCTCTCCAACACCGCAATACGAGGATGAGACAAATGTATGGCGACCGCAACACGGAAGTCAAAAAAAATAATTGCATTAACAACACACACAAGTTATCTTTGTAAAATGAAACAACAAATCGAACAACTAAAGCAGTGGAACAACGCCACGGGCATTGCAACACCGAACAAGATTAGCGCACTAAACGATGAGCGCATGACCCTTAGATTCGCCCTGATGGAGGAGGAGAACCTTGAGTACATGAGGGCGAGGAGCTACACGGACATAGCCGACGCGCTGGGCGATATGCTCTACGTCCTTGTGGGGACGATTGTGGAGCATGGCCTTTCGGACAAGATAGAGGCCGTCTTCGACGAGATACACCGAAGCAACATGACCAAGGTCGTGGACGGCAAGGTGAAGAGACGAGAAGATGGGAAGATACTCAAGCCCGAAGGATATGAGAAGCCAAACCTTAAACCAATACTGGAGGACTCGATATGAAAAAACAAACAGCAGTAGAATTTTTAGGACACGAATTAAATGTCAAACTATTTTATGACATCAGTCCTGAATTATGGGAGCAAGTCAATGAGATTTTCAAGCAAGCCAAAGCAATGGAGAAGGAGCAGATGATTGTTTTTTATTGGGGAGGATATGATAATGGGTATATAGATAATGGTAAGTTAGGAGAAGAATACTACAACGAAACATACGGAGGTGACAAATGACAATAGCACAGCGGTTAAACATCAAAGATTTTCCCTTTGTTGTCAGAGACAGCGGGGACAGAATTATTTATTACGAAAACAGCGACCATTTTTGGGAGATAAACGAATACGAACAAAGTGGAAAGCAGATCTATTACGAAAACAGCGAGGGGTTAATTGAAGACTACCGCCCCAAGCCCGAAGCCAATATACTAGGCCACTGGCATAAAGGAGTTGACAAATGAAAAAGAAAGTAGACTTTTACCAAGTTCCCAAGAACGAATGGCAGATGCCAATCGAGAAGGGATACAAGATGGCCTGTTGCGACTGCGGACTTGTCCACGTCATGGACTTCAAGGTGATTGACCCAGACACCAACAAGGTAATCAAGAACGCACGGACGATCCTCAGAGCAAGAAGGCATGAGACGTTGACCAAGCAGCTCAGAAAAAACAAATACTGAAAGAATATGAATGAACAAACAGCAATAGAATGGCTAGTGGAGCAGGTCAACAGCGACTGCCTAAACTCCGCGTTTATCAGACCAGAACTGATTAGGAAGGCCAAGGCAATGGAACGCGAGCAAATTGAAGCCGCGTTCAATTCAGGGACTAACTTTGACGCATACAGGCTAGACTGCCCCGCAGGGTATGCCTATTACGAGACGATGTACGAGAAGCGTAAGGTCATGATGGGTGACCTGAAGGACTTCTTTAACTTCAGCAAATACAAAAAAAAATAACTTAAACTATGATCAAGATTTCAGACAAGCCGACCAAGCAGGTCGAACACTTCGCAGGGACAATCACGATGTGCTTCCCTGGTGTTAAGAATAAGGAATGGACGTTTACGGTCTTGCGTACAACGAACGGAGTCACTACCTTTGACGTAGAAATCAACGACAAACAATTCGGTGAACACTTTGAAGAGTACAAGGACTCGATCCCTTTCTGTATCGAAACGCTCAAGGAGACCGTCAAGGCGAACTTGGCTAAGGAACAGGCAGAGTGGAAACCCGCAGGAAAATAACACAGCCCATGAAGGAGAGGAGTAAGAAGTGCAGAATCTGTAGACAGGAGTTCATTCCTAAGTACAGCACCATGCAAGCAACGTGTGAGAACATCGAGTGCATGATCGCATACTCCTCCAAGCAGAAGGACAAGAAGGTTAGGCGAGAACTCAAGGAGGTCAAGGAGCGCAACAAGTCCGTGTCCCAATGGCGGAAAGAACTACAGCAGGTGTTCAACCAATTCATTAGGCTCAGAGACCAAGGCAAGGGGTGCATCAGCTGCGGCAAACAACTACAGGGCAAGTATGACGCAGGTCATTTTTATTCCGTGGGATCGTACCCTAACCTCCGGTTCCACGAGTCGAATGTTTTCGGACAGTGTGTGGGCTGTAACCAGCACAAGCATGGCAACCTCCTTGAGTACGCCATAGGCATTGAGAGGCGCATAGGCAAGACCAAGCTAGAGGAATTGAAGTCGTTACGCAACGACCGCCTTAGCCTACCGCTCGACAAGATAAAGGAATTGATATACTACTACAAAGACAAGGTAAAAGAACTAAAAAAATGATCGAATCACCAACCTGGGAAGACCTGGGTTACGCTAACTTTGAATAATGGACAAGACCAAAAACATTTACACCCTGATCGTACTCGCGCTCTCCGTGGTAATACTCTGCGGCATATTCTTCATGGTCTTCCACATGGGAAGCATCGAGAAGAGTTCAGAGAACGAGTCCGTAGCCATCGAAAGGCTACACCAACTTAACGAGAAGTACCAGTCTCAGATGGACTCCAACCTCGTGATCATAAGCGCCACCAAGGAAGCCCTTGACTCGTTTATCGTACAAGACCAGCAGCAGTTCGTCATGGAGCAGGAACGCATCGACAAGGCACAAAAAATTGTTTCACGAATACCAAAAATGTCAAATGACTCACTTAAAACACTTTACGTTAACTCTTGGAATTATCTTCTTAACGAGTATCGTACAGGGCGTCTACGCCCAGCCAACTAGCCCACAGCTTCCACGAGAGGCACAGGAGGTAATATCCTCAGCGGCCGAGACCATCCGTCAGGACAAGATAACCATCGAGTCCCGGTCAGTCCGCATACAGCAGATGCGTGAGCAGCTGACCACCGCACAGCAGGCGTTAGACCTCGCCATAAAGAACGGAGAACTGTGCGAGGAGGTACGCAAGAACCAACAGGCAGAGATTAAGTTCCTTGAGATGTCTTACAACGACATGAAGCACGAGATGAAGAAGGAACGCCGTAGAAAAATATTTTGGAAATGTACATCGGTAGCCTTGGTAGGCCTATCGTTGTATTCATTGTTGTTATAGTTGTTATAGTTGTTTAAGGGGGGTGGCCTAGCGTGGCTGCCCCTTTTTTTTGTAAATTAGCATCGCGAATTAATAAATAATCAAATGTCAAACATTCAGAAAGCACTAGAGGTGTTAGACCTCCCACAGGAATTTGCACAATATGATGGGCAAATCCAGACCCGTACCCAACGCCAGGCGTGGATCTACGAGGTAACAGACATCACATCATCACCAACCCGCGTGTACTACACGATGGAGATTGCTCCAGACAAGAACGAACTCTTTGGTATGTACCCGCTCAACTACCTTGCAAACGTCATCCATCAGATGGGATTCGTGTACGAGGGACAGGACGATAACGGCGTGGCAATTATGACCAAGCCAGCCGCATTCGTAAAACATGAGGCTCCAAGCGGACTTGCAGGGCAGACCGTCTACTACGTGTGGACTCAAGTCAAGGCAAGCGAAGAAGGCATAGACTTTATTGCCGAGCCATATGAAACGACTTGGAAGGGCGTGGCCGACGACATGAAAGACCCGATGATCCGTATTGGATACAAGGCACGTCTGGTGAAGAAAGGATCAGACGGAAAGCCGATGGTGGCGTGGACGTCTAAGTACGCAATTAATCCAAAGCGCCGCATCCGTCGTGCTGAGTTCATGCAGATGATTAATATGTCTATGGAGGACTTTATGTACCAGACCCGATGGACTTGGAACCGTGTCGCTACAGACCCTGCAACCCACATCAACAACATCGCAATGGACGTGGAGCCATTGGAGGGCGGCAAGTTGAAGAGCGTGTTCTACATCAACGGACAGGACGCACAGACCTTCGACTACAAGAAGCTCATCACATCGTTCAACAAGACCTACAGCGGATACATCTGGATGTGGCGCCTGTACAACGGCGTAGACCCAAAGATTGCGGACAACGCATACGGAAGCACGTTGAACATTGGCATCGACCCTATGGCCGACTCCACCATCACGCTTGTTTCTGGCAAGACCAACGGATGGGACGCCAAGACCAAGACTTTGACGTACAACCCAGACCTCACCACCGAGGCGCAGATCCTCGCATACATGGAGTTCCTTCCCGCAACAGGAAAGAACGAATGTGTCGGGCGGATGTACAGCCTCGAACAAGACCACGAGTTTATATGGTAACAAAATGGGGGCAATCGCCCCCTTTTTTTATCTAAACTTTTCTGACTTCTTCCACCTCGTGATGTGGGTGTTCTTAGATAGCGGACGGATCTTGATATAGACGCCATCCCGTGACCGTGAGTCGCGCATCCCCTGCTCGTTGGTGTTGCCCTCTATTACTCGAATAGAATGCTCTCCAATGCGATCTATGATGCCGGTGTGGCCGATGCCTTTGTATCTTGACTTCTTGAAATTTGAGTATGTGTATGTGGCAACAAGGACATCGCCATCACGAAAGCTCTGATAAAATCTCCCATCTGTATAGATCACGTCTTTTTTGTTGTACGCGCTAGGACTCCAGCCCGTAATGGTATTCTCGATCCCACACTCGTCAAGGATTGCACGAACGAAGAAGGCGCACCACGCGTAGCCGGGTCTCCAGCCCACGTTGTACATCATCTTCTGGAGTTCTTTGTCTCCGAATGCTTGGTTGTTACCTCCCTTCTCCCTTACACCTACAAAGGAAGCGGCAGTGGCGCGGACGCAGTAGCCGTCATTATCAGCCACAGTATAAACAGGAATGCTAAGAGCAAACCAAAGTAGACACAGATGTATAATACGATTCTTTGCCACGGTGATGAGTTATATTCTAGTTCCTCCTTAGCATACTTCGAGTAGAAGTAGTTCTGTAAACCACGGAAGTTAAAGAACCCGCCAAGGAACACCACAAAGTTAGCGAAAATCATGACAAGTGCGGCAAGAATTACCTGCTGAATGTACTCGATTGAGATCAGCCCGTCGCCAAAGTACTCGGCGCTGTATGACCCTGCGAGCAGGAATAGGAAGAACGCGACTGGGATAGACCACAAGCCGTCGAAGAGTTGGAGTTTGCGTAGTATCTTTTTCATGTAACAAATATAAACTATCCGAACGATATGCCGCTAACTGTTGGAGGCTGAGTTGCCATAACGTACCAGTTGTTACAGTTACTTACCGTGCCTTTGTAAGTCCACGCGGTTAGCCCTGCCGCCCCATTGATGTCCGTCACGTCGAGGTAGTCAATGTCCTGGTCGGTAACCCCGTTATTGAGCAGCGTGAATGTGCGCTGCGTCCCTGGGACCGAGGACCGCATGATTATAGATCCGGAAGGAGTTCCCTGAGAGGTCAACCCCTTGGACAAGACCCAAGTGTCGGCTATTTGAATTGTTGTGCTAACGGTTATAAACCTGAGATTGACACCAAGCGTATGCCCTGCGGCGGTAAGCGTGGCGTTTGCGGACACGTCTAGGTTTCCCGTTCCTGTTGTGGTCATGCCACTTGACATGGTTATATTTCCAGCAACTATGAGGTTGGCATTTATCGTCAAGGTGTTGACATATCCCGTGCAGGTTAGGCTGAGTAATGCATTTGTATTAGCACCCACCGTACACGCAGCAGAAGCGGCGTTGAATACGACATCATCCCCAGCAGCAGGCACACCTGCTGGAGTCCAGCTACCTGCTGTAGCCCATGTGCCAGTTCCTGTCCAAGTCTTAGTTGCCATGCCTTAGTTTGTAAATGTTGAGAACCTTGTCTTTGGGTACGTCCAAAGGCTCCAATTAATAGTGTTTGTAAGCAAGCCCTTTCTGCTCCATACGGTCTGCCCCGCGCTGCTGTCCACGTTAGTTCCTCCCATGTAAAACACGTCCTGACTAGCCCCAGGCACGAGCGTAAATATAGCCCGTGTCGCTGCCCCCGTATTCTTTGACACGTTACTCCTTGGGACAATGCTGTTCCACGCCCTAAGCGTCAGACTTGTGTTAATCTTGTAAACTATGCTAGCCTCCGCAACCAGCCCTATGTCACAGCCCCCAGCGGTTGACGTCTGTTGGTAATAAAGGGTGTTACACGTCCAACCCGCCGTGCCTAAGTATTTGTGGGCGTTAGTTGTCGAGAACCCATCGAAACTGAGTGTACCTATAACAAAAGGCGCAGAATCGTTTATGGTTATGGCCGACAGCGTTGTAAGGATCGTACCTCCACTGCTATGATACACGGTCTCGACTGGTATGCCGCCAGATCCAAAGCCATTCACCGTAGCACCCAGCAATCTAAATCCGAAACCGGTGGTGACAAGTGAACCTGCCGTGTACGTTATGGAGTTAGACCTTATGCCAACAAAACTTGTCAGCGTTATTGTTCCCGTTGTGTTTATAACAATTGGGGTTCCAGATCCAAAGTTTGTTGATGCACTTGATAGCGTTAAGCTCTCAGACCAGCTACCTGTCCCCTGTAACCTTATTATGGTTGTTGACGCGCTTGTAATGTATCCGTTAAGCGCAAAGCTCTTGTTTGCGTATAGAGTACTCCCCGTCAACAAAACAGCGGACTTTGTACCAGAGGTTGTCGTTACAGACAAGTCATTTACCACGCATATTGGGCTTGAAAATGTGCAGTTGTTGGGGGCTGTGGCGGCGGCTGTTTTTAACGAAAGGTTGCTAAAGTTTACGCCCGTAGTACTTGTCGTTGTAGCCGATGGCGACGTGCTGCCGTTTATGTTTACGGTGTAGGCTGTGCCAGACTGGCTAAAGTTTAGGTGAAACGTGCCTGTGCAAGTCACGGTTCCTGCAACATAAGTAAACGCGCTAGTTGCCTGAGTTCCGTAACCTCCCCAACTTGCGCCATCCGCTAAAGTGACGGTGTTTCCTGGGGCATTGATGGTTAGGTTTACCCCAACAGATGCAGCGTTTGCAGTGTAAGTTGAATTACCAGCAAGCACTATGGTGGAAAGGGCTGCCGTTGAGTTAAGTACAGAGTTTTGCGCCACACCTGCGTTTATCGTAAGGTTGGCATTGCACGTCAAACTAAATGATCCTCCTAAAGTTAAGCTACTAGCGCCCGTGCCTATAATAACATTTCCAGAGACAACCCAATTGCTCGCCAGCGTGATGGTGCTGTTTGTGGCAACCGTTATCGTGTTTATGCTAAAGGCGTTTGGCCACGTCTTGCCATTACTTGTAAGGGTTGTTATCCCGTTAGCCCTCGTTATCAAGGCGCTAGTTCCCGCCACAACAAACGATGGAGACGCCGAAAGCGTGACCGAATGGTTTGCGCTAGCGGCACTCGAACTGCCAACGGTTATAGTGTTGTTCATGGTTATGGTGTTGGCATAACCAGTGAAGTTTAGATTACGACAAACACCAGCCACGTTAACAGTACAGGCAGGAGATGCCGCGTCAAATATCGCATCAGTTCCAGCCAGCGTTGCGCTTGGTAGAACTCCCGTGTCCCAATTAGTGGCAGTTCCCCAGTTAGAATTTGTTGTACCTCTCCAAATTGGCATAGTTACAGATTTTCAATTAACACATCAATCTTCTGTTGGGCTAATATTTTTTCCCTCTCGGTTACAATCCTGTTCTCAATATTGGCATCTATCTCCTCCACCGTCTCTGGGCGAAAGTGGTACACGTTAGTTTCCACGGTAGCCGTGATGTCTCCCGTGAACTCAATTGTGATGTCGGTAATAAGCAGGTCGTCCTGGCGATACTTGTTTGTAATCGTAAATGATGATGTAATTGCCATTTCTATTATGTTCTAGTTACTGTTAATTGAACGACTGCCCAAGACACTGTGGTTGCAGAGTCTACGTTGAATGCCAGCATATCGTTGGCCGCAATTGCTGTAGACGTCCAACCTGTCGGGGCCGCTGAGTTTGTCTGAGCGGTGCTTAAAAGAGGTTTGTTTCCACCGCCGCCAATCAAAGATACGGTAGGTATAGTTCCAGACGTAGCCCTGAAGATGTCAAACTGAATACTGCCGACCGCGTTTGCTATAACCCTCCAACTTGTTATTGTACAGGCGTATGGTATCTGAACGTAACCCTTTACCCCGATTGTGATTGTCCCGCCCGATCCGTCAACCGTCGCGCCGATCGACTGTGTTGAGCTAGACGCAATCGTCCAAGATCTATCCGCCGATAGGTCATAACTTGTCCCGTTGATTGTTAAAGTTCTAGTAGACGGAACCTTGCCAATAAAATCTAAGTACTGAGCTGCCGTGATTACGCCAGGCCGTCCACCGTCCGCATAAGGAATGTAAATGGTATGGTTGCCACCAATTGTGTTTATCGTAGGTGTCGACTCGCCCGTGCCGCCAAACTGAATAAAAAACTCTTGTACCGGCTCGGTTGCTGCGTTAATGGTTGTAACCGCGTTGTTTGCAACGTAATCCCTTACAGCGCTCTGAGACGGAACAACGATGTCGCTATCAAGCGACATGGTTGGGTCTGTGTCTATGGGTAATCCCCTTGTAAATCCTTGTGCCATGTTATCTGCTTATTTCTTCCCAGTCCATTGATGCGAGAACGTCACCGCCTGCATTATTGGTAGCTACCACAACAGTGAGTTCGTATGGGGTTGAAGTTAATCCGTTTCTTTCAAGCTGTGTCTTAAAGAGCGCCTCCTTGAGTATGTCAACCTGGGTTGATCCCTGGTTTGATACGCTAAAGTAACCGCTTGCAAGTATTCTTCCACTACCTGTAGAAAAACTAGTACCTGTTATGTTGTAATCTACAGAAGACCCCCCTGGCGAAGGCAACCAACTACCCCCCGTTGTGGTTCCGCTTGCTATTACCTGCCAGTTATAATCTCCCGCACTAGTGGCTATTACAGAAATTGCGGTTGATATTACTATGGCATCTAGTCGATCAGGAGATGTTTTAAGGCGTATACTTACTATAGGGTAAAATGTACCCGCTACCGCTAAATTTATTGGAGCAGTTACAGGAATGCCGATTGCTTGTTGTAGTCCGTTGAGTTGATATCCTCCTTCAGATAATACAGTAGAGCATATCTGCTTCAGTGTGCTTGCTCCGCTTGTGGCTCCCGTGTTTGTTACCTCATACCTCAATGGCAAAGATGCCGTCGTGATATACGTAGAGGTAATCAAGTTGGCGTGATGGAACTTATGGCAAACGTAGAAGTTTCCATTAATTACAAATCCCATTCTAACTGTACCTACCCCTAGCCATTCCAAGTCCATGAACAGGATCTGTGCCTTTGTTAGGTCAAGGGTGATTCCACTAGGTCCTGAGCCGTCCATCGGATCAACATTCCAGCTTGCCTGTGCAACTGGTGTGTTTACTAATGAACCTGAAACAGAAGTTCTTTCAACAAAACTTACTGTGGTATTGTTAAGTTCTAGATAATAACCATTAGCTGCTCCATAGTATCCAACCCTTTGTCTAAGGTTAGTCTTAGCAACATTCATTACAAATGTGCTGAGTACCAACAAGCTCTTTCCAGGCTGGTAGGCAAACACTTTAGTAGTCTCCCTAACAACCTCAGACCCCGATGCTGCGGTTACAGCCAGGTCTACCAATCCTTGAGCAGAGTTAAACGTGGCCGTACCGCCTGTTGCAGTACTCGTTGACCACAGCTTGTTATCGTCAAACCTGTGGCTTGAGTCGAAGAGTGTAAACGGGTTGCTTACCCTAAGTCTTCCGAAGGCGTCTATGTTAGGAGTATTTGCAAACGAAATCTCGCTACTAATTATGTTGTATGATGAGTATCCCTGTGCCATGTTAGCTTATTTCAGATCCGTAAAGTTGAAAAGATAAGTTTGTGTTGGACGCATAAACCCTTACAACGTCCGTGGTCGCTAAGGTAATACCTACCGTCGCAATAAAGGTATCGTTTGATCCTATTTGAAGATCGTAGTAAATATAGTCCTTATTCGTTGTTGCAGCACCCGCCGCAGACACGCTCACTCGGAACGATGCCGTAGACGTGCCTCGATTTGCTACAATCAATGAACTCCCAACAGCCGATGTGGCCGCTGGGACGGTGTATAAATTCGTTGGCGTAGTTGCCGCTGGGCTTGACTGCCCTAATATTTTATAAGTAGTTGCCATATTTTATTTTATTATGCTCCCATTAACATTAGTATCGCCTCAAGCCCTACGCTCGATGCTGTTGCCGTACCCCACTCGGCCTCTCCCGTTGTTGGATTTACCAACTTTAATACATCTCCAGCAGCCTTGGTTGCGTATAGCGGAGTCTTGATTTGAATCTCTGTAGATTTAGTCGTTATTGAAGTCGTAGCGCCACCAGAGGCTGTGCCTGTCATGGTAACGGCTCCACTAGCAGTCAAGGTGTCTACCAGTATGCTTGCTACCGACCCAGACGACCCAGTTGAAGTCATCTGACTATACCCCGTTGTGTTAACGTCTACCTTGTAGTTGTTATCAAACGTCAAATTAAATCCACCGCCATCTATAGTATTGCTTGCGGTCAACACGGGGTCTTGGGTAATCACGTCCTGAAGGCCAGGCGTTGTGCCGCTCGGAGCTACAATCCATTTCAAGCCTGTAGCTTCCGCGCTGTCCGCAGAGAGGATGTAACCGTTTGTACCTACAGGAAGTCTTGCATCTGCCGTGTCGTATGTGTAAAGGTCGCCCTTAGTTGTGAGGGGGGATGACCCCGTGCCTCCGCTTCCAACAAATACGTTACCTGCATTATCTACATTCAACACGCCTACAGAAGAGCCAGAAGAACTAGCAAATGCGGTTGACGTAATGTATGCATTGAGTTTAAGTTGACCAGAGGATGCGATTTCCATCCTCGTATTATCAATGTTGTTTTCTACAACGCTTACATGATATTTAGCATCTTGACTGGCGTTAGTAGGATCCGTAAATGAATAACTTATTCTACCCGCGATTATACCGCTTGATCCGTTAGTGCTGTTTCCATTGTAAAATGCTATAGAATTTTTTATTCCAGCGGATGCAGCAGAGGATGATATTTTTGAAAGTTTTAATACATCATCATTACCCGAAGAGCTTCCTGTTTTAGTAGCATCTATAGCGGCTATTGATGGACTATTAGATACCGTTGTAATAGCACTTAATCCGTTACTAGCATATGAACGAACAACTATTCCTTGAGCGCTTGTTGACGTTACGTCGACACCTGTTCCATTAACCGTGTTACATAGAATACCATATGGACCTCCAATAGCGGTGATTTTTAACACCCCTCCAAATGAGGTTGCATCTATTCCAGACTGAAGCGATAAGGCATATGCTTGGTTTGACCCTGTATAAGTATTTACTATTCTTAATGGAGCCGATGAAGTCGTTCCGTTAGCTATACCAGACAATAACAATTGTTTATCGCCTGTATTTATAAATCTATTAGCTGTAAAATCAGATGTTCCAGAAAGGGTCTCAGCACCCAATTGAAAATTATAAGTCGGATTTTGAATAAGACCATTATTAGCCGTATAAACAGGAAGTGTTTGAAGATTTCCTGTTCCGTCAAGATATTGCGTAGATAAACCGCCAAGAGAAACACCAATTGTCCCATTGGCCGTAAGCGGAGAGTTTGTTACCGTAAACGCTGTAGGCATTGTAAGGCCAACAGATGTAAGACCTCCCCCGCCTCCGCCGCTTGCCGCAATCGTGAAGTTCGGATATGCACCCGTAATGGTCACGTTAGATCCTGCCGTCAACGAAACTACTTGATCGGGAGCCGAGTTGGTAATCGTAAAGTTTGGATACGTTCCGCTTGTCGATATGCCTGTTCCAGCAGTAAGCGAAACAATTTGATCAGGCGCCGTGTTGGTTATTGTAATTACAGGGGTTGTCGTCGGGTTGGCAACGCTTGCGGAAATACCCGTACCAGCAGTAACGCCAACAGAGATTACCGTCCCCGTGCCAGCCGTGGCCTTCCACACCTTGCCCGTGTTGTCCACGCCGATAAAGTAGGCGAGGGTCGTGCTGATGTTTGTAGTACCGTCAGAAAATGTAGACGTCGCATACTCAGGCAACTCAAGCTGCCCCTTGCCTTGCACCACCAACTTGTCGGCACGAGATCCGCCGTCGAACAGTTCTATCTTGAACTTGGACTGCTCGTCACCCTGCGTGTAACTCGTGACCTCCGTGGTCAAACGACCGCCGATGAAGTAATCTGGAGAAACACCGTCGTTGATGAACTCATAGTCAATGGATGTGGCGGCGAGCGATGGCTCACCCTGATACTTCAAACGAAGCATTGCTATTCTGTCATCCAATGGGCCTCCTGCCGGGAGGTTGCCCTCCATCCTGAGTTCGAGCAGCGGCTGGAAAAGATCCACGTCGCCCACAACCTCAACCGACGGGTTTGGCCTAAAGCCTGACCCGTAGTCCTGGAACGTGGCAACGCCGCCTATGCCCAGGTTAGCCACCCCAAAAGGAAACTGAGTGTCCTGGGCGGCAGTGCCCGCAACAGAGAACTGGTACTGGTTAAGCCCGTCCGTGGTGGTTATGGTCGTGTCTTCTATAAGCGTTCCGCCCAGGTGAAACACGTAATCGCTTGCTGGATCCTCCTGCGTGTGCAAGCCATTGGCTACAGTGTAGGCAGGAAACGTGGCGAGTTCGCCAAGGCCGTTAATGTACTCGGTAACCAAGCCATCCACGGTAACGGTAAACGTGCCGTTGCTTGTCAACGGGTTCGGGTCGCTAACCGTAAAGGCTGGTGGCATCACAAGCTCAATAGAGCTTATAGTCCCCGTACCTGCCTCGGTGTATTCGACATGTCCGCCCGCATCCAGCGCGAGAACCATGCCCGTGGTAGCGGATGCGTAAAGCGGCGTGATTATGTCAACATATCCGCCAGTTACAAAAACCCGCTGAGCGCCAGCATTAAGCGAAGCACCGTCTGCATCAGTCTCAACAGAGCCACCAGCAGAGTTAATAACGAAAGAAGCGTTATTGTCAAAAGTAAAGTTGTAACCCGCGCCATCTACCGTATTGTCCTTATCAAGGGTTGAGTTAATATCCAACGTATCCTGCCACCCCTGAACCAATGAGCCACCAACGCTTGTAAAGTCTACACAGAACTGAGTACCCTCAACAAACGGAACACCGTTAGCGTTGAGTTCTATAGCATCGAACTTGCAGTATGTGCCGTTGTCTACAAAGTTTGACAACTGAACTACCACGTATACCGTAGGGTCTGTCTTGCTAAACACAAACACCCACGACCCGTCTTGTACAATTGGGAAGAACCCTGTGAAGTCCTGGTTGTTGCCTGTTACATAATTAAACAGAATAGAACTCCCATCATATTGAAACCTTCCCAAGGTCATAACGTCACCTGCCGTATACTGTATCGAGCATTCGGGCATTGTGTCCCCGCACTCGCAGCACCCCTTGAAGATGCTGGTAACCAGCAACTTGTAGATGTCCGTGGTCTTCTTCTGTATGACCGCTGGGGCGTCCTTGAGACCCAAAACAGCGAATGCATTGCCGCCAACGTCCGTGATCGTGTACACCGTAAAGCTAAACGCCTCACCCCCCACCTGGGAGATGGTGATGGTGTCGTAACGGTATGAGATGTAGGTAGGACTCTGCGGCAGGATCTGACTCATGCTGCGGATGTACGTCGTGTCGTCAAGGAATGACACCACGTCGTTGTTCTCTACCTGTACTTTGGATATTATTTGACTCATTGCTTACACTCTTCTTCTGTGGCGAAGGTACAAAATTCGTCGAGACTTTTGTACATTTTCGCATACTTAGAAGAGGGAAACTTTTCGCGCCACTCCATCTTGACCCGCGCCCACTCTGGACCCGTCCGTACAGGCTGCGCCCGCCTTTCTTCCCTGGCGCCCGAAAAGATAAAATCGATGACCGACTTCTTGCTTGGACGGCCGCCATTCTTGCGCTTGCTCTCTATCATGACCTTCACATCGCCGAGCTTTTCGTGGTTCGCATCTTCGAGCAGTTCCACCAGCTGGCGCAGGGAAACGCAGCCGTCTAGCTTGCCACGGGTTATCGTAACCTTCTCACGAACGATTGGATCGCTGTCAAGGAACTTGATATCAAACCCAAGTTCACGCATAGCGAAGGTAAGGGAGAGAATGTCCGCCTTGAGCTGCGCGGTTCCCCTGTTGGGAACTGAGGGGTAGATGGCGAAGTGTATCGCTGTGTGCTTGTCATCGTCTATCCATATTGATGTGCCGCTTATGGCGTAGTCACCATCGCCACGGTCCACCATGAGGTGCGCCTCTGGGAACTTGTCCTTCAGTTCGCTAATTAATAGTCTATATTCACCTAATTCATGCGGTGTAGGGTCCGCCAGTTTCAATTCAATCATAACTTCGTTTGTCGTGCAAATATAAACGAAAACCCCCAGCCATTGCCAGGGGTTTCCTTAATCATCTTTAAATCACTAAACCTAAAACTATAATCACTATAAACACACACATAAAATCGGGGCGAATATATACGCAGATCTTGCATACGCCAAATTATTTTGCATTAATTAAGATTTGTTGTATATTTGCGGTGCAAGTTCGCGTACAATCTGTACAGTCGGGAGACGAGAACTTTGAGGGCGGGCTGATCACCGCCCTCTATGTTTTCTAGAAGGTATACAAAAAAATAGTCGGGAAAACTCTTACTTAGTGCGCTTGGCCTTGGACTTCTTGTAGTGGCCGTAAAGGATTACAACAGAAACGGTGCAGGCTAACAATAGGGACGAGATTCTGAACAGCCATTCGGTCTGCTCTTGCCATGAAACAACTGCGGCAAATGTTGTTAATAAAACCGAAGCCGCCCCATCTACATACCCGTGACCTGTCATATCCGTGTGATTAATGTCTTGCATTGTCCCTACAAATATAGATTACTACTTCTTATTTTCTTGAAGTTTTTTTAGTTTTTTGTTGTAGTCCTCGACCGCGTCTTTCAAGGTTACGGGTACCGTCTTGCCGATAGATGCGAAGTATTCCGCCGCAGCAGCCTCCCTGGCGAGTGTAGCCAGTTCGCCGATGTCGGAGGATATCTTCTCGCGCTTCTTGGTCTCAATGGCGATGGTCTTCCCCTCCTTCTCCAGGTCTGCCTCTGGCACGCCCTTCTTCATGGCCTTCACCTTGCCCTCTTCCAGCTGGTTGTCGGTAACGGTGACCTCCTTTGGGAACAGCTCCTTGCTCTCGAGCGATGGCGCCCTTGACGCATAGATGTCGAGCAGCGGTGCCGCCTTGTCTCTGTACCTGGCGTTCAGCTCGATAAGCTGTTCGTCCGTAAGCGCAACCGCAAACGTGTCCTTCTTGATGTCTGGTATGCCCTTGGGCTTGAACTCCTTTATCACGGTGGATGTGGCTGGGTTGGTGTACTTTGGTGTAACCTTCTTGTCCTTGTAGACGTTGATGCTGGACCCTAGGAACGCATATGCAGAAAGGAATGCACCCTTCATGTTTGGCTCCTCTTTAAATATCTCGTTTATTGTACTGAAGATCATAGGCGTGGTGCGCTCTAAGACCTGGTCAGACCATATCCATTCCTCGCCGTATGGGTTGATACGCTTACCCTCTTCCTCGTGTGTGGTAAGGTAACCGACAAAATAACTCATCGTTGGGTGAAACTTGTTCTGGGCAAACTCTGCAATAAGACCACCCCTAGTAGGCGTGTTGTAGTCCCCAAGTTTTCTTTCCTCTCCGCCACGTACCAGCGCCTCTGAATACAGGCGTGCCTGTAAAACAATGTGTTGAATAAATCCGCCCCATGGGTCCACGTATATGTCCCCGATACGAATCTTACCAAACTTAGAGCTGAGTGGGTCTAGGTCAACCTCAAACTCGTCCTCGTCATCCTCGTTAGCCTTGGCGGCTATCATGGAAACTATACCAGCCGTGGTTGTAAACCAGACTATGAAGTCACGGGCCGCCATCTTCTGTGCGACAGATGGCTTAAATGTGCCCTGGTCCTTTAATGTAAGCAAAAATATTGGGAAGCCTACAGTTGAAGTCTTAAGCTGAGACGCCCAGTTCTTTGGCGAGTAGAATATCTTAGACAGCGGGCCAGATATGGAATTGAGTGGTCCCAATGATGCGCGGCCAGTAAAGGTGTTCACCATCTCGGCCACGTTTTCGTATGACTTTGGATCGGTCTCAAACGTCTTGCCCTGCTTTTCCAACATGGCCTTGCCGTCCAGGTAACGAAGCACACGCATTGTGTTGAGGTACCCGATACCAGCACGCTCAAATGCCTTGAATGGGTTGAGCATTAGTGTCTTTTGGTACGCCCCTTCGCCAAAAAGTTTCATCGGCTTGGCAAGAAAGTCAAATATAGAGTTACCCACGCCGCCAAGGAATCCCTCCTCCTTCTCAGAAAGGGAAGCATCATACTCAGAAAGCGAAAGACCTGCCTTCATCATCTCCTCGTAATATGGCTGTGCCTTAATAAATTCACCCCACTTGCGGGCCTTCTTTTCGCTTGTAAAGTGCTCAAAGGTCTTAGCAAACGAACGGGCTGCGTGTATTGGGTGTGACACGGTCAGTTTAAGACCCTGTACCAGCACCATTGAAAGGTCAAAGGTGGCCTGTAACAGTCGGGACACCTCCCAAAAGCCACTAAGCCCATCTAAAAACTTGCTAGGGCTGTTCTGCTTCTTGATCTTGTCCACCTCCTTGTCGAACTGGTTCTGTAAGGTCTGGCGTTCTGCACGCAGCTCGCGCAACTCGTCGTCTTCCAGTACCTGTTTGCGCTCCTTGGGGGCAAAGTCGCCCTCTGCAAGCCTGCGTTCCAGCTCGGTGATACGCTTCTGGGCGTTCCGCTTGGCGTTTATAAGCCTCTGCGCGTCGGCAATGCCTGCCGCCTCGTATGCGTCCTGTATATCATACGTGAGTTGTTCTTCCCTGTCGGTAAGTTTTGCCCTCTCCTGGGGGGTCTTGGCCTTGACTATCCCCCTTCGGATGTCCTCAAGTCGAGACTCCATGCGCCCGATGTTGCGGAGCCTTCCGATCTCCTTCTGCATGTCGTCGCGGGTCAACGAACGCTCACGGCCATAGCCGCTTATCGCGTCGCGTATCTGACGGTCTGTGGCGTTGGGATACTTCTGGGACATGCGCTGCCTTACCTGGGTGACAAGGTCATTCATGTCCACCACGCCGTTCTCTACGATCTCACGGATCAAGGAGGACGGGATAGATATCTTGCCAGGGGTCACGCTCTGGAACTGTGCGCGTATCTGGTCCTCTACAGCCCTCTTGTCCGCGTCAGACAACGCCTGGAAGAATGGCTCGGCACGTACCGCAGCCAGTGCCGCGTCGAGTGCTGCGTTTGATGCGGCACCAGACAGGCTGGACTTGGACACGATAGACGGCTTGTTCTTTATGTTCCTCACGGCCTCTGCTGCCGCGTCTACTATCTTGGACCACGTGCCCTTGGGCATGTTAATCGGCTTGCCGTTTGAGTCCTTGAACGTGACCGACTTGGACTTAAACTTGGACACCTCTGCGGCGGCCGCGTCGGTATCCTTGAGGTCGATGTTTGCGAGCTTGTCCTCAGCCGCTGCCCTCTCTATCTCTGCAAGGTTCCGAGCATCCTCGGCCTCTTGTGCGCGTTGCTCGGCCTCTGCTATTCTCTTGTTCAGTTCCTTAATCTGCTCGTCTAACTTCTCGAACTTGGCCTGTACCTCTGGGGATATGTAGTTGAAGTTTGCCTTCTTGTACTCGTTGATCTGGTTGTCTACGGTGTAGTTGAACAGAGAGTTGCGGTAGATGTCCTTGAGGGCGTTGTTGAACTGACCACCTGCGGTTGCCGCGCCAGAGAACTCCTTAATCATCCTGGCCTGCAATTCAAGCAACTCGTTCTGTGCGTCTACGTACTCTTGTGGACTGAGCGAACTGTCCTCCAGGTTGGTGAACTTTGCCGTCTCCAGCCTGTCAATGAGGTCCGCGTAAACGTATGCGGCCACAGCATCGTTCAGCTTGCGGTCCATCACGGCCTGGTATGCCGCATCGAAACCCACCATCTCTACAAACTCCTTTGCCCTAGCCCTGGCCTCGGTGAGCTTCTGTACGCCACGGTCTAGTCCCGTCTTGCGTAGGGCCTCTGCCAGCTGCTCGTCGGTAGTCCCCGCGTATGCCCTGGCAAGCAGGGTCCTGAGTGCCTTCCCCTTACCAGCAAGTGACTTGAGGTCAAGTCTTTTGACTGGCTCTGGCTCGGCCGCAATGAACGGGTTCTCACCCTTCATACGCCCCTCGTCCAATAGGCCCTGGTTTATAAGGTCCATCAGCTTGTTCTCATCCTTGAGCATCTGCATGAACTCGTCATACGAATACTTTACAGGATCCTCACCCTTAGTGTTCTTAAAGAATAGAATGCAGGGATTTTTGGCCATGCCTTAGAATAGTTTTTTCTCCAACAGGAGCATGTTGAACTTGTCCTTCGCGTCTACGCCCTCGAGCATGTTGAGCTTGTCGCTATACTCGGCCACTGAGTCCTTCTGGATCTTGCGGAACTCCTGTAGGAAGTCGAACACGCACAAGTCCTTCTTGAACACCTCCATTGACGTGCCCTCGTAGTCCTCGTACAGCGCATACTCGATGAGGTACGCGTTCTCGATGACGTCGATGAGTCCGCCGAAGGTGATCTGCGGGCGGTCTACGGTAGGAAGCTCTGGGCTGATGTTCCAGTCCACGAGGTAGTCCTCAATCTTCTTTGCATGCGTCAGCTCGTCTGCCGACTCCTTGGCGAAGAACTCGGCCGCCTTGAAGTAGCTCACGTTCTGGCACCAGTTGCTGGCTGCGCGGTAAAAATAAAACGCGTTGTACTCGTCCTTGAGGCGAGGCAACAGCAGGTCTACGACCTCTTTATCTAACTTATTTGGTGTCATGGACAGTTACCTGATTTCGTTAAAAGTTGAGCGTCCTCGAGCATTCGAGTGATCTCCTTAAAGTTGTTGTAAATATAGGACAGTTTAGGGTCTCCGTCCAAAATAGCGTTTATCTTCTGGCGCTCAGACCATCCGCCACCCTCACGCATCTTGGCGTATAGGTCGGCTACCTCCTTGGCGTTGTTGTCCGCGAGCTGGGCCTTGGACTTGATTTCTGGCTTAATTCCTAAATCAACTTCAAGCCTTTTTACGGCTTGTTGTTTCATTATTTCTTCGGCTGAGTCATATCCGTTTTCGTCAAAAGACTTGGTGTTGAATTTATCGTAAGCATTATAGGTGTCAAACGATCCAAGTTTGTTTTCTATAGTGTTTCTGTCTCCACCATCGTAAATGAAAAACACAACATCCGGACGACCGTTATTAAAACGCTTATAGGTCTCGTAATCCCAGTCTTTTATAGTGTTTCCATTGCTGACCTGTGGTCTGTACTCGTCATTGAATGATGTGCGAGATACCGCCTTAAAGCCAAACAATGAATAGTAATCTGGAAGAATAGTGTCAAACGCTTCGGCTGTTGTGGCGCCTTCTTTTATCCCAAGCACCATGAGCTGGGCTAGGTTTTGCGGTCTGTTAGCTGATGGATTCGAGAATGCGCCACCCAGAAACCCTTCTTTATTAAGAGTAACCCCTGTCGATCCGTCTTCGGTAACAAACATACGCATCTTGCCAAAGTCTTCTTCGGAATGAATCGTAACAGAGGCTGCAAATGGGTTGTCCTTTAAAGACTCCATCATCATCTGACGGTATGCCTTAGGGTCAGTTACTTCGTAAATCTTTTGAACTCCCTTGAATTTAGGGAATGCATTTATGATACCGGAATTTATCTTGTCGTCAAGACTGTATTCGGCAGATACTGCTACGTCAAGTGATCCAACGCGCTTAGTTCCTTGTACACTTTTTCTGGTGATTCCCCTTGTTCCATTGCTTTTTGAAGAGTAGCTCTCCAGTAAACTGGATAATTCTCCAGGGTCTTTTTCTGGTCTGCTGTCAATTCTTTCTTGTTCATTGATTCTTCTTTTTGTTTCATCGGATAAGTTCTCTAGGCTAGATTTTGATTTAACACCTTTTGGCGATTTACCTACAGCTTTTCCAGCTCTTGCGCCCACTGTGGGAAGTCCGCCGCTAACTGCCCCTTCTGTTCGTTGTCCAGCGGCAGGCTTATTCCCGCTAGAGAGAGGTAATTCTTTAAGGTATGTGGCTGTTTTATTTTCGTCAAGGATTTCATCAACATATCCTCCCCAGTCTGTGATTGATAAGTCTTTTCCATATGATTTTATATTGTTTTGAGCTTCTTGTAAGGTTATTTTACCCGCACTGTAATCGGCCCAAATATCTTTAACTTTTTGTTTTTGTTTTTCGCTTTTTTGATTAGCCGGGAATATAGCTCTTGCACCTTCCCAAGTAATACTTTGCATTTCCCTAGCAAGCACGTTGCGCTTCTTTGCTGCTTCTCTATACGCATCTGCAAAAAACGAGTATGTGCCTTCGTCAAATTTAACCTCTGCGCTTGTGCTGCCTAAAGGCAACATATACGAAACAGCTATGGCATGAGTGTCAATAGTCACCTCACCGTCCGTTTGAGGGGCTGCAATATTATTGTAAAAATTCCTTACTTTATAAGCGTTACCAATATTTGCAGATATATTTTCTTTGGATCCATCTTGTATAATGGAAACCGCCTTTGCAATAGTATCGTATCCAGAAAAAGAAGATGGGGACTTTATTTTAGCATCTACTATCGTCCCTGTAGGTATTCGTAATGGTGCGTTTCTTTCATAGTTTTGATCAAATCTAGCACGCGTCATTGCGGATTTATCATACCCACTTAGTTCAGAAAACGGCTTGCCTATGGCCTTTTGTAACTCTGGAAGATACGCTATTTGTTTAGGGTAAGGCTTGCCTGTGCCATCTACTGTTTTTGACTTGTAATAATCGTAATCACTTTGTTCAAATATCGTGTTTTGATTATTAGCGTAAAAATCCAATATGAAATGCGCCAAATGCACATTATCAAACCATGGCTTCTGTGGTGATTGAGTTGCTATTACAGCTGATGCTTGCTCTAACGTGACATTATATTTATCAGCCATTTCTTGAGCAATGATGTTTGCTCCGTCATACCACAATTTGGATATGTTACGAACATCTGGAGTTATGTTATCGTACACAAAAAGCAAGTTAGATACCACGGTTTCTTTCGCTTTTGAATACACCTTGTCAGCCCATTTTATTTTTTCTTCTGAAGTTAAAGTTTTAGAAAACTCACCTACATCCCCCTTTACCAAATGTGTTTTTGATAATTCAACAGCCCTTGAAACATACATGTCAGGCTTGTTTTCTTTCAAGGCCTCAATGCTTGCTGGTCCAGAATATGTGATAACTTCTTTTTTGTCTCTCTTAGCCGTCAGCTGCATACTCGGTTGAACTTCTCCAGCTTTTGTTTTAGCCTCTGTTCTTTCTGCAATTTGTTGAGAAGTAAGAGAAGATTTAGACTTAATTCCTTTCAAACTAAATTCTGCTCTTTTGCCAACAAACGCGTCCTCTACTGCTGTACCCGCTTTGATACTCTGAGCAATCGTGTTGAAAAACTCAAGTGTGTCCTTCTGGTCCTGTAGATCCTGGAACGGCTGGAACCTATCGAACGTAACCGTTGACACGAGCTTGTTAATAAGTTCAGCTATCTTACGGACGATGCCGTATTCCAACGGGGTCTGCTTGTCGGACAGCATGCCCGCAAGTTCTGCTAAGTACTCCTCGGCCTGGCCAATCTCTTCCACCCCAATCTCTTTGTACTGGTCTGCAAAGTCTGAGAGCCTTTTGTTTCCCGAGGCAGAGATTATCTTCTCGATATTTTTACGGAAGTCAAGGAACACGGCAGAGTTGTCTCCAAACGTCTTGAGGAGTATCGCGTGAGTAACCTCGTGTACCACCGTCTTTGGCGTGGCGTTGCTGAGGTTGATGTCAATACGCCCCACGATAGTGCCGTCGTTTGACGTGGTGTAGCTGAAGTTACCCGAAGAGTTTATCTGGCCCTTGAGGCCGTTCATTGCGGCGGCGTACTGCTTAGAGTCCTCGTGTACGTGGATGTCCATCGATGGGAACACGGACTTGAGAGTGCGAGCGGCCTTCTTTACCATCGCTATTACCGACTTCTTAGTTGCGTTGTCTGAGTGCTTACGCTCCAGGGCGTCGATTGATGCCTTGTTGCTTGCGCGTGTCCCCATTGGCACGCCTTCCACCTCCAGCGTCTCGTTGGTCTCAATGCCTTCAGCCAGGCTTGGCTTGGACTTCATCTGTTCCTGCAACGCAACCGCGTTCTCTACGGCCGCAACGAGTTCTGGCTCCACGCCATTCTCTACCGCGTTGTGGTAAGCCTCGGCTATCTGCTGTGATGCAGGCTTGCCGATGGACAGCTTTACCTGCTTAACGAGCGATTCGTATACCGAAGGGAGCACCTTCGACAGGTTCATGATGGCCGCGGTCGTGTTGTCTACGGACTTCAGTGCCGACTTGACAACGTCTGTAACTGGGGCCTTTGGGAACTCCTTCTTGGCTGTCGGCTTCTTCTCTGTCGGCTTCTTAGTAGGCTCAGTCTTCTTGGTTGTAGGCTTGGCTGCCGCTGCCTTTATATACCCGTTGTCGGTGAGCCACTTGGTCACGCTGTCCACGTCCATCTTGCCGTCAGCCTTCTGGTACTTGGCCATCATGTCCGCCAGCGCTGGGGTGTAGTTCATGTGGGCGGCAAGGGTCTCCTTTGATCCGAACACCTTACCAGCATCCTTGCCCGTCTTGGGTATATATACGCAGCCTTTTGCCATGCTTACTTTTTAATTTTATTTTTTTCAGAAGAGTTTTCACCTTTGTTAACAGGGCCGTATAGCTCCTCTGTACCAAAAAGGTTTACTATCTGTTGCCATGGAATGCTTTTCATAACAGGCTTTGCCAAGTTTGATCCTTGTGATAAATATGCATACTTACCATACTTACCAAGCCCAGGAACTGCGCTAAACATGTCCAAACCTTCTTGCAATGTCGGTGTTACCCTTCCAGATGCCTTCCAAACCTCGTAAGCTCTCTTGGCGTCGTCATGAGAAAACGTACCAGTGGGATCCACTAATTCCATTATATTTTCCAAGGTAGAGTCTGGCAATCTCCATTGCTCGTTATCATAAACGGCCTTCTCCTCGTTTGTCATCGGCCTAAGTGCCGAGTTAGCCTTTGACGGCACCTGCATGCTTGTAGGCTTTGCGTATTGTCCCTGGCCGTTAATCCAGGGAAGATTTGCTGGCGGTGTCCCTGTAACTGGCGGATCAGTCTCTAACATTACTCCATCTGCCGCCTTCTGGCCCTGCTGGTCAAAGTTGGGTAGGCTCTCCACCAGCGCGTCGATGCACTCGTGGCAGCCCTCGTTCAGCTTCTTCTTGACCCAGTTCACCTTGTTTTTAGGAATGATGGCCATCACCCCCTTGCTGGAGAATATAGCCATCTCGTCGCCTTCGACCTCTAACAGTTTCTTTTCCATTACCTTACGGGGATTAAGTTGCCATACTGATCAGGGGCGTAATTTACACCATTTATCGTTATGATTGGGTTCCCGTTTGGAGAAACTTGCTGCTGCGGCTGTTGTACGGGCTGTTGTGCTGGCTGTTGAGGCGTGATGCCGCCTACCACCTTGTTGGCCGTGCCTAGTCCCCTGTTGATCGCGCTCATCTGCATGGACATCTTCTGTGCCGCGCTGAGTTTATTCCCCGCAGCGAATGCCTTAGACGCGTTGTTTGCCACGCCTGCCCCAACGAACATAGAGGCCACGTTGCCTAAGCCGTTTACCACGTCCCCGACCTGGTCAAGTTTGCCCGTGTGCTGAGATGCGTCGTAGTTCTTGGCGTCGATCTGTCCGACCTGGTTGACGATGTTACCCACGCCGCCTACAGCCGAGGCTATGGGTGCGGTTACTGGAATGACCTTGAGCGCCGTACCCGCGAGCTTGCCAGCAAAGTTTGCCCCAGTGTCGAACCTGTCGTTGTTGTACTGGTCCTCGTCCACTATGTCCTGCATGGACTTGATGCCAGCAACACTGCCGACGGCCCCGAGTGCGGTGTCGGCTATCCCGTAGCCCACGTCGCCAAGTGCGTTCCAGAACCCGCCCTGCTTTGCCTTGAGCTTTGGGTTTTTGCCTGTGTACTTTATCTTGCCGCCAGCGATCTCTACGTCGATGCCGCCCTGTGCATGGCTCTTGCCCTTGAACTCCTTGATAACCTCCCACTTGCCGCCTGGCTTGAAGTCGAACGACATGCCGTCCTTGGCCTTCTTCTGGCCTGGGGGACACTTCACCTCGACCTTGTTTTCGCGGACCATCTTGTCCACGTCCTGCATGGTGACAACCTTTTCGCCAAGCGCCTTCTTCATTGCCAGCTCTGCCTCGGTAAGGCCGCCCTGCTTCTGTTGCTTCTTGGCATCGGCCAGCTTTGCCTGGGCTGCGGACAACTCCTCGAGAGACAGCGTGCCCTGGCCCGTGGCCTGCTCGCTGACAAGGTGGTCGTGTATCATCTGCTCCAAGGCGTTTACGGCGGCTATGCGCTGCTGTCCAGCCGTTGGGATCTCTGGCATCTTTGGAGGTCCTGCCTTCTTGCGCTTCTCTGGCTCCTGCTTCTGGCCCTCCTGCTTGGTCTTGTTGACCTCCTCCTGTAACGCGGCGTACTGCTTGCCGTCTGCGGTGTTTTTCCACTCAGCCTCGGTGACCTCGTATGCCTGGTCTGGGGTCATGCCCTGTGCTATCAACTCCTTGACACGGCCCTGGCTTTCCTGCACACCCTTCTCCATCAGGTCCATCATCTCCTGCTCCTTCTGGGCGACGGTTGCCTCTGGGGTACGTGTCTTGCCCTGCTTCTTGCCCTTGGATGGCTTCTTGCCCCCCTTGGTCTCCTCTGCCGCAAGTTTGTTCTTCCAGTAGTCCACGTCGGAGTCTGCAAATCTCTTAGCGTCATCGTCGGACATACCCTCCACGTCGTAGCCGTTCTCCGCAAGGAACTCCTTGGCGGTCTTCTTGCCGTCGATGTAGTCAAACGCTGCCCGTGCCTCCTTACGTGCCCTGTCGGCCGCCTGTTGTTTTGCCGCGTCGTTAGACTTGATGCGCTCAATGTCGGACGTGGTTATGGCTGGGGCGTTGTCGATGTGGTCCTGCTCGGTCACGGCCTGTAGCACGCGCTCGCGAGGGTCCTCAGATACTACTTCTTCTTGTGCTTGAAGTACTCCACCTGCTGGAGTCGTTTCTGTGCCTGCGCCTTCGACAGGTTGGGTTGTGATAGGTTCTTGCCCGACTCCGACTTCACCTGGTACCCCTTGGATGTTTTCTTGATCATTTTTTTTACCGTTTAATATGTCGTAAATACTCTGCTCATTTGCCGCGATCTGCTCCTTAGCCTTTCCATACTCGTTGGACTCGGCTGGGTTGTCTGCCATTGACTGGCGGTGCGCCCTGTTCTGGTTGGCTATGGACTTGATTGCGTTCCTTTGCGTCTGGTCCAACTTGGACCATAACGGGTTGCTTACAACCGATGTCAAAAAGTCGTCAGCCATCTTGGTGGCCTCGACCAGGTCTGCGGTGTTGTTGTAAGCCTGTTCCGACCCCGCCTGCTGGGCCTGTAGGTCTTCAGCGCTTGGCTTCTTCTTGTCCTCAATCTCTACCTGCCTTGGTGCGAACACGGCCTTTGCTATGCCGCTTATGTTCTCAGACATTGACTTCCATGCACCCTTGGTCTTGTGGTCGTTTACCTGTTTCTGCAAATCGTCTAGGATAGGCTTGGTGTTGCCAAAGCCCTCAACGCTAACACGCTCCTTGGCCAACATGGTCAAGAAGTCCTTGTTGGTGCCAAGATTCCTTGCATCCTCTGGGGTCATCATCATGACCGTGCCGTCGGCATAGGTCAGAGTGAGCATGTCTGGAGACTTGCCCTGTAGGTACTCGGCGCCCGTGCGCTCGTAGTCCGACTGCTGTTGGCGATACATCTTGGACAGGATCGGGTCCTGGTCGTGCTTGTCTGCGTTCCTTCTCGCCTCGTCTGCGCGTGCCGTAAAGAATCCGTACACGTTGCGCTGTGCGTTGTTTAACTTAGCATCGTCAGCAGACTTCTTAATGGTCTCTGCATGCGTTATCTGCTCCTGCATCACCGCCGCTTCATCCTTGTCAACCTGCCCGCTGGCAAACATTGCAGACACGACAGAACGTGCGTACTTCTCATCTTTATCGAACACAAGTTTCTGTAGGTACTGCCTGCGCTGGTCCTCAAAGCCTCCCACCAACGTGGCCTTGTCTTGGAAAGCCTTGGCGTCGTCTACGGCCTGTCCCTGGCGAGACTTTGTCCTGGCACCTCCAACAAATCCTAACAGACCTATTGGGGCCACGCCTACAAGGGTCTCCTGGATGCGCTTTGCTGAGTACATCTCGCCAAAGTTTGCGGTAGGCGAAACCTCGTTTATGATGTTCTCCTCGAATATGTTCTGCGGTATCTCCTGTAAAAACGTCTCGACCCCTACCTCAATGCCTGCACCCACTGTGCCCCTGGTCACACGCCCTGCTATGTCCGCGCCTAAACCCCTTCCATAGCTGGGGATCATTCGGTATGCGCCCTTGGTGAGGGGAAGCCCGTCCAGTGCGTATGTTAAAAACAGTGCCTGTTGCGTGTCGATGCTGCGGTCTATGGCCTGCTGTGAGCGTCTAACGTCGCCAGTCTTGTCAAAAACCTCCTGCCCGTTCTGGCCAGCTATAGACATGGTGTCCGTTGCCCATCCACTCAACCATCCAGCCATGAGGGTTATAGCCTCTGGCGCGGCGGCTCCGCCTGTTGCATATGTGGCAAGGGCCGTTGTTAAAAGACCTGGCGTCATGTTACCCGCGAGGCTACCCCCGAGGTTCTGCATGTTGTAGTACAGGTCGTCAGTGTTAAAGCCAAGGTCGCTGACCTTTGGCGCGGCCATGCTCCACTCGTTCTGCATAGCCTCCCCGAACACCTTCGTGTTGTTGCTGCCAAAGAAGCTGCCCACGCTCTTTATGTACGAGCCTACGCCGTTCATGAACGAGCGACGGGCCATGTAAAGGGGAATGATTGACTCCTGGCTGGCGAGCTTTAGCTGCCTAAACAGTTCGTTGTTTTTCTCGGTAAACGCCTCGCCGTATGCCTCCGAGTATGCCGTGTTTATCTTCTCTAGGTCTGCCGCTGGTATTCCGCCGCTCAACTTCTGTAGTTCGGCATCCGTTGACTTGATTATGTTAGCCCTCTGTGTCTCAAACTTGGCGTTGTACCTGGAGTATATCTTGTTGGTCTCGGCTAGGATGTCCTCCTCTTTCGGCATCTGGTCCTGCATGGCCTTGCCTAGCGCGTCGAACTGGTCGTTGATCTTGCCGAACTCGCTCTGGTAGGTCATCTCGTCGATCTGGCCGTTCTGCATGGCGTCGTTCAGCTGCTGACCCTGCTGCTTTAGAGCCTCTATCTGTTCGCTGTATTGCTGAGATATCTCATCTGCCTGCTTCTTTGCCGCGCCAATTATGATGTCGGCCTCGTCGCTTGCCTGTGACTGGTAGTCGTTGTATATGCCGTCTATCTGTGAGACAAACTTGGCGTTGATCTCCTCCTGGAACTTGCCGCTCTGGTACTTCTTACGCAGCTCATATTCCTCTGGGTGGTTTTCCTTGAAGTTCTCCTCGACGTTGTACATGTCCGACTCGGACTTTATAGCCGCCGCCGCCTTTGCGTACAGGGCCTCTGCGGCCAAGCCGTCGGGGTCCATGCCGTAGTGCTGGACAATCTCCTTCACCTGCTTGTTGAGCTTGAAGGCGTCAACGGTAGGCTGGCTGATGGTATCATCCGCCTCGGTTAAAAAGTGTGCGTATGTCTTGCTGTTGAAGTTTTCCTCGACAAGTTTGTCCATTGGCAACGAACCCATTGCAGAGTTTTGCTCGTCGTTGACCGTGCGCAGCTGCTTTAGGATCCTGTTCTTTACCTCCTCGTGTGTTGCCTTGCGCTTGTTTGGGTTAGGCTCGTAGTACTCGCCTGGCCACGGGATGTCTGTGCCCACGTACTTCTGCCAAAGCTCTTTGCTTGCCGCTACCTTGTCGTAGTTAACCGTGATGTCGTCAATAGAGACGTCTCCGTTGGGAGCCACGCTGAGCATCACGTTGTCTGTCAGGCTCTTGGCGTCTAAATAGTCCTTTGAAGTGTCCTCGTAGCGAATAAGCCTTGACTTTACCTCGTCGTACTTGTCTGGGGCAAACATCTCCTCCTGCGGCTTCTGCACCATCTCGGCCAGTGAGAACTCACCAATGCCACGCTGCGGTCCTGTGGGCTTCTCTGCAACCTTGATCTTTGGTGCGCCACCCTTTGGCCTGTTTACCTGTCGGCCAGACAGTATGCCCTCGATCTCCTTTACGTTGTTGTCGAACCAGTCCTGGTTGCCCCTGTCCTCAGCGTAAAGGTTTTCCTCGTCGCTAAAGTAACTTAACGGGGAGTCACGCTGTGCGATAATATTGTTCTTGGTGTTGCCAACGGCAGCACGCATTCCCGATGACCACTTACGGACATTGTCGCCGCCGAGGGTATCGAGTTCGTCAAGTATCTGGTTGAGGTATGCCTGCTTGTCGGAGAAGTGCTTGGTGGTGTATCCCACGTCCCATCCGTCGTCAAGGGCCTGTTTTGCCTCGGTCTTTATGCTCTTGTGTACATCCTTTGCCTTGGCAAGCAGGGTCATCTGCTTTTCTATAGACGCCTGGTCAACCGCGCCACTCTCTGTAGAAGGCTGCGCAGGCTCTCCTGAACCTGGTGTAGTACCCCCTTTTTTTTTTACACCTAAAAGACCTTCAAATTCATTATAATCGGTAAAACCGAGATCCTTGTTTGACTCGTCAAAAAACAACTTGCGGTTGGCGTCATTTTCCATGAGGCCCTTAAACTCATTATAGTCGGCAAATCCCTGTGACTTGCCGTAGTTGTCGTATAAGAACTTTAACTGATTCTCGTTCATGCAATTATTTTTTTATCGTCAAAAGGAGTAGTCGTTCCACATGTCGGTCCTTACAAGCCAGTTCTTTGATAAATTATCTGGATCTAAATCTGGGCTTGCTGACTTTGTTGTCTTGTAAACCTCCTTTTTAGCGGCGTCAATCTTTTTAGCAAAGTTAGGATCTTTTAATTGATTTTGATCAAATTTTGCCCATGCATCCTTTAACTCTTTGCCTACGCCAGGTCTTGTATTTTCATCAGCATTTATCTGATTTATGTCTATGAGACCAGCAGCAAGCAAGATCAAGTCCCTTGTATTCCTGCCCGTATTAAAGCGGTAGTCAACAAGCCTAACCTTGGTCTGATCTGGTAACGAATCAAAGTCTGGTACCTGAGACCTTACTGGCTTGATGTACTCGTCTTCCATGCGCTGAGCATTCTTGCCTGTATAATTTTCATTAGCGTATTTACCAGTGGTTCCAAAACCACTTCCGCCAGGGGCACCATACTTCTGCTCGTGTTCCAATATCTTCAACGTCCAATCATCACTCCAGCCTTTATTAGTAGAACCCTTTTGTGAAGACGAGGCGGGCGCTTGTGCTGATGTGCCTCCTGTGTTAGTGCTAACTGAACCTGCTGTTGTGGTTGGAGCTGCTGTTGTGGTTGAACCTGCTGTTGTGGCTGGAGTCTGAGCAGTGCTAACTACTTTTTTTTTTTCGCCAGTGCTAACACCTGCGTTTGCCCTCATTCGTTCAGCCATTGTACCGCCTCCACTGGATGTTTTTGCTCCAGCGCTTGATCCAGCATTTGCTCCAGCATTTGCCGTGTTCTTGTTCTTGAACTCCATGAACATGTCTGGGTATCCCTCGACGTCAAACTGGTCCTTGTTGTTGCCGTAGTTTACGGTAAGCTCAACCTCAACTCCATCCTCCTTCTTTCCAGTACCCACCACCTCTACGTGGCCGTCTGGGCGTATCTTAAACCCGCCAGATGGTACGAAGTTAGATATGCGGTTGCCTTCGTCATCGTTAACATACACGGGCTTGGTGTTCTGTAGAAGTATCTTGTTGATGCCTAGGTTTTGATCGTACTTAGCCTCGGGATCCTTAGTGGCCACCTTTATTGTGGGCGGCTTTGTCTTGGTCCCGCTTCCAGTACTAGACTTGCGCGTGCCAGTTGAGCCTGTCTGTAAGTCCTCCTCGGCTGGCCATCGGCTCTGTCCCATCTTAGCTACACGCTCCGCAAACGCGGCCTCGTCCTCTCCTGGCAACTTTAACGCCTCGTACTTCTCTTTTGTTTCTGGATCGTTCATTATAAGATCCAGCACAACTGACTTGTGTTCCTCTGGGTTCCTAGACTTTACCTTCTTCTTTCCCGTGTCTGTTACGCCTGGCTTTGGTATGGTCTCGTCAACAAACTTAATCATTGAGTAGTTTATCTTGACGGGGCTTTCCTCGTTACGCATCTTTGCACGCTCCTCGGGGGTCAGCTTTGGGTCTGAATACCTTTTCATCCACTCCGTAGTATGGTCCTTGTTGTACTTGGCCTCCTTGTCTCCGTTCATCAGCTTGTAGATGTCGTTGGAGTAAGCCTCGTTATCCTTTGCAAGCGATGCAGCTCTAGCCACCTTGTTCTCAAGCTCCCTCATCTTACGGGTAACCTGCGGGTCCATGTCGTTAGGATCGATGCCCTTTGAGCGTAAATCTATAACATAGTCGTTGTAATCGTTCAGCGCCTTGTTTACGTGCTCGTAGTCGGCCTGCCACACGTCGGGCATCTCCGCCATATACGTGTTCCATGTGGCGTTCTGTTTCTTCTTCTCCTCCTCCTGCTTCTTTTGCTCGGCGATGATATCCTTCTGCATCGTGTACATCTGGTTGTAGAACGCAGACGTGTCGATCACCGTGGCCTCGCCAGGTGCGCCGCTCGCTACTCTTGCTTCGCTTGGTACTGCCATTTAATTAAAATTTGAAAAATTTACCGAGTTTAATGCGTTCATCATATCGAATAGCGAAGATGGCGTCTGTCCCCACATTCCTGATTGATATGGATTGCCACCTTGTGGAACCTGTTGTCCCGACTGAAGCGATTGTCCCCCCATAATATTACCATAGTTAGACGTGCCCTGGTTGCCCATTGACAATGGTAGCTGTTTAAATTGCCCCATCTGTGCGGCCATTTGATCTTGAAACATCTGAGCTATAGCCGCATCAGAGGAACCGTTTGGTGGTACTGCAACACCGCCTGGTAGGCTTCCCGTTATGGACCCCTGTTGGGACGGCATACCAGAGGGCATGTTGACCTGCATGTTTGGTGGAACGGTGTAAGACGGTGAAGGCTGTGATCCAAATCCATTATACGGGTTATTTCCCGTCATGGGGACCTGTGGCCCACCTGGTAGATTTCCTGTTACAGATCCAGGCGTGTAAAAAGATGTCGTTGGTTGGTTTACCGATATACTTGGCGGAACCATGTACGGCTGAGTTCCCGTGGCCCACACGCCTGCGCCTGGGGCGTTGGATGTAGGAACCTGGTTTCCGCCTGGTAGTTGCCCAGTAGTATTGCCGTAGTTTGATGGACTGGCGTTGGTGGTTGACAATGGTAGCTGTCTAAACTGGCCCATTTGAGCGGCTGTTTGATTTTGAAAACCTTGGTTTATAATCGCGTCGGCGGCCTCTTGGTTTCTGCTGTTTTGACCTATGCTGTTTACAAATTTCTGTCCCGCTGGTGAACCTAAGAATTGAACCATTGACTGACTAAGACCTTGCAAAGCACCTGCTTTGTTTTGTATGCCAGCACCAGTTAAACCTGCCGCTGCTGCTGCGTCGGCTTGAAATTTAGCTTGTTTGTCCCATTCCCACTTGTTCATCTCCTGCTGGCCCATGGTGCCATAGGCACTAGCCAAGGTGGCCTGTCTCTGGTTCCAGTCCGTAAGGGCCGTGTTACCAATAGACATGCTCTGGTCCATCTTCTTCTTTTCGAGTTCGGTCAAGCCGCCGAGTATCCCCGCGGCGCTGCCGCCCCTGCCTATCATATTACCGACGCCTTCTGCAACGTCGGTGTCGAGTCTGTTCTCTAAGTTCTTCTGGCCACTGAAGTATCGCGACTGGGCGTTGTTCTGCGCCATGCTGAGCTGCTTCTGGTAGCCCTGTGCAATGGGCATGTCTGGACGCACAAGGTTTTGCTTCAAAGCGTTCGCCTCCTTGGTCTGCTTTGCACCAAGCAACCCCTGGGATATGCCAGGACCCATCTGCACAAGCATGGATATCATCTGTGGAGTTAAACTACTTGTACCTGTTTCTGCTGCCATAGCTTGCAAATTTAAGATAAAACACCCTTAATTCCAACCGTAAAAAGTAACGACCCAGAGTCAACTGGTACGTACTCAACCGTGTGAGTCAAGGCGTTGGCCCTCACGTCCTCACCGTTTAACATTGCTATATCGCTGTAGTACCAGAATCCAGTCACGCCGTTGCTGCTGGGGGCTTGCCCATCTAGCGTCACAAGGCTCTCGTCGAGAATGTCGTCGTAGCTAACCGTCAACATCTTGCCCGTAAATATACTGCCGTCTACTTGAATTATCGTAATTAGCGCGTCAATGTTTGACGTCTGGTCCTTCGGGATAATCCATCCGTTTACTGGCTGCGTTGGCGGGTCATAACTAGAAGTCGTTGTGCTGCCGTTAGAATAAAAACGTGGATCGTACAGGTTCTTTCTGTAATAAACCTTTGAGTATCCCTCGTAGTTGTTCTGTATGGCGACAGGCATCGTCGTGCGCATACCGATAGGGTAGCTGCGGTTTGGTTCCGAATATGCCGTCACCGAGAACGGATAGTCCGAAACAAACGCAATGTCCTGGTAGCGCTTGAGCAATAGCGGCTGGTCATTAGACACGAAGGTTACCTTCTGTGTAAACGGCTGCCCGTGGAACTCAAACGAATTGTCCTGGTTGTGCAGATACAGCTGGCTGTTAGTGCCCCAGCCGACAAGTGTCTGGCCGAAGTTACAGAACAGCTTGAAGTTGTAGTCGTATGTAGACCTCCAGCGCATGTTGACGTAGTCAAACACCACGTGGTCGTACTCAAAGCCGCTGGTCGTGTAGTACGTGCCTGGCTTTTGGTAGTCTGCAACGTCTGGGGTAACGCCTGTAAGCGTTATCAATGTAAAGTCGTAGAACTCAAGATATGTAGCCACGCCTACGTTGCCCTGGTAAGAGTTTCCGCTCTCTGGGAACGTGATGACCATGTCGTATCCATACAGGTTGGTATGGTCTCCGAGTATAATGAAAGCCTCTGTTGGCTGAGACGGTGGATTGAATCCCCCAAATGCTGTGCCCGTGTACTGGGTGCCGAATCGGAACGCAAACCCTACCTCTCCCATCACCTCGTTCACGTATGTGCTCACAATGGCAGAGTCGTCTGCGTTGTACTTTGCAGCAAGCTCCTTGGTCTTCGCCCTGAACTTATAGTCCTTGCCCGTTTCTGGGTCTATCTCGCTCACCACGATCTGTCCGTTTGCGGAGGAATAGATGAACATACCAGCGTTGTTGTCGAAGTACATTGCCGTGCCAGATGGCAGGATGGCTGTAGCCCCAGCGTTGGTACACCCGTACAGGCTGCGGTAGTCGAACCATGACGAGAACGTCTTTCCAGATACACGGACGGTTGAGTCCGAGCCTACCTCGTTGGGGTAGTACTGGATGTATATCGAGTTTTCCTTCTTCTCCTGTATGCACTTAAGAGTCTTACCCTCGCGGCCTGAATTGTAAATCCTTACAATCTTGCCGTAAATAGGGTTCAGCTCCTGTATGTTGTCGTTGGACAACGAGAAGTTTGAAAGACCGTTTATCTCCGTGCCGAACACATATGCGGCGGAGTGTATGGCAACCGCCTGCCTGTCTACCATCTTGGCGTTGGGGTCCTCTAACCTAAAACGCCCAAGCTGATGTATGTCACTCAGCCAGTAGTCGGAGTAGTGTGGGTCCTCTATCCAGTAGTAATACACGGCACTTTCGCTAATAAGACCAGTGCCATAGTTTCGCTGTTTTATATAAACGTCACCGTACTGTAAGTTTAACTGAGCTGGCTGTACCTGTGAACCGCCAGTATACTCCTGCACCTGGTTTTGCGTAAGTAGTATCCTAAGACTATCAGAACCACCAGTTGATGGAAGGCTAGTGCTAAGAAGCGTTATGTTTTGGTCTGGGGAATAGTTTGCGTTGATTATGTTTACCGTGCCCTGCGAAACAATTGTGTTATACACGTTAAGTTGTTGGTAGTCCCATGTGGTACCCGCAAGTTCGGATGTATCCCCCCATGTGTATTTGTACCAACTCTCTGCCTCTGCATTGTATGCATAATGTATTGTATACGAGTCGTATACTATCCCGTGTGACCTGTCCTCTGTGTGGGCGTTGTCGATCGGAAGTGCTGGAGTAATGTCCTTCCACTCTGAGACAAACAAGCCATTGTTGTCGTCCGTAGCTGGGCGTGGGGTGTATATCTCTATGAGCTGACCGAACAGATTGCCATTGCTCATGTTAAAGTCATCCTCTATCGAACCTTCATTAAACAAGGTTACATATATCTCCTGCCTGTTTGGCCTTGCAGTATCCGCTGTTCCGCCTACTGGGTTGTACTCTAAAACTTCAAGCTCCAAATACGGTATGTACTCAAATGTAGTGGCATCTGTCTGCACGCCTTCTGGGCGCTGTCTGATAAATCGTACACGGTCGCCTACCTGTATCTGGTGGTTTATTGAAGCGCCCTTGTTCTGACTCGTGTAGTAGTTATCAATCTGCATCCTGTAACGATTATTGGACGCGCTCTCCAATGTAATCGCTGAGTTGTAATTGTTTCCGTTTGCGTCAGCGGCCGACGTTACAGTGTACTGGCCAAAGCTCAATATCTCTGTAGCAGGCTTTGCGACAATCCAGTACTTGTCCGCCCATACGGGAGGCTGGTGATTTATTGTAAGCCTAGCGCCTACAGTAAAAGGATTTTGTGGGTTGGATAGCCCAGTCCTGTTTATGTCGTAAAACCATGGGACAAATACGCTCATAGTATTCTGCGTAAGAACCGTGCCGTCTCTATAGGCCCTATCCCCGTATACTATACCAAACTGGTGCGTGGCGCCTACCTTTAGTGAAGGCGTAGGAAGCGTCTGCCTTGTGGTCCTAACACGAGGATCGGCTATGCCGTCTATGTTAGCCCCAGCCGTAAATGAATACGTAACAGAAGCCCCTGTAGGGGCGGCTACACCATATGCATAGCCAAGCTGATCCATGAAGTTGTCACAAATTGCTTGCATGATGTATATGTTCCAATCCATTGGGTTAGGACCAGATGCCAATGCGCTGTTTATAACCGACTGACTCAATTGGTAAGTCATCTGACCAAGGGGAACGCTGGTAGGTGCTGGACCCCAAAAAACTGTACCCGCAGAAAACGGGAACGTAGTAATTGCATTAAAATCGGTAGCGTCGGTCTTTATAAACGACGAACCAAATGCATACGTTATATCAAAGTCTATAGCGCCAAAAGGATTCCATTTAATCTCGCTAAGCGTGTAGTCCATGCCCACATCCAATTCGATCTTGTCGTATGACTCACGAAAGTTGGCGTATACCAACTGGTTTGTAGGTAGATATTCCTGGCAGTCCGAAGTGATGGGCAGCCTGTCGTAGTTCTTGAGCGCGTCTATTGCGCCCTTGGTTGCCACGTTGCCGTAAAACTTTACCGTCCAGTAAAAATTATCTGGCATGCCGTCCACTGTCTTGTCAAGCTCCAAAAACACACCAAACGGGGTTATTGCCCCGCCCGTGGTCTGGTCGAACTCCTGCACCGCTAGATTGAACTTCCTTACAACCTTTGGCCCCGTGTTAAAAGAAACTGTGACGCAGTTGTCGTTGTTGAGGCCGATAAAGTTCGTGCCCGTTACAAGTTCAGACTGGGTAGGGAGTGCCAGGTTTGAGTACATAGACCACACGCCTATTTCTCCATTCTCGTAGATCGGTTGAACGATAAACTTGAACAGCTTCTTGCGGAGCTTGTTGTCGTTGCGCGTGATGTCCGTAGTAAACTCAGAAATTGGCGGCTCTAATGGCCACTTGATGGCGTCGATCGCCTGTAGGTCTATTGACGTGTAGTATACGTCCAGGGCCTTCTGTAGGTTGATCTGGAACGGAGGGTTGAAAAGTCTCACGCCATCGGCGTCGTACATCTCTGGGTCCCAGCGGCCGTCGGTCCACTTCAACAGGTCGTCAACCACGTTGGCGTGGTATACTGGCCAGTCTGGGCTGAAGTTAAACTGCTCGGTGGATATAACCGTCTCGTGTGTCTTGCTGTCGATGTAGTACACGCATATCGAGTCCGCGCCTACTGGGCGGTAAACGAAATAAACGATTGCACGCTTTTTAAGCCATATTGTGGCGCCCACCACCTGGTCCTGAAACTCGATGGATGGGTTGTTAATTTCTATGGTACCAAGTGAGGTCTCTACGGCAAAGCCGTTACCAGAATTGTATCCAAGGCGACAATAAGAAAAGTCGCGGTAGTCACCCTTGGGAAATCCCTGTGGGGTGTCGTCGGTGTTTATACCGCCAGTAAAACTTATGGTCTCGTTAAATTCCATTATCCTAGATTAAATTCTGACGCCTGTGCAAGCGCGTCGATCATCTCACTGAGGCGTGGCGCCTTAACCAGCAGGTTGGCGCTCCATTGGGCCGCCTCGTACTGCATCTGAAGTTCTTTGTATTTGCTCATGTCCCCCTGGCTTCCCCTGTGGAAACAATACTCGCTCATCAGGTACAGACGGAATGGCTCCGCGTATGCGACATCAATCATGGTGTTCTCGTTGACCTCTGATCCGTTTGAGAAGTACTCAATGATCAGCTTTCCGTCTGGGATGTTGTGGTCAAAGATGATGTTGTTGCCATCGATGCGGTAGTAGTTCTCGTTACGGCCACCGCCCATGGTGTAGTTCGGGTAGTTGTAGAAGTACCCAAAGTATCCCGTTGGAAAGAATCCGTCGGCTATAACCGAGTCATCCTTGTCGCTCTCGCACTGGAAGAACTCCTCTGGGTAAGTAAGCGAGTTGTCTGGCGTAAGCGTCCATATACGACGGCCAGACCTTAGTCCCACCTTTGAAATGCGGATGCAGTCCGACGGCATGGTGAACACACGGGCACCAGTGTCGATGCTTGCGTTCACGGTCTTGAGGGACACGTTGCCGTCGAGCGGACTCTTCTCGCTCAAGTAGTCGATGGCTACCTGCGTCATCCACGTAAGCTCACGACCTGTAGGGTTTTTGCCCAGGCGGTATAGAGCCGATGTGGCAATGTATTTTATGTTCTTAATTGTCATCCTTGAGTCCTTTGAGATTGAGCGTCAACACCGTCGTTATTCAAATCGTCTTGGAACCCTTGCGTAGAAAGCAGCTGCATGCACGTCTGGAACAGCATGGTTTCACCCTTGCCTGTCTCATCGCTTGGCACAATCAACACGTCGTCGTCTCCCATCTGGTACACGTTAGGAACCATGGTAACCGTTACGTCGCCCGTAGGCTTCTTGTTGAAACGCAGCTTGTCTTTGAACAATATAGCGGCAGAGTTGTTTCCCCCACGCAGCACATTGAGCGCGTTTGATTCCGCCTTGGTCTGAATCGAGTAGGAATTAAATCCCGACGACTCGTCCTCTACACTAAAAATGGCAAGAGTCCCCGCGATTGGCTGTGGACTCAGTGTTACATAGTAACCGTTTGCATCTGATGCTGGTGTGAAGACATAGGGGACCGACATGTCGCTGGCCTCATATGGGTCTCGGCTCACAATGTCGGCAAGTGCCAAATTGAGTATGCGCGAGATAATCGACCGAGGATACAGGCGGCGCAAGTCCTCTGGGACGTCGCCACCAGTCAGCCTGTGCTGTATTAGTTCTATGGCCTGGCGTTTCGTAATCATACTTTACTTGGCATTTGAGTTTGAATGTCCCACTGATCTTGGTTTCCAATTCCAACGTAGGTCTTGAGCATATCAATCAAATGGTCAACACAGCTTTCTGGGTACTCAAATTCAACACTTAAACTCGGCTGTCCGAAGTTCGGGCCAGGCGTGGTGTGAACCGATCCTGGTGGTAAATATACGGGAATCCCGTTAACAATGTCGTAGTCAAAGTAAGGAACTTCTGGAGTTCTTATGTATGTAAACGTGATTCTTGGCAGGTAGGGATAGATGAAATACTTGTCGTTACGGGTAACGATGATTGGGTCATTCTCCTGCGGATTGTCCACGGGGCTTGTAATCGAGTTACGCATCTTGGCGTCGAACTCGTGCTGACTTACAAACTCTACACTCCTGTAATTAGTCTCGTAACCGCAGTCCACGTTCAAAATCTCAAGGTAACTTGAACTTGCCTGGTACCACATATCCAATGGAATCGTGGCATAACCGCCGCGTTCTGGCCGTCCCTGCAACACAGGTGTGAACGACATTGCTGGGTATTGTGGTGAACCTAAAGTCTTAATGAACGTCTGCAAGTCACTTGTAACCTCTCGGTCCTTTTCAAACACGTCAACCAAACGGTTCAGATACCTCTGATTAACCGTGTTGATTGCCTTATTGAAGGTATCGGGCGTGATGTAACCACCCCTTAGGTCTTTACCAGCCCTAAAGAGTAAGTCATCATATATTTGACCGAGGTTAGTAGTCATTATGGGTAGATCTCGATTTTAACAATAGCCCCGTTAATTAATCCGTTAGTGAATCCGCCAAGGCCAAAAGCATTTGATGATGTTACAGTAAATTCAGTTGTACTTGCAATACCCGCCATCATTATATATGCACCAGAAGAGCTAGGTGTGACGTAAACCGCTGTCTTATCAGTAGTCAAAACAGCTGAAGATGCTGTAGCCCTATAAATTCCAGAGACTATAATACTCCATGTGAACGTAGCCCCAGTTGTATTAGCAATAACGGTTGCGGTTGGTACTGATGATCCAGTTTGAGTTATCCTAGCAATATAAACTAATGGACCAGAAGACAATGGGGTCTCTATTATTGCTCCAAATGAATCTACAGACAAACTGTAGGTTGGTGTACGCATTGTTATTGCGGGAGTGAAATCCCCATCACCATAATTAGGGGCAATTACAAGTCCATCCCCCGCTAGGGTCAATGCGGTTGCCAATGTTCCGTTTGACGTTTTAAAGTCTATCTTTGACTCTAAGCCTCCCGCATTTACCCATTTTGTTACTATTGAGCTTGCGGTGTACTCACCTGCTGAATTAGCGCTAAGTCTTGTATCAATAGTTCCGCCGTAGCCATTACCTCCACCGCTTGTCTTTTCTCCAGTAATTTGTAACAGAGTGTATTCGGTGTTAGACCCAGCACCCGTAACGCGTCTTGACTCAAATGGGATTGAATTAGAAGCAACCTTTAAGGGAAGAAAGCCTGTGGTTGATGTAACCGATAATGAGTGGCCGTTTGCATCTATCACAGTGTCCCCCGTCAATTGTCCGCCAAGTTCAACATTGTTGGCGGTTTCTGTCAAACCGTTAGATGCGCTTACTATAGCGTCGGCTTGTAGCGCAGATACGTCACCTTGAAGGGCGATAATATCAGAGTCGTAGTCAATGTTTTTCAACTGCTGTAAGGCAAGCTGAGTGGCCGCCTGTGTGAGCTGACCCTGTACATTGTTTGCCGTAAGTGGTGCAAGTGGATCGGCTGAAACGTCTGCCGCCGTGGTCACGACCTGGTAGTCGAAGAACTTAACCCAAACAGCTGACCCTGCTGTGTTGTCTGTACACAGGTAGAGGATGTTTGTGTTGGTGTCCTCCCAAATGGCTCCATTCTCCACGCCCTGAGTGCTGTCCTCGTTTTCGGCTGGTATGCCGTCAAACAAACGGAACTGAATGGCGTTGATGAGCGTATCGATTGTAGATGCAGCATTGTTGTCCACCCACTGGAAGGTGTCTGGGTCGCAGCATCCGCAATCACAACCCGAAGCATCAAGTTGGGCCTCGATAAGCGCAAGTGTGCTGCGATACTTTTCAATGTCACCGCAAGAGCGATAGTTTTGAGCTTGTGTGTAGTAAAGCAACACGTTGTCTACAAACACCTGGTACTTAGAGATACGGTTACGCTGAAGTTCTGCGGCGTGGGCATTGCGAAGGCTTTCCATGCAGGGGATTAGTCCGCAAAGAGATCCAACACAGCTAACCACGAACTCTTGAGTCCCTGAAGACGTGTACTGAAGGATCAAGCCATCGGTCTGGGTCTTCTGAATAACCTGGCTCAACGACACGCCAAATGTTCCAGTAGCAAGCACGTTGTTGCTGTATGGAAGCGTGTTCGTTACAATCTGAGAGTTGAACGTAGGGGTTAAGCTGGTCCAGGCTGGGTAGTTAATTGTAGCGTTTAGGCTTGCAATTGTTTGGCCGTTCAATACCGTTGAGTTGGCTACCGCAAATGTTCCGTTTGTGCCGACCTCGCAGTCGTATGTAAACGTGATGTCCGTGGTCGCCTGTACACATCCAGAATAAGAATATACAGCGTCAAGCTGTACGTTGGTGATGTCAAAGTTTACATTGATGTCTACGTCGTTGTCCAAACCTGTCGTGACAATCGTCATGATGTCTCCAGCAAGGTTTAGTGATGCAGAAACAACGGTTGCGTTTGTGCTGCTAGGCAACATAAGCAACTGGTTTCCTGCCTCAAAGAAGTTTACGTATCCAAGACCAGTAGTTGACTGTATGTCGTTAGGGAAGTTGATGCCCACGTCAAGTATCGCCCCAGCTAAACGAAGAGAATAAGTGAACGTATAAACCCCATTTGCCGCGTTTCCGTTGGTGTCAAGGGTCAACGGAAAGGTGTAAACTGGGGTCTGCCCTGGATTGAGCGTACCCCAGTTTTCTAAATCTATCAAAGGATCTTCGTCCGTGTTCTTGTCCACGATGATGTCCCCGTTAAAAGTGATTATACCCTTCCCCTTTGCCTGGTTTGTCAAAAGGTCTATTCCCAACCCCCCAGGTCCTGAGTAATTGGTTGAGTCTGTTACGATACCTCTCGGCTCTAACGCGCCCGTTGTAGGGTTTGTGTACGTTAGGTCAAACGTAAGGGTTACGGTACTGATCATCTTTTATAGTTTTCTTAATTTACCTAATAATTCTTCATTCACTTTGAGGTGGTCAATCAAGGCAAACGCAGCCTCGCTGCCAGCTGCGGACTCAAAAAATGGCGTCTTTAGCCATTTGGTTCCGTCACCTCTACGGTCGCGAATATACCACAAACCGTCCTCATTTTTGATAAAATTTTCACCCAAAAGTCTGTTTACCAGCTCGTGTACTGACTCTTCATCTGAAGACTTTGTCTGCTTTGGGGTTGCCGATTCAATAATTTCAAACGCGTTCTTCTTAAATGTTTCAGTTCCATTCTTGATTGCGTCATGAAGCATTACACGAGTCTCATCATCGGTGTGCAGTGGCGTCAATCCAAGGCCGTCTACAACCTTCAAGACAACCGCATAATCCAATGTGAAGTAAATAAGGTCCTCAAGCTGACGAGCCGACTTAGCGGTTTCAATCTTGCTTCTAGCCTCAACGTGCTTCATTTCAAATTCGTACATCTGATCCATTGACTTATAAATGGACTTATTTCCATTTACAATTGGACACATATATTGAATGTAGAATAATAAATCCTTTTGATGTGGTTGAATTTTAAATCCATCACCAATCTCAATTCGAGAATTTTGATAGTTTACGCTTCCGTTTATTTGAGTTGGGGACACACTGGTATAAATCAATGTGTATTCTGACTCAGTTTCTTTATCGTAAAAGTTAGCCTTTGTCTTTATAGACGAAGCTCCTGGCGCTTGAACAAACAGTCTAGGATCTGCGTCAGGATTATTACTAGGAACCTTGTGGGTTTTTAGTTTATACTGGTCTCTAACTCTTAAAACAACAGCACGTTTGTTGTTGAAAAATTCAGGAAAATCATTTCTTAACTCTTGTTCTGCCCATTTAGGAATTTCTACAGGCTTGTTGTCGCTTAAATCGAATATCATTTTGTTTTATTTTATATAAAACAGGGAGAGGTTGCCCCCTCCCCGTTTTGAGTTTACATTAAAATTATGCAGTGAACAAGCCGTACTTGTTTGCGTTAACAAACTTGTAACCGACTTCAGATACAATGTGAACGCCAAGTTCCCAGTTCTCTGTCTTGTTAGCAGCCGCACGGCCACCAGTTTGCCACATGTTCATGAACGCACCTGGCTTGTGGCACATACGGATGTATTTACCCATGTTACCAATACCGTCGTCAACACCTCCGTTAGTACTAAGAGGGATGAAGAATGCAAGGTTTTTCCAAGTATTTTGTGTGTTAGTAGAACCAACACCAAACATGGTTGGGTTGTCAAAGATACCCATACGAACAAATCCGAAGTTCTTGTTGTTGAACACCAAATTGTTGAATGAGAAAGTCTTGCTCATCAAGTCAGCGTAAGCGCCCTCGCCCCAGAAGGTTTTCTCCATCTGAACCTTATTAATAGCGATGTTAAGGTTTAACGGGTTTTGAGCTGTTGTTACACCTGTTCCTGTGAACAAACCTTGTTCCATCAACGCCTGCATGTAACCGCTTGCCCACACCATGTAGTTCTTTACAGAACCGTCCTGTGAAGTCAAGGCAGCTTCCATTGCGTAGAAGTCAGTTGGATCAACTCCAGCTACAGAAGCGGCAACTGAAACAATAGTGCTAATACCACCTCCATTTGAACCAGAGCCATTGTTTTGAATTGCATTAAGCAATCCCTGTGTGGTTTGGAATGATGAAGTTGATGGCAATTGATAGTTAGTGCTTCCTGTTGGAACACCCGCAAAGAAGGTGTTTACCAATGCAACTTGATGCTCACGCTGCAAGTAGATGATGTCGCGTGAGTTAGAGTATGGAGTTTGAACCCCGTTCTCCAACTGTGAGTACCAAAGTTGGTTGTAAAGCGCCTCAGAGCTAGACTTGGTGTCGTTACGGAAAGTTTGCAAGTAAGAGGTGTGAACCGTGTCAAATGTAAACTTAGAGTCAAAAGCACCGCTGTTTTCTTTAGCTGAATTACCTACATAGTAGTAGTAGCTATCAGCACCTGGATCAGTTGATGTGCTTAGCAAAGGCAAAAGCGTAACGGATGGGGTTGCTGGAGTAGTAGCCGTAACTTGAAAAAGTGCGCCAGTTTTAGCGCTCTTCCAAATATCACCTACAGTTGGGAACATATACGGAGTTCCACCAACGGTAGTTACGCTCGCAGCAGTAACGGTTACTACAAATCCAGCTGCTGCTGAACCTGTTGCCGCGCCTACCTGTTGGATAGGGGCCTCCATACGAGTCATCTCAAACCAACGAACCTTAGGGTTCTTTGCAATTTCGCGGTTACCTACCGCGTTCATGATCTGGTTCATAGCGTCCCAGTATTCGTCACCGAATGGGAGGTATGCTACCGCGTCAAAATCTTCCATCAAGGCGTCCCAGTTGTTCTGGATCCCGCCATAGGTCATCGAACCCGTACTAATAGGAGGGGCGATGGCTGGGCTTTGTGAAAATGCCATTTTATTAAATTTTTTTAACTGTTAATTATGATTTTATCGTCTGTGAAGGCAACGGAATACCACGCTCCATCAAATCTCTTTGAGCTGGCGTAAGATTCTTGTTGTCCACAGACGTTTTGCCTACACGATTCGGCGTTTTAGGCTGACCGTTGTAGACCTCGCGCACTACCCTTTTTTCGGCTTGGGCAGAAAGTGATTTAGCAATTTGAACCCCGATGTCCCCAGACTGAACCTTATGAATGAGGACTTGGTTCGCCAACCAATCACGTACCGCTTGCTTGCCTTCCTTTGTGGTAGCATCAAAGGCTTGACCTAAATAACCAGCATACTGCGACTTCAAAATCGATTCGACCTCTTCGTTTGAAACTTGTAACGAAACTTCCGTATCGCCGAATTTGTAGGGAACCTCCTTTAGCTGTTTGGCGTAGGACTCTGCCTCGCCAAATGCTATAGTCTGTCTTTCCGCAATATATCTTTGATTCTGGCTCTTTAGCTCTTTAGCAAAGGTAAAAGGATTTTTAACATCCTCAACCTCTTTTTTAGTTTTATTTATCAGATCAATCGCGTCGATTGCGTCTGACTTCATGAGTGCGGTGGCATAGTATTCACCGTCTCCAATATTGTACTTTTCACGAATTGCTTCCTCAATAGTGTCCTGGCCAAGCTGCTTGAACTTGTTGGGGTTCTTTACAGCCTCAGCAATTACAAGGGCCTTCAACGGGTCCTGCATCATGTTTGACTCGTCCATAGAGACGATTTGGTTTGCAATAGACGAGCTGATACCCTTCTTGTTAAACGCAACAATTGTCTTGATATCGTCATTCCCCGCAAATGGATCGTCGGCCTCTTGCAACAGGGCTAACCCCTCTTGGACTTCGCGTTCCTTCTCCGCAAGAGATGCGGCCAAGCCCTTGTATGACTTCAGCTCCTCAAACTCGTTTTTAAACGTGTCCTCGTTGTCGTAGCCATACGCAGCAAACCACGGCATATCTGCTGGGTCAATCTGCGTTTCTGCTTGTCCTTCTACTTGTTCGTTAACTTGATCGTTTACAAGTTCGTCTTGGTTTTCAAATTCGTTGTTTTCCATAATGTTTATACTCTACCTGTTATTTCGTTTCCGTATTGAGCCTCGAGTGTTGCCTCTAGCTGTATCTCGTCTAGTGTTTGTTTTCCTTTTAATAGCTGCACCTGGTATGCGGCATCTGCCTTCATCTTCTGGAGTTCCTGTTCCTTCATGAGGTCCATGTTGGCCATCTCTCTGTGTTTGGCAATCTCCATCTGGGCCTTCTGCATCATTGTCTGACGCTTAGCCTCCTCGGTCATCATAGCGGACTGCTGCTGGCCCTGGATGGTCTGCTGCATCATCTGCTGTGCATACTGCTCCTCACGCTGGCGTGCCTCTGTCTCCTCTGTTGCCATGTACCAAAGCGCCTCGTCTACGTCGCCGTTCTTCAAGAGTTGGGCTACACGTTCTACGCTCGACGGGCGGAGGAGGACGGAGCCATCTTTTGTGGGGATCTGCGACATGCCGATCGCCCTTTGAAGGATCGCGCTCTTTTCCTTTTCGTTTGGAAGAACCTTGCAACTAATAGCAAGATGGTCCAAAGACAGGCCCTCAATATCATCAAGAGCTTCAATAAGATTCTCTCCAATGATTGACTTATAGAAATCACGAATTTCGGTGTCATATTCAATGTCTATACGGGCCTGGTGAATCATTCGCTCACCCAGCTTCTGTTTGAATTGACGCTCTGACTCGCGAAGCGGCCAGTTGGCGTGGTTACCCGCGACATAGTCTCCCTCCATTACACCAACCAATCTTTCGGCTGACTGATCAGGACTTGCAGCCATCGCGTCTGGTATACCCATGATGTCCTTGATCATCATCTGTAGGTTGGCAATCTGGGACATCCATTCCTGTCCCTGTGGACCTAAACCGTTGTCCATCTCGGTCAATGGCTGTGAAACATACTTGCCCGTTGCTGCGTTAAACTTGGTGGCAACGATCTGAATACCGTTCTGACGGTGGACGTGCATGAGGTCGAACAGGTCGTACTCTACACCCCCAATCTTGATGTTAGCAGCCTCGCCGACATCAATTCTATATCCCTTTGGAGCGGCAGCCCATACAGCCGCACGTAATTTCAACACCGCAAACATCAAATCATCAAGCAACCCCTTCACGCTACGTGTGGGTGACTGACCGTTAATACGATGAATTACATACGAACTCATCGGAGACAAGCCCTTCTGCATCTGGTTTGGCTTCTTCTTCCATTCGTAGATGCGATCTTGTCCAGTTCCAGAGATGATGTATGAACCCTCGTACCAATAGTTACAAGAAATCTCGTCGTAGGTATCGCTTGAGTTTTTTTTCTTCTCGTCTACTGGCTTATTGTTTCTGAGGTATGTGCCATACCCCTGCTTGTTTGTGCGCTCTACATACTGCTTATAGTCTGTAGATAAATACTCAAACTTCAACACATATATTTTAAAGTCCATCCAAACCCAACGGTTTGTCGTGGAGTCCTTACGCTCAAATGCCCACTGCGGGATTGTGGATACGTTGGTCTGATACGGAACGTAAGACTTGGCCATTGCCTGGATCTGAGCCTCGTTAAAGCCAGCGTCAATCAACTTGGTGTACATCGACTGAACTGTTTCAGCCTCAATGTGTCCAATAGCAACAGGTTCGTCCTGGTTGTCCTCGTTCCAGAGCATAACCATACGGGCAGGGTCAATGTAATTGAATTTAACCTGACCTGTAATTGGGTCATTGTAAACCTTTGCCGCACGGAAGTGGAAGTCGATTGCGTCACGGTTAAACTCCATGCGCTGACCAGCCCAGTTAGAAGAACGGAATCCAGCCTCGGCTAGTTTCTCTAACGCCACTTCGTATCGTGTCTTGAAGAATCCAAGCCTGTCCGCCATCTCAAGCATTGTCTCGTCCTTGGGAACAAATGGCAATTTAAACTCTGGCAACCCTAGCTTTTTAGCCAATGGATTGGTAAAGTTTGCCTTGGCGTATAAGTCGTGTTTCTTGCGCTTCTTTTTTGTGATAATGTTTTTATCTAAGGAAACGCAATCTAACTTGTAGTCATTGTCTGAAAGTACTGAAAGCAATACGTTTGTCAACTTACGCATTGGAGAGAATATGTCGTAGCTAACATTAGCCATAGCCTTTCTTTGGGCCTTAGACATACCACTCGTGCTTGTAGATGCCTGTCCCTGGGAAATAGCCTTATTGCCGATTGGAGACCCGTTTGTAAACCAGTTTCTATACTTCTCTTGTGACTGGTTACCAGCACCGTAGTTTCTAGTCTCTTGCATCTCAGGAAGTTGCGTGTACGTAAAGTATGTACCTCCCGCGCAAAAACGAGTATATAAGGCACGCGCACATCGCAGGCCGTACTCTGGCTTTAATTTATCTACCTCTGGAATGTTGTCGTTGGGGAACAACATGCTACCAACCAACTGTGGTAATATCATATCTTACAAATTTAGTTGACCACGACAAATGTAGTAAATTTTTTATTAAATAGTTGAAAACAATCAATCTACATCAAACATTGCAAAACTTCCCTTTATCTCAATTGGCTGATATATTTCCTTGTAAAGGTCTGGCATCCTGCTTTTTATAGCCCTCATACACCAGCCTGTTGCTGCACACAAGTCATGGTTTGTGAGGTCGTCTATTCCCCTCATCTGACTCCATTCCTCAATTATCTCCCACATCTTAACGTACTTAACATTGTTGTTGAAGTAGGTCATGATGTCCCCAGCCATTTCATTTTTCTCTGCCTCACCTGCCCAAACACCCGCCCTAGCATCCTGCTTGCCGTCCGATCCTAAGTCCTTCAATAGGTAGCCATCGAATCCGTTGTCCCTAAAGTATTCGACCAAAGCCTCTCCATCGGGCCACTCTGGGTATACATATGCACCAAGGAATACAGCAGCCTTTAACCACTCCTCGTGATACTCGGACTTATCCTCTGTCTGTCTGTTGTAAATAAGAATCCAGTCGTTACTCACCCACTCATTGCGCGGCTTGGTGTCTGGATCGGCCTGACTGTCTCTTTTATAAAACACAGCCGCTGCCGCGTTTGACTTCTTCTTACCCACGGTGTTTCGTCTGTGAAACTTTACTGGGTCACAGCAAAGAAAAAACTTGTTCATCACCGAAGGATCGGGTGCGTATATCGGACCACGTTCCTTGGGGGGTATGTACCCCTCGTCTGGGGTAACTACAGTCTTTCTGTTCCTATGCTCCTGAGGGGGTAGGTAACTCATTGTCCAACTACCCTTGGGGTCGTTTTCTACAAACACATCCCCTCCAAACTTGTCGCCTACCCACTTGAAGTTAACCTTTGTAGTGATTGGGGTGCGAGAAAACTTGAGTTCAGATATGCGGTCACGCATCTTCTCGATAGGCATACCCATATCCTTGGGAATTACAGCGAATGCCTGTTTCCAAGTCATTGGAAAGTTCTGCTGCAACTTAATAAGTTTCTGCCACTCTCGTTTACGCTCAAAGTAATCAGCTTGGTTTAGCAAGTATGACTTGGCGCCTTTGGTGATCCACTTGCCCTCGTTGGACATGATTGGTTCCTTGGGGTCATCGATAATGCTTGCCCCATACTCGTCGATGTATCCCTCCACGGCGTAGTATCCAGGCAGGAAGAAGTTGATAAGTCCCGATGGCGTTGTTCCGTTCTCGTTGCGGTCAGAGAAGTGCGAGTCGTTGGCAATGTCAAAGAACTGCGCACCACCACCCGTGTCCATGTCACCCACTGTAGAAGGCATGATGCAAAAGCCTCGAATATTCTCCCCGCGCTCGATAGCGGGCTTCATCGTGTTGTACCACCACGTCGGGATGTTTTGGTCCGCCGCCTTCGCATCCGTCTTCTTCGCTGGCTCATCACGGTAGACAAAAGCGATCTCCGCCTCCCCGTCCGCAGCCTTCTCCGCCGACGATAGTGGTGTAATGAAGCACTCCATCTGTTCGGGAATGATTCCTGCCCTTGCGGCTGACGCGATTGATCCTTCATATTGGAAACGTAAACCCTCCTTGGCCTCAATCCTTCCACGATAGTATGGGCGGAAGAAGAATAGAAGTTTACTTACTGGAGTTTGTATCTGCTTGATAAATATCTTGTTAACCGCTTGGTCTTCGTTCATCGCCTGGATGATAAAGGTCTGGTCAGGCATATTAAGTGTCCCCCATGTGCAGAAGCAACAAGCAATTGCGGTCTTGGCAATGCGTCGTCCAGACACAAAGTTGATTCCGTGTACGGTGCGCTTACCCTTGCTAACGCTTATGTTTACGTTTGGCTCCATAAAATACTCCACACCCATCTCGTTCATTTCTTCCACCACATTTTTTACATCCTGGTTGGAATACTTTGTTTTGACAACGCCATCCTCTCTGTAAATTATCTTATGCTTGTAGAAGGCGTCCTCTGTGGTGTAGGCGTACATGAACAGGTGAAACATCTTGCGCTGATAGTCGCGGTAGTCTGGACGGTTGTTGTTCTTACCAAAGTTTTTTACTGTCCAAAAGTTTAAAAAGAAGTAGTTAGCCCCGTTTAGATATACGGGTTTCCCTTTAATGAAACACCAGTAACCAACGTATCTGCGCTTAATTTGGAGTTTGATCCATTCAATCTCCATTGCGTAATACTTCTGATTGGATTCTATCTCTTCATAGATGTCCTCAAGCCTAACGTCGCCCATCTCCTTGTACTTGGACTTGTTAGCTATGTGTTTTTTATTAAACACAACCTCGTAGATGAGCTTTATTTTTTCAGGAACTTCCTGGTATGGGAACCTTTGTTCCTTTGGATCAATACCATACCCTTCAACGTAAGTGAGCGCCTCTTCCCTTGTAACCTCACGCTTCAAATGGCGTGAGTACCACTCCTCAAGACGGGGTAGTGGGATACGGATTGTATCCAACTCATCGTCATCCTCATGGAATGAAACGTACTTATCTTCCTCTTCGTATTCGTAACTCATGGTATAATCTCAGGGAATATCTCTTTCTTCTCACGCCATATGCGCGAATAGTGTTCTGGCTGTATGCCTAAATTTTCTGAACGCACGGAGAACGTGATTGCCTTCTGCAAGGTAATGCTTGCCTCGTCGTTCATGATGCGTGTACGGGCATCTACTAGCGTCTGCCTCCAACTCTCAAGACCTGCCTGGAAGTTCTTGTCGTCGTTAGACCTATCTACGGGCTGTGTCAACAGCGCTCTCTGCAATGCTGCAATACGGATATCAGCCGTACACATGATTGAATAGTCCTCCGAGCATTGTAGGCGGGTGAAGACGATGTATCGCTCCACCGCCCAGTCCACATTCATCATGCAGAGCTGGGCGTAGCCGTTGTCAGGATCCGTGTCATCAACCTGGATATTCAGCTTGTTTAGCGTGTACCTTTTTCGTTGGTTGATGTCTGGATACGCATCCTTTACAGGCGTTCCTGGAGCAAACATATATATGAGATAGCGTACAACCTTGTCCGCGCTAACCCCTTCAGGAAGGTCGTCAGACCTGTCGAGAATATGGGCTTGACTGGCCAGGTCCGAGAAACGGTATATCACCGACTCGTCATCCTGGATGCCTTCAATGTTGTACGATATTTTTGTAAAGTCTAGTTTTATCATTTGATGTGCGCCATTATAACTCGCGGCTGAAAGCGAACATAGTCTGTTGTTTTAGCAAGCGTTGGATCAAGTTTTGTTGCATATATATTTCTAACACAAACCACGTCTCCAACCTTCACCTCAGTATTACACCACAAATCTGGACGCGTGTATGTTGGTAACTTTGCTGGAGCAACTACAACCTCCACCCTTTGAATGTCATTGTCTGGGATATAAACAGACCCATGCATTCTTTCGTTCCCGAGAAGTTTTCCTATGATATAGCCATTTAAACTAATAATTTCATTACCGCGTTTTGCTGCGTGTATTGATCGTTTTGCGATCATCAAATAAATCTTACCGTCTACTATACACCCTCCCTCTCCTTCGGTAATCATTTCACGTGTAAATGTTGCGTCAAACCAGACCTCATCCCCAATAACCGCATCAAATTCGCAGTCATAATCCCAACCCCCATAACTTAACTCAGCTTCTGCAATTTTTACTATTTTTCCACGTCTAACAGCCTGTTTGTCTTGAATGTTTTCCCTCTCCATGTCCGCCTCTCTATGTGCCTCATTCGCCATTTTACTATACTCACTAAGAAGCGCTTTGTCTTTATAACCTGATTTTTTCAGAGCTTTTACAACTAAAACCATTTCGTTATCATCAATATCAGAAATATAGTTTTTTACTTTATTGACGATTTTCAGTTTTCCACCATTGAAATCAATCTCATCCTCAGTAAGCGAATGAAGTTCTACAATGCATTCGCCGTTTATCAGTCTTAACTTGTCTAGGTCTATTCCGTTCAAATTCATTTGTTTGCTATTTTTTGTTCGTAAATCTCTAGTACTCGTTTCTGTTTGTCAAAGTTTTTCTTTCCGATTGGAATCTTTTTCTTCAGCTTATTCACGCACCTGCGTAAAGAAGAGTAGCTGCCAAAAACTTTTACCGCGTCCCATTCGGACATCAACCCTTCGACCTTAACGGGATCTACGGTTTCCCTGCGGATGTAGTACTCGTATACCTCTATGATTTTGAGGTAATTATTTTTTGTCTTTGTTCTTATCATAGTGTTCTTGAAGTGTTTTAAAGAACGTAGATTTAGTTACACGTGTCTCAACCTTTGTTTGAGATATGTCATACATTGTGTCTTTGTATTTTTTTATTGCCAGCTCTACCTGGTCTAGATCCTCTGACGTAATATCTGGATCGCAATACAAAAGTTTTCTCCTAGACTTGGTTGCCATTGGCGTGAATATTTTCATAACCTCGTATATCTCAACCTTCTCCTCAATCATGATGTTAAGGATAGAAATAGCTCTGTTCCAGTTTTGTTGATTACTCATATATAAATTGAATATATCGCTCATGTACACAGTATTCTGTAACATCTTGCAGTTCAACCCTGTCTAATTTTCCAACAATACAAATTCTTTGTCCTACCTCTAATTCACAAAAGTTACCAACTCTTGTTATTACGGCATCGATCTGTTTTTCTGTTTGGTTTTCTATTTGAATAAATACCCTATGGTCGGGTGGAAATAAGTTACTCATGCTGCAAATATACGAATAAATAACACAGTGTCAAGTTCTTGCTTGCAAACAACACTATTTTGCATAAATTTGCACTATGTTTATTGTTTCAATACTAGCCGTTTTATCCTCACTTGTTTTTATGATGAAGAACTCCATATATGGCTGTGGAAAAAGGTGTTACAAGACCCGAAAGGAGGCCGAGCAGCTATGCGACGGAGATCAAAAGGCGTATATGTGCTGGGAGTGCGAAACGTGGCATATAAAAAATAATGAAGAAAATCCTTGACAACCTCGCGTGGTTGTTTTATGTTTGCCCAATATTTCACTCCTCGTTTGCTACGAACCACAGTAAACTAGGGTTGGAAGTTAAGTAAAGTTACTTATCAACCTAAAAGCTCGCAAAGTGGTTCTTGCGAGCTTTTTTATTTTACTATGCATAATCAATATTCAATCATTCCTGCAAGCGTGTTGCTGAGTAAGGAGTTGTCGTCTACAGAGAAGTTGCTTATAGGCGTTATTTCAAATCTATCAAACATTAAGGGTTACTGCTTCGCGTCAAACCACTACCTTGGCGAATGCCTTGGCATATCCAAGCACAGTGTGAGGCGAGTTATTGCTGACTTGGAACAAAAAGGTGTTTTGGGTAGAGTCGTAAAATTAAACAGCAGAAACGAGGTTGAAATTAGATGCCTTACCATAAACCCAGATGCGGACATTTTGAGTAGAACAGCCGCTCCAGAAATGCCAATATCTGATAATGAAGAGGATGAGTTTTTTAATCATACCCCTGCTCAAAAACCTGCATACCCCCTGCTCAAAAATGAGCATACCCCTGCTCAGGAATGCTCACATAATAAAAAGAATAAAGTAAAAGAAGAAAGTAAGTATAATTTCGAGCAGTTTTGGTTGGCTTACGACAAGAAGGTGGACAAGAAACAAACTCAAGCTGTATGGGACAAACTTTCTGCTGAGGACCGTACACTTGCTGTAGAAGGCGTGGGTAACCACAAGTCGGGTCGCGAGCGCAAATACTGGAAAGACCCAGTTCGATATCTTCGAGACAGGAGATGGGAGGACGAGTCAACAACAACGAACGTAAAACAAACAAATTATAACTATGACGAAAATGACCCAAGGAATAAATGGTAAGGTATCAATCTACAAAGACTTCAACGACCTGCAAGGACACACAATTAGTGTACTGGGCGCACTTGAACGAATTAGGACTGGAAAATCAAAGACACTTGTTGAGCAGACGCGGGAAGCCAAAACCAAGAAGGAGGCGGACGAGTTAAAAAAGAAACTCCCTGCGGTTTGCTTTAGTGGTGTTTTTTCCAAGAGAAAGGACTCAGAGCTGCTTGAGCATTCGGGATACATCGTTTTGGACTTCGATAACGTGGCGGAAATGGCCCAAAAACGAAACGAATTGTGTTCTGTAAGGTATATTACCGCGGTGTGGGTTTCACCCTCAGGAAAGGGCTTAAAAGCGCTCGTTGAAATTGAGTGGAAAACCAAGCATAAGGAACACTTTGATTCCCTGATGGAAGAAATGCCCGACATCGACAAGACGGGGCGCAATGTTTCTCGCCTATGCTTTGAGTCATATGATCCTCAAATTTGGTATAACCCAAACGCTGAGGTGTACACCAAGCTACCCACAAAGAAAGAGGACAGGAGGTTGCCCCAACAGACAACTACCGAAACCGTCAACGACGACGATACAATATTCCAGAACCTGCTTGCGTGGATGACGTCAAAGGGTGACGCATTCCGTGAGGGGGAGAGGAACCACTTCGTGTTTAAGCTGGCCGCAAGCTGCTGTAGGTTTGGTATGATGGAGGAGACTTGTTACAGCCTGATGATGATGCACGTTGTTCCCGACGCTAGTTTTAGTCAGAGGGAGTGCAAACAGGCAGTCCGTAGCGCCTATCGCGCCAACATGAACCAATGGAACACGGCTGAGTTTACCAAGGACCAACTGGTTACAAAGAGTAACCACAAGGAGATTGACATCGTAATCACAGCAGAAGATGCGGAGAATATTGCGGCGAATGACGTGATTTATGCGGAGGAAGTAATTGAACAGGCGTCCGAGATTTATCTGAAGGGATACCAGGCCGCAATGCCCCTTGGCGTTCCTTTGCTCGACAAGCACTTCAAGAGGGTCAAGGGTGAATTAACAATTGTTTCGGGTATCGGTAACTACGGTAAGTCATCGTTTATGAAGTGGGAGATGGTATTTCGTATTGTGAAGTTTGGCGAGAAGGTGGCCATCTTTACCCCAGAGGAGTTGCCAGCGGAGCAGTTCTACCATGACCTGGTAGAGATCTACTTTGGTAAGGACTGCACACCCAACAACCCCAACCGACCATCCTACGATATGTACATGAAGGTGTACAAGATGATTGGCGAACACATCTTTATGGTTTACCCAAAGAATGTAAGCCCTACGCCAGACTATGTGAAGGAGGTGTTCCTTTCCGTGATAATTAAACACGGGGTTGACCGCGTGGTAATCGACCCATTCAATCAGATGGCAAACGATTACACCAAGGGTGGGGGACGCAGCGACAAGTACCTTGAGACGTTCCTTTCAGACTGCACAAGGTTTGCACGGAAGAATAACGTGTACTTCGACATCGTGGTACACCCACACAAGATGAGAAAGGCCGACGACGGCAACTATCCATGCCCAGAGGTGTTTGACCTGGCAGACGGAGCGATGTGGAACAACAAGGCCGACAACATCATCATCTACCACCGTCCGCTTGCCCAGACGGCTCCCGAAAGCCCTGTGTGTGAGTTCCACTCCAAGAAGATCCGACGTCAGAAGATTGTGGGCATGAAGGGATTCTTTGACTTTGAACTTGTAAGGAGCACTCGCAGGTTCACGTTTAACGGTACAGATTACTTGCAACAGGCAATTGACGGAAAATACGTGCAGGCTGAGATAGAGCAACCAAAGCCATCAGCGATGAAGCCGAACAAGAGTTGGACGGACTCCAAGGAAGTAAAGGAATGGAACGAGGAGGTTGGACATCCGAACGGATACAAAGAAGATTGGGAATAAAAATTAACAGTTTTTTTCTTGCACAAAAGCAACATATATGATACATTTGCGAATATAACCAATAAATTAATCATAAAAATTATGGGATTAAATCAAGGTGGTTCCTCAAGCCGTACTTACCTCAGCATATCTGACGGTAAAATTGCAAAACGTGTAGAAGAAGGCTCAGCTGGAGCGATTAAGTGTACATCCAAGGATGGATCTCGCACCTGGTACGAACAGCGCTTCTCTAGCGTGTCTGGTAAAATTACAGACGTTTTTAAGCGTGACTCAGACAAGGGTTACGGGTCACAACTATGTATTGTCCTTGACGACAAAGGCGAAGAGTTTCAGGTACAGATGCCATGGAGTTCACGCTACTCATCGGGATTCTTTGTTTGCATGCCGAACATTGATCCATCTAAGGTCATCACGCTTTCTCCTTGGATGAAAGAGATTGATGGCACAAAAAAGACCATGCTGTACCTAAAGCAGGATGGTCAGGATAACGTGGATTGGGCGTGGACAAGGGACAACCCAGGCAACATGCCAGACATGAAGCAGATCAAGGTAAAGGGCCAGACCGTGTGGGACGACACCGAACGCCAGGAGTTCTTTGAGAGTTATCTTAACGACATGTTCCTTCCCAAAATAAAGGGCGCGAGCGCTATTGAAAAACTAGACTCGCTTGCCGACGACCAGGAAGATACTGGATTGCCATTTTAACCTTAACAAAGTCGTGGCGGGGGATGAATGCAAGCTAACTCGCCACGGCTTTAACCTAAACAAACATGAGATATACATTCAAGGATTTAGTAGACATGGTCGCCTCGCATAGACGGGCGGAGTTTACAAAGGTATACGACTACCTGCACAAGGTGGAAAAGCCAGAGTATAACGACATAATTCAAATTGTAAGCAAGCACTTTAACATTCCTGTAATTGACATCAAGAGCGATAAGAAGTATGCTGAGATTGCATTTGCAAGGCAGCTTTACATGACTGCGATAAAGGTTTGCTCTACAAAAACATTAGCTGAGGTTTCTCGCACCGTGAACAAGCACCACTCTACCGTATGCCACGCCATACACACGATTAGAAAGGATTACGAGTTTTGCGCAATTAGACGTCACAAGATTCGTGGATTCATATCTAACTTAAATCAAACACAACAAGAACTTTTATTAGACTTTTTAAATGAACGGGACCCAAATATCATTGCCTCCTACGCCGTGGATGCAAACAGAGTTGCAACACCTGCGGACACTCAGACACACTATGCTTGAGAAGGACGTGCTTTACTCAAAGATAGGTAAACACAAGCCGCAGAACGATTACAAAAAAGACATCCGCATGATGCGTAAAATAAACGTAAGACTTTATGAACTAACGGGTAATGATATGTACCTTTGGCTTGGCGGACACTTTAACGAACTTAAAAAAATAGAAGATGGGCAGAATTGAAATAAAAGACGCAAAGCGCACAATTGACGGGAAGAAGGTGTTTGCCTTCCGAGTCAAGACCATTGGCGAGAACAACGAGGTGCTCCAGACATCCGAGGTGTTGAACACAATAGACTCCGTCAAGACACATCTCAAGGCAATGGCTTTGGCGTGGAACAGTCAGGGAGACATTGAGGTGTTAGACTGCACGTACCGCGGCAAGTTTGATGGTAAGGTGATCAGCCTTGACGAGTTTGACAAGCTCAAGATCCAAGAGGATGAAGTTGATAGAGGGTGAGGCGTTTGCCAAGTATGCCTTTTGCAGGGGCGGAAATAGTAAATATTTTTACATTTGTACGCCCGTTACTATAGTCACAATAGATTCAGAAAAGATAACCCAATCAAACTTTATATTTTGGAACTAATCAAATCGTTTATTAAGCACATGTTGGAGCTTCCAAACATCACGCTTACCGCCTTCATTATCGCGTTTACTATAGCAGTTGGGGTGTCTGTATGGATACTGGACTGGACCAGCGCGTTTGCGTGCCTCTTGACCGTATCTAGCCTGCTAGGTGTCAAGTTTTACGCCTGGAAAAAACAACTTGGCGTGACTAAGCCCGAAAAGGGGCAGAAAGTCATCGTAATTAAAAGAAAATGAACAAACTAAAAAAGTTTGTGGATACATTTGCTGAGGTGCGTGTTTTCACGCAATTTCAGTTTGTTTTATTCATTTCGTTCGTAAAACCGCTCCTTTTTAGGGGCGGTTTTCGCTGATACTTATTACATTTGCAAATAACTGATTGAGATGAAGAATAAGGTAACGAACTATCGCAACATCCTCAACGATACGAGGGGTGTTAGTCTAAACGAGAAGATCAAGGAAGAGTGGGGGAAGATGGACTCGTCCATTAGTCTAGCATCCTTCCAAAGAATGTTCTACGGGTGGAAGAAGAACAACAAGCCCAAGGCGAGTCCTAAGGCCGTAAAAGAAATAGCGGTCAAGGTCAAGAGTGCCTTCTCAGAGCTTGTGCAGGAGCTTATACCAGACTCAAACCCCCTTGAACTTCCAGAGTCCAAGGAGAAGGAATACAAGCCGTACAAACTACCAACCAACCACAATGATATCCTTTTTCTTACCGACATTCACGTACCATACCACAACATTCCTGCGCTCACGGCGGCCCTCAAGTACGGCCTCGAAAACGAAGTCAACACCATCTACATCAACGGGGACCTCGTTGATTTTTATGCCATCAGCCGCTTTCAAAAGGATCCTCGCAAAAGGGACCTGGCGTCGGAGGTTTACATGGCACGGGAGTTCCTCTACACACTACGTAAGCTCTTTCCCACACAGGCCATCTACTTCAAGGCAGGAAACCACGACATCCGCTGGGACCACTACCTCATCAACAACGCCTCGGACCTAATCGGGCTTGAGGAGTTCTCATTGGAATCTATCCTGCACCTGGACAAGCTCAACATCACGTTTATACCAGACAAGCAGTTGGTTAGCATGGGCAAACTGACGGCCCTGCACGGACACGAGTTTGGATCGAGTATGTTCAGTCCCGTGAACATTGCGCGTGGTCTTTACCTCAGAGCAAAGGATAACGCAATCTGCGGACACCACCACCAGACCTCGGAGCATACCGAGCCAAACATAAACGGTCGAGTTACAACCTGCTGGTCAGTAGCCTGCCTATGTGAATTGCATCCAGACTATATGCCAATTAACAAGTTTACACACGGCTTTGCTCACGTAAAAGTGTTTGATAACCAAGAATTTGAGGTTTCAAACTACCGAATCGTGGACGGTAAGATTAAATAACGGCCGTAACATTTTTATGCCCGTTTTTGTTACGAGGTTCTAAGAAATTTTTCCTTATTTTGCTATATGGAAAACCTGGTCGTAAAGGAGAGGAAGTTAGGGAAGGAAAAGGCTCGCGGCCTTTACCACGACCACGGCCTCATCGAGATCGACCCAAGGCTTCCAGCCAAGGAGTACTTAGAGGTGCTAGTCCACGAGTTTCTGCACCACGAGTTCAAGCACTGGGAGGAGGAGTATGTTAGAGACTACGGGATAAAAATATCCGACTTTCTGTGGGACATGGGGTATAGGAAAGTAAATTTGGAGTAACATGATTAGGGTAATACTTCCAATAGTCATAGAGAACGAGGAGAAGAAGATCGCCGAGTTGACTGGATCTACTCCCGACAGGTTCCAGTGCGAGCCTGCCATATTCTATTCAATCGACAACGTCAGGCCATACCACGACTACACAAACCTCTGCGTGATAGACTCTGGGGGCTGCGAATACATTGTAGGACTTTCTATGGAGGAGGTGGACCAGATGATCATGGGCGACGTAACCTTTGCATTTAGCGCCAACTGATGGGACTCTGTGGACAACATCTGCCAGACATACCAAGAGAGTCGGGGCCGCCTAAGTTCCACAAGTACGCAGAGTGCGGCGTGTGCAAGAAGGTTACACTGTTTGCTCCTCGCCCAGACTGGTGGCTGTGCGTTAAGTGCGGCAGTATGGCCAACAAAAGTTAAAAATTTTTGTATTTGACACACGTGTTGTATATTCGCCACATAAATAAACGAAATGGACGAATTAGAAAGAAAAAAACGATTGATTGTGACCGCTTTGGCCGCCCAACAGATCTACGCGCAGTGCCACGACGAGTGCATTGACCTAAACTTCTTTAGGAACGACCTCAAGATGTTCTCAAAGAACCTTGTAACCAAGCTGGAACGTGAACTGATGCCCATATTTGGGGTGCTAGGCAACGTAGAGGGCGGAGAGGCTTATGTGAACGCTATTAGGGTGATGGAGATCACCTTGCAGAACCTTGCAACACTGCCCGTTGAGTACTGGGCGCTAATAAACATGGGAGTAAACGACATAAAACGACAAATTGATGAAAAGGACCAAGCAGGGGCTGACGGAGTACCTAGCGGAACAGCTGAAAATAGCTCATCCGAGCAAGAAGATGGAGGTGATGCAGATAATAATGAAGAACCTTCCGACGCTGCGAAGCATGAGGCAGGAGGAGATACAGCAGTTACTGAACAATTGCAATGATGACCTTCGCTCCACACCCGATACCAGTAAAGACACCCCTGGGTGACGGGTACATACTCTACATCACCCCTGGGGGCATGTTTGAGAACGACGAGATAACCGTCGTGCTGCTAAACGGCGGCGAAATCAAGCACTTTAACAGCGACCAGGTGCGTGTATGGAAAAATTCAACCTACGAGATACATGAATAACTACGTAATCACGATTTGGGACGGCGACACGCTAGTCCATAACGCCAAGGCACGGGCTAAGAGTCCTGAGATGGCTAAGACCAAGGCCCTGGCAGACTGCTGGAAGCTCGACAAGTTAATGGGAACGGAACGAAACTGGCAAAGTTACAGATGGGACATACAAGCGACAATAAGCCGATAAAACACGCATCAGACCTACTGAACGAGGTGGTCACGGACATGGTAATGCGTGAGAAGAAGGGTTTTTCTGAGTACAGGCAGACTATGGACCGCACGGACCTGACCAAGGACGAGTGGATTCAACACGCATATGAGGAGGCGCTTGACCTTGCGCTGTATCTAAAGAAGATCATGAAGGTTCAAGATGTGCCTTCAATCGGTGTGACGAGTGGTACACCAATTTCTACAGTCCTGACGGGTGGGACCCCAATTTCTACAGTTACAAACAAGTAAAAATCAAAACAAGTATGGAAAATTCATTTTACGAAAGACTTCTGATTGAAGCACAAGAATTGGCAACAAAAACAAACGCATTAAATGATTTTATGCATACACAGGCCTTCATTGATTTAGACCGCCAAAACAAAGATTTGCTTTACAAGCAATCAAGATTGATGAACGAGTACCTACAGGTATTAGGTCAGAGATTAGAAGTTTTAGGTGAAAAGTTTTCATTTAAAGGCTAAAAAAGGAAGTCAGGTGGCGGAATGGTAGACGCAACCACAGAGCGTGATGGGAGTTAAGCTGAATGTAAGACCCATCGTTGGTTCAGCAATTACAGGTTCGAGTCCTGTTCTGACTACAAAACAAATGAATATGAAAAAGAAGACAACCTACACAATCTTTGCCTACGAGCCAGGCACGGAAGTCTACGCCATCTCGCTGTGGCATGACAAAAATCAGCCAACAGATCACCTTGCAATCTACAAGGCTAAGGTGTCCTCATGGAGCTTTGACGCCGAGGAGAAGGACGTGATGTACTACCTCGAGAGCCCCAAGGAAGGAAAGTGGTGGGGACAGTCCATCAAGGGCGAGTACGTGTCAGAATCGTTTGACGAGTTGTTACAACAGGCAAAAGAAATCTGGAGAAATGAAGAAAAGATATAACCCCTTTAACAGCCAGGAGTTTGAAAACCTCATCCCATACCTGGTGTGGCTGGCAATCTACGCAATAATCATCCTAATACTTTTTTCACTATGAACGAGCCAAAAGAATACAAGAACTACCTAGAGTTACTGCTTGACCTTTACCCAGACGACGAGTTCCTAATCGCGGACGGTTTTGACGACGCCGTGATAGGTGTGGACTACGCGTCATCACGCCTGATTTACTCGTGCGACAAGTGCCTACAGATCCTCATCGAGGTGGAGGGCATGGACCCACAGGACGCTATCGAACACTTTGAGTACAACGTCGCTGGAGGTTACGTGGGTGAGAAGACGCCCATATGGTGCCAGGACAGCTACGAGCTATAAAAAAACCGACCATTTCTGATCGGCTTTAATCGTAAATATAACGGGTGCCACTACACAACCCGTGCATCTTAACCCTGCCCCTTGTTGGGCTTGGTGTTCTTATCCTTGGGGGACTTGCGCTTAACGTGCAGTCCCTCTTTTCTTTTGCCAAACGTCTGCTTGACGCCGTTGCCCATTGCCTTTGCCATGGCTTATTTTTTAGGCGCTGGTGGACCCATTGCCGATTGTGCCTTCATCTGATTCTTTGTCAGCTTGTTCATCGGTGCTGCGTTTTTCTTTACCTCGCCAATCTTTTTACCCCATTTTTCAGCCTCTTTCGGACTCAAAACCTCATTAGGCTTGCCGCCACCAACGCCTCCGCCAGCAACAGCACCCTTGCCCTCGTCTATAGAGCCGCCACGTCTTGTCTCGTTACGGTCGTCAGAACAGGTGTGGCCACTATCCTCGCGGGAACACGTTACAGTCTCCTTGGCCTCCTCCTCCTTCTTCTTCTTCTTCAAGAACTGTTTTACACTGCTCATGCCGTATGCGTTGTCTCTATAGTCCTGTGATGCGTATTTCATGGCCTTTTTTTTACAAATATATGCAACATCGTCAATTATCCAAATCCTAGACATTTCTTAAACTAACTATGGTTGGGGTCCCCCCCTAGTCCCCCCCAAGCGACCGCAACTTCCGAAACGCGTTTGGCAGGGGGGGTGGGGTCGTTTCCTGTTCCACGTGGAACATATGGTTATGTATTAGTGTCACCTCGGCGGGGATAGGGGGACACAATCTGTTATGTAAGGATACAATGCACCACCATACAACATGTGCGGGGCCATATCAAACCATAATGCCGCCACTCTTGGTCTCCCACCCGTGGAGAAAGTAGACTAACCCACTGATAACCAACCACATGCCGCTAAACACTCTTGTAGTGCTACGTTTATGCATGGCCTTTTCTAGGGTAATCCCGCCCCCAATCCTAGTATTTTAACACTTTTAACATTTCGCTCACAGGGCGTCTAGCACAGCCCCGAGGCGGGCATTCTTGGACTCCTAGCAGCCATGCCTGCGTGCCTATCCCCCTGCATATCAGCGCGTTAGGCCCAGAAACTGCTTGGATTTACCCCTTATTTAGACACATTCTCAATAGCATTCTGAGGGGGCATAGGGCCACTATCTCGGGCGCGGTGGTATATAGATATCACCCATGCAGCGAACGTCGATTTAAAGCGTTTTCCGCATGTTTACAGGGGTTTCGGGAGGGGGGCTTGGTTGGTTATCAGTGGGTTAG
>Ga0247722_10000059_pt1 | contig 69710 bp, 69 predicted proteins | sample MSEWelMarce3H_FC_FD_189094 | JGI IMG/M metagenome (GOLD analysis project Ga0247722, IMG submission 189094) | Subsurface sediment microbial communities from gas well in West Virginia, United States - MSEEL Well Study Marcellus 3H_FC | ecosystem: Environmental > Terrestrial > Deep subsurface >...
GTCCCCTCCCATTGGCCGCTCGGGCAACCCGCCAAGGTCGAACAAGTACTGCGGCAATTATGGATTGTGCGAAGGGAAAGGATACCTTACGCACGTAGGCATCAAAACCCAGTTGTATGGGCCCGCCTTTTTGAGTCAAGGAGCCCATATAAATGGCAGCAGATAGCAGTTTCGACGTCACTTCAAAGATCGATCGCATGGAATTAGACAATGCGATCAATCAAGCAATTCGAGAAATTGATACGCGTTTTGATTTTAAAAATACTGGTTCAAAGATTGAACTTGAAGGTGAAAAGATTTTAATAGAAGCTGGCACCGAAGAGCGTGCAAAGGCAGCACTTGATGTTGTTAAAGACAAGATGATTAAGCGCGGTGTATCCCTTAAACATTTAGATGCGGGTGAACCACAGTTATCAGGCAAGATTTACAAAATTGTTGCTCCACTTAAAGAGGGCATCTCGACTGAAAATGCTAAGAAGATTGCAAAGAAGGTTCGCGATGAAGGCCCAAAGTCTGTGAAGACTCAAATACAAGGTGATGAACTGCGCGTAACTTCAAAAAGTCGCGATGATCTGCAAGAGACAATGGCCATGATAAAAGATGGTGGCTGGGATTTCGCTGTTCAATTTACGAACTTTAGATAATTGAATAAAAATAAGCTCGGTCTTTTATTTGGAATTAGTGCCTATTCACTATGGGGACTTTTCCCTTTGTACTGGCCGTTGCTTGAACCAGCTAATCCACTAGAGATTGTTTCTCACCGTGCTGTCTGGACACTGATCTTTTGTGTCATTGTTTTAATTGCAACAAAAGCCTTCAAGGAAACTTTAGTTACTCTCAAGCGTCCGAAGGTTGCTGCAAAGCTGTTTGCAACTTCTTTGCTGATCTCAATTAACTGGTTAATTTACATTTGGGCAACAAATAATGGGCACGTGGTTGAAGCTTCTTTGGGTTATTACATTAATCCACTCATAACAATTGGTTTTGGTGTTTTCTTACTTAAAGAAAAACTACGCCCACTGCAATGGGTTTCAGTATCGGTTGCAACAGTTGGTGTCTCGGTCCTAACAATCGCCTATGGCCGTCTTCCCTGGATCGCAATTGGTTTAGCACTGTCTTGGGGCAGTTATGGATTAATCAAAAAACAGCTGGGACTAGGCGCCCTTGAAGGCTTAGCTATCGAAACCTTCATCTCTGCATTTTTCTATCTTGCCTATCTAGTTTTTCTTGGAAACCAAGGAACTGGGCAGTTTGGTAATGGTTGGGGGCTCACGCTGTTATTGATGAGTGCGGGAGCAGTAACTGCGATTCCGCTGCTTCTATTTAATGGCGCTGCTAACCGTCTGCCATTTACAACAATTGGTCTTCTTCAATACATCACACCAACATTGCAGTTTTCTTGTGGCGTATGGATCTATCACGAAGATATGCCACTATCTCGCTGGATAGGTTTCTTTATTATTTGGGTTGCACTAATAGCACTGGCTGCAGATTTAATTAAATCAAACAGATCGGTCAATAACAGCGTCGCATAGGGACATCAAGGCCCCTGTTGCATCATTAACTGGCAGAGGCCCAAGGGCTAAACGTGCTTGCTTAGCTATCTGGTGTAACTGCTCGCGAGATTCATCGAGTGCTTTATGGTTTCGAAGTTGCAGTAAAACCTGTTGAACAGTTGCTTCATCTTCTATTGGGCCAGCCAAAAGCTCTTTTAGCTCGCGATCTGCGGAATCAGTCGATTTCATAACATTGAGAGTTACTAACGTTGGAACGCCTTCTCGTAGATCTGTTCCTGGAGTTTTTCCAGATTGATTTGATTCACTTGCAATATCGATAACATCATCTGCTAATTGAAAAGCAGTACCAATTTTTTCGCCAAATACTGTAACCGTCTCAGTGATGTCGGCAGGAGCGCCAGAGATCATTGCGCCATAGCGCGCGGAGGCAGAAATAAGCGATCCAGTTTTATCTGCAACAACTTTTAAGTAATGCTCGAGAGGATCTTGTCCTGGATTTGGTCCTTGTGTTTCCATGATTTGACCAATTACAAGTCGTTCAAATGTGCGTGCCTGTAAACGCACTGCTGCTGGTCCAAGATCAGCTAAAAGATCAGATGACTTAGCAAAAAGAAAATCGCCAGTTAAAATTGCAATTGTATTTCCCCAACGCATGTTGGCACTTTCAACTCCGCGACGCAAAGGCGCCTCATCCATTACGTCATCGTGATAAAGAGTTGCTAAATGTGTAATTTCACAAGCTACTGCTGCGGCAATGACTGCCTGTCCGTTTGGATCACCATACTGAGAAGTTAGAAGAGTTAAGAGTGGACGTAATCTTTTTCCACCTGCTGAAACTAAATGGTGTGCTGTTTCATCTACAAATGGATACTCGCTGCGGGTATGGCTTCGAAGCAGTGACTCAACTTCGGCCATTCGAGAAACTAGATGCTGCTCAAGTTCTGGTGAAACATTTGGAATCCCGAAAGTAGACATTAGCGTATGAAGATAGCTAGATCAGAGATGAAATCAAGCAAAGGCGTTGGATAGACACCAAGAATTAATGTGATTGCTGCCGATGCCACGATGGTAGTTCGCGTGAGAATAGATGGAATCTCAACGCTCGTACCATCTTCGGTTGCCTCACTAAAAAACATTAAAACAATGACACGAATGTAGAAAAACGCGGCCAGAGCACTTGAAAGTATTGCTACAAGAACAAGACCAGTGGTTCCACTTTCATATGCGGCTGAAAAAATTGAAAACTTTCCTATGAATCCGCTTGTCAGTGGAATTCCAGCAAATGCAAGAAGGAAGAAGGCGAAAGTTGATGCAGCAAATGGTGATCGCTTTCCAAGTCCTTTCCAGCGATTTAGGTCAGTAACTTCACCGGATGAATCACGGACAAGGGTCACAACTGCAAAGGCACCTACAGTTGCGATTCCATAAGCAAGTAAGTAGAAAATTGTTGCATCCAGGCCAGATTTGTTTAAGGCGATAACACCCAAAAGTAAGAAACCAGCATGAGCAATTGAAGAGTATGCGAGCATTCTTTTCACATCGCGCTGCGTAACAGCTACGAGAGATCCCAATAACATTGTAATCACCGCAATGCCAGTAAGCATTGGCGACCAAGACCACTCGGCATTTGCAAAGACTGTGTAATAGATGCGCAGCATCGCACCAAAAGCTGCAACTTTTGTTGCGGCGGCCATGAACGCTGTTACGGGTGTAGGAGCGCCTTGATACACATCTGGCGCCCAGGAGTGAAATGGAACGGCTCCAACTTTAAACAGCAAGCCAATCGATAAAAAGGCAAGACCAATGAGAAGTAGGACATCGTTTCCACTGCCACCAATTACAGATTCTTGGATTCCAGCAAAATCGACCGAGCCTGAGTATCCATATAGATATGCAGCTCCGAACAAGAAGAATGCAGATGAGAATGAGCCCAAGAGAAAATACTTTAAAGCTGATTCCTGTGATGCTAAACGGCGACGGCGTGAAAGACCAGCCATCAAATAAAGTGGAAGAGAAAGCATTTCTAAGGCAACAAATAAAGTAATCAAGTCGCCAGCGACCGGGAACATTAACATTCCAGCAACTGCAAACAATGTCAGTGGATAAACCTCAGTAACTTGAGCTCCCATCGCAATTGCTTTGCGCTCTTCTTCAGAACCAGGAAGGGCTGCAGGTAGGGCCGTAAAATGTTCTGTATCTGCAATTAACAAAATTGCGATTATTGAAATAATTAAGATGCTGCCCTGCAAGAGAACCGCTGGACCATCAATAATGATCGATCCCATGGCTGGCGTAAGAGATTGCTCCCCGCGAATATTCCACACTTGCAAAAGCGCAAGGGACAAAACTCCAAGTGCAAGAGTTAACTGCACTATTGGTCGTTTGGCCCTAGAAACAAAGGCTTCAACCAAGACACCAATTAAAGCCCCACCAAGCAAGATAAGCATCGGTGAAAGTAAAGTGTATGAAAGTACTGGCGATGTAAATGTCATTACTTATCCTCAATACTTGGTGCAGGGTCGGTAAAGCCGAGTTGGGCAATAACATTTGTGGTTGCTGGATTAATTATCTTAAGCAACGGTGATGGATAAAATCCTAAGACAACGATAATTGCAACTACTGGCGCAATAGCAATTTTCTCTCGAAGATTTAAGTCTTTCAGATTCTCATTTCCTGGCGTTGTAGGTCCATGCAATGCTTTTTGAACCGGAATCAATATGTATAGCGCTGCAAGGACAATTCCGAATGTCGCAATAATTGCATGAACTGGATACCTGGTGAATGTGCCAACTAATACCAAAAATTCACTCACAAAACTTGAAAGTCCAGGAAGGGCTAGCGAAGAAAGACCAGCGAAGAAGAAGCTCCACGCCAACACTGGTGTAACTCGTTGTAAACCACCAAAGTCAGAGATTGTTGATGATCCACGCCGCGAAATCATCCATCCTGCAAGTAGGAACAAAGCTGCTGTTGAGAAGGCGTGGTTGAACATATAAAGAACTGCGCCTGAGTGACCTTGCGAAGTCATTGCAAAAATTCCAAGTGTAATAAAGCCAAAGTGCGAGATAGAGGTATAGGCGATCAGGCGCTTAATATCTTTTTGTCCAATTGCAAGGAAGGCCCCGTAAAGAATTGAAATCACTGCAAGGATAAGAATCAAAGGCGTGAAGGTTTTACTGGCTTCAGGAAAGAGCGTTAAGCAGTAGCGGATCATTCCAAAAGTTCCAACTTTATCGAGCACTCCTAGAAGTAGAACCGATGTACCAGGCGATGCGGATCCTGCTGCATCTGGTAACCATGTATGGAATGGCCAGACCGGAGCTTTTATCGCAAAGGCAATAAAGAATCCAAGGAATAAAAGATTTTGAGTTGTAGAACTCATCTGTAACTGTGAAAGTTGATTGATATCAAATGTATGGCCGAATTGGTCACCAGACATAACGAATAGAGCAATTATTGAAGCTAGCATCAACAATCCTCCGACAAGGCTGTAAATCAAAAACTTAACTGCAGCTGCTGCTCGCTCACCTGTTCCATATCCTCCGATTAAGAAGTAAACAGGTATTAACATGGCTTCAAAAATTACATAAAATAAGAAAAGATCTGTGGCAGCAAAAACGCCGATCATCATGGTCTCAAGGACAAGAATTAAAATATAGAAGGTCTTTACGCTCCAACGCCCACCGTGTGCTTCATTCCAACCAGCTAGAACCACAATAGGTGCCAAAATCGTTGACATTAAAATGAGAACTAATGCAATGGCATCGATACCAACAGCAAAATTAATTCCAAAACTTGGGATCCATGCGTATTTTTCAACAAATTGAAGTCCTACGTTCTCACGCTCGAAATTCAATGTCATCGCAATTGTTACAAGTAATACGGCAATTGTTGTTATTAAAGCGGCCTGCTTTGCGGCTTTTTCATTAGTCTTTGGCAAAACGGATACAACGGCCGCACCAACTAATGGCAAGAACATCAATAAAGTTAACCAATTCATTATGAAACCACCACCCAAATTGCAGCAATCAAGGTAAGTGCGCCGACCAAAATTAGGGCTGCATAACTTCTAACAAATCCATTTTGTAATCCGCGTAGGCCAGAGCCTGAACCAATGGCCATTCTTGCCACCCCACGAACAGAACCATCAACAACTACATCCTCTGTGGTCACTAGCGCCTTGGTCAGTAACTGCCCTGGACGCATAAAGAATTTCTCGTTGAATTGATCCTGCATCAAGTCTTTGCGCACAAACTTTGTAATCCAGGAAACATCAACTGGTGCAACAGAATCAACATTCTCACGCAAGTACTTATAAACGGCGATCGTTACACCAATGGCAACCATTGTTAAAGCCAAAGCAGAAACTACAATTGGCTTGAGCAACTCTTCATGCTCACCGTGATCTTCAAACAATGGACTTAGCCACTTATACAAAGCTTTGTCGTGATACAGCAAATATCCAGAAGTTACTGAACCAACCGCCAAAACTGCCATTGGAAACCACATTAACCATGGTGATTCATGTGGTTCGACACCTTCGTCCCAACGTTTTGTTCCAGCAAATGTCAAAATCATTACCCGAGTCATATAAAAGGCAGTTATTGCTGCACCGATCAATGTGAGTGAACCTAGAAAAATAGCTTGCATTCCGCCAGAATTAAATGCGGACTCAATGATCATATCTTTGGAGTAGAAGCCTGCAAATGGTGGAACACCCAGAATAGCTAGATAACCAATTCCAAAAGTAATAAATGTGATCGGCATGAAATGTCTAAGCGCTCCAAATTTGCGCATATTCACTTCATCGTTCATTCCGTGCATAACAGAACCCGCACCAAGGAACATTCCCGCTTTAAAGAATCCGTGTGTAATTAAATGCATAATCGCAAATGCATATCCGATTGGACCTAAGCCAGTTGCCAAAATCATGTAGCCAATTTGTGACATCGTCGATGCTGCAAGTGCCTTCTTTATGTCATCTTTTGCCGTACCAATCAAAGCACCAAAGATCAGAGTTATCGCACCAACAATTACAACAAGCAACTGGGCAGTTGGGGCTGCATCAAAAACAAAGTTAGAACGTGTTATTAGATAAACACCGGCAGTAACCATTGTTGCCGCGTGAATTAAAGCCGACACGGGTGTTGGTCCAGCCATCGCATCACCAAGCCAGGCTTGCAATGGAAACTGTGCTGACTTTCCAGCAGCAGCAACTAGCAACATAATTCCCATGGCCGTTAAGGCAGCTTCAGATGTGTGATGTGCCTGCTCTGCAACTCCGGCAAATGAAACTGTGCCCATCGTGGCAAATGCGATCATGATTGCAAGTGAAAGACCCATATCTCCCACACGATTCATAACGAAAGCTTTTTTAGATGCGGTTGCGTATGCAGGTTTTTGATTCCAGAAACCAATCAATAGGTAAGAGGCAAGACCAACACCTTCCCATCCAACGTAAAGGCTTAAGTAGCTATCCCCCAAAACCAATAACAACATGGCTGCGATAAATAGATTTAAGTATGCAAAGAATCTGCGTCGATCGCGATCTTCTGACATATATGCAATTGAATATATGTGAATGAGCGTGCCCACCCCAGTAATGAGGAGAACAAAGCAAATTGATAATTGATCAAGTAGTAATCCGGCGTCTACATTAAAACTTCCAACAGAAATCCACTCAAAAAGCTTTTGTGAAATGGGACGCATCTCAGCAGGGCGATTAACCATCTGGATCAAGTGATAAACACCGACCGCAAATGATGAACCAGATAAAGCAGTCGCTAAAAGGTGTCCCCACTTATCGGTCCGACGACCACCCAGAAGAAGAATTGCTGCTCCAGCAAAAGGAAGTCCAATCAAATACACCAAGCTAGTTGAAATTCCCATAGCTATCGCTTCAACAAACTTGCATCATCAACAGATGCTGAGCGGCGGGATCGATAAATTGCAACAATAATTGCGAGTCCAACTACAACTTCACAGGCGGCAACAACCATCGTGAAAAAGGCCATCACCTGTCCATCTAGATTTCCATTGATTCTTGAAAAAGTTACGAATGATAAATTAGCTGCATTAAGCATTAGTTCGATACACATAAATACAACGATTGCATTGCGTCGGACAACAACGCCTACTGCGCCTATCGTAAATAAAAGAGCTGAGATATAAAGATAGTTGGAAGCATCCATTACTTCTCCTCCTCAACCTGTGTTGAAATCTTCTTAAGATCAAATGTGTTTGAATCCAGCATGTCACCGCGTGCCTTGAGGCTCGCATTTACTGAGTTAGGTGCAGGAGTGCCATCTGGCAAGAGCGCCGGAACATCTACTGCGTTGTGGCGTGCATAAACTCCAGGGGCTGGCAATCCTGCAGCAGTTGCTATTGATTCCCCACGGAATCTGTTGATTGATTGCTGGCGCTGAGTTGTCTTCTTCGAAGATCTTGGTTGGTGTGCAAGAACCATTGCACCTAGTGCTGCAGTGACCAATAACGCTGAAATAACTTCGAAAGGCCAAACAAATCTTGAAAACAGTAAGTAACCAATTCCTTCAACATTTCCATCTGCATTTGCTGCAGAGAGTCCTATGGCATCGCGACCAAGAGTTGCACGGCCCAATAATGAAACCATTAAACCGCCAAATCCAACGGCTGCAGTAATTGCAATTGGCCGCAGGCCTCTGATTGTTTCGGTCAATGAATCAGATGAATCAACGCCAACAAGCATGAGGATAAAGAGGAAGAGCATCATGACTGCACCTGTATAAACAACTACTTGAACAATGCCTAAGAAAACTGCATCTTGTGCGATGTAAAAAACTGCAAGGACAACCATGACAAATGCCATGAGGATTGCTGAGTGAACTGCTTTTTTAACTAAAAGCATTCCTAAAGCTGCAAGGACGGCCAAAGGCCCAAGAATCCAAAACATTACTGCCTCTGGAGTAGCAGTCTGTCCAACTTCAAGTGCTAAATGCATCATTTATCAAGCTCCTGCGAAGGGTGTGCTTGCTTTACATCGCCATTGTAATAATTTGTATCAGTCATATCTGGATACATCGGATGAGGTGGCATTAACATTCCAGCGCGCAACGGTGCCAATAAATCTGCTTTTTCAAAGATTAACTTCGCACGAGAATCATCTGCGAGTTCGTACTCATTTGTCATTGTGAGTGCGCGAGTTGGACATGCCTCAATACATAGTCCACAAAAAACACAGCGCAGATAATTAATTTGATAAACCTTGCCGTAACGCTCACCGGGTGACATTCGGTTCTCTTCAGTGTTGTTTTCACCCTCTACATAAATTGCATCTGCAGGACATGCCCATGCACATAGTTCACAACCAATGCACTTCTCTAATCCGTCAGGATGGCGATTGAGTTGATGGCGTCCATGAAAGCGCTCTTCTGTCGGTGCTTTTACTTCAGGGTATTCAACCGTTAGCGGTTTTTTAAACATAGTTGAAAAAGTGACCCAGAAGCCACGCATATGCCCAAAGAAACCTACAGTTGGCTTTTGATCAACTTCATAAAATTCAACATCGTTAATGCCTAAATCTTTTGGCTTTATCGGTTCGAGGTTTTCAGCCACGGTTGCCCCCTGAGTTTTTTGAAACATTGATTGTTGAAATTTCTATTGGCAATGTTGGAAGAGAAGGGACTGCAAAACTAGGCTCTGACTTGTTGTCACCAACTGGAACTTCAGATTCTTTTTTCTTTTTAACATTTTCAAAGCCAACGTTGATAGCCAAAATGATCAAAATTACAGTGCTGGCAAATGCAACAACTATTGCTCTAGAGGCATTTTCAAGAGTTAGAACTCGAAGAGTTGCAACTACTAATATCCACAATATTGAGACCGGGATAAGAACTTTCCATCCAAATTGCATGAACTGGTCATAGCGCAAACGCGGCAACGTTCCTCGGAGCCATACGAATACGAAGAAGAAGGTAACAACCTTTAGTAAGAACCAGATAGCAGTAAACCAACCACCAAGCCAGTTTTCTGTGAAACCAAGTCCCGGAGGTGCGTGATAACCACCAAGGAATAGCGTGGTGGCAAGGGCTGAAACTGTAACAATGTTTACATATTCAGCTAAGAAAAACAGAGCGAATTTTAGTGATGAGTATTCGGTGTGGAAACCACCAACTAATTCACCTTCAGCTTCTGCAAGGTCAAATGGAGCACGGTTAGTTTCACCAACCATAGAGATCGCAAATATTGCAAACGATGGGAATAGAACGACGGCATACCACCATGAAGTTTGTGCAGCGACGATGTCAGAAGTAGACATTGAACCTGCATAAATAAATACAGCTACCAGAGAAAGTCCCATAGCAATTTCATAAGAGATTACTTGTGCACTTGATCGCAGGCCACCTAGAAGTGGATACGTTGAGCCAGATGACCATCCAGCTAAAACAATTCCATACACACCAACAGATGCAACGGCCAAAATGTATAAAACACCTACTGGAATATCAGTTAGCTGCATGGCAGTTTGACGACCAAACATTGTCACTTCACCAGTAATTGGGATCACCGCAAAGGACATGAAGCATGTTGTTGCACTAATAATTGGTGCGATTATGAAAACAATTTTATCTGCAGCCGTAGGAATGATGTCTTCTTTTAGCGCGAGCTTCACGCCGTCTGCCAAGGCTTGAATTAATCCAAATGGTCCAACGCGGTTAGGCCCGGGACGCTGTTGCATTCGCGCAACAATTCGGCGCTCACCCCACACTGACATCAATGTCAAAAGCACGCAGACAGCAAAAACTATAAGAGCCTTTACAAGGATCAACCAACCTGGATCTGATCCAATGAGTTGCGCAGTTGTCATGCTCTCACCACCGTAACTACTTCACCATGAACAGCATTTAACTTTGTTAAAAGTTGCGATCCACGTGAATTACGAGGCGCCCAAAGTGCATCATCATGAATATTCTCAATGAGAGCGGGCAGAGTTACGAAACCTTCGGCCGTAGAAATCTTGAGTAAATCACCATCTGCGACACCAAGTGCTTGTGCTCTTTTTTCTGAGATGACTGCAACTGTTTGTCTGGCCGTACCAGCAAGGTTCTCTTCACCCTCTTGCAATGTTCCAAGGTCGAGCAGACGTCTCCACGATGTAATCAATGCCTCATTTGTACTCAAATTTGGTTGTGCTAAAGCCGATACAGATCTCATCTTTGACCGCTCGCCTTGCCAATCTTTAATTGTTGCAATCTCTTTTGTAGCAGCAGTGACAGTTCCTAAATTAATTGATGTTCCCATTTCTTCTGCAATCATTGAAAGAATTCGTAGATCACTACGGTTAAGTGAATCATTAACAGCTGCGTCAAAGGATCGAGCGCGGCCTTCCCAGTTTAAGAATGATCCAGATTTTTCAGTAACAGCTGCAACTGGCAGAACAACGTCTGCTCGTGATGTCACTGCACTTGGTGCGATCTCAAGTGAGACAACAAAAGCTTTATCTAATGCCGCTAGTGCACTGTGATTGTCATCTAAATCCAAAGGATCAACGCCGCCAACAAGTAGTGCACCGATTTCATCAGAGTGGACCGCTGCAATAATTTCTGATGTTGAGCGACCAATATTTGATGGAAGTGAATTTACGGACCAGAGTTCAGCAATTTCATTTCTTGCTGCTACATCTGATACTGGTCGGCCACCTGGTAACAAGTTACCTATCGCCCCTGCTTGAATCGCTCCGCGCTCTCCTGCTCTACGTGGAACCCATGCAAGTTTTGCACCCGAAGATTGCGCGAGTGCAGCAACGGCAGTTAACAATCCAGCACTTTCGCTGGCTCTCTCACCAACTAGAATTACTGATTTATCTGTTAGGTTTTGTGAAGATACAGCTGCAGCTTCTTGACCTGGAGCAACTTTAATAAATTGTGCTTTGAGTTTTTCGACCGCGATTGATTCTTTAGAACCAATTGATATAACTTTCAATGCTCGCTTGCGGAATTGCTTATTAATTCTTAGGAAAACAATAGGTGACTCTTCTTCGGGCTCAAATCCAACAAGTAAAACTTGATCGGCTTTGTCAATATCTCGATACGTTGTTGAAGAGTTCACAACATGTGCTGCAATAAACTCGCGTTCTTCATCCGATGTTACGCGCGCTCTAAAGTCGATGTCGTTGGTACCCAATGCAAGACGAGCAAATTTGCTATATCCGTATGCATCTTCATGAGTGGCACGGCCACCAACTAATACAGCCGATTTTTGTGCTTTCAATCCTTCAGCAGCAACAGCAAGTGCTTCAGGCCATGATGCTTCGACTAATTCACCAGATTCATTTCGAATCATTGGAACCTTTAAGCGATCTGCAGCTGTGATGTATTTAAATGCCCAACGACCTTTGTCGCAGTTCCACTCTTCATTAACTGTTGCATCTTCACCGGCTAAACGGCGCAGGGTTTTTCCACGGCGCACATCTGTACGCATATCGCATCCAGAAGCACAGTGCTCACAGGCAGATGGTGTTGAAACTAAATCAAATGGACGTGCGCGAAAACGATATGCAGCTCCGGTTAACGCACCAACTGGACAGATTTGAACAGTGTTACCCGAGAAGTAGGATTCAAAAGGTTTATTTTCATAAATTCCAACTTGTTGCAACGCTCCGCGTTCATTTAATGTAATAAATGGATCGCTTGCAATCTGTTCTGAAAAGCGTGTACAACGAGCACATAGAACACAACGCTCACGATCTAGAAGGACCTGTGAAGAAATATTTATTGGCTTCTCAAATGTTCGCTTAACGCCTTCAAACCTGGAAGAACCTTGCCCGGTACTCATTGCTTGATTTTGTAGAGGACATTCCCCACCTTTGTCACAGACCGGACAATCAAGTGGGTGATTTACTAACAATAGTTCCATAACTCCACGTTGTGCTTTTTCTGCAACCGTTGAAGTTAATTGCGTTTTAACAATCATTCCTGTTTCAACTGGGATTGTGCATGAAGCCTGAGGCTTTGGAAATGCACGCCCATTAATTTCAATATCAACTAAACATTGGCGACAAGCGCCAACAGGATCTAGTAATGGATGATCACAAAAACGTGGAATTTGAATTCCTAGTTGTTCTGCGGCTCGAATTACTAATGTTCCCTTAGGAACAGTAACTTCAAAGCCATCGATGACAACCGTAATCATCTCAACTGCTACTTCACTCACTTATGCACCTGCCCCAACAAATAAAGTTGATGCAACAGGATCAAATGGGCATCCACCGTTTGTTAAGTGTGCGATGTACTCATCGCGGAAATATTTAATTGAAGATGTAATTGGACTAGTGGCACCATCACCGAGTGCGCAGAATGAGCGACCCATGATGTTGTCGCAAAGATCAAGCAGTTTTGCAAGGTCTGCCTCTGTTCCTTTACCGGCCTCTAAATCACGGAGAATCTGTACTAGCCACCAAGTGCCTTCGCGACAAGGTGTGCACTTACCGCATGATTCATGTTTATAAAACTCAGTCCAACGCAATACTGCGCGAACAACGCAGGTTGTTTCATCAAATATTTGTAGGGCCTTTGTTCCAAGCATGGAACCAGCTGCAGCTACACCTTCGTAATCAAGTGGAACATCTAAGTGTTCGTCAGTAAACAATGGTGTTGATGATCCACCTGGTGTCCAAAACTTTAACTTGTGGCCCTTGCGCACTCCACCTGCGAGTTCAAGAATCTCGCGAAGAGTAATTCCAAGTGGTGCTTCAAATTGTCCTGGATTTACAACATGACCTGACAAAGAATAAAGAGTTGTTCCCTTGCTCTTTTCGGTACCCATAGATTGATACCACTCGGCGCCATTCATAACAATTGCCGGTACTGATGAAATTGATTCCACGTTGTTTACAACTGTTGGTCTGGCATACAAACCTGCAATTGCAGGAAATGGTGGGCGCAAACGAGGTTGACCACGGAAGCCTTCGAGTGAATCAAGAAGAGCTGTCTCTTCGCCACAAATATAAGCCCCGGCACCAATGTGTAAAACTACATCGACGCCTTTCCCAAGAATTCCTGCTGCATAAGCATCAGCAATCGCCTGATTAACGCGGCGGACAACATGTGTTACTTCACCACGGATGTAAATAAATGCATGCTTTGCACGAATTGCATGACAGGCGATGATGCAACCTTCAATAAGAACGTGTGGGTTAGCCATTAAAAGTGGTGTGTCTTTGCAAGTGCCTGGCTCTGATTCATCTGCATTAACAACCAAATAATGATCTTTGTTGTCACCCTGTGGAATAAATCCCCACTTCATTCCAGTTGGGAATCCAGCACCGCCTCGACCGCGTAATCCTGAATCCTTAACAAGTTGAATTACCGCATCTGGATCCATTGCAAGTGCTTTTTCTGAAGCTTTATAGCCACCATGTCGCTTATATGCTTCAAGAGTAAATGAATCTTTTTCATCCCAATGGGCTGATAAAACTGGAGCAAGTTTTGTCATTACTTACCTTCTTTCGAAAGTTTTAAACCTAACAAAGTTGGTTGACCTGCTTGAACACCTTCGTGGGCAAGACCATCATTTAATCCAGCAAGGACTGCTGATGCTTCTTTCCACGTAACAAGTTTATTTGGACCACGAGTTGGTGGCTTAGGGTTACCAGCACGCATTGAATCTACTAACTCTTTTGCTGATTCGACTGTTTGGTTGTCATAGAACTCCCAATTTGCCATCACAACCGGTGCATAGTCACATGCTGCATTGCATTCAATGTGCTCTAAAGAGACTTTTCCATCTTCAGTTACGCCATCATTTTCAATACCCAAATGATCTTTAAGGGAGGCAAATATTGCATCCCCACCCATAACCGCACACAAAGTATTTGTGCAAACACCAACGTGATACTCACCTATTGCAGATGGCTTGTACTGAGTATAAAAAGTAGAAACCGCAGTAACTTCTGCTGCTTCTAATTCAAGTTGTTTTGCAATTAGTTCAATACCTTCATTAGTTACGTATCCAGCCTTTGACTGAACAAAATGGAGCAAAGGCATGATTGCAGAGCGTGGACGTGGATAGCGGTTAATAATTGATTCCATGATCTTTAAATCTTCTGGTGAAAATGCCATTAGCGATCGACACCTCCCATAACAGGATCAATCGATGCAACTGCAGCAACGATGTCGGCAACCATTCCGCCTTCACTCATTGCTGGTGTTGCCTGCAAATTATTAAATGAGGGTTCGCGAAAGTGCACGCGGTATGGACGAGTTCCACCGTCAGAGACAATTGATGCACCCAACTCTCCACGCGGTGATTCAATTGCAGCATATGCCTGACCTGCAGGAACTCTAAATCCTTCTGTAACAAGTTTGAAGTGATGAATTAATGACTCCATAGAAGTTCCCATAATTTGGCGAATATGGTCAAGAGAGTTACCTAACCCATCTCCGCCTAGAGCGAGCTGGGCCGGCCAAGCAATTTTCTTATCGGCAACCATTACAGGTGCACTGTGAAGCTTTTCCAATTTATCAACGCACTGTTCAATAATTCGAAGTGATTGCTCAAGTTCATTCATGCGAATCAAAAATCTGCCATAAACATCGCAGGTATCTGCTGTCACAACATCAAAGTTGTAGTTTTCATAACCACAATATGGTTGAACTTTTCGCAAATCCCAAGGCATTCCAGTTGAACGAAGAACTGGTCCAGTGATTCCAAGAGTTGTACATCCAGCTAAATCAAGATAACCAATTCCCTGTGTTCGCTTCATCCAAATTGAGTTACCGATAAGCAACGTTGCATTATCTTTGAAGTTCTTTCGCATTAACTTCACGCCTTCACGGATTTTTGTATACGCACCATCTGGAAGATCTTGCTGTACTCCACCTGGTCGCACATAAGCCATATTCATGCGAAGTCCTGTGATCATTTCGAATATCTCTAAAACTGTTTCGCGGTCACGGAATGCAAAGAACATAGGGCCCATTGCTCCAAGTTCTAGTGCACCGGTTCCTAAGGCAACCATGTGTGATGAGATTCGATTTAACTCCATCATCATTACGCGAATAACACTTGCGCGTTCTGGAACATCGTTTGTAATTCCGAGCAACTTCTCAACTGCAAGGCAATAGGCAGTCTCATTGTGCAATGGACTTAAGTAATCCATGCGAGTTACAAAAGTTGTTCCTTGGGTCCAGTTACGAAACTCAATATTTTTTTCAATTCCAGTATGCAGGTATCCAATTCCACAACGCACTTCGGTAATTGTTTCGCCTTCAAGTTCCAAAACTAAACGAAGAACACCATGAGTTGATGGGTGCTGCGGACCCATGTTTACGACAACTCTCTCTTCTTTAGTCGCACCAATTTCTTGAACTAATGAATCCCAGTCTCCTCCAGTAACAGAGAAAACCTTTCCTTCTGTTGTTTCTCGTGATGGTGCATAAGGATCAAAAGTGGTCACTTGTAACTCCTTCGTTCACTCGGAGGAGGAGTTGTTGCACCTTTATATTCAACTGGAATTCCACCTAATGCGTAATCTTTGCGCTGCGGATGACCTTTCCAGTCATCTGGCATAAGAATTCTGGTTAGACCAGGGTGTCCATCAAAAATAATTCCAAACATGTCAAAAGCTTCACGTTCATGCCAGTTATTACCAGCCCACACTTCAACAACTGTTGGAATGTGTGGATGTGAATCTGCAACAGATACTTCTAAGCGAATTCTTTGATTCTTTGTCATTGAAAGTAATAGATAAACAGCATGGAGTTCACGTCCTGTTTGTTCTGGGTAGTGAACACCATTTACTCCCATACACATTTCAAACTTGAGCACATCCCGCAAAACAAACGCAACTTCAACTAGTTTTTCAGCTTTGATATGAAGAGTTAGTTCTCCGCGATCGATTACAACTCTTTCGATTGCATCAGAGAACTCTGGATAAGCGCGCTCTAAGTTGTCAGCCACTTCATCAAAATAACCACCATAAGGGCGCTCAGAAGAGCCTGCTGTAGCTACTTTTGCAACTAATCCACTATAGCCGGAAGTATCACCTGTTCCTTTTGCACCAAACATGCCATCACTCATTATGCAAGTAGACCATTCATCTGATGAGTCGGCTTTGCATTCATTGCAGCAAGTTCAACTTCTTTAATGATTTGTGCGCGATTTGGGCCAATCTTTTCGTTGTTGATTTGCTCATGAAGTTTCAAGATTGCATCAAGCAACATTTCTGGACGAGGTGGGCACCCTGGTAAGTAGATATCGACAGGAACAACATGGTCGACGCCTTGAACTATTGCGTAGTTGTTAAACATGCCACCCGATGAGGCGCAAGCACCCATCGCAATAACCCATTTTGGCGCAGACATTTGATCATAAATTTGACGAAGCACTGGTGCCATTTTGTTTGAAACTCGACCCGCAACGATCATTAAATCTGCCTGTCGTGGAGATGCTCTAAATACCTCTCCACCAAAACGAGCAATGTCATATTTAGCTGCAGATCCAACTGCCATCATTTCAATAGCACAGCATGCAAGTCCAAAAGTTGCTGGCCATAGAGAGTTTTTACGCATGTAGCCAGCAAGTTTTTCAACAGTTGTTAAAACAAATCCACTTGGAATTTTTTCTTCAAGACCCATTTTTTAGTCCCATTCCAATCCACCACGTCGCCAAACATATGCATATGCAACAAAGACAGTTGCAATAAAGATAACCATTTCAACTAATCCAAAAACGCCAAGAGTGTCAAAGGTGACTGCCCATGGATATAAGAAAACAATTTCAATATCAAAAATTATGAAAAGCATTGCGGTAAGAAAATACTTGACAGGAAAACGTCCGCCTTCTGCTGCTTGAGGAGAAGGTTCGATTCCACATTCGTATGCATCTAGCTTGGCACGGTTGTAGCGTGCTGGCCCTGCGAGCGCTCCTGCAACAACGGAAAATGCAGCAAAGCCAAACCCAATGGCTGCTATCACCAAGATGGGAATATATGGATTGGCTGTGGAAATCACAGACGAAATTCTAAGGTGGAAAAGTGGTTGTACATGACCGCTAACCCTTCGAAGCGCTGTGAACTGCAACAACCCCAAAAGTCAGGTTTTTCCAGTTCACATTGCTCCAGCCAGCCCCTTCTAGGCTCTTTGCCAAGGCTGCCTGATCCGGCCAGGCCCTAATTGATTCGGCCAGATAGACATAGGCATCTGGATTTGAAGCGGTTTTTTTGGCTATCGCGGGCAAAAGCCTCATGAGGTACTTGGTATATATGGTGCGAAAAATTCGGTTCGTAGGATGACTGAACTCTGCAATAACGATTCTGCCCCCTGTTTTGGTTACTCGAAGGGCCTCGGCCAGAGCCTTTTCATATTTAACCGTATTTCGAAGTCCGTAAGAGATTGTCACAACATCAAAACGACTGTCCTCAAATGGCAGGTTAAGGGCATCAGCCTTTGAAAAATTCAAATATGGTCGAGCCTTGCGGCCCTGTGCCAACATCCCTTCGCTGAAATCTGTGGCAAAAACGGTTGCGCCAGCTTTGTAAAGTGGTTCTGAAGACGATCCAGGTCCTGCGGCTAAATCCAAGATCTGCATCCCTGGTTTGGGAGCAATAATCGCGGTAGTTTTTTTGCGCCAGGCCTTAGTTCGGCCCAAACTCAAAAGATCGTTTACGAGGTCATATCGTTTAGCCACCCCATCAAACATCGCCGCAACTTCATCGGGATCTTTGTTCAAATTGGCGCGGGACATGGAGATATTCTCTCGTGAAGTAGGCTCATCTACAACTTCAAGGGTGGAAAGGTTGGGATTTAGATGTCTAATAAAGTGCTAACGCCAATCACCACCGTTCGACTTGGCGATCACCTACCGCTTTTAGAACTACTTCCAGATTCCAACCCACTTGCTTGGGTTCGAGGTGGAGAAGGTTTAGTTGGTTGGGGAGTTTATGCAACCAAAACTGTCACCGGTCCTAATCGGTTTGCAGAAGCCCGTGCATGGTGGGAAAAACAGTTAGAAAATTTTGTTGTTACTAACTCTGTGCACGGAAGTGGCACTGGACCTGTTCTCTTTACTTCATTTTCTTTTTCTCCCAATGATGAATCTGTTTTAGTAATTCCCAATATTGTTGTTGGTAGCAAAAAAGATAAAAGTTGGATTACATGGATTGGTTCGGGACAACAACCAATCCTGAACTCATCACCTGACTTTGTAGAAAATGCTCAGATGCAGTGGAGTAATCAATCTGAATCTGCATCAGAATCTGAATGGAAAGAAAAGGTCTCAACAGCTGTAGGCCGCATTAAGGATGGCTCATTGGCTAAAGTTGTTTTAGCCCGAGATTTGATATTTAGTTCAAGCAAAGACATTGATTCCCGCCCAATTTTGCACAAACTTGCCTCTCATTACCCAACTACATGGACTTATTGCGTAGATGGATTTGTTGGTGCCACACCAGAACTGCTTCTTCGTCTATCTAGGGGAATGTTAACTTCCAGAGTACTGGCAGGAACAATTAGTAAAACCGGAGATGACTCTAAGGATTTGGCATTAGCAGCTTCCTTGGCGCGGTCTTCAAAAGATTTAGCTGAACATGAATATGCGGTTCGCTCAGTCGCCGAAGCCATTGAACCATTTTGTACATCAATAAATGTTCCAGATTCTCCATTTGTTCTCCACCTTGCAAATGTCATGCACCTTGCAACTGACGTGACAGGTGCAATTGCAGAAACTTTGGCACATGTAGATGCATTTACAGTTCTTGAACAACTTCATCCTTCCGCAGCTGTCTGTGGAACCCCGCGACCTGCTGCTGCAGAGTTGATTACGGAAATAGAGGGAATGTCACGGGGGCGTTATGCCGGACCAATAGGTTGGATAGATGCTGCAGGTGATGGAGAACTTGGTATTGCATTACGCGGCGGCGAAATTAAGGGAAATACAATTCGAATTTTTGCAGGATGTGGAATTGTTGAAGAATCAGATCCTGATGTCGAACTTGCTGAGACGAAAGCTAAGTTTGCACCTATGCGCGCGGCACTATTGGATTGAGATTCCTAGCCTTTTGAGAGCGAATCTAAAATTGACTTTAGATTGTCTGCGTTTGATTCACGGCTTGGTACATCACAAACGACAATTGAAACTCCATTAATTGGTGCTTTTACCTGACTAATTAACTCCTTTAGCGAGCCAATTTGAACTGCATTAACTCCCATTGATTGTGCAATTGAAGCTGGATTTAATCCATGAGGAGTACCAAAGACAGTTTCAAATCCTGTTGATCCTCGTTGAGGTAGAGTTGAAAAAATTCCACCCCCATCGTTGTTTATAACAATGAATCGGCAGTTGATATTTTCATTATTAATTAACCCTGTTAAATCATGTAAGAACGAGAGATCGCCAAGAACTGCAATAGTGGATTTGTGATTAGAGGCTATTCCAAGTGCTGTGGAAATATTTCCATCTATTCCAGCCAACCCTCGATTGGCATATGTTGTAATACCAGTTCGTGGAGTTGCAAATGCTTCAAAGTCTCTTATCGGCCTGGAAGATGAAACAAATAAAGCAGTGCCATCTGCAATCTCTGCGGCAATCGTTCTTGCAATGACTGCTTCATTCCAGCCTTCTAAGGACTCAATTAATTTATGAGCTCTTTCTGCAATTTTGTTCCACTTTGCCATCCACTCTTCGGAGTGAATTACTCCCTGAAGTTCTGGCAGTTGAGTAAACAATCTATCTGCGGCTCTTTCACTATCTACAGTTGCTATACGTTGATCCACGACATAAGTAATTGGGCTTAAATTAATGAAAGCATTTATTGAACGTGACAAAGTCGTGCGCCCAATTACCAAAACAGATTGAGGGATTAATGTGCTTCTAATCTCTTGTGTGGCTAAAAAGATTGATGCATGTGGAACTGCATCTGGAAATGACAATGGATCTTCGGCTATAACAGGCCAACCAATTGCTTTAGTAAACTTTGAAATCTCTTCAACGTTTAAGCCACCTCGGTCGTGGCCAATTACAACAACTCCACGTGCTCCAACTAATCGAAGAGTTCCAGCTTTCTTGCCATTTTTTTCAGGACGTGGATTGAGTTTTATCTCTTTTAACCACTCTGAATCAGAATCAGGCAATAGAGGTTCATCGAATTGAAGATTTAAATGAACAGGTCCAGAACGCAAGCTATCAAGAGGTAACTCCATTGGAAAAACAGGTCCATCAACATCGGCAAAGTAGCGAACAGATTTGCCAAAGATTCTGGCTTGCTCAGTAGTTTGGTTTGCACCAGTCTTGCGCAACATGGCAGGTCGATCGGCAGTTAAAACAAGAAGAGGCAAGTTGGAGTGATGGGCTTCTAGAACTGCTGGGTGATAATTTGCCACCGCAGTTCCACTTGTACAAACAATCGGTACCGCCCGGCCCGAAGATTTAATTAAACCTAGAGCAAAGTAAGCTGCAGTTCGTTCGTCAATTCGAACATGGATTGTAATTAATTTTTCTTGCGCTGCTGCAAAAAATGCCAGAGATAAAGGTGCATTGCGAGAACCGGGTGAAATAACTACATCGGTTACTCCAGATTCAATGATTTGGCGAACAACTACTCGTGCCAACGAAGTGGAGTTGTTGATCATAAAAGCTCTGCCGTTCTCATAATGCGATTCTTCCACCATTCAAAGCGCTCTGCCGACACCTCTAAGCCAGCAAACTCTGGAGTGGGTGAAGATATTGCCATTTGACCATCTTTAATTGGCAAGTGTGCAACATCTTGAGAAAGTAGAGATCCGGTTGCAAGTCCACATCCATATTCAAGTTTTTCGATTGAACCAGCTAAAACTAAGCCGTAATCGATTCCAATGGCAGATTCCAAAGCGCTGGAAACAACCACCGGCAGTTTATGGTGATTGACTAAGGCATGGGTTCGTTCGATTCCGCCAAGTGGTTGCACTTTCAACATTAGAATATCTACTGCGCCATTCAAGTCCAGTGCAAAAGGATCAACAGCTTTTCTTAAGATTTCATCACCAACGACTTTTATTTCTGTGCGTTTTTTTAACTCTCGTAACTCTTCAACAGTTGCGCAGGGTTGCTCAATATATTCAATTTCTCCTACGGATTGAAGAAAAGATGTGGCTTCATCAACGCTCCATGCCCCATTTACATCGACTCTGATTGCACTATCTGGGCGAAGAGATCGAACTTGTTTAATACGGGCCAAATCTAACTCTAAATTTTCGCCCACTTTTATTTTAAAACTACTCACACCAGGAAATAGATCCACAATCTTTGTGATTTCTGCAGCACCATTTATTGCTGGGATAGTTCCATTTACTCTCACATTATTTCGAAATAAATGTGGTTTTGGTTGTGTTGCTGCTTCAATTGCGCAGGCAAGCCATGGGGCACACTCTGCATCTTGATACTCTAAAAATGGAGAAAACTCTGCCCAACCATATTCACCTTCAAATAATGCAACCTCACGTAGTTTGATTCCACGAAAATTTGTTTTTGTAGGAAGTGCTACAACACGCAAAGTATCTAAAAGTGTTTGATCCATGGATTAAGGACGCTTAGGGAATTTCCCGAAATCTGGTGCTCGTTTTTCTTTGTATGCATCTCGACCTTCTTGACCCTCTTCGCTTAAATAGAAAAGAAGAGTTGCATCACCTGCGAGTTGTTGAATCCCAGCAAGTCCATCATCGGCTGCATTCATACTTGCTTTAATCAATCGAAGTGCAAGCGGAGAATTCTTTAACATTTCGCGACACCAAGAAACTGTTTCGCTTTCAAGCTCTGCAAGTGGAACAACAGTATTTACAAGGCCCATCGATAATGCCTCTTGTGCATCATATTGTCGTGTCATGAACCAAATTTCACGGGCTTTCTTCTGGCCAATATTTGCTGCAAGCAATCCTGAACCATAACCGCCATCAAATGAACCCACCATTGGGCCGGTCTGTCCAAACTTGGCATTATCGGCTGCAATCGTTAGATCGCAGACAACATGTAATACGTGTCCTCCACCTATAGCCCAGCCAGCAACCATTGCAACTACCGGTTTAGGTGTTCGACGAATCTGAACTTGTAAATCTAAAACATTAAGTCGACCTAGCCCCTGTTGACCAACGCTGTCTGAACCAACGTAGCCGTCATCTCCACGAACACTAATGTCACCGCCAGAACAAAAAGCTTCAGTACCTTCACCAGTAAAAATAATCACACCAACTGATGCGTTATCTCTTGCTAAATCAAATGCACTCTTCAACTCAATTATTGTTTCAGGGCGAAAAGCATTTCTTACATGAGGGCGATTAATTGTTATCTTTGCAATGCCATCACCGATTTGATATTTAATGTCAGTAAAGGCTTCTCCACCAGGAGCAGTTTTCCATGAAGGAATTGTGCGGTCACCAAAATCACGCTTGATCGGTCGGCTCATGATTCCCCTATCTTTGGCTACTGGCGATAGCCTACGGTGGCAATGGATAACTCGTCACAACGAAAGATTCTCCGGGTCAGCCCTGAATGGGAAACTCCCAAATTAGCGGGAGAAATCACATCAGCTCTCGCCGGTAATGGACCCATTCTAGGTTTCGGTGAGATCACAAGTGGTTTTGCCCCAGTCGAGGTTGCAGTCGTAATAGGAACTTCTGGCACGACCGGAAATGCAAAAGAAGTTGCACTCACAGCTCATGCGATCACTTCTTCGGCAAAAGCTTCTAATGAATTTCTTGGGGCAAGACCTGGCGACACTTGGAGTTTGTTGCTACCACTGACCCATATTGCAGCTGTCAATGTAATTGTGCGTGCATTAGAACTTGGATCCACGCCAATAGATCTTCGAAATGTTAAAGGTGATTACCCAGATTCAAGCTTCACCGCAATTGTTCCAACTCAATTATTTCGTGCACTAAATGGTGATACAAAGTTGTTGAAGCATTTACAGAATGTAAAGGCAGTTTTAATTGGTGGGGCTGCTCTATCACCAGGATTACGCAAACAAGCAGAAGCAGCAGGAATAAAAATAGTCACAACATATGGGATGACTGAAACATGTGGTGGATGTGTCTACGATGGCCAAGCACTTACAGGTGTTGAATTTAATGTTAGGAATGGAAGAGTTCTTTTAAAGGGAAATGTATTAGCAACTAATTACTTAAATGCACCATGGAATCTAGATAATGGATGGTTTGAAACATCGGATTTAGGGGAAGTGATCGACGGCAAACTTGTAGTCCTTGGTCGCTCAGATGATGTAATTGTCTCGGGTGGTGAAAATATTTCTTTAAACGCAGTAGAAAACTCTCTTGCTGTTGCATTTCCACAATTACAAACTGCTGCTTTTTCTTATAACGATCCTCAATGGGGTCAGAGTTTGCAGTTAGCAGTTGTCGGTGAGATCACCGATGAAGCGATTTCACTTCATCTTGAAAAAGATCTAGGGCCTGCCGCAAAACCAAAAGGTATCCATCGCAGGTCTTCGCTACCATTGCGAGGTATTGGAAAAATTGATCGCGAAGCTTTAGCCAAGGAGATTAATCGTGAATAAATGGATTCTTGGAGCACGCGTTCGTACATTACCTGCTGCTATTGCACCAGTTGTTGTTGCATCTGCGCTAGCAGGTAGTGAATTCAATTGGTCTCGTGCAACTCTGGCATTGATGGTGGGAGTTTGGCTACAAATTGGCGTTAATTTTGCAAATGATTACAGCGATGGTGTTAAAGGAACAGATGATGATCGAGTTGGGCCAATTCGTTTAGTTGCATCAGGTCTGGCTTCTGCAAGTTCGGTCAAGAGAGCCGCTTACATTTCTTTCTTTATTGCAAGCCTTGCAGGCCTCTGGCTTTCTTTGCTCACATCTCTTGTATTGATTCCAATTGGAGTAGTGGCAATTGCTGCAGCTTGGGGTTATACCGGTGGAAAGAATCCATATGGCTATAGAGGTCTTGGTGAAGTTTCAGTATTCATTTTTTTTGGATTAGTGGCAACAATAGGTAGTTTTTATGTTCAAACCGAGAGCATAACTTTAATGAGCTTTATTGTTGCAATCCCAATGGGTGCGATTTCATGTGCAATTTTGACAGTCAATAACATTAGGGATTTAACTAAAGATCAAATTGCTGGAAAGCGCACAGTTGCAGTACGAATAGGAGATGAAAAAGCTCGGCGAACTTATGTCTCACTCTTAATTCTTGCCCATACTGCAGCCATAGCAACGTTCATTCCAGCAACTCTCCTCACCTTATTAGCAGCCCCAGTAACTTTTTCAGTTTCAAAAGCAGTTTTAAGCAAAGCCTCAGGGGCTTCATTGATCCCAGTACTGGGTAAAACCGGAAAACTCCAACTTTTGTTTGCAGCACTTTTTGCTATAGCTCTAGCGATACAATAAATCCATGCTTAGAGTTCTTTCCTTGGTTTTAGTCTTTGGTGTAACAATCTATGCGCTGCTTGATTGTGCGCGAGCAGATGAGACTCAGATAAAGAATCTTCCTAAGTGGGGATGGCTTCTTTTGATTATTCTTCTTGGACCACAGGCTGTTGCAATTGGACCAATTGCATATTTAGTTGCTGGGAGAAATAAACCGAAAAGAAATAAAAATCCTAAGCGGCGTATTTTGCCACCCGATGATGATCCGGATTTTCTAGGAAAACTTTAGAGTCCTGAGTACGTGTGCTTTCCAGTACCCCAAATGTTTATATAGACATAGTTAAACAAGAATGTTGATCCAGCAAACAAGCAAAGCCATGCAGCTCGGCGACCGCGCCAACCAATTGTTACACGGGCATGTAAGTACGCTGCATATGCAACCCAAGTAATAAAGGCCCACGTTTCTTTTGGATCCCAACCCCAATATCTTCCCCAAGCACTCTCTGCCCATATCGCGCCAGAAACAACTGAGAAAGTCCATAATGGAAAAACAAATGCAACTAAGCGATAAGAAAGTTGATCGAGTACTTCTAACGACGGTAGACGTTTAGCCCACTCATTTCTTTCACCCTTTGACTCGATTCGATCTAGTACAAGATATGCCGTTGCAATTACATTTGAAAGTAAGAAAACTCCCCCTGAAATAATTGCTGTTGATACATGAATTATTAGCCACTCAGACTTTAATGCTGGAACCAATGGAGCACTTGGAACGTAAAGCACAGTAATTGCAGTACCTAAGGTTAATAAGACCGATACCGAAACTAGAAGTCCAAGCCATCGAAGATCATATTTACGAAGTGCCGCAAGATAGGCACCCGAGAATGCAAGGGCGCCAGTAATTGAGAACTCATACATATTTCCCCATGGAGCTCTGCTTGCAGATATTCCACGAGCAACTACTCCAACAAGGAGTAACAAAAATCCAAGAATCATCAACGCAGTTGCAATTCGAGCTGCGCGACCATTTCGCGTGTAATCCAATGAAGACTTTCCAGCCGCTGGCACTTTGACAGCCCAGGCTGTCTCTATTGCATGGACTATGAAGGAGAGAGCAAAAACCGCTGTTGCTGAATAGATTGAATAGTTCGAGATAACTGCCCAACTACGTGACATCTACTTGTCTCCCTTTAGTCTTTGAATAAATTCTGTTATCTCTTCATCAAGTCCCGGTGCTGCATTTTTTGCTAATCCTGCGACTTCCACTTTCTCACCTACGCGAATCCAAATTCGTCGTCTGCGAGTAAACAGAGAAGCTAATAATCCTATGATGGCAACAATAGCGCCCAATAAAGCAAACTTCTTTCCGGGATCTGTGACAAAGCTAATGTTGACCCACTGAACATAACCTTCAAATGTAATTACACCGCCAGGATAAACAAAAGATTCACCTGGCTTAAGAGCTTTGAGTCCAACTTGTTGCATCTTTGAAGTATCGATTCTGTACACAGATTGAGGGGTACCTGAATCCAATCCAAGATCACCCACCCAAGCTGCCAAAAGTAAACGGGGATTTAGTGCTTCTGGGTAAACGCTAATCCCACCATTTGCGCCATCTCTCTCATAGGTCGGAAGAAATGATCCAACGAAACCAACGGCAGGCTCTGCATCTGGAGCTTTAATTGCGCCAATAGAGCGCAGTTGTGAATCCTGGGGCAGAAATGGAACAGGACCTTGAAAAGCCACATTCAACTGTGAGTCCACAACAGTTACAACAGGTGAGTATCCATTTGCTTGAAGGTAGATTCTTGTATCCCCGATTGTTAAAGGTGAATTAACTTTCATGGTTTTTTTCTCAAGAATTCCCTTTTCACCTTGAAGTAGTGAAACATCAAGCGTGTAATCCTCTGGCGCCCCAGTTAATACATTGTATTTTGCAACAAAGTTATCTGCAGTCAACATAAAATCTTGAAGATTTGAGTCACGATAAAGTTTTCCGTATGTCAGTGAGTCATAACTTGTCACGTTGTTAACGAAGCGCTCACCTACATTTAAAATTGCTTCTCCGCGCATTCCAAACAGAGAACTAAAGCTGATTCCAACTAATACTAGAATGAGTGCAAGGTGGAAAAATAGATTTCCTGTTTCCCGAGCAAAACCTTTCTCTGCAGAAATAGAACCTTCAGTTTCTAAAACCCTGAATCTATTTTTCTTAAACCATCCGCGGGCTGTTTCCAATTCTCTTCCATTTGAGCTCCATTGTTGGAAATGCTCCATCCGTGAGAGATTTTTTGGTGTAGCTGGAGGAAGAGCTCGCGCATTCTTTAAATGCTCAATTGTCCTTGGTAAAACACAACCAATAAGTGAGATAAACAAGAGAATATAGACAGCGCTAAACCAAGGTGAGCCATATACATCAAATAGCCAGAATCGATCCAACCACTCTGCTTGCTCAGGAGAGTTTTTAAAGTAATCTGAAACCTGCATTGGATTTTGAGTTCGTTGCGGAAATAAGGATCCAGGAATTGCAGCTACACCTAAAAGTAACAATAAAATTAGGGCAGTTCGCATGCTTGTTAATTGGCGCCATAGGTATCTTGCAAGGCTTGTGCCATCTAGTTCAGGTATTTGTATTTGATTACTCATTAGATCACCGGAATAAAGTCAGAGATAAGCCCACGCATTGAGTTCATTAAATCTCCCCAAAAACCAAGCACCTGCAACAAGCCAATCAAAATCAAAAATGCACCACCAATTTTTGAGATTACATCTCCCCGACGATAGATAATTGAACGGAGTTTGGCAGATTTGTCTAGAAATAATCCTGAAGCGATAAATGGCAATCCCAAACCTAGGCAGTATGCAAATGAAAGTACAGCGCCACGAAGTGCACTAGATTCTTGAAAGGCCAAAGTTTGTACGGCAGCTAGTCCAGGGCCAATGCATGGAGTCCAACCAATTCCAAAGAGAACTCCCAACAACGGTGCTCCTAATAGACCACCTGTTGTTCGCATCTTTGGGCGAATTGTTGGTGAAAATGGAAACTTTCCATAAAAGACAAAACCTAAGAATATTGTCATGATTCCCAAAATTCTAGAAATTATCTCTTCATTTGCAACTAACTGATTGCCTAGTTCGCCAAACAAAGCACCAAAAGATACAAAAACAGCGCTAAATCCAAAAACAAATAGTAACGATCCTAAAAACACCTTTCCACGGTTTACAGAAAATCCTGCAGCAAAGGACAAGTAGCCTGGAACAAGAGGCAAAACACATGGTGATAAAAACGAAACTACGCCTACGACAAAAGCAAATGGAATGGCGGCAATAAGTGCTCCGCTAAAAAGTTGCTCAACTAAAAACTCTTTCATTCTTGGCTAACACTTTCAATCAGTTGAGACAAAGAAGCCACGGTCACAACACCTGAGATTCGTGCAGCCACGCGCCCTTGTTCATCAAGGATTACAGTTGTTGGGATTGCATTTGCAGATAACGAGCCTCTGAAGCCAGACAAAATTGAATCATCAATCACGGTTGGATAAGGAATCTTAAATCGCCGTTCAAAAGCTTCGGCATTTGCTGGATTATCTCTTGTTAATATCCCAATAAATTCAACCTCAGAGTATTTTTTTGCCAATGCAACAAGTGTTGGAGCTTCGGCCCGACATGGCGAACACCACGAGGCCCAGACATTTACAACTGCAACTTTGTCTTTTGTATATGTATAATTTTTCCCCGACAATGTCATTCCTGAAATTGTTGGAGATATCTTTCTGTCAGTTGATTTGATAAAAGTAATTGCACCGTCACCAGAGACAAAACTTTCCTCAGAAACTGAAGTTCCGCCACCACCACATCCCGTCAATGTAATAACAAGAATTAGAGAAATGGTGAATTTTTTCATTAGTTTTTTTCTGGTAAAAGATGTCTAGCAGGTTCAGAGTAAGTGAGTCCTGAAATGAAGCCCTCATCATCAAAGTGAATACTCGTCACAGAAGCCAAGGTGCATTCGCGTTTGCGTGGATCATGCAAAAGTCTGCGGTTTTCGATAGCACTTCGTAAAATCCAAATTGGTAATTGATGAGAAACACAAATTGCATCTTTACCGTTTGCAGCATCACGCGCTGCAAAAACTGCTGCCAACATACGATTGATTTGTTGATCGTATGGTTCACCCCAAGACGGTTTCCATGGATTCCAAAGATGTCTCCATGAGGCAGGGTGTCGTAGCACTCCGTCACCAACGCCAAATGGTTTACCTTCAAATATATTTGCAGCTTCGATTAATCTTTCATCCGTTGTAATTTTAATATTGTGCGCCTTTGCAATTGGCGCTGCTGTTTCTTGTGCTCGTTGCAAAGGTGAGACATGTAATGCACCTAAATCAAGACTTTTAGACCACTGTCCAATTGTGGAAGCCATCTCTTGTCCACGCTCAGATAATCTCCAACCTGGTTGCCGCCCATAAAGAATTTTTTCAGGATTATGGACTTCACCATGTCTAAGAACGTGCACTGTTGAACTCATGGGTTAAGCATAAAGCGTCCATAAACTCCATGATTCGCTAGGGTAGTGACATGGCACTCACAGATAAACGGGCTGCCTTTTTTGATGTAGATAACACGCTTATCCGGGGCTCAACGATTTATTTCTTAGGCCGGGGAATGTATCAGCGCGGATATTTCACAAAGAAGGATATCTCTCGATTTGTTCTAGCCAACCTGAGATTTCGCTTAACTGGTAAAGAGAAAAAAGAAGAGATTCAAAGATTTCAAGATGCAGCCACAGATTTTATTGGTGGCCATAATGTGGCTGACATTCAAGCAATTGCAGAAGAGATTTATGATGAATTTGTTTCACCCGCTTTGTGGCAGGGAACAATTGACATCGCTCAATCTCACATCGCAAATGGGCATGAGGTTTATTTGGTAACTGCCGCCCCAGAGGATATGGCTACTTTAATTGCAAAGAGACTTGGCTTAACAGGGGCACTTGGTAGTAAGGCTGAAATAAAAAATCAGATTTACACCGGAAATATGAACGGACCACTATTGCATGGCAAAGAGAAAGCAGTTGCCATTATTGAACTCGCAAAAAATAATGGCTTAAATCTGAAAGAATGTTTTGCATATTCTGATAGCAACAATGATTTACCACTTCTGCAAAGTGTTGGTCATCCATCTGTAATCAACCCGGATGCATTGCTTGGATTGCGCGCCATGGCTGAAGGTTGGCCCATTCATGATTTTCGAAAAGCTAGGTTTATTGGCAAGGCGATCTCACCTGTTGTAGTTCGTCTTGCCGCCCTTGCAACATGGCTTACTCCTCGCAAGCGCAAAGGTTGATTAACGAGATAACCCATTAACCCTGTAATGTAAGCAAGTTATGGAAATGCGCTCTTTCTCCGACTACTTGCGTAGTGTTGATGATGCTGCCCTCATTTCTCTTTTTTCTGCGCGACCAGATTTAGTTTCTCCAGTACCGCCTGACATTGCCTCACTAGCCGTTCGCGCTTGCTCTGCTCCTAGTATGGCGCGTGCAATCGATTCTTTAAATCAATGGCAGTTACAAGTTCTTGAAGCAACAGCTAGTGTGAATGAACCCTTTACAGCAAAAATGATTGCTTCACTCACAGACAAAGAAGCATCATCTGCTTTAGATCATTTAATTAAAATTGGATTGGTATATCCATCTGATGATGGACTAAGGGTTCCAACCCAACTTCGTGAAGTCATTGGCGGCGAACCTGCTGGTCTCGGGCCAGCATCTATGGTCAAGTTGAAGTTAAATGAATTGGCAGATGCGCCTGCGGATTCGAAAAAGATTTTAGAACGGTTGATATGGGGGCCTCCAAGAGGAAGCGTCGGAGATGTTAAAAATCCAGGTCCTGGAGTCTCCTGGCTTTTGGAAAAGAAATTTTTGGTTGCTCTCGATCAGCGCACAGTAATTCTTCCACGTGAAGTTGCGATCGAGCTTCGGGGTAAAAAGATTCACAGGCAAGTAAGTGTGAGGCAGCCAGAACTGGCTGGAACAAAGCGAGACAAGAAGCAAATTGATTTGGCTGCAATCGCAAATGTCTCAACTGTTTTGCGTTGGGTAGAAGAGCTTCTTAATTTTTGGGCAGAAGAACCAGCAGGTGCTTTACGGGCCGGTGGGTTAGGAGTGCGAGATCTCAAAGTTCTTTCAAATCACCTTGGTGTTGATGAAGCGTGTACAGCATTCATCGCAGAACTTGCATACTTAACTTCACTTATCAGTATCGATGCAAATGATCAGATTTTGCCAAGCAATAAATTTGATATTTGGCTAATGCAAACTCCTGCAGATCGCTGGCAAATGCTGGCTTCACAGTGGTTAATTACTTCTCGAGTAAGTGGTTTAGTCAGCCGTTTAGAATCTAAAAATGTTGCTGCACTTGGCCCCGAATTAGATCGCGTGAATGCATCCAAGATCAGAGGTTTAACTCTTAGTTTGCTTAATGAAAATCCTGACATTGCACCTGACTGGAATAGTTTTAAAACTGTATTAGATTGGCGCGCCCCAGTTCGACGAAACTCATCACTGCAAGATGAATTAGCAGAATGGACCCTGAGAGAGGCTGAATGGTTAGGGATAACTGGCCAGGGAGCGATTTCAAAGTACGGAGTTGGCTTTTTAAATGGAGATGATCTAGAAGTAATTAATCAAGATTTGCCAAAAACTGTTGATCACATATTGATTCAGAGTGATAACACTGCAATTGCACCAGGTCCGCTCGAGCATGAAATCTCACAATCACTTGCGATGATGGCTGAAATTGAAAGCCGGGGAGGAGCGACTGTTTATAGATTCACAGAGGCAACGATCCGTCGTGCACTTGATCATGGCAAAACTGGCGATGAAATTAAGACATTCCTGGCTAAAACATCTAAAACACCAATGCCACAACCACTCGAGTATCTAATTGCAGATGTTGCAAAAAAGCATGGGAAATTACGTGTTGGAAATACATCTTCATTCATCCGTTGTGAAGATACTGCATTAGTTTCTCAGATCATTAACGATAAGAAGTTAGAAATTCTAGGTCTTCGTCGCATTGCACCTGAAGTGATAATTTGTGAAATGGATGCAACAGATGCCATGCGTATTTTGCGTGAGTGTGGTTATTTACCAGCAGGTGAATCAACAAACGGAATGATTTTAACTGGCGTGAAATCAAATCGAGCCCTGACTAAACCAAGACCACCGCGCATTATTGGAGAAGTCGAAATTCCAACAGAAGAAGCATTAACTGCTGCTATTAGAAGTTTGCGAACTGGTGAGAAATCAACTCATCGTCAAACAAGATTACGTCAAGTAGCTAATGAAGCATTGGGTGCACTTCCACGAAGCACTGCAAATGAAACGATGGATATTTTGAATCAGTTCATTTCTGAGGAAAAAACCCTCTCGATTGGTTATGCCGATAACAATGGCGGAGTGACCCACAGAATCATCGATCCCATTCGAATTAGTGCAGGCGCATTAATAGCGCGCGATCATGCAACCGGGGAGGTTCAATCCTTCAGAATCCCCCGCATCACCGGCGTTGCACCGTTATAGACTTAGATCATGTTGGCAGACCTAGAAGCGCTCGTAAGGTTGGAGTCACCAACGCAAGATTTAGAAGCGTGCAAAAATGTTGTTCGTCTGGCCAGTGATATTGCATCTCGGGTTTTAGATTCTCCAGCAGAGATACGAGATGTTAATGGTCGCCCAGTTTTTTGGTGGGGCTCACCTAATCCAGAAGTAATTGTCCTGGCTCACCTAGATACTGTTTGGCCTAAAGGATCTTTCGAGCCTCTATGGCAGATAGAAGGAACAACTGCCACAGGCCCAGGTGTTTTTGATATGAAGGCTGGATTTATTCAAGCTTTATATGCAATGAAATCCATTAAGGGGCCGGTTGCACTTGTTGCAACAACAGATGAAGAAACAGGAAGTCTGACAAGTAAAGAATTTATTAAAGAGATATCTGCGAAAGCAAAGTCGGTACTAGTCGTAGAAGCATCTTTAGACGGAAAAGTTAAAACCGGGCGAAAAGGTACTGCGATGTATCAAATTAAAGTTTTGGGAAAGGCCTCTCATGCTGGCCTAGAACCAGAAAAGGGTATTAACGCAACCGTTGAAGTGGCACACGTTGTTATCGCAGTTTCAAATCTTGCAAATGTTGAGTTTGGAACAACAGTAGTTCCCACAACTCTAGCGGCTGGAAATTCAACAAATACTGTTCCAGATTTAGCAGTTCTCGATATTGATATCCGATCATTTTCTATGGCCGAACTAAATAGAGTCGATACAGCCATCAAAGCAATTATTCCTGTAAATCCAGAGACTCGATATGAAGTTTCCGGTGGTTTCAATAGACCTCCATTAGAGAGCTCTTCGACAATGGCTTTGTATGAACGAGCTGAAAAAGTTGCAAAAGACATTGGTATGCCTGCTCTAGGCCATGCATCCGTTGGGGGTGCTAGTGATGGAAACTTTGCAGCCGCTGCTGGTGCGCAGGTTCTAGATGGATTAGGAGCTGTCGGAAGTGGTGCTCACGCCAAGCACGAATGGGTTGATATCAGTACCCTTGAAGATCGAAGCAAACTTTTGAATGCATTAATAAAGGATCTATTAAATGAGTGATGGTCCGTTAATTGTTCAGAGTGATAAAACACTTCTGTTAGATATCGACCATCCACTATCTGTTGAATGTCGGCGAGCGATTGCACCTTTTGCTGAATTAGAAAGATCTCCAGAACATATTCACACATATCGATTAACTCCGCTTGGATTATGGAATGCCCGCGCTGCAGGACATGATGCCGAACAAGTAATTGATACATTAATAAAGTATTCACGTTATGCGGTCCCCCATTCAATTCTTATTGACGTCGCAGAAACTATGTCCCGCTACGGGCGCCTGCGACTTGAGATGGATCCTGTGCATGGCTTGATTTTGATTACTACCGACACAGCAGTACTTGAAGAAGTAATTCGTGCAAAAAAAATTGCTCCATTACTTGGTGCCAGAATCGATTCTGAAACGATTGCAGTCCTGCCAAGCCAACGTGGTCAGATTAAACAATCCCTTTTGCGCTTAGGTTGGCCTGCGGAGGATTTTGCAGGTTATGTCGATGGTCAGGCACATGAAATATCTTTAGTAGAAAAAGACTGGAAAATTCGTCCGTACCAAGAGTTGGCTGCAGAAGGTTTTTGGCATGGTGGCTCGGGAGTAGTAGTTCTTCCCTGTGGTGCCGGAAAAACAATTGTTGGTGCAGCAGCAATGGCACATGCAAAAGCCACAACACTGATTTTGGTTACGAATACAGTTGCTGCTCGTCAGTGGCGAGATGAACTTTTGAAGCGAACCACATTAAATGAAGACGAAATTGGCGAATACTCTGGTGCAAAAAAAGAGATTAGACCTGTCACTATTGCCACTTATCAAGTGATGACAAAGAAGAAAAATGGAGTTTATGCCCATTTGGATCTCTTTGATTCCTATGATTGGGGCTTGATTATTTACGATGAAGTTCATCTTCTTCCAGCACCAATCTTTAGATTCACCGCAGATATCCAGTCTCGACGCAGACTAGGACTTACCGCGACATTGGTGAGAGAAGATGGAATGGAGGGTGAGGTATTTTCACTCATCGGTCCAAAACGCTTTGACGTTCCATGGAAAGAGATTGAATCTCAGGGGTATATCGCCCCAGCCGAATGTATTGAAGTGAGAGTTAATTTAACTGAAGCTGAACGCTTAACGTATGCAACTGCAGAGCCAGAGAACCGCTATCGAACCTGTGCCACTACGCGCACCAAACGAGATGTTGTTGAATTACTTGTTAAAAAACATAAAGGCGAACAAATTCTTGTAATTGGTCAATACTTGGATCAACTCGATGAACTCTCCGAAGTCCTTGGCGTGCCTGTTATTAAGGGAGATACTCCAGTAAAAGAGCGTGAAGTCCTTTTTAATAAATTTAGAAGCGGTGAAATAACTTGTTTAGTTGTCTCAAAAGTTGCTAATTTTTCTATTGATCTTCCAGATGCAACGATTGCCATCCAAGTTTCCGGCGCATTTGGAAGTCGTCAAGAAGAAGCTCAGAGATTAGGCCGAATTTTACGGCCCAAATCAGATGGAAGAAGTGCAACTTTTTATTCGGTAATTTCTCGAGACACAATCGACCAAGATTTTGCACAAAATCGCCAGCGCTTTTTAGCTGAGCAGGGATACTCTTACAAAATCATCGATGCTGACGATGTGTTTCAAGGGAAGATCTAAATCTTATTGGATCAACTCTCCAATAATCGTGGTGCACTCCATCAATTAAAGTTACTGGTACTTGTTCTCCGTACTGCTTTTCTAAATCTTCATTACCGTCTATAAATATTTGAACTACTTCAAATTTCAATTCGTGCATCATTGCCTGCAAAACTTTAAGGGCGTCTTCACAGAGATGGCACTCTTTTCGACTATAAATCGTTACTAGTTCCAACGTGGCTCCTGCCTATCCTGATAAACCTCTTAGAGAATCGTTCTCCTATGCCACCGACCCTAAACCATGGCTACCGCACTGATAGCGTTGGCACCATGCATTTCCTAAGGATCAAATCGGTCCATTTATCCCTCGCTACAAAATTGTTGGTCGTTTCAACTCTTTTTCTGTCAGGTTTAGGAATACCAACAGCCGATGCGATTACTTTTCGACAGATACCAGCCACAAACTGGGTTCATGTTCTGGCTAGCGATACTGATAAATCTTCTGCGGTTCGCACAAATACCGCCCAACTTCCTTCTAAAAACCTCGAAGCAGTTTCCAAATTTGATGTTACATACAATAACTTTCCTGATTGGGCAAAGAAAGAAGTTCAGGAATCTTTAGATATTTGGGCTGCTAATTTCAGATCTTCTGTGGCAATAACAGTGGAGGCGACATGGGAGCGTTCTAAATCAGAAAGTATCCTTGGTAGTGCGCGCGGAGGAAGTTATTTTTCTTCTTTTCCGGGTGCCCCAGATCCTGGTCTTTGGTATGTGTCAGCTCTTGCAAATGCACTGTCTGGAAAAGACTTAGATAAAAATAATCCTGAAATTATTATTCAGGTGAACTCTGAAGCTCCTTGGAATTCCCGCGGGGATGATAGACCCACTCGAACTGAGTACGATTTAAAATCAGTTTTTTTGCATGAAGTGGGTCATGGCCTTGGATTTTCTTCAAATGATTCTTATGAACTAGTTTCTGGAGTTGGCACATTGTCAATGCCAACCCCTTTTGATGCATATCTGCAAACTAATGATGGAAAACGATTAGCAGATTTACCTTCACCATCCAAAGAGTTAGGAACGGCATTAACTTCTTCACTTGTATGGTCAGGTGCCTTGGGCGTTCAGGCAAACGGGGGTGTCAAACCCAAAATGTTTACACCTCAAACATATGAAGCCGGTTCCTCAACTTCTCATTTAGATGAATCTTCTTTTTCTAACGCAGGTTTAGATTCGGTGATGACTCCAAGGCTTGATTCTGGCGAGGTTTTTGCTGGGCCAGGGCCGTTGATGCTGGCCATGATGGAAGATTTGCGAAATAAACCCCCTGCAGGGATCACAAATGACCTTCCTCTTTCGCCTCGCAACCCTGTTGCATTAGTTGGTGATGCATCGGCTCTTATAACTTTTGATCCCCCTGCCAACATACGAACTTCACAAATAAGTGAATACATCGTCAAAAATATTAGGACCGGCGTTGAAAAGAAATCAATTTCAAGCCCTGTTGTATTTTCAGGTTTAAAAAATGGGACCTCATACACATTCTCCGTAGCTGCAAAAAATGCCCTGGGGGTATCTGTTGAGACTAAAACTAGAGCAGTTGTTCCACAAGCAAGTTGGAAGAGTGTCGCATTTGATGATGATTCTGATGGATTAAATCTGGCAACTGCTGTTTTTAACGGAAAACCAATCGTTGCCTATAACGATAGTAAAAATGCGGATTTAAAGCTTGCAATATTTGATGGCAAAGGTTGGAAGAAAACAATAGTTGATGGTGAAGGCGGAACAGCAGGAAGAACTAATAACGAGATCACTAGTGCAATCAGTGTTTGTGTTAATGGTGTGTCTCCTTCTCAAACAATGCACATTTTCTACAGTGACGTAACTGAAAAGGATCTTCGCTATGCAAAGTATGATGGAAAATCCTTTAGTTTTGAGGTTGTTGATGGCGATGCTTCTACTGTAAACAAATATGAAGATCCCATTCGTGTGCGAACATCTAGTGATGTGAGTGTTTCAAACGCCTGTGTTGCAACCGCCTCAGACATTCAAGTTTTCTATCGAGACCAAACGCAAGGAATCACTCTAGGAGCAGTTAAATCCAATAGCAGTTCTTGGAGATATGAGTTAGTCGATGGTGATCGCGCCACTGATGGAAGAAGCACTGGCGATGTCAGTTTTCATATGAAGGCAACTCTTGTCGGTCAAACAACCTACCTTGTCTATGATTCTGTAACTGTCTTTGATGAAAAGAAAAATGTTTCCGCCGGTTCAGTTCGCATGGCTAGTCGCACGGGTATAAACCCATCTGATTGGCAATACATAGAGTTAGATAAAACATCCGATAAATCATCTATTGCTGGATATGACATTGCAATCGCAAATGTTGGTAACACTGCATTGGTTGCTTGGTTAGCAGGCCCCTCAACAACACCAGGAGTAGCAAACGAAATTCGATGGGCGAAGGTAGATTCGCCAAAAAAGATATCAAGGATTATGAGTGGAAATTTTGGGCGACCAGGTGAGCATCTCTCCACTAATGGAAGAACAATCATCTATAACTGCCAAGAGCGTTTGTGCGCGATTAATACGGAGCAAAAAATTCTTAATCAAAATTCTATTCGACTAGTAACTAGCTCTCAAGAATTACAACCAATCGACAGTGTGTGGCTCACAATAAACAAAAGTTTAAATCTGCTTGCCAATAAAAAAGGAAAAATGGTTCTTCTTAAGCCGTAATTACTTTGCGTTGCGTCGCTGAATACGAGTTTTCTTCAGAAGTTTTTTGTGCTTCTTTTTCGCCATACGCTTGCGTCGCTTTTTAATTACGGAACCCATATATAAATCTCTCTTTTCTGTGTGTGCTGTTGTTGAGCAGGTAGTTAGATTACCGTGAATTACGAACAAAAATCGAAACGATATCCGTGCTTGAAGTGACAACAAGTGGACCTAAATCTTTGGACTCGAGGCTTCCTATGAGTAGGCGTTGGCCAACTGGAGCGCTATCGGCAGCCGAAATTGCTCCTTTTGAGTTAAAAGTGATCAGCAAGGGAGTGGGAGCCTTTGGATTCCATGCAAGTTCTGAAACTGCGCCACTTGAAAGAAATACGAGTTGTGTGGAGCCAATGGTAAATGCAGGACCAGAGCCAATAAATCTAAATGTCCAAGTGGGTAAATAGCGGGATGAAAATTTCGTGACTGCTACTTCACTTTTACTTCCCACAACAACTTCTCCACCCAAAAGCAAAGAAGCTGTGGTGCTATTCCAAATGCGCTTGCCTTTACTGATGGAACTTCGGACAGCCGAAACAATCTTAAGGTCTTTTGAAACTCTGACAATTACACCGTCAATTAAACCTGCAAGCTTTTTACCGGCAATAGTTTCACCACTAGAACCAACAAGAGTGAAAGTTCCATCGGTATTTCGAGAAACAGATTCGATAGCAGTGGAGATTGAACCAATTTGAAGTAGTTTTGTGAAAGCACCAGAAGAATTTAATGAAACGATAAATCCTGCATTAGTTCTTTCACTTGCTAAAGAACCAACAATTGTGAGGCCAGCCTTATCGATGAGTAGCGCGGTAGGTAAAATCACGTGGCTAGAAGGCAAAACACTTGGCGAACCGACTACTCCTGTCGCTGAAACTTTCCAGATAGTTAGCGCCTTTAAATCTGCGACAAGGGTGGATGGAGAAATCACGGCGTTATCAGGATTAATTGTTGCTTGCGTAGTTCCAGAGGGAGTTACTGAAGAGGATGCCGCCAATGGTGTTGATCCAGCGATCCAAATATCTCCCACGGCATCTACAGCGGCAGTGGTTGCCACTGATCCTTGAGATTGATCGAGCGGTACTTTCCACAACTCCGTGCCATTTATATCAAGTGCCTTTACATAGGCTCTTGAATTTTGAGTTCCATAAACAATTAAATTTTTACCAGAAACAACTACTCCACTAACTTCAGATGGCACACCAATAGTTGTGAGAAGTTTTAGAGAGTTAACAGTGATTTTTTTGGGTACCGCTTGAGCGGTAGGTGTAATCGCTAGAAGCGCAACCACAGTTAAAGTGATGAAGCGTTTCACGCTAATTCCTGTGCCCGATCACGAGCAGCCTTCATCGCCTTACTCACTAGTTGCTCCAAACCATCATTTGTAAATGATGCCAATGCTGCGGCTGTAGTGCCATTAGGGCTTGTCACATTTTCACGGAGAACCGCTGGAGTTTTTCCAGATTCCTCTAACATTTTTGCAGCACCTACAATTGTTTGCACAGTTAAAGTTGTCGCATCCTTTTGATTTAAACCAAGTTCCACTGCTCCCGAGATCATTGACTCCACAAAAGCAAAGAAATATGCAGGTCCAGAGCCACTTGTTGCAGTCACCGCATCTTGAAGTGACTCATCAACTTCTATGGTTCTACCAGCTGCGCTTAAAAAGCCGGTTACAAAATCTCTTTGTTTAGCACTTACGTTCTGTGAACTTGAGATCGCCGACATGCCCTCTCCCAATAAAATTGGTGAGTTTGGCATTACGCGGATAATCGGATTTGCCTTCCCAATCACATCTTCAATAAACGAAATGCGCTTTCCGGCAGCAAAGGTGACGATCAATGTCTCTGAACTAATGTGGTCTTTTGCCTCTGCTAAAACTTCCCCTAAATCCTGTGGTTTTACAACCAAAAGTAATACTTGGGCTGTTGAAACATTGTTTGCCAGAACATCTGAGTTGATTGAGTATTTTTTGGTTAACTCGTCAACGCGTTCTGTGCGCTTCTCGGAGATAGTAATAAAATTTGGATTCAAGCCATATGTTGTAAGGGCAGAGATAAGGGCCTCGCCCATTATTCCTGCACCAATGAGTCCAACCTTTGGCTTTGTCTCCATGTAACAAGACTACCCGTTGAGCCTGTAGGCTCTGCGACTATGCCAGAAGTAAAGCCAGGATTTGCGCGTGATTGGGTTGAATTTTTCGACCCTAATGATGCTGAGACAATCTTTAAATGTGATCTAACGTGGCTTACTTCTTACTGGACATGTATTTATGGTGATGGATGCCAAGGTGTTTTTAAGAATCAACCAAATTCAGGGTGCTGTACAGAAGGTGCCATGTATTCAGATGAGGAAGATGAAGAGCGCACACTAAAAGCTGCAACATATCTAACGCCTGAAATGTGGCAGTTCTACAATGAAGCTCGGCCAAAAAAGCCCGGTGGTGCATTAAGAATTTCTGAGAAAGATGAAGATGGCGAGCGCAAAACTCGTCGCATTGAAGATGGATGTATTTTCCTTAATCGAAAAGGTTATGAAGCTGAAGGTTTCACCGGATCATTTGGCTGTGTACTTCACCATGTTGCTCAGCGCGATGGAAAACACTTTGCAGATACAAAACCTGATGTCTGTTGGCAGCTACCGCTACGCCGTAGTTTTGAAACCCGTGAATATGGTGAGCGTGAATATTCTGTAACTGTGATTGGCGAATATGAGCGTCTTGCATGGGGCGATGGCGGCGAAGATTTTGATTGGTACTGCACAAGCAATAGTGATGCTCACGTAGGTACCGAGCCTGTGTATATCTCTAACAAATACGAACTCGAACTTCTCATGGGTAAAGATGCTTACAACGAACTATCTCGCCTTTGCAATGTACGCATGGAACATATCCGTGAGGCATCAGCACGCTCACTGCCGCTTTTTGTGATTCAGCATCCAGCTACTTTGGCAGCCCAGAAGAAATAGTCAGCCCCGTGTCATAGGCTTATCGCTATGGCCAAGGTAGAAAAAGATCCGTTTCGCTGCACTGAGTGTGGTTGGACTTCCCAAAAATGGGTTGGTCGTTGTGGTGAATGCCAAGCATGGGGTGCTGTCGAAGAAATTGCAGCACCAAAGAAACTTTCATTGGTCCCAGGAAACGTTACTTCAAAAGCATTGCCGATTGGTGATGTTGATCTTTCTGCTGCACATGCCAGACCAACAGGTGTTTCCGAATTAGACCGAGTTCTTGGAGGTGGACTTGTTCCAGGTGCTGCAATTTTGTTGGCAGGTGAACCGGGTGTTGGTAAATCAACGCTTCTGCTCTCAGTTGCAGCGCAAAGTGCAGCAAAAGCAATTACATCGCTCTACATCAGCGGTGAAGAGTCTGCATCGCAGGTTCGCTTGCGAGCAGAGCGAATTAAAGCTGTTGATCCCAAATTGTTTATCGCATCAGAGACAGATCTCGGGGCAGTAATTGCACATATCGATGCAGTTAAACCAGAGCTGGTCATAATCGACTCCATTCAGACAATTGGAAGTTCAACTGCCGATGGTGCACCGGGTGGAGTGACTCAAGTTCGCGAAGTTGCAGGTGCATTGATTCGAATTTGTAAAGATCGCGACATTACATTGCTTTTAGTTGGGCATGTCACCAAAGATGGTTCTATTGCTGGACCAAGACTTTTGGAACATATCGTCGATGTAGTTCTTCAATTTGAAGGTGAACGACACTCTCGACTGCGTTTGATCCGCGCCATTAAAAACCGCTTCGGCGCATCTGATGAAGTTGGATGTTTTGATTTAAGTGATTCAGGTATTGAATCTGTACTTGATCCAACAGGTTTGTTTACTTCTCGGCACGTCGAACCAGTTCCAGGCACATGCGTCACGGTAACTCTGGAAGGCCGCAGACCTTTGTTAGCTGAGATTCAAGCACTTGTATCTGCGGGGCGTGAAAATGACTTTGGAAATGCACGCCGAGTAGTTTCTGGATTGGATTCTGCCAGAACATCAATGACTCTTGCAGTTTTGGAGCTTCGCGCGCATGTTCGAGTTGGTGGACGCGATGTGTATGCAGCAACTGTTGGTGGAATGAAAATGACAGAACCAGCTGCTGATTTGGCTCTAGCGTTAGCGGTTGCCTCTGCTGCTAAATCACTTGCCCTGCCAGCCGATCTTGTAGCAATCGGTGAAGTCGGATTAGCAGGTGAGATTAGAAAAGTCAGCGGGGTCAATCGCAGATTACAAGAGGCTTACCGGCTCGGCTTTAAGCGAGCATTAGTTCCAACTGGTTCAGATGTAAAAATTGCAGGAATGGAGATTTTTGAAGTCTCACGGTTAGATGCTGCGCTACATCGGGTAAAAATTAACGGCGAATGAATTCGCTAGAAAAACCAATAGTTTCTTGGTTTAAAAAGCATAAGCGCGATCTGCCTTGGCGCAATACCACACCATGGGGTGTATTAGTTAGTGAATTTATGTTGCAACAAACTCCAGTCAATCGCGTACTTCCTAAGTGGAATGAATGGATGCAGCGTTGGCCAACGCCAGCAGATCTAGCTAAAGCAACACCTGCACAGGTTATTACAGCTTGGGGACGTCTTGGCTATCCACGTAGAGCTCTGCGCTTGCATACAACTGCGCAAATAATCTCTGAAGACTTTAACAATCAAGTTCCTGAAGATCCTAATATTCTTCAACTTTTTCCTGGAATTGGCGAGTACACCGCCGCAGCCATTGCTGCCTTTGCATTCGAAAAACACACCCTTGTTATGGATGTAAACATTCGTCGTGTTTTGGTAAGAGCAATAGATGGACAAGAACATCCTAAACCTGCTCCAACTTCAAAAGAGAGAAATTCACGAATGAAGTTGCTACCGGAAAAGAATGCACACTTATGGGCTGCTGCAACCATGGAACTTGGCGCAGTGATCTGCACATCAAAAAATCCAATCTGCGAAAAATGTCCAATCATTGATCAATGCCAGTGGTTAAAAAATGGTTATCCCAAAACAGAACTTGTTAGAAAATCTCAAGATTGGCATGGCACCGATCGCAAATGCCGTGGCACTATCGTTCAGGCATTGCGTGAGAATGAATCTCTTACTGAAAGTGCACTAAAAAAACTATGGCCTGATCAGACACAAGTTGAAAAGGCTCTATTGACCTTAATGAAGGATCAACTTATTGAATCAATCCCGCGCAAGCGTTACCGACTACCGCTCTAACATTTAGCAGTTAATTAGGCAGTTGGTGCTTCTGCTAAATCTTCAGGTGTGTCAGGCATAGCAGATTTAGGTGCACCCTTAAAGGTGAACTCGGCTTCTGCGCCTTCACCGATGACATCAACAACAATGATTTCACCAGCTTTTAACTCACCAAACAAGATGCGCTCTGACAATGCATCCTCAATCTCGCGTTGAATTACGCGACGAAGAGGACGTGCGCCTAGGAGTGGGTCATAACCGCGATCTGCCAAAAGATCTTTAGCAGCCGGTGTTAACTCAATGCCCATATCTTTGTTCTGTAAGCGATCATCAAGATTTTTGAGCATCAGATCAACAATTTCAATAATCTGAGGCTTAGTTAACTGGTGGAAGACGATTACATCATCGATGCGATTTAGGAACTCAGGGCGAAAGTGTGACTTAAGTTCGTCAGTTACTTTGCCCTTCATGCGCTCATAGTTTGTTAAGTCATCACCAGAATTAGCAAAACCAAGACCTTGTGACTTAGAGATGTCTCGGGTTCCAAGGTTTGTAGTCATGATGATGACTGTGTTTTTAAAGTCCACTGTGCGACCTTGTGCATCTGTTAAACGTCCATCTTCAAGAACCTGTAAAAGTGAGTTGAAGATATCTGGGTGAGCCTTTTCAATCTCATCAAAGAGAACTACAGAGAAAGGACGGCGACGAACTTTTTCAGTTAACTGTCCACCCTCGTCATATCCAACATACCCTGGAGGTGCTCCAAACAAGCGTGATGCCGTATGACGCTCAGAGTATTCAGACATATCAAGCTGAATCAAGGCATCTTGATCACCAAATAAGAATGAGGCAAGAGTTTTTGAAAGCTCTGTTTTACCGACACCTGAAGGACCAGCGAAGATAAATGAGCCACCTGGACGGCGTGGATCTTTAAGACCGGCACGTGTGCGGCGAATTGCTTTTGATAAAGCCTTAATCGCTTGCTCTTGTCCAATAACTCGATTATGAAGCTCTGCTTCCATATTGAGAAGACGAGCAGTCTCTTCCTCGGTTAATTTAAACACAGGAATTCCAGTTGAGAGTGAAAGCACTTGAGCAATCAACTCTTCATCAACTTCAGTGACTTTATCTAAGTCAGTTGCTTTCCAATTTTTCTCAGCCTCTTGTTTTTCGATGATAAGAGTTTTTTCCTTATCGCGAAGAGTTGCAGCTAATTCAAAGTCTTGGCCATCAATAGCCGACTCTTTCTCTTTGCGTGCATTGGCAATTTTATCGTCGTATTCACGTAGCTCCGGTGGGGCGGTCATGCGCTTAATACGAAGGCGTGATCCAGCCTCATCAATGAGGTCAATTGCCTTATCTGGCAAAAAGCGATCAGAAACATAGCGATCAGCCATGTTTGCAGCAGCTGCTAATGCACCATCTGTGATTGATACGCGGTGATGGGTTTCGTATCGATCACGTAAGCCTTTAAGGATTTCAATTGTGTGAGCAACTGTTGGCTCTTTAACTTGAATTGGTTGGAAACGGCGCTCTAGGGCTGCATCTTTTTCAACGTGCTTGCGATACTCATCAAGAGTTGTTGCACCGATTGTCTGTAGTTCACCTCGTGCAAGCATTGGCTTGAGAATACTTGCAGCATCGATTGCACCCTCTGCAGCTCCTGCTCCAACCAAGGTGTGAATCTCATCGATAAACAAAATAATGTCTCCGCGAGTTTTAATCTCTTTGAGCACTTTCTTTAGACGCTCTTCAAAGTCTCCACGGTATCGACTACCGGCAACTAGTGCGCCAAGATCAAGTGAGTACACCTGCTTGTCTTTAAGAGTTTCAGGAACATCATTCTTAAAGATTGCTTGTGCAAGGCCTTCTACAACGGCAGTCTTACCGACTCCTGGTTCACCAATGAGAACTGGATTGTTTTTTGTACGGCGCGATAGAACTTGCATGACGCGCTCTATTTCATTTTCGCGACCAATGACAGGATCAAGTTTTCCTTCACGGGCAGCTTGAGTTAGATTTCGTCCAAACTGATCTAGAACTAATGATGTTGATGGAGTTCCTTCTGCAGGGCCTGCCTGAACAGATTCTTTTCCTTGGTAACCAGAAAGTAATTGAATAACTTGCTGACGCACACGATTTAAGTCGGCGCTAAGTTTTACAAGAACTTGCGCGGCAACTCCTTCACCTTCACGGATTAAACCAAGAAGAATATGTTCAGTTCCAATGTAGTTGTGTCCTAACTGCAACGCTTCGCGAAGTGAAAGCTCAAGAACTTTCTTTGCGCGCGGAGTAAATGGAATGTGACCGCTTGGTGCCTGTTGTCCTTGGCCAATAATTTCTTCTACTTGTGCTCGAACACCTTCAAGTGAGATACCAAGTGATTCAAGAGCTTTTGATGCAACGCCTTCACCTTCGTGAATGAGACCAAGCAAGATGTGCTCAGTGCCGATGTAATTGTGATTGAGCATGCGTGCTTCTTCTTGGGCCAAAACGACGACGCGTCGGGCTCGGTCGGTAAAGCGCTCAAACATGGGCGGTGCTCCTTTGTATCGATCTGTCATTAAGCCTAATACCTGCAGCCACTGGCCCGCGAGGTGGATTGCTTACGACCTTTACAACCCCAAATGTGGCGGGGTTATGCCCGAAATAGGGCTAAATCTAGGGCCGATTTTTCTGTTCGAGTGGAGGCTTTTCGGCTGAGTTCGCTTACAGCTCTTTGAGCATTCGGGTATTTCCCAGGGTATTTGGTTTCACCGATTCAAGATCTAAAAACTCTGCAACGCCTGCATCATAGGAACGCAAAAGTTCGGCATAGATTTCAGGTGCAACGGGAGTTCCTTCAATCACTTGAAATCCGTGACGACCAAAAAACTCAGTTTCAAAAGTCAAACAAAAAAGACGCTTAATTCCAATTTCTTCGGCTCTGGAAATTATCGATTCTAAAATTTGATGTCCGATTCCTTGACCTCGAAGTTTTTCATTAACAGCAACAGTGCGCACTTCGGCCAAATCTTCCCAAAGCACATGAAGTGCCCCGCAACCAACTACATCATTTCCTTCAATTGCTACTGTGAACTCTTGAACGCTCTCATAAAGAGTAACGGTCTCTTTTGTGAGTAAACGGCCTTGTGGTGAATAAGAATCAATGAGCTGCCGGATACCTTTGATGTCACTGGTATGTGCTGGGCGGATCTGCATTACTTAATCCATTTCCGGCTTTACAAGTGGGAACAAAATTGTTTCGCGTATTCCAAGTCCAGTAAGTGCCATGAGTAATCGATCAACACCCATGCCCATTCCACCAGTCGGTGGCATTGCAAACTCCAATGCACGTAAGAAATCTTCATCAACCTGCATTGCCTCTAAATCTCCCTTAGAACCAAGTGTTGCTTGCTCAACCAAACGATCACGCTGCACAACTGGGTCAATAAGCTCGGAGTAACCAGTTGCTAACTCAAAACCATCTATATACAGATCCCACTTCTCAGAAACACCTGGATGTTCACGGTGGGCACGAACTAGCGGTGAAGTATCCAATGGAAAGCCCATGACAAAAGTAGGTTCAATGAGTTGATCTTTGGCAACATGTTCAAAAATTTCTTCAGCTAATTTTCCTGTGATCCACTTAGGATCGATCTTCATCCCAAGTTTTTCAGCAATTTTCTTAAGCTCAGCTATTGGCGTTAACGCTGTAACCGTTTCGCCAACTCCCTTTGAAATGGCATCGTATAACGAAATTTGTTTCCACTGCCCACCCAAATTTGCCTGTCTTCCATCATGATGGGTTACAACGTGTGAACCTGCAATTGCCATCGCTGCATTTTGAACAAGGTTGCGAGTTAAATCCGCCATAGAGATCCAGTCTCCGTAAGCCATATAACTTTCGATCATCGCAAACTCAGGCGAGTGTGAAGAATCTGCTCCTTCATTGCGAAAGTTACGGTTAATTTCAAATACGCGTTCGATTCCACCTACAACACAGCGCTTGAGAAAAAGCTCTGGAGCGATTCGAAGGTAGAGATCCATATCGTAAGCATTTGAATGAGACTTAAATGGACGCGCAGCAGCACCACCATGCATAACCTGAAGCATGGGAGTTTCAACTTCTACAAATTTTTCTTTTTCAAAAGTATCACGCAAGGATTTCATGACCGTTGGACGTAATCGTGCGTTACTTCGTGCCTCTGGTCGAACGATTAAATCTACATAACGCATGCGAACGCGAGTCTCTTCTGACATCGGTTTGTGATCATTTGGTAAAGGTCGAAGTGACTTTGAGGCCAAAGTCCAAGAGTTAGCCAGTACGGAGAGTTCACCGCGCTTTGAAGTAATAATTTCACCCGTTATTGAAACTATGTCACCCAAGTCAATATCAGACTTCCAAGATTCAAGTGCATCTTGGCCAACTTTATCTAGTGACAACATCGCCTGAAGTTCAGTGCCATCACCTTCACGTAATGTTGCAAAACAAAGTTTGCCTGTATCGCGCTTAAAAATGATTCTTCCAGTTAAAGATTCGACATCCCCTGTTGCTACATCAATCTCAAGACCAACATATTTTTCGCGTATCTCGCCAAGGGATTTTGTGCGAGGCACTGAAACTGGATATGGCTCAACATCTCGGGCAATTAGGGCAGCACGCTTTTCTCGGCGAATTCGAAGCTGCTCAGGTAAATCTTCTTCAGTGCCTGTATTTGAAGCAGAACCAGTTGAATTGTCAGTGCTCATAGGTTGGCAAGTCTACCTACTCAAGCATTTCGCTCATGAATTAGACGAAGTCCAATTAACGTTAAGTCGGGCTCGTAATGCTCAATTGTTTCTGAAACGCCCACAATTAAGGGTGCCAGCCCACCTGTGGCAATAACTATTGGCTTTTTAGAATATGAATCAGCAAGTTCTGCGGTAATTCGATCCACCAATCCATCAACTTGGCCAGCAAATCCAAAAATTGTCCCGGACTGAAGGGCTTCAACAGTATTTTTACCAATTACATTTTTTGGTTTTATTAATTCGATTTTTCGAAGTTGTGCTGCGCGTGCTGCAAGTGCATCGACTGAGATCTCAATTCCTGGAGCAAGGGCACCGCCTAAAAACTCACCTTTTGGTGAAACAACATCTAAGTTTGTTGAGGTGCCAAAATCGACAACGATTGCTGGTCCCCCAAAAATTGTATGAGCAGCTAAAGTATTTACGATTCGATCAGCACCAATTTCTTTTGGATTATCAACAAGAAGTGGAACACCAGTTTTGGTTCCCGGTTCCACAATAGTTACAGGAACTCCTTCAAAGTAATCAGCAATCATGGTTCGAAGTTCACGTAAGGTCGCCGGGACTGTAGAACAAATTGATAGGCCAGTTAAACTGTAATCCTCAACTAGGGCGCGAAACTGCAGCCAAAGTTCATCTGCAGTGCTGCGAGGATCAGTCTTTACTCGCCATGAACGAATCAACTCTTTGTCATCAAAAATACCAAGAACGGTATTTGTGTTACCTACATCAACAGTCAACAGCATCTTTATCTCCCTACCATCGGCATATTGTCAATTAATCGAACACCTTCAACCCAACCAGCAATAATCACTCTCTTTGATTTAGTTGCATCAGTTGCTAAAGAAAAATTATCCTCGTCGATAACGGTTGCATAATCTTTTTTAAATCCTGGTTCTGTCGAGATTGTTGAATTTAAAATCTCAATTGCTATCTCAACTGTTGGAGCCAACCTTGCTGCAGAAAGGGCTCGATTAACTACTAGTGCGCTATTTCGCCCCTGTGCACTAAGGCGCACATTTCGCGAAGACATTGCAAGCCCATCAAATTCACGAATCGTTGGCACGCTAATGATTTCAACTTTACTTTTCATTGCTCTGATGATTGAAAGCTGCTGAAAGTCTTTTTCACCAAAAACTGCTTTGCTTGGTTTGGTGATAGCAAATAGACGATCTACGACGGTTACAACACCGTCAAAATGTCCTGGCCTAGATGCTCCTTCAAAAATTGTCCCCAAAGGACCAGAATTAAGTGTTCGAAATCCTTGTGGGTATAGATCTTCATACTCTGGAAACCAAACCTGTGTAGCACCTGCAATCGTTGCAATTTCGATATCGCGCTCTGGAGAACGTGGATACTTTTCGATCTCTTCTTTGTTTTCAAATTGAAGAGGATTAACAAAAATGCTCACTATAACTTCATCATCGATTGTTCGAGCACGCTTAATCAACGCTTGGTGACCTTTATGTAAGGCACCCATTGTCGGAACTAATACGCTCATTTAAAGTGGCTCCAGTCCTTTCAGGTACCGGGCGAGATGCTTAAAGTTTAGCGCTAAGCGGGCAGAAGTTCCAAAAGATCTTTTATCGATCCATGAGTTAAAAGGATTGCATCAGGCTCTATTTCAAACCATGGCTGTAAAACAAATCTACGCTCATGCGCGCGTGGATGTGGAAGTACTAACTCATCTGCTTTGCTGATTAGATCTCCATATTGGATGAGATCCAAGTCGATAGTTCTCGGCCCCCAATGTTGGATTCGCTCTCGCCCCATTGCTTTTTCTATTCTATGTAGCACTGACAGCAAATCCATTGCTGGAAGATCACTATCGATTACACACACTGCATTTAAGTAATCCGGTTGAATCGGACCTCCCACTGGCTTTGTTGAAATGTAAGAAGAAACTTTTCTTACATCAGTGGCCTCGCGCAATAAGGATAAAGCGGTATCCAAATTCTCCTTTGGATTATCTAAATTAGCACCTAGCGAAATTACTGCCTTCATCGCGATTTTTTCACGACGACTGAGATGTCTTGAATCTTTATTCCAACCGGAGCTTGGGGTTTGTGAACTGTAACTGTCACTGACTCTACTTTTGGGTGGCTTTGTAAAATTCTGTCAGCAATTCTGTATGCTAATTTTTCAATTAAATTCACCGGGTTAGTCGTAATTTCATGGTGTGCTAACTCAGTTATCTCTGCATAGTTAACCGTGTCATCAATGGCATCACTTTGGGCAGCTGATGTTAAATCTAATTGCAGAGCTAAATCCACATAAAAATCTTGACCATTTAATCTTTCAGCTTCAAATAAACCGTGATAGCCAAAACCATGGATGCCAGTAAGAATGATTTGATCACTCATTAGCCGATTGCCTCCTTGTGTGGCTTAACAGAGTGAACTCTAACTGCCCAAATGCCCGTATTTTTAAGTTTCTTCGTCAAATTTATTGTTGCCTCTTCCCGTTGATCAGGAGAATCTCCACCTAGGAATCTTTTCCGTGAACCGCCAACTAATACTGGATAACCTAAATCCACAAAACGATCTATTGCATCAATAATTGCCCAATTGTGTTCTGAATCCTTTGCAAAGCCAAGGCCGGGATCAATAATTAAATTCTCTTTTTTAACTCCTTGCGACAATGCCACCTTAATACGATCTTCTAACTCCGAAATAGTTTCTGAGACAACATCTTTATAAACCGCTTTTGAATTCATATCTTTGGAGTGTCCCCGCCAGTGCATTGCGATGTATGGAACATTCAATTGTGCGGCCGTAGAGAGCATCTGATTATCAGACATGCCGGCACTGACATCATTAATAATGGTTGCGCCAGCTTTTACTGCAGCTTTTGCAACGCTAGCCCGCATCGTATCAATGCTTATCTTCACATCATTGTTTTCCAGGTAAGGTGCCATTTTTTCAATTACAGGAATAGTTCGTCGTAGTTCTTCTTCTTCATCAACTCGGTCTGCCCCTGGCCTAGTTGATTCTCCGCCAATATCAATAATGTCTACGCCTTCTGTAATCATCTCTAGTCCTCTTGATACAGCGGCATCTAATTTATTATGTTTTCCTCCATCAGCAAAGGAATCTGGGGTTACATTTAAAATACCCATTACCAACATAAAGCTAGCCTCTAGTAATTAAGGCGATTGCTTCTGAACGTGTGGCTGCATTAGTGAGCGCTCCGCGCACAGCAGATGTGGTTGTGCGTGCTTGTGATTTCTTTACACCTCGCATAGACATACAAAGATGTTCACAATCAATAATCACAATTACTCCGAGTGGATTCAAAATTTCTACCATTGCATCTGCAATTTGAGTTGTTAAGCGTTCTTGAACTTGAGGACGCTTGGCATACACATCCACTAAACGGGCTAACTTTGAAAGTCCAGTAATCTTGCCGCGCGGGATGTATCCAATATGAGCAACACCGTGAAAGGGAGTTAAGTGGTGTTCGCAGTGGGAAAAGACTTCTATATCTCTAACAATTACTAACTCTTCATGGCCAATATCAAAAGTTGTAGTCAAGACATCTTCTGGTGACTGCCACAGTCCTTCAAAGTTTTCCGACATTGCACGTGCAACACGAGCAGGAGTTTCCTTTAGACCTTCCCGATCTGGATCTTCACCAAGTGCGAATAAAAGTTCCCGGACAGCTTTTTCTGCCCGATCTTTATCGTATGGTGCCTTTGCTCGGCCATCAGAGACCGTGAGTTTATTTATCGTCACTTACAGCCTTCTTGCGCCTTGTTGGCTTTTTTGCATCGGTAACAGGTTCAACGGTAATTCGCTCTGGGACATCAACAGGAGGCTGAGACGATGGAACCCGCGTGGCAGATCCTGTCCACGCAACTCTTGATGTCACTTTCTTAACTTTCTTGAAAATAACTGCGATCTCATCTTTATTGAGAGTTTCTTTCTCCAAAAGCTCAATAACCATTTCATCCAGGATTTTGCGGTTAGCAACCAAAATATCAAATGCTTCTTGGTGTGCGTTTTCAATCAAAGTTCGAATTTCACGATCGACTATTCCTGCAATGTTTTCACTGTAATCACGTTGATGACCATAGTCGCGTCCCATAAACGGTTCAGTGCTCCCACCACCTAATTTGATCGCTCCAATTGCAGAAGTCATTCCATATTGCGTAACCATTGCTCGTGCTAGTGAAGTTGCTTTTTCAATATCATTTGATGCACCGGTTGATGGATCATGGAAAATCAACTCTTCAGCAGCGCGACCACCGAGTGAATAAGCCAGTTGATCTAATAGCTGATTGCGAGTTGTTGAGTATTTATCTTCGTCAGGCAACACCATTGTGTAACCCAAAGCGCGACCACGAGGCATGATCGTTACTTTGTGAACTGGATCAGTGTGTGGCAAAGCATGGGCAACGAGTGCGTGACCTGCTTCGTGATAGGCAGTTACTCGGCGTTCTTCATCACTCATCAAACGAGATTTTCTTTGTGGCCCAGCCATCACTCGATCAATAGCTTCATCAAGTTCTAAATTCCCGATCTCTGCTTTGTTTTCACGAGCTGATAAAAGTGCCGCTTCATTGATAACACTTGCTAGATCAGCACCAGTAAAGCCGGGTGTTCGGCGTGCATAGTCAACTAATTTCACGGATGAATTAATTGGTTTACCTTTTGAATGAATCTGCAAAATCGCTTCACGTCCCTTTAGATCTGGACGGTCTACTGCAATTTGCCGATCAAAACGACCTGGTCGAAGTAGCGCTGGATCTAAAACATCAGGACGATTTGTTGCAGCGATCAAAATAACTTTTGAGTTCTCTTCGAATCCATCCATCTCGACAAGTAACTGATTAAGTGTCTGTTCACGTTCGTCGTGACCGCCACCCATACCTGCACCGCGTTGGCGTCCAACTGCGTCAATTTCATCGATGAAGACAATTGCGGGTGCGTTCTCTTTTGCCTGAGTAAACAGATCGCGAACTCGCGCAGCTCCAACACCTACAAACATCTCAACAAAGTCGGAACCAGATATCGAATAGAAAGGCACGCCTGCTTCGCCAGCAACAGCGCGCGCTAATAAAGTCTTACCGGTTCCTGGCGGACCAAAAAGTAAAACGCCTTTGGGAATCTTTGCTCCTAATGGTGCATATTTCTCAGGCTTTGCAAGAAAATCCTTTATCTCATCTAACTCTGCTAGTGCCTCATCTGCACCTGCTACATCCTTGAATTTAGTTTTCGGAACATCATTGTTTTGAAGCTTTGCCCTTGATTTTCCAAATTGGAAAACTTTATTTCCACCTTGGGCCTGGCTCATCATCCAGAAGAATAAGAAACCAATGAGTAAAAATGGCAGAACTGAGAACAAGAATGAAACAAATATGGATTGCGAAGGAACTTTAACGTTCCAACCTTTGGGAGGAGGATTTCCAGTTAATGCATCAATAATAGTTGGCTCTTGGCGAGCTACATAAAACGCTTCAACTTTCTCCGAACCATTAATTCTATTTCCTGGTGTCAAAATCAAACGGATCTTTTGTTGCCTATCAACTATTTCTGCCGAGAGAACTTGTGTTTTTGAGATCGCATCAATTGCTTGCGATGTTTCAATCTGTGTGTACTTGTTTCCAGCAGATGAAATCTGACCCAAGCCTGTCACAGCAATAATTGCAATAATCATCCAAAAGAGTGGACCGCGGACGATTTTCCCAGTGCGAGTAGTTGGCTTCTTGCTTGGTTTCTTTGAAGAAGTTTTTTCCGATTGCTTACTGGTAAAACTTTTCTTGATCTGCTTCTTTGGCTTTTGTACTTGTGACATGGGTTCTTATTCTCGTTTCTACAAATTACTCGTACATGTGCTTGGCAAGCACACCAATAAAGGGAAGGTTGCGATACTTTTCATCAAAATCTAGGCCATAACCAATTACGAAATCTTTTGGAATATCAAAGCCAACATATTTAACATTGACTTCAATTTTGGCTGCCTCTGGTTTACGCAAGATTGACAGTATCTCTACAGATCCAACTCCTCGCGATTCAAGATTTGATTTGAGCCAAGAAAGCGTTAAGCCGGAATCAACAATGTCTTCAATAATTAAAACATTGCGGCCGGTAATATCGCGATCTAAATCTTTCAGTATTCGTACAACTCCACTTGATTTTGTGCCAGATCCATAAGATGAAACTGCCATCCAATCCATATCAACGTGGCGTTGTAGTGCGCGCGAAAAATCTGCAACAGCCATGACTGCACCTTTTAAAACTCCGACGAGCAAAAGGTCTTTACCTTCGTAATCTTTTCCAACCTGAACTGCAAGCTCTTTAATTCGAGTTTGCAACTGTTCTTCTGTAACGATTACGCGTTCGATATCGCCCTTAACTGCTTCTAAATCCACGGTTCTCCCTATGGTCGCTGCGTTGAGAGCGAAAGTCTGCCCGAAATTCTCTCAACCTTCACACCGCCGGGAAGATTTGAAGCTCCTTGGCCGCTCCAGGCCGAGATTAATGCCTCAACCACGCTCACATGCTCTGCAGTAACTGAACCTGAGGGCGCCCCTTGGGCATAAATTGCGATTCTAAGAACTCTGGTTCGAATCGCCTTTGGCATCGCCTCTAAGTGGGCGCATTCCAGATCGGCTAAATCTAATTTCATAGCTTCTCGCTCCGCCCAGTGATCAAGAGCATCGGCATCGTCGCGAAGTAAATGAGAACTACGGGCAAGGGCTTGAGAAATCCCAGGTCCAATAGTTTCCTCCAATACTGGAATTGCTTGTTTGCGAACTCGAACTCGAGCAAATTCTGAATCATCATTATGTGGGTCCTTCCAAAATGATAAATCTGATTCTTTGCAATAACTTTCAGTTGTTTTGCGAGTAAGTTCTAGAAGTGGGCGAATGTAGATTCCCGAATGAGCTGCCATTCCTGAAAGTGAGCGAGTGCCCGATCCTCGAGCAAGTCCTAATAACACAGTTTCAGCTTGATCATCTTGTGTGTGCCCAAGAAAAACTGCAACAGCGTTCTCCGCTTGTGCAACCTCATTGATTACTTTGTATCGTGCAGAGCGAGCAGAAGCCTCTAGTCCATTTTTTAGATCTACTTCAACTTTTTTTACAACACACTTTAAATCCATTGCTGCTAAGTGATTAACGGTTTTTTGTGCTTGCACTGTAGATTCTTTTTGGAGTTGATGATCAACTGTAACTCCGACAACAGTTATAGCCAGTAATTTAGCTTCTACTGAAAGTGCATGCGCTAGGGCAAGCGAGTCAGCGCCTCCTGAAACTGCAACTAATACTTTATCGCCGGCCTCAAATTTTTCTAGCCATGATCGCACAGCATTGCGCACTGCGGGAATAGCCATTGTCATGGCTTAACAATAGTGGTGCTTTAAACGCGCCCACCAAATGGCATCATGCCCTTAATGCTGTAGATATTGGAGTAAAGCAAGCCACGACCCTTGGAATTTGCTTCCCACATCATCCCATCGCCAGCATAAATTGTTATGTGGTGGATTGTGGAGACGGTACCTTTGTATGAGTAGAACAAAAGATCCCCAGGTACTAATTCTTTGAGCGAAACATGCATCGTATATGTTGAATATAGGGCAGAGTTTAAGCGATCCCAGTTTGGCCATCCTAAGCCAGCTGATCGATATGCGGCATAAACAAGTCCAGAACAATCAAAGGTGTCAGGACCTTCGCTTCCCCAGACATATGGCTTTCGGGCTAGGACTTGTGCCTTTGCAAATGCAACAGCTTTATCTCGTTGTGCCTGTGTCGTTCTACTTGTTGCACGGCCCTTAAATCCTAAGTCACTCCAGACACTTTTTTGGCCGCCAGTTTGAGCCGCAGTATTTGCTTGGTTTTCTTCAAGTAATGCTAACTGTCTTTGTTGTTCTAACGTTGTTCTAACTTTTCGCGCACTATTGAGTTGACGCATTAATTCATCTTGAACTTTTTGCAGCTTTGCAACTTCTTTGGCTTGTTCTTCTTTCGCATCATCTGCAATTTTTTTGGCTTCAGCAACTTTTGCAGTTGCAACAACTTGTGCTGCTTTTGCATCATCTGCAACTTTTTTCGCTTTTATCGCGGCAGCCTCTGCAATCTTAAATCTTTCGAGTGCAACAGAGTTTTGTGCACCTAAAGTTCCAAGTGTTGAAATTTGGTCGATAAGATCTTGTGGGCCATTAGAACTAAGTAGCGGTGCAATATCACTCATATTTCCGCCAAGAATGTAGGCATTGGCAGCTAACCGCCCAATAGTTTTATGGGCATCGGCAACAGATGCAGCGGTTTCTTCGGCGTGCTTTGCTGCTGCATTTGCCATGGCAGTTGCAACAGCTAACTCTTCTTGAGCCTTGCGATAGAGAGCCGTTGCTGCATTTGCTTTTGCGGTGAGTGTACGAAGATTTTGATTTGCTTCTGCAAGTTTCTTAGCTTGAGCATCGGCAGCTTTCTTTTTCTCTGCTTCTACTTTTTTTGCCGCTTCAATTTGTGCCAGAGTTGGTTTTGGGGCCGCAAGAGCTGGAACCGACGAAATCGACAGTCCTAAGATTGCAGCGAGTGAAATCGCCTTTAACTTTTTCACAAAAAACCTTTCGCAGGGAAGGCCTCTAGAATAAATGGCGGACCTTAAAATTCCGTGGTTTTAAAGGCTGGTGTCTTTAATTAGCTACGTCACGGCGAACAAAAAGTATTGCAGCAACAATTGCCCCTATGCCCACGTAAATTCCACCCACTGTTAAGGCATTTTTATAAGCCAAATCTAAGGTTCCGCCCGAGGCGATTGCATTGAGTTGTGCTCCAGGGAGCCAATTTTGAAGTGAACCTCTTACGGCAATCAGTAAATTCTCAATAATTAGAAGCCACAAAACACCAAATGAAATCGCACTAATTGGTGATCGTAGTAGCAAGCCAAGGACCATCCCGATTATTCCAAAACCAACAACAGAGATTGTTACATTTACAAATGAGGTAAAGATCGCCTCAATACCATCTGATGTGAACCACAAATCAGTATTGACGTTGGCACCGGGTGCCAATACAACTGACGTGCCAATTCCAATTATTGCTGCCACAACGATCATTACAAATGCAAAAATTTTCATGGCAATCAACTTGCCGATCAAGATTCTTAACCGACCTGGCTGGCGAATTAAAAGATTGCGCAAAGTTCCATAGGTATATTCCTGTGCTGTTTGAGCTGCAAAAACACATAGGGCAATAACTCCCAGAAATCCACCTGTGCTTGAAAATCCCTGGACTCCGCCTGTTGCAAGTCCTAAAACTTCACGACCAACAACTTGCCCACGATCAGAGCTGCCTTGTGGTGAATCAATTAAGAGAAATAAAAGAGCAGAAAAAAGACCGCTAAAAAATACAACCGCAGCCATCGTTCCCAAAAACAAAGTAGGCCGACGGAGTTTTCGAAGCTCTGCTGAAACAACATTAAACATTACTTATCTCCTGTCATTTCAAAAAATGTTTCTTCTAGATTTGGTAGCTGTGGTGCTAATTGAGCCAAAGTTATTCCTGCGTTGAATGCTGCTTTGTTTAATTCTGGTGCCCAGTCCATAGCAGCCAAAATATGAACTGAATCATTTCGAATAACAGCATGATGGCCAGAGGCCTGTGCAATCTCAACGATTTTCTTCAGGTCTAAATGATCTAGTGACTTAGCAATAATTGTTGGTTGCTGTTTTGCCATCAAATCACCAATTGAGCCAGCAAAAACAACTTCACCTTTTCTAAGCATCACAATGTGATCACTGATGATCTCAAGTTCTGAAAGTAGATGGGAGGAGACAAAAACAGTTGTTCCTTCATTTGCTAAGTCACGCAGCAATGCACGAATCTCTTGAATACCTTCTGGATCCAAACCATTCGTTGGTTCATCAAGCATTAGAAGTTTAGGTTCAGGAAGTAAAGCTGCAGCAATACCGAGGCGTTGTTTCATACCTAACGAATATGTTTTGTATTTAGATTTACCACGATCGCCCAAACCAACTTTTTCTAATAAAATTTGAACTCGCTCTATTGGAAACCCACCAAGTTTTGCAAGAACCATTAAGTTTTCATGACCAGATAAAGCCGGATAAAAAGCTGGTCCTTCGATCATTGCACCCACGCGACTTAAATATTTTTCTGGATGCTCAATAGGTTCACCAAGTATGTGACCTTCACCTGTTGTAGGCGTGATGAGACCAAGAAGCATTCTCATTGTTGTTGTCTTGCCAGATCCATTGGGTCCAACAAATCCACATACTGTCCCTAGAGGGACCTCGAAATTGATATGTGAGACGGCCAAGCGATTGTCATACTTTTTCGATAAGTCACGAACGGAGATTGCTGTGCTGGTCATGGCTCCTACTCTGCCACAATTGCTCGATTAATTAACAACCTTGTGGATCACAAGCCACCTGTACTGCTACTTTCTGGCGGCTTAGAACACTCAAGTGCCCAAATAAAAGTTATTGAATTGGCGCTAGCTAAGTAGTTGGGCAATAACGAGAGCTACTGAAAAAAGACTCAAATACGTGATTGACCACTGAAATATTTTTCCCGCCACTTTTGCATAATCTGGTGATCCATCTTTTAACTGCAGTAGCTGAATTGCAAAAACTACTCCCAAAAGAATCGTTACCGCCACTGACCAAATCGGAAGCGAGGCAAGGCTAATTAGTGCAACTGATGAAGAAATCATCAAAATTGTGTGTAACCACATCTGCCGACGAACATTACTTTTCGTCGCAACTACCGGCAGCATGGGTGTTCCTGCCAATGCATAGTCATCTTTGTATTTAATTGCTAAAGCCCAAAAATGAGGTGGGGTCCAAAAAAAGATTACAAAGAAGAAGGCCCAGGCAGTTAGTGAAAGTGAGTTGGTAACGGCCGCCCATCCAATTAGCACAGGCATGCAGCCGGCTGCTCCGCCCCAAACAATATTTTGAGAAGTTCGCTGTTTAAGGGCCATTGTGTAAACAAGAACATAGAAAACAATTGCAATAAGGGAAAGTAAAGTTGCAAGTTCTGTGGTGAAGACCCAAAATAAAGTGAGAGATACCAATCCAATTATTGTCGCAAAAACTGTTGCGTGAGATTTTGTAATCAATCCAGTTACAAGCGGGCGCTTAGAAGTTCTCTCCATCAGCTTATCGAGATCACTTTCAATAACCATATTGAATGCATTCGCACTTCCAGCTGCAAGTGTTCCTGCAACAATTGTTGCTAAAGTTAGTCCGAAGCTAGGTAAACCTTTTTCTGCCAAAACCATCGCAGGTAAAGTGGAAACTAGCAAGAGTTCAACGACCCTGAGTTTCATCAGGTCTATATATGCCTTAAAGGTTGAACTCACCTTCCGAGTTTACTCAACCTTCTTCGTTGGTTCTCCTCACTTATTCTCAATTCACCTAATTTACTGAGTTATGTTGCTCTCAATCGAGGTGTCGATTTCCTCTTTGACCCCAATAGCCAAGGGCTAAAACGAAAAATGGTGGTGATTTAATTGAGATTATTTCTCAGGGGCCCTATCTGAAGGCTAGTAGAGTTAATACATGCGAAAAGTTTTTCTACTCCTGAGTGTATTTCTTTCATTTTCTTTGGTTACTCTGCCCGCCCAAGGTGAGGAAGTTGCTAAAAAGAGTTCATTGAAGTTGATAAAAACCATTGAAGGATCAATTGCACCGAAATCTGTGCGAACCTCAAATGACGGCATCATTAGTGCTCACAACATGATGTATAAACACTCAATTACGATTTATGATGCAAAAACTTTTGAACTACTAAAAACTATTTCTGACTCGGTTTCACTTAAGGACTACGGTTTTTCAAAGAGCTCATCACTTTTTAGGGGCGCACCCGTAGAGGGCTCTTTCTCACCTGACGGCAAATACTTATACGTCAGTAATTACGCGATGTATGGGCCTGGATACAAAAAGGAGGGAACTGACACTTGTTCGCCTTCATCTGGATTTGATAAAAGTTTCATCTACCGAATAAATCGCAGTAACTACCAAATTGATGCGATCTACCCTGTTGGTTCAGTTCCTAAGGTTGTTGAAGTAACTCCAGACAATAAATATATTTTGGCTGCAAATTGGTGTTCCTATACGGTGTCAGTAATTTCTATTGCCGAACAAAAAGTTGTTAATACAGTGAAGATAGGAAAGTACCCGCGAGGTATTGCAATAACCAAGGATTCGACTAAGGCATACGTTGCAGAGATGGGTGGCAATAGAATACACGTAATTAATCTGGCAGATTTTTCCACAACTTACATACCGATTGGAAGTAATCCTCGAGCTATTGTTTTATCCCCGGATGAAACAAAAATGTATGTGACTATGAATCTATCTGGGCGCGTTGCATCGTGGGATTTAACTGAAAATAAACCAGGTAAGTCAGTACGAACAGGTAATAAAGCTAGAAGCCTTGCTATTTCTTCTGATGGTTCTGAACTATTTGTTGTAAATTACCTCAGCAATACAATGTCAAAGGTACAAACATCAGATATGAAAATTTTGGAGACAATAAAGGTCTGCCCAGAACCAATCGGTGTAACCTACGATAACCCCACTAAAAACACATGGGTTGCGTGCTACAGAGGCCAGATAAAGATTTACTCAAACAGTTGATTAAATCCCTGATGGTAAAGGTGAAATCTCTGCTGGAATATTTGGAGCAGCGATTCGTCCAAGAATTTTGTCTATCGCAGCGCGCGCTTTCTTAAGTGATGTATACCCTCTTGGAATCTGGTCGGCAAGTGTGACAAAAACATATTCGCGATCTGAAGACTCTACATACCCAGCTAATGTGGCAGTGCCGTTAAGTGAGCCAGTTTTTGCTCGAACTAGACCAACAGCTGATGGTGCTGTATCGATAAAACGCTCATTTAATGTGCCAGAAATACCACTGACTGGTAACACAGGATGAAGGCCTGCAAATCGTGGGTCTTTTCGAAGTTTATATAGAAGTTCACCAATCATCTTCGCTGTAACTTTATTTGACTTTGATAAACCACTTGCATCCTTTACTACCAATTTTGATGAATCTATTTGAAGATCTGCCAAAAGCTTTTTGAAGATTTTCTCAACACCCAAAATTCCAAATGGTTCACCTGCAGCTTTTGAAGATAAACGAGCTAATCTTTCTGCAAGTTGATTGTCACTCCACAACATCATCCAATCTAGAATTTTTGCAACTGGAGGTGAGGTCTCTGTGACAACTGGAATAGCGGTTTCGTTGAACAATAGATCTGCTTTTTCAGCCTTGAAAATCGGTTTAAAGCCATGGTCGGCCCAATACTTTTTGAAGTTCTTTACATCTTGCTCAAATAAATCACTATATACAACGGTGTAATCAACCAACTCTCCAGCGTTATAACTGCGCACTGCGTTGGTTGCATTGCTTGCCATGTGAGTTAATGAAGCTCTATTCATTTTTCTTGCAACCGAATGAGTTGTGCCAATCCATGGGTCTAGTGAACCCTTTATATAGAGTGTATTTGTTTCAGGCGTAATTCTGACTTCGGTTGTATACACCTTTAATGGATCTAGATACTGCAAAACCATTGCTGCTGTTAAGACTTTCATCACTGAAGCGGGTTTACGTTGCGCATTGATGTTCTTCTCATAAATTGTTTCACCTGTTGAGCCATCGATAACAATCATTGCTGGGTTGGACAAAGTGGGAGAATTCAATAGTTTTTCAAAAACGGGTGGTATCTCTGTTGGTTTAAGAGTTGCGCTAGCTGATGAACCGATTAAAACAAATGCGATAGCTAACGCAAAAACACTTCTGACTTTTTTCATTAAGAACTTTATCGCGCAGAGGCAATTACAATATTAAATATCGTAAGCCCCAACATTGTTAGCCATACTTTTTTCGAAAGTTCTTGTTTTTTTACGTTCAATAATCCCAATACTAAAATTACCAACAAGACAAGAAACTTAATGCCGACAATCCCATGGTTAAGAGATTCATCAGGTTTTACGGAATTATGTAACCCAACAAGGATCACACCGGCAATTAACGCTGTCAGGCTTGCATGCAACACTCCCGGATTGAGTCGACGTGGGCTCCTTCTTGCTTCGCGAAGTAAGAGGAAAAGAATTCCAACTACCGAAAGAAGATGAATGATGTATACAACTGTGTTGATTGCGCTCATGAGTTCAGTTTAGAGTGCTCACATGTCATCTCCAACCACCCCAGCCAGTATTGGTCCTGGTGAGTTTTTTCCAGTAGTCGGGGTTGGGCCGCACGAAAAACCTTGGCCTCAAGATGCCCACTTTGATCCTGAGTTATTGCTTAATGGTGATCGCCGTAACGTATTAGACAAGTACAGATATTGGAGTGTTGATGCAATAGTTGCGGACCTCAATACAAAGCGACACAAGTTAGAAATTGCGATCGAAAATTGGCAACATGATTTAAATATTGGATCAGTAGTACGCACTGCTAATGCCTTTAATGTCAACGCTGTTCATATTGTTGGAAAACGAGATTGGAATAAGCGCGGTGCAATGGTTACCGATCGGTACTTAACTGTGATTCATCATCCATCTGTGGCTGATTTCTCAGAACACTGCATGCAACGTGGAATTCCAATTATCGGAATAGATAATGTGCCTAGTTCTAAACAACTTGAATCAGCGCAATTACCAGAAAGTTGCGTTTTACTTTTTGGCCAAGAGGGCGCAGGGATGTCTGATGAAGCAATTGCAGTATGTAGAGATTTATACGAAATCAATCAATATGGATCTACTAGATCAATGAACGCCTCTGCCGCTGGCGCTATTGCTATGTATCACTGGGCATTGCAACACTTACCGCGCTAGTTTTTGCGGGCTAGCTTTCTAGGTCCCCTTCCAAGGAACTTCTTGGTTCTTCTTCCAGGGCTTCTTGTACAGATTTCAAACGCCGTTCAATCTCATTAGCCTCATCATTTCGACCTTGCATCCTCATAATTTTGCAAATCCGCGTTTCAATATCCACAATAAATTCAAAATCTTTAGGCTCATCTTCACTGACAATTGCTAAAACATTTTCTAGAGTTGCTAAACCATCATCATATTTTTCCAACAGAATTTGTGCTTTTCCATATTCAAACATGGCAAAAACCTCACGGCGGTGATCGTGTCCTGTCTCAAAAACATCTACCGCTTTTTGTGCAGTCTCGAGTGCAAGTTCACCCTCACCAAGTTCAATGAGGCAGGAAGCAATTTTTTGATCGCACCTGGCAACATGGATAACTTCTTTGTTGCGCTTAAACAGTGCACGGGCTTCTTTAAAAGCTTCAATGGCTTTTGTGTAATTTTTTAACTCACGTTCAGCGCAACCGATTAAATGAAGATCATTTGCTGCGCCAATTTCATTGCTATCAACAAGGTGCTCCTGTGCGCACTCGTTCATTGTTAAAACTACTTTCTCATACTGCTTTGATGTGTACCACCATTCACCTAATGTGCAGGCAAGTTCTAATGCAATAGGTGATTTGTTCTCTCTTAAAATCTCAACTGCTTTACTCATTGCAGTTGCAGCCTCATCAATTCGCTTGAGTTGATTTAAGTTGTATCCAATCGCCGAATAGGCTTGAGCTAAACCTTCAGATGCAGATGTGACACCAAGTTGTGAATAGATATCGCGCGCTGTTTCAGCAAGTGCGAGCGCTTCGTCATATTGACCACGAGCAAAAATTCGAGCGCTTAATTCGTAAAAAGTACTGGCTCGCTCTTCGCCCTCAACCTCTGGGATTCGATCCCAAAGCATCTCTTCGGAGACGAGTTCTTCCATACCTTCGTCATCGCTCATGCCCGTGACCTTATACGCACAACGTTAAGGAGGAGTGAGAATATCCCTACGTGCCAAGCCAATTTTGGCGGACCTGAGTCAGATTGGCAGTGGCTTCAAGCCTCAAAACCGGCAGCCTAGGACTTGATGCGGTAAAGATGCAGATGCGAATGATTTGCGTTAACATTTACCCATGCATATTCCAGATGGTTTTATTGACGTACCCACATCAGCGGCATTCGTTGGCCTTTCGGCAGTTGGCATAGGGGCAGCCCTCAAGGGTGCTCGAACTCAGTTGGACGACAAGACCGCTCCACTTGCTGGATTGACGGCCGTATTTATCTTTGCAGTTCAAATGCTCAACTTTCCAGTTGTTGCAGGAACAAGTGGTCACTTAATTGGTGCCGCGCTCGCAGCTGTTTTGGTTGGCCCCTGGGCTGCAACATTGGCATTAACAGTGGTCTTGCTGATGCAAGCGTTTTTGTTTGCCGATGGTGGCCTTACCGCACTTGGTCTCAGCGTCTTTAACATGTCCATTATTGCAGTGTGGGTTGGCTATGGAACATTTTTATTGATCAGAAAAATTTTGCCGAAGAATAAATCTTCGGTTGCAATTGCCGCATCCATTGCCGCAGCTGTTTCAGTCCCTGCTGCCGCATTTGGTTTTTGGATTCAGTACGTAATTGGTGCAACTGGTACTTTTTCAAATTCTGCCGTCTTTACATCGATGATTGGTGTTCACGTTCTGATCGGAATTGGTGAGGCAATCATTACAGGACTTACGGTAACTGCAGTATTGGCAAGTCGAAGTGATTTAGTTTTTGGTTGGAAAAACAATAAAAACAAATTGGAGATTAAGAATGTCTAAAAACCGAAAGTTTTATATCGGGGGATTTATCGTCTCACTATTTCTTGCCGGTGTAGTTTCTTTTTATGCCTCTTCATCACCTGATGGACTAGAAAAAGTTGCTGGCGATATCGGTTTTATTGAAACGGCAAAAGACCACACGTTGGCCGACGGTGCGTTAGCTGATTACGGCGTTAAAGGAATTGAAAACGAGCGAGCATCGGTCGGTGTTGCTGGAGTGATCGGTGTAATCGGAACGGCCGTGGTTGCTGGAGTCTTCTTTAAGATAATTGCTCGAAAGCCTGAAAAGAGCAAGAGTTAATTCGCAGGTTCAAACACATCATCATGGACATGATGTCGGTGAAAGACTTTATCTTCATCGCCACTCAATAGTTCATGAGACTGCCTCCTACCTTAAAGTTATTGCAGCTATCGCCTTCATCCTTGTAGCAGTTTCAACTCCAATCACAAATTGGCAAGCTTTTATTGGTTATTTCATATGGGTTTTAACAGTTGCAGCAATTGCAAAAATTCCTTTCACACTTTTGTTCAAGCGAGCATTGATTGAGATTCCATTCATTTTCTTTGCAATTTTGATGCCCTTTTTTGGTTCGGGCGAAAGGTTTGTTGCTGGTCCATTTAATTTGTATCGTGAAGGTTTACTTGCCGGTGCTGGAATAGTCGTCAAAGGCACGCTCGGCGTGCTGACAGCAATCATTCTTTCCACGAGTACAACTGCCCGCGAGATTCTGCGCGGTTTAGAGAGATTACGTCTTCCAGCATTGATGGTTCAGATCGCCTCCTTTATGTTGCGCTATGTCAATGTTGTAAATGATGAAATGGAGCGAATGAAAGTTGCTCGGGATTCGCGTGGCTTTGAAGCAACCGGAATTAAACATTGGAAGGTAATAGCAACCGCCGCTGGCGCGCTTTTTATTCGCTCCTACGAACGTGGTGAGCGCGTGCATCTATCAATGCTTTCCAGAGGATACGAAGGAGTTTTGCCCCATGATGAAGTTGAAAAATCTAAAGCATCCGACTGGTTAATGGTTTTGATTTATCCGTTAGTTGCCCTTGTAATACTTCTTATAACTACTCTGGTTGGAAACTAATAATGTCTACGCCAAGTTTGGAAATTAAAGAATTAGCTTTTGCCTATCCAGATGGCAATCAAGCTTTATTTGGAGTTAATCTGTCAATTAATAAAGGAGAGCGTGTCGCACTCCTTGGTCCTAATGGCGCGGGCAAGACAACTTTAGTAATGCATATGAATGGAATTCATCCAACGGCGCAGGGTTCGGTGCGGATCGCCGGAGAGTTAGTGGATGCAAAAAACAAAGATTCACTCAAGCAAATTCGAGCAAAAGTTGGAATTGTTTTTCAGGATCCTGATGATCAACTGTTTATGCCAACCGTTGGCGAGGACGTTGCATTTGGTCCCTACAACATGGGTAAGCGTGGAGAAGAGTTAGATTCGATCGTAAATGAAGCTCTTGAATTAGTTGGAATGGCAGAGTTTAAAGACCGCCCACCTCATCACTTATCTTTTGGCCAACGCAGACGTGTAGCAGTTGCAACAGTGCTTGCAATGAAACCAGAGATTCTTGTTCTAGATGAGCCTTCATCAAATTTAGATCCAGCTAGCCGGCGTGAATTAGCAGATATTTTGCGCTCTCTGGATATCACTATGGTTATGGTCACGCATGATCTTCCCTATGCAAATGAACTGTGCGAAAGAGCAGTTATTTTGAATGGTGGAGTGATTGTTTCTGATGGGTCCACGCACAGTATTCTTACAAATAAGGCGTTACTTGAGGCAAATCGCTTAGAGCTACCAGTTGGTTTTTCCATTCAGTAATCTGCGGTAGAATTAAGGTATTGGTGCAAAAGCATCAATGCACTTCCCCCAAGTGCTGCAATATGCAGCACTACATGCGAGTCTTATTTTCGCTCTGGACGCCATTAGCGCGATCCATACCCGAGACGCGCTTGTCGTCTTGATTGGTTTTTATTTTTATGTCTCTACAACCACGTATTGCTGCGCCCGGAAAAGCCCGTCGCGCCGCCTCAGTCGGAAAACCCAAGCGCGCTAAGAAGGCTGCTACCTTTAAATCTGCTGCGCCAAAAGCGCGTCACACTTCGGCACAAAAAGCTGCCCGTAAAGGTGCAGTAGCAAAATCCGCCAAGTCTGCATCGGGAAAGCCTGCGACTCGTCGCTATTCAGATGTTGATGCATCAACAGTTTCAAAGAAAGAAACTCGACTTTCAGATCGCTCAAAACTTCGTGCTGAGCGTTATCAAAAACAAACTGCATCAAAGCCAAGACCAATAGAGGCACCTGAAGAGCGCAAAGCACGCATAGAGCGATCACAGCGTCCCGACTCTCGTGCAAAGAAATTTGTAAAGGAACGTGATGCTCGCGAATCTGCACCACGTGCAAACCGCACAGAGCGTTCGGAAAAACCAACTGCTCGTACAACTGGTAAACAAGATTTCAAAAAGAATTACAAGAAGGCAGAACGTCCAGCCTTTAAACGCGATGATGCACGTGGAACTTCAGCACGTGGAACTTCAGATACACGTCCTACCAATCGACGTGATGCAGTGAAGGCAAAAATTGCACGAACCGATGATGGTCGTCCAAATTTTGAGCCACGTAAGTATGAAAAGTTTGATCCAACTCGACCAAAGAAGCCAAGCGCGGCGCCAGATACTCGTGCTGCAAACTTTCGTGCAGAACGTCCAGTCCGCGATCGCCGTAATGGCTCACCGGCATATGCCCGTGATGATTTCAAAAAACACAGCAAGACGCACTCAAATGCAGCTGTAGATTTTGGCGCAGATGACAATTACATTTCACCAAACTTAGCTGATGCAAATCTTGTAGATGCAACGCCTCTTACAGAGATTACAACTACATTCGCAGAGCTTGGAATCGCAGCTCCACTTGTAAATGCACTTAGTAAGCAGGGAATCATGCATCCCTTCCCTATTCAGATTGCAACACTTCCTGATGCACTTGCCGGTCACGATATTTTGGGTAGAGGGCAGACTGGTTCAGGAAAAACTCTTGCATTCGGTTTAGCTCTTCTTAACAACTTAAATGGCAAGGTAGCAAAGCCTCATAAGCCATTGGCGCTTGTTTTAACTCCAACTCGTGAATTAGCACAGCAAATTGATGAAGTATTAATGCCATTGGCGCGTTCAATTGGTCATGAATCAGTTGTAGTTGCTGGTGGAATGTCTTATGCAAAGCAGATCACTGCAATGCGCCGTGGAACTGCAATCTTGGTTGCAACCCCTGGCCGCTTGATTGACTTACTTAACAAGGGTGAAGTTCAGTTAGACCAACTGCAGATCACCGTCCTTGATGAAGCCGATCAGATGGCAGACATGGGATTCTTACCGGTTGTAAAAGAGATTCTTGATCAAGCAAAACTTGATGGTCAGCGACTTCTCTTTTCTGCAACGCTTGATCGCGGCGTAGATTCACTTGTTCGCCAGTATCTAAAAAATCCAAAGACACACTCACTTCAAAATGATCGTGCCTCTGTTTCGACTATGGAGCACTTTGTTTTAGTAATGAATCCATCAGAAAAAGATGACATTACAAATCAAGTTGCGGCACGAAATGGAAAAACAATCTTGTTCGTAAAGACTCAGCGCGGCGCTGATCGTTTGGCCGACAAATTAGCTCACGCAGGTGTGCCTGTTGGAGCTTTGCACGGTGGTAAATCACAGGCCGTGCGTACTCGTACTTTGGCGTTATTTAAGGACACTGCAAACGCAGCCTTGGTAGCAACCGATGTTGCAGCACGTGGTATCCACGTTGATGGAATTTCATTAGTTGTACACGTTGATGCACCTACTGATCACAAAGATTATCTACACCGTGCAGGTCGAACAGCGCGCGCAGGCGAGGCAGGAACTGTTGTAACTCTTGCAACAACTCGTCAGCAAAAATCTATCGGCTCACTTATTCAACGCGCAGGAGTTCTTGCAAAGTATGTAGGTGTTACACCGTTAAGTACTGATTTAATGAAAATTACTGGTGCACAAGAACCTTCTGGAATTCCCTACGTTGTACCAATTGTTGAAAAATCTATACGAAGTGGTGGTAAGCGTCCGCGCCCTAACTCAAGTCAGCGTCGACGTCGTCCTCGTTAAAACTTTGTAGTTATTTAAACAATTGAAGTTGAAGCTGGATTAACCAGCTGAACCAGAACCAGATGGTCCGGCTTTGCGCTGAACTTGTGGAGCGCCTCCACTTCGTTGGCCTCCGCGAATCTTTGATCCAGAGTCGGCGTGTGCCTGAGTTCCTGGTGCACCTTTTTTATTCTTCTTAGCTTCAAGGGCAGCAAGCATTCTTGCTTTTACATCATCATTTTTATCAGGCATGGGTTAAGTCTACTGCACGATCAAAGGAGCAATTAAGCGTTAGATTCCTTGTATTCACGCAAGCGCTCTAAAACTTCAGACTCACGATATCGTCGATGGCCACCCAGTGTTCGAATAGGAGTTAACTTTCCCGCTTTTGCCCAACGGGTTACAGTTTTTGGATTCACATGAAAACGCGCGGCAACTTCTTTAGGTGTTAAAAGCACTTCTGCATCTGGAATGCGATTCATGAAGTCTGCTCCCACTTAACTCGTTTAGCGCTGGCCGGTATTGTCCATATTGACCCGTATTAGGGTGAAGTATTGCTGGAATTTCAAGGCTAAGCAAGAGCGGTTATGAGGCTTGTTCAAACCCTTGAACTAATCGCCATCTAGACATTAAACGCTGATAACCAGTTCCGGCCATCATCGCATCTGCAGCAGCAAGTCCTGCAACTGAATGCAAAACATCTTCAATGGATGAATCAGATTCCAAACCATCTTCACCAGAATCGCGCAGAGCTTTATCCATATAGTTAGCTAAACCGCCATAATCAAGTTCGACTAAAGACTCTGGATGAAACATTTCTAACCAATCTAACAAATTTTCTAACTCTTCTTCGACAGGGCCTTCCCCAAAAGCACCTAACACACTCTCATGCGCTGAAGCACACCGCTGCTTTGCATTTGCTATCGATGTTAAAGCCTTCGAATATAGACCGTTTTCATCCTCGCCCCGAGTTCGCTCTTCTGGAGAAAACAAGACAAACCAGCGTGGAGGAATCAACCATGTCTCATTTAAAATATGTGGAGTCTTGTCATCAAGTAGATCTACACCGGCAGTAATCACTTCTTCCAGCGCTGGTG